>Ga0207674_10007661_pt1 | contig 12570 bp, 12 predicted proteins | sample KBSCornC72_FD_184303 | JGI IMG/M metagenome (GOLD analysis project Ga0207674, IMG submission 184303) | Corn rhizosphere microbial communities from Kellogg Biological Station, Michigan, USA - KBS Corn C7-2 (SPAdes) (version 2) | ecosystem: Host-associated > Plants > Roots > Rhizosphere > Soil ... | reverse complement strand
GGTGGGCGCGCAGGGATTCGAACCCCGGACCCCCTCGGTGTAAACGAGGTGCTCTAACCAACTGAGCTACGCGCCCGGAGACTTCACTTTAACACGCGCTCGCTGAATATCCTCGATCGGATTTAAGGGGCGAAACGAAAATGCAGGATCACCTTGCTCGATACCGCAAGATGGTCGGCCCGGGCCGGTTCGAAGGTCCAACGCACAGCAGCGGCAAGTGCCGAATTTACCAGAGCCTCATTGAAAGGTTCGCTAAACTCCATGACTTCGGCGGTGTCCACCATCCCGGATACGCCTACGTCCACCCTCACGTCCACCGAAACCGGCTGGGTGATGCTCTGCTTTGCCGAGGCTGTCAAAACCGGCTGCGCCTGGATAATAGGGGCTGGAGTCGAGGCTTTAGCCGATTTCCCAAAGCGGCGCACCAGCGGGACTTTTCCCACCAGTCGTCCCCATGAGGAAGCCGTCACGGCTTCCGCCCATACGCGAACAGAAGGCTCTGGTACGGAAATGGGAGGGGCGGGCCGTTCGACAATGGCCGGCTGCGGCTGCTTGTCGAAGTCTATCGCGGGCGAATCGGGGCGTTTAGGGACGGAAGCCGCATCGCTTCCCTCGGACGATTTGACCGCGGGCGGTGGAGTTTCTTCCTTCGCCGTCTTCTCCGGCTCCTTGGCAATGGGAGCCGCCGCAGCCGCCGGGATCTGTGCCGGGGAGGTCTTGCGTGGGGACCCCTCCCTTGCCGGGGACCTTGCTGGTGCTGCCGGAAGCGGCTCCGGCGGCCGCGGCGATGTTGTCGCAGATGGCGTCGATAGATTCACTACCTGCACCAACCCGCTGGCGTTCGCCGTCGGCGAAGATACCTCCACACGGAAGGTCACGTTATGGGCCCTCGGCTCATAGGTGACGCTTCCCGCTGCGAATTCAGACGGGGCGAGATTCCTCACCATCTGATAGTCGCCATCCTGGATATGAAGAATGGCGCTCGTAGGATTACGCGTGGCGGAAGAACTTTGGTCCCAATGGAGTCGCAGAAGAGCGCCGTTCCCCTCTACGGTCAGATGGAGGTTTTCCATCGGCAGCCGTTGCGCAGTAGCAGACGGAACGGCAGTAGCAGAAGGAACGGAAGATGGACGTGCATGAGGGAGCATGCCGATTCCCGCCCCCAGGACCGCAGAGAGGATCACTGCCGCGGCTAGCCAAGGTCCTTTTTTGGATCCCGCGCTACGCCCGAACCACCCGCCCATGGGCTTCACAAGCCTGTGATCAATCGTGGGCCCCCACCTCTCGATAGCCACTCCTGGCGAGCGTGGGCCGTCTGACGGTGGGACGGGATCGCTCGTCGTGTCCTCCTCCTCTGCAGGATGGATTGGTCCGGGAACAGCCGGCACAGCCGTCTCCATTTCCGGGGGCGCCGGCGGCTCGGTCGGTGGAAACATCTCCAGCGAGGGGGGACTCAGCTGCGCAACACTCGGACTCGCAACACTCGGACCCGCCACACTCGGACCCGTCACACTCGGACTCGTCACACTCGGACTCGTGGCACCCGGCCCCAAAGGCGATCCCAGGCCGAATTCATACACGCACTTCAACTCCCCGCCATCTCGAATGAAAAAAGCCGCTTTACCTGCTACCGGGCAGGCGATCAGAAAGAGAACATCGCCTCTATCGAAGCATCTCTCAAACAGCTTAATGTCCGGTTCCTGTAACTCCAGTTGCTGGGAACGCGTTTGGCTCCTATAAATCCCTATGCTGGCAGCTCCGTTTCTCGTCAATGCCTCTCGAAGCAGGGCGAAATCGGATTCAGACAGTATGTAGGAAGGCCCCGACCGGTGCTCTGAGTCGATGGACTCAAATCCTTCAATCCAGAAAGTTGTCGTTTGATCCCGGTAATCGGTGTGGCCAACGAGAATTCCGCCTATCTCAAGCCCCCGGCGCGGTACTCGTTTGAATGCGACCCGGACTTCCATTCCCAGGCGTGCCAGCACGTCCGGATGAACTTGGATGGCGAATTTCCGCGAACCTTGAGTCCAGGCACAAATAGGTTTCCCAATGGGGGACAACACAACTTGAGCCATGTCCCTTAGATCACCCCGGAAGGATGAGTGTTTCGGTCAAAACCCTTAGGAGAGTACTAAGGAACCTCAGCCACCACCGTTTGTGCCGGTACCCATCCACCTTGTGTCCCCATTTCCTCGCGTTTTAAATACTTCCCGCTTCGCCCCGCCACACTCCCCGCCCAAGCCCCGCATAATGAAACCGTTGTAGAGCCTGCGCAGGCTGATCGTTAGTAGTTTGGTGGAATCCGGGTCTGTCGAAAGATAGGCTAGCCGCCCAGGAAATATTGTAAAAAGGGCGGGACACGGAAGAGAATCGATTCTCTGGTAGATACAAACGTCGCGAGAGCGGCGCCAGGTTACCGCAGGAGGAAATAGGAGAGAGCTGATTGCCGGCTGATTCACCACTTTTTAGAGGCTGGTAAGCCGCCCGTTTCCTTCCCACTCCGGTGGGCTGCTTTCGAAGGCAGCCCGCCGCGAGACGATTTTTGCAGCTATCGGTGTCCGTCCGTGTCCATCTGTGAGCCAGTTGCCCAGCCGAAGTGTGCCCGTTGCCTCTGGTACTTTCCACACGCCCAGTACCAGCGCTCTATTCCCGCCTTGGCGCCCCCGGTCTATGTTGAGAAAGAGGTACCATGAACCCCCGCCGCAACCAACGTTTCGCGTTCTCCGGCAAAGTCACCATTTCCTGGGAGCAGGGACCCGACTACGCCATGGCGCGGGGAACCTGCCTCGACATCTCCCACAACGGCCTATGTATAAGGGTCAAGGAGCCAATCCCAGTAGGCTCTTACGTGGGATTGAGTATTGAGCCGCTCGGCTTCAGAAGTTCCGCATCCGTTCGGCACATCCTCCGCGGCGTGGCTCACTACACGGTCGGTCTTGAACTGAGCCAACCCGTCCCCACCCGCGCGCTGACCGTCCAGTAATTTCGGCTTATCGGCTAGCCGATTGCTGCTGCTCTGCTAACTTCGCCTTGAAATTCTTCTCCTGCAGGTCCAGGTGCGCCTGATATCCCGCCGGATCGATGAACGGATTCGCCCCGCCATCCTTCATCCGTGCGTATTTCTCCGCCATGGCGTAAAAACGCCCGTGCGACGCCAGAAACACATCGCAAGGCAGCGCCCGCAGCGTTTTGAAGCCGCGCACGTAATCGTCGGCGATCTGCGGGTAGTCTTTGTTGTTTACCAAAATGTACCCCGGGTTGACGCCGATGCTGCCCAGAATCACCACGTTATAGTTCTTGCCGCCGTCCTGCACCTTCAGGGTCCAAGTAGTGCAGCCTTTGGTGTGCCCCGGAGTCAGATGCGCCACCAGCGTCACGCCGCCCAGTTTCACTTCGTCGCCGTCATGAATCACGCGATCCATCGGATGCGGCTTCCCATGCGGCGTCAGGCGGCTGAGCGCCGGAACGTCCTGCTCCATCACCACCACTTGTGCCGCCGTCAGTTCCTTCACCAGCGCATCGCCTTCCATATGATCGCCATGCGCGTGGCTGCCCAGCAGGATTTTAGTGTCGGAGAACTTGAATCCCAGCTTCTCCACCGACGCGCGGATCTGCGGAACGGTGGATTCGAAATCGCTGTTGATCAGGATGTTTCCCTCGGGCGTCGTGATCAGAAAAGACCCCAACTCCTCGGTGCCCACAAAGTAAATGTTGCCCATCACTTTGTAAGGTGGAAACGGCTTGTTGAAAGCATCCTGCGCGTTCTGCGCCATCGCGCCCAGCGCGCTCATCAATAAGATCGCCACGAGTTTCATGGCTGCCAGTTTACACCAGTCAATCGAAACGCAACAGCTCCGCGATCCTCTGTTCAGAGAGCCCGCTTTTCTCGATCGCGACCTCGCGAACCGTACGCCCGCTTTCAAACGCTTCCTTGGCAATCTGAGCCGCCAAATCGTAACCGATTTCGGTTGCGAGCGGCGTCGCCATCGCCAGCGATTGCTCCACCAGCGCCCCCGCCTTGTGGCGATTGGCCTCGATTCCCTTCACGCAGCGCAGCGTGAAATTGCGGACGCCCGCGTTCAAAAGCTCGATCGAATCCAGAAGATCGTAAGCGATCACCGGCATCATGACGTTCAATTCAAAATTCCCGGCCGCGCATCCCCAAGTGATGGTGGCGTCGTGCCCGATCACCTGCGCGCAAATCATGAGTAGACTCTCCGCGATCACCGGATTCACTTTCCCCGGCATAATGCTCGACCCGGGCTGCAATTCCGGCAGCCGAATTTCGTCCAACCCGCCGCGCGGCCCGGAGCCAAGCCAGCGAATGTCGTTCGCAACTTTCGTCAGCGCGACCGCGCAAGTTTTGAGCGCTCCGCTCAAGAACGAAACGGCGTCTTTCGCTGCCTGCGCCTCAAAATGATTGCGCGCCTCACGAAACGGCAGCCCCGTCCTTTGCGCAATCAGTGAAATGGTTCGCGGGGCAAAGCCCTTCGGAGCATTCACGCCGGTACCGATCGCCGTGCCGCCCAGCGGCAATTCGTAAAGGCCATCGAGCGCCGCCGCGAGCCGTTCCCGCGAAGCCAGCACCTGGTGCGCGTACCCGCTGAATTCCTGCCCCAGCCGCATCGGCGTAGCGTCCTGCAAATGCGTGCGCCCGATCTTCATGACGTCCCAAAACGCCGCGGCTCGATCTTCGAGCGCCTTGCCCAGCATTTCGAGCGCCGGAACCAGTTGACTCGAAACCTCCATCGCCGCCGCTATGTGAATTGCCGACGGAATGACATCGTTGCTGGATTGACTGCGATTGACGTGATCGTTCGGATGCGCGTTCGCCAGCCGCGCGATCACCTCGTTCGCGTTCATATTGGTCGAAGTGCCGCTGCCGGTCTGAAAGACGTCCACCACGAATTGCTCGTAATGCGCGCCTTCAACAATGGCGTCAGCGGCCTTCTCGATGGCCGCCGCCATTTCCGGCTTCAATAACCCCAGTTCGGCGTTCACGTGCGCCGCGCAGGATTTCACCAGGGCCAAAGCCTGGATCAGAGCCGGTTGAAAGCGCTGATCGCCGATCGCGAAATTCTCCACCGCGCGCTGCGTCTGCGCGCCGTAAAGGACGTCCTCCGGTACACGGACTTCGCCCATCGAATCCCGCTCGACGCGCCATTTCATGACTTATATTATGGATCGCACAACGCCGCCGTCGACGCGCAGCGCCGCGCCGTTGGTTGCCGCCGAAAGCGGGCTCGCGACAAATGTGACCAGCGCCGCCACTTCTTCGGGAGTTGCAAACCGCCGCAGCAGCGAACTCGGCCGGATGTTTTTAAAGAATTCTTGCTCGACCGAAGCGCGATTCGTTTTCTGATCCGCCGCCAGCCGCCCGACGAATTCCTCCACGCCTTCCGAAGCCGTAGGCCCCGGTAGCACGGAATTCACCGTAACGCGCGTCCCCGCTGTGGTTTCCGCGAGGCCACGCGCGATTGCCAATTGCGCCGTTTTCGTCATGCCGTAATGAATCATCTCCGCCGGAATCTGCACGGCGGATTCGCTGGAGATGAAAACGATGCGCCCCCAGCCCGCCGCCTTCATGCGCGGCAGATAATGCCGGCTCAGGCGCACGCCGCTGAGCACGTTCACTTCGAAGAAGCGAAACCAATCCTCGTCCGGAATCGCTTCGAAAGCCTTGGGCTCAAAGATGCCCATATTATTGATGAGAATATCGACGTCCGGAAACCGCCGGATTGCTTCAGCGACGCCGCCACTGGTTCCGAGATCAGCCGCCAGCCCAACGGCGCCGGGAAGCTTCGCCAGCGCCGCGTCGACTCGCGCTTGCGTCCTGCCGTTTATGATGACGCGGCACCGCTCCCGCGCCAACGAAGCCGCGACGGCGAATCCGATGCCGGCGGTCGATCCGGTGACAAACGCGAGTTTTCCATCCAGTTGCAGATCCATTCCCCTAGGATGCAACAACCGGAGTCAAACTAAACCGATGTCCGGTCCCGGCACTCCGGGTGGCCACAGTTGCACATGATATCCGAGGTTCTCGCCTCGCCTTCGCAGTAGGTTCCGCAATAATCGCTGCCTTCTTTGGCTTTGCAGGTGCAACTGGGATGGGCGCACTTTTTAGTAGTTTCCATGCGATCCCCATTGCACTTCGAGGACCGTTATTGGACGAGTTCGTCTTCGATCACTTTCGCGGACAGCGGCTTTCCTTCGCCGCCCAGTAAGACAATCGTATAAAGCTTGCCGGGTTCCAGTTTCACGTCTTTTATTTTGATTTGGTCGGTCTTGCTGCCGCGCTTGCGGACTGCCAGCGTGGTGGTCGTGGGCGCGAGTTCCTTATATTCCGTGAAGCGGCCAAAGCTTTGGCCGTTGAAGATGCCGGTGGTTTCGCCGGCGCGGAAAATGTCTAGTTTGTCGATTCCGGGCGCCGCATGAATCAAGCGCAGTCGGGCTTTCCCCGCCGCAGGCGGCTTGAGCTGATCGGGAATCAGAGTGAGAATAAATTTTCCGCGCTCGCGCAGCGCCAAAACCGTATAGCGGTGGCCGCTGGTTTCCGGCTCGGAATTCGTGATCAGCGGAGTCCCGACAGCGCTGGCGGAATCGTAGAGTTTAAGTTCGTGATGGGCATCGGGCCGCGGGCTGGGAAGCGCCAGATAAGACGTCACCGCCGCCGATTCCACGCGCCGGAAGGCCACGGCATCCTGGAAATACAGGTCCTTCGGGCCGTCGGTGGCATTGATGAAGCGCAGCAGGGTCTTTTGTTCTTGCTTAGCGGCGCCGGTGGAAGGCGCTGTCGAGGTTGCGCCGTCGACAGTGGTTTCGCTGGGGAGGGAAGACCTGGAGCAAGCCACTGCCAGCAGTGCACTGAGGATCAGCACGCTGCTGGCAGGGAATTTACGAATCGCAATCATGCCCTGGATTCAAGCATTCCAGGGTCCATCGGCCCGACTTAATAGCCGTAGCCGTAATAATAGGGATCGGCGCAGCCGGGGATCCAATTGCCCCAAGTGTCGTAGTAACCGTATGGGCTGCAGTACGGAGTGGCGTAATAGCTGCCGTAGTAGTAGGGGTAATAGCCGCCGTAATAGTAGGGGTAATAGCCGCCACCGCGATAAAATCCGCTGCGATAGCCACGGTCAAAACCGCCGCCGCGATAATATCCGCCGCGGTAGCCGCGGTCAAAGCCCCCACGGAACCCACGGTTGCCGCCGGAGAAGCCGCGATCACCAGAGAATGCTTGTCCCCGGGAGAATCCGCGTTGCCCGCCTGAAAAACCACGTTGGCCGCCGGAGAATCCACGTTGGCCGCCGGAGAAGGATTGGCCTCCGCCGCCGCGGGGCCCGGAGAAACCCCGCTGGCCGCCTCCTGAATGGTTTCCGCCACCCCCGCCACCGCCGCCGCGATGCTGGGCCAAGGTCACGCCAGGGGTCAGCAGCACCAGCACGCCCGCCAACGCGGCGGCCAGCGCGAATTTGGACGCTTTCAGAGGGATTTTCATACAGAACCTCCAGGTTCGCTTCTTTTCGAGCACTCGAGTATCCAATTGTAACTATTTGATTCAAAGCAAGTTATAAATCTAGACTGTGGTGGATTTGCACCAGTCCGGCTGCTTGGAACCAATGGGACCAGCCACGCGAAGCAATGCTTGCATTTTTTGCCGACTAATGAAATGTTATCCATATGGCTCGGCAGTATCAAAGAAGAGACTGGGAAATTTTTTGGGTCCTGGTGGTGGCCGCCATTGGTTGGGGCGTATTGTGGCAGCACGAGCTGGTCGGCACCTGGGTTCACAAGCTTTGGATCAACAGATCGAAGCTGTTTTAGGGCTGGATGCGTAACGCGCGAAGCTGGCGCCTCGCTGTGCTATCGGCGGCGCTGGGCGCATGGTTTCTCGCGGATCGCGCGGCCGCGCAAAGAGATTCCTTTCCATTCGTGATTTTGGGCGACCGGACCGGCGAGGAGCAGCCGGGCATCTACGAGCGCGTGTGGCGGCAGGCGGCCGCGGAAAACCCCGCGTTCGTGGTCGGCGTCGGGGATTCGATCGAGGGGTTGAACGACGCCACTGTGGAGGCCGAGTGGCGACAGTTGGAACAAATACTGACGCCCTATCGTCAGATCCCGCTGTTTCTTGCGCCTGGGAATCACGACATTTGGTCGGCGCGAACGCAGGCGGCGTTTGAGAAACACGCGGGGCATGCGCCGCATTACAGTTTCGACCAAGGGCAGGTGCATGTGACGGTTTTGGACAACAGCAGGTCGGATCAGTTGGGGGCGGACGAACTATTGTTCCTGGAAAAAGACTTAGAGGCGCATAAGAAGCAGCCAGTGAAGTTCATCCTGTTTCACCGGCCGTCGTGGCTGGTGGATGCGATGTTTCAGAATCCGCATTTTGCATTGCATCAGTTGGCTAAGAAGTATGGGGTGCGGTGGGTGATTGCGGGGCATCTGCATCAGATGCTGGAGGTGGAGTTGGAGGGGGTGATGTACCTTTCGATGGTGAGTTCGGGGGGGCATTTGCGGGGGAGCGAGCGGTATGAGGACGGGTGGTTTTTCGGATACGCAGTGGCGGCGGTGCGGGGGAATGATGTGGGGTTGCGGATAAAAGAATTGTCGGGGCGCGTGAGCGCGGCGCGAGACTGGCGCAAGGTGAATTAAACGGCGCCGATGTAGGTGGCCGCGTGACGCTGGTCTTGAATTTGCTGCATGAGTCCCAGCATGTCCCAGTTCTGCCAGCCCTCGACGAGTTTTCCGTCAGCGACGCGGATGATGGTGATCCCGGTAGTTTGCAGGGTTTTGCCGGTGGGCGGCATGCCGAGTCCCGCACCGGTGTGTTTCAATGCGCAACGCCAGCGTACGCAGACTTTGTCACCGTCGGCGATGGTTTCCTCGACGGTTACGTGGATGCCGGAGAATGCGGCGGTCATGCGGTCGAAGAATGCATAAAATCCTTCCGGGCCATGAACGGTGATTCCACCGTCGTGGATGGGGGCGCCTTCGGCCAGTAATTCGCCGATGGCATCGCGGCGGCGCTTATTCCAGACTTCTTCAAACCAGCGCGTGGCTAATTCGGGATTGGGTTGCGGCATGGTGCCTCCGTGTGAATCATGTTACTCGATTGCGGCGGTGAGGCGGAGTCGGGCCCCCAGTGGGAACGGGGGAGACAGTTCTTCCGCGGAGGCGGTTAGGAGAATGTGGCGGCTCATTCGGTTTAGCGTATTACGACGGGTGGTAGTGGGGGGCGGGTTAAACTTTTGGGATGGGCTCTCATACTCAATTATTTATTGATGGATCGTGGACGGAAGGCGTCAACGGAAGAACGATTGCGGTTATGAATCCGGCTACCGGGGAAGAGGGCGGGACGGTGGCTTGGGCGGAAAAAGAGGATTTGGATTTGGCGCTGGCGGCGGTGGAGCGCGGGTTTCAGACCTGGAAGAAGATTTCGGCGTTTGAGCGAAGTAAGATAATGCGGGCGGCGGCGGGGTTGGTGCGGGAGCGTGTTGATGCGATTGCGCGCGAGCTTACGGCTGAGCAGGGGAAACCTATTGGGGAGGCCAAAGGTGAAGTATTGGCGGGGGCGGATATTATTGATTGGTTTGCGGAAGAGGCTCGGCGAACTTATGGGCGCGTGATTCCGGCGCGGGCTGAAGGCGTCTACCAACTCGTCGTGAAGGAGCCGGTGGGTCCGGTGGCGGCGTTCTCTCCGTGGAATTTTCCGATCAATCAAGCAGTGCGGAAGATTTCGGCGGCGCTAGCGGCAGGGTGCTCCATCATCTTGAAAGGTCCGGAGGAGACGCCGGGGCCGTGCGCGGAATTGGTGCGCGCCTTCGTGGACGCGGGCGTGCCGGCGGAGACAATTAATTTGGTCTTCGGTGTTCCGTCGGATATTTCGAATTACCTGATTCCGCATCCGGTGATTCGCAAAGTCTCGTTCACGGGATCGACGGCGGTGGGCAAGCAGTTGGCGGCGTTGGCCGGGCTGCACATGAAGCGCGTGACGATGGAATTGGGCGGGCATGCGCCGGTGATCGTTTTCGACGATGCGGATCTGGATGTGGCATCGAAAATTCTTGCGGCGACCAAGTATAGGAATGCCGGGCAGGTGTGTGCTTCTCCTACGCGGTTTTTGGTGCAGAGCAAAGTTTACGACTCGTTTGTGGACAAGTTCATTTCGGCTAGCAAGGCGATTAAGGTTGGCGATGGAATGAAGGCGGACACGAACATGGGTCCGCTGGCGCATGAGCGGCGGATCGAGGCGATGGCAGGGTTTGTCGCGGACGCTGTCGAGAAGGGAGCGGAGGTGCAGACGGGTGGGGGACGCATCGGTGACAAGGGATACTTTTTTGCGCCTACGGTTTTGACGCATGCGGACCGGGGAACGCGGGTGATGAATGAGGAACCGTTTGGGCCGGTCGCGGTGATGGTCCGGTTTGCGGATTTTGGGGAGGCGGTCGAAGAGGCGAACCGGCTGCCTTACGGGCTGGCGGCGTACGCCTACACGAAGTCGGCGAAGACGGCGAATCTGATTGCTTCGGCGGTTGAGTCTGGGATGATTACGATCAACCATAGCGGATTGGCGTTGCCGGAGGTGCCGTTTGGCGGTGTGAAAGATTCCGGGTATGGTTCGGAGGGCGGGTCAGAGGCGATTGAGGCTTATCTCAATAGCAAGTTTATTTCGCAGGCGGGGTTGTGATTTGAAGATAGCCGCTGCAGGTTAGTACGGGGAGGCGGGGGTATTTGGGGAACGTCGGGTCTGTGGCGGATAGGCGGCATAAATAGAAGATGGATCCGCGGTCGGAGCGGATGATCTTCGCGTTCGCGCAATCTTCGCACAGGCCTACTGCTTCGGGCACGGTTGCTTAGGGGAGCGGCTGGAGTTCGGGTTTCGCGCCGTCGGGGAGCGGATAGCGATCCACGTTTAGCATCATGGACACGAAGCAATAGTAGCCCATGACGCCGGTGAGATCGACGGCTCCGCGTTCGCCGAATTTTTCTACTACGGCTTTGAAGGCGGCGTCGCTGACTTGTTTGGTGCGCAGCATTTCATTGGCGAAGTTGTAGACGATTTCTTCGTCGGGCTGCATGGCGGCGGGGCGCTTGCCTTGGGCGATGGCGTCGATCACGGCGGGGCTCAGGCCGGCGGTGAGGGCGCCGCGGTGGTGCGCGTACCACTCGTACTGCGAGTTCCAGAAGCGCGCGGTCATCAGGATTGCCATTTCGTTCAGGCGGTTGGGGAGCGCGGTGTGGAAGCGGAGTTGGGCGCCGAGCTTTTGCGCGGCGTCGCCCATTTCGGGGTCGCGCAATGTCACGTTGAAGGGGCCATTGGTGCCGCCGCGTTCGCCGGCTAACAGGTTTTGCACCATGGTTTTTTGCTGGGGCGTCATGGTGTCCCAGGTAAGGGGAGCGAAGCGGTCGCCACGGAGGTGGATCTCGGGGGCGGGCTGGGCGGCGGCGAGGCTCGATAGAAGTGCGACGGCGAGGGCGAGTGAGTGGAGGCGCATAGTACTGCTGGCCAACCATACTAGCTCATTCAGGGCTTGACCGGCGCAACGGCCTTCGGAGATACTTAATCCCAGTCTCCCAAGACTTGGCAAGACGGAGGAACCATGAAAAGTTTCGCGACTTTGATCGTGATCGGTGCGTTGACTGTGCCTGTCTGGGCGGAAGGCCCGCAGGCTGATGGAATGGACGCGATGAAGAAGAATGAGCCGCCTGCGGTGGTGCATTGGGCGCGCGGTGAGGGGAGGCCATCGCAAGGCAGCAAGTCTCCCAACATGACTTCGCATGGCGGCCCGGTGATGTCGTCAGTGACGGTGGGGGCGATTTTCTGGGGGACGAGTTGGGCGAATGACACCTTTATCGGAGATAAGATCACGGGGCTGGATTCGTGGTATACGGATGTCCAGAAATCCAAGTACTCGATGACGAATGGCGAATATACCGGCAGCGGCAACACACAGTTTGTCAGCACGGGAGTAACTTACCTGGGGTCAGTCGTGGACGCGAGTCCAGGGCCGACGAAAGCGCCCACCACGTCGGCGGTTCTCGCGGAAGTGTGCAAGGTGGTGACGAACCCGGTGGCGAACGGTTATTATCCGGTCTACATCGATTCGAAGCGCGGGCATGCGGGTTACTGCGCTTGGCACAGCGCGGGCTCGTGCGGCGGCACTCCGGTTCAATTCGGAATCGGATTCTTTTTCAACCTGGATGGGGATGCGGGTTGCGATCCGCAAGATACATCGACTGGGCATTCGCAGGGATTGGCGGCGCTGGCAAATGTGACGGGGCACGAGTTCTCGGAAACGATCACTGACCCGCGTTTGAACGCCTGGTACGACGCACAAGGTGAAGAGAATGCCGACAAGTGCGCGTGGACGTTTAGTCCTTCACTGGTGGACTTCGGCAAGACCACGTGGAAGATTCAAGGTAACTGGTCGAATGCGGCGCACGATGCTAGTGCGGGTTACGACAAGAGCGGGTGCATCGACGGCAGCGGATTTCTGGCCGCCGGTGTGCAGTAACGCCAGGTCAGCGCTTCTCGCGCTCGTCCATCCATTGATACAGGCGGCGGAC
>Ga0207674_10007658_pt1 | contig 12572 bp, 13 predicted proteins | sample KBSCornC72_FD_184303 | JGI IMG/M metagenome (GOLD analysis project Ga0207674, IMG submission 184303) | Corn rhizosphere microbial communities from Kellogg Biological Station, Michigan, USA - KBS Corn C7-2 (SPAdes) (version 2) | ecosystem: Host-associated > Plants > Roots > Rhizosphere > Soil ... | reverse complement strand
GAGGCCGATGAGTATCGCCGCCCCGACGAGGATGAAGAGCGCGCTGATCGCGAGTGCGACGTCGAAGTCCTGGTCGAACTGCGCGTAGATCGCGAGCGGCAGCGTCTGGGTCACGCCCTGCAGGCTGCCCGCAAAGATGAGCGTCGCGCCGAACTCGCCGAGCCCGCGCGCGAGTGCGAGGGCAGAGGCCGCGCCGAGCCCGCCGGCCGCGAGCGGGATCGCGATTCGCCCGAACACGCGCCACGGGCCGGCTCCGAGCGTGCGCGCCGCGGAGAACAGGCTCTCGTCGACGCTCTCGAACGCCGCGATCGCCCCGCGCAGGTAGAACGGGCTCTCGACGAAGGCGACGGCGAGCACGACCGCCGTTTGCGTGAAGCCGATGCTGATTCCGAGCGCGTCCAGCTCGTCGCCGAGGAGGCCCAGGCGACCGAACGCGGCGAGGAGAGCGATGCCGGCGACGGCCGGCGGTAGCACGAGGGGGAGCTCGATCAGCGTGATCAGCGCGCCGCGCCCGAAGAACCGCTTCCGCGCCAGCAAGTACGCAGTCGGAGTCCCGAAGACGAGCACGGCCACGTGCGCGATCAGGCTCGTCTTCAAGCTCACGACGAGCGCATCGCGGAACACCTGGCTCCCGAGCTGGTCGTAGAGATCGCCGATCGGAACGCGCAGGAAGATCGCGGCGAGTGGCAGGAGCAAGAAGACGAAAGCGATCCCGGCCGCGACCGCGGTCATCGCGGCGAAGAGAACCCGGGTCAACGCTTCTTCGGAGGGAGCCCGAAACCGGCGCGCCTGAGCAGCGTCCGGCCGCGCGTCGACAGCACCTTGCGGACGAACGCGCGCGCCTCGACCTTGCGCGGCGTCGAGCTCACGATCGCGATTTGGTAGCGCACCGGTGGCTGCGCCCAGACCGGCAGGAAGACCTTCTGGACACGAGCGGACACGGGCCTGGCATCGGTCCGGTACACGAAGCCCGCGTCTGCCTCTCCAAGCGCGACCTTGGCGACGATGCCCTTGACATCGGTCTCCTGGCTGACGACGTTCTTCAGGACCGCGTCCTTGATCCCGAGGTTGTCGAGCAGCTGTCGCGTGTACGAGCCGATTGGCACGCCCTGATCGCCGATCACGACCTTGACGCCGCTTTCGCGGAGGTCGTAGACCGAGTGGACGTTCGCCGGGTTCGACTTCGGCACGATCACGATCAGCCGGTTCCTCGCGAAGGTGACCGGCTTGTCGACGACCCCATCCCTGTACAGCAATTGCGCTTGCTTCGGGCTCGCCGCCGCATAGACGTCCGCCGGCGCACCCTGCCGGATCTGGAGGGCGAGCTGGTCGGAGCCGGCGAAGCTGTAGCGCGGTGTCTGGTCGATCCTCGGGAAGACGTCGGTCAGCGACGCTGCCGCAAAGACGGTGAAGCTTCCGCCGGCGCCCGTCGCGCTCGGGAGGGCCAGCGCGAGGAGGGCGAACAGAACTGCAACCGCTCTCATCGCTCGACCATGATCGACGTCGCCTTGACGACCGCCGTCGCGGTGTCACCCGGCTCGAGCGCCAGCTGTTCCGCAGCCTCGCGGGTGATCACGGAGACGATTCGAAAGGGACCGGCATCGAGCTCGACCTGCGCGAGCAGGCCCTCGATCTTCACCTCGCGCACCGTCCCGGTCAGCCGGTTCCGGGCCGAGAGATCCTGGTGGAGCGACCCCGCGCGGAGCCGCTCCACCTCGCTCGCGGCGACGACCCGCCTGTTGGCATGGTCGCGGCGCGTGCGGATACGCCCCTGGCGGTCCCAGCGCCGGAGCGTGTCGATGCTGATGCCAAGGCGACGTGCAGCCTCCCCAGCGGTGTACGTCTGCCTAGGCATCGCCTAGGCAACACTACCTCAGAACGTCGCGCTCTTCACACCGGTCGCGATCAGGATCAGGATCGCGGCCGCGAGGCACAGCCGGTAGATGACGAAGACCGTGTAGTCGTGCCGCCGGAGGTACCCGAGGAGGAGGTCGATCGCGATCAAGCCCACGCCGGCCGCTGCGACCGTGCCGACGAGGAACGGGCCCTCCCAGCCGGACGGAAGGGTGCCGAGCACGACGTCCTTCAGCCCCTTGTAGACCACCGCCCCGAAGACGACCGGAACGAGCAGGAAGAACGAGAACCGTGCCGCGCTGTCCCGGTCGAGCCTGAGGAAGCGTCCCGCGGTGATCGTGATCCCGGAGCGCGAGACCCCAGGCATGAGCGCGATCGCCTGCGCCGCGCCGACGGCGAGCGCCGTCCAGAGCCCGATCTGCTCGAGCTTGCGGTCCTGGGGACTGCGGTCGGCGATGTAGAGCAGCACGCCGAAGACGGCCAGGTTGATCGCGATCTCCCATGGGTTTCCGAGGTGGGTCTCGATCGCGTTCTCGCCGATTGCTCCGGCGATCGCGGCTGGGATCGTCGCGATGAGGAGGAGCCAGGCGATCTTTTCGTCGGGGGTCTGGATCGACCGCCTTCCGACCGACCGGAACCAGGCGACGATGAAATGCACGATCTCGTCCCAGAAGTAGACGACGACCGCGACGAGCGTCCCGAGGTGGAGCGCGACGTCGAACGTCTTGTTGAAGTTCTCGTGCGTCTCGAGGTAGTGCCAGTTCCCGATCCAGGGCACGAGGATCAGATGGCCCGAGGAGGAGATCGGCAGCAGCTCCGTGAAGCCCTGGGTGACGCCGAGCGCGAACGCCTGCCAGTCGGAGAGCTTTCCCGCCTCCTCGCCCACGCCGAGAGCGGCAAGAACGATCGCGACGGTCAGGAGCGCGGCCGCGGAGCCGTAGACGAGAGCGCGCCGCCGCATCGGTCACAACGTACTGCAGTCCAGGGCAAAAGAGAACCGGGAACCGTCCGTGTAACGGCCTGGTGAAGATCCAGCCACTGCCGGGTGAGAATCGGCCCAGGGTCTTTTCCACACGTGTGGATAACCGCTCGCGTCCAGGACTTACGATGAGTGCATGGCCCAACTCGCACCGGTCGTGCCCGCTTATCCGCTCGAGCAGCTCCGGGGCTACGTTCAGGAGCAGTACGCGCGGATGCTCGCCCACGAGCCCGGTGTGCGGGTCGGGAAGGATCCGGAGGACCTGCATCAGCTGCGTGTCGCCACTCGACGGCTGCGCTCGGTGCTCAAGACTGCCGCGCCGCTGCTCGAGGGCTCGTGGGTCGACGAGATTCGCGGCGAGCTCTCGTGGCTCGGCGAAGAGCTCGGGCCCGCGCGGGACGACGACGTTCTCATCGCACACCTGCAGGAAGAGGCGGAAGAGCTGGAGCCGGGTGACCGCGCCGCTCTCGGGCCGCTCTTCGACAAGCTCGAAGCGGATCGGACAAAGGCGCGGGCCCGCGCGCGCTCGGCGACCCGGAGCAAGCGCTACCTGGCGCTCCTGGGGGCGATCGAGGCGGCCGCCGCCGGGCCGCCCGTGGTCGACGACGGCTCCTTCCGCCAGGAGGCCGGGAAGGAGTTCAAGAAGCTCCGCAAGGCGATGCGGAACGTGACCGAGGATCCGACCGACGGCGCGATTCACCGTGCGCGGATCCAGGGCAAGCGCGCGCGGTATGCGACCGAGCTGCTCGAGGGCGAGCTGGGCAAGCCGGGCGCGAGGCTGCTCGCGGCGGCGAAGGACTTCCAGGACGCTGCCGGCCGGCATCAGGACGCCGTCGTCGCCGAGGCTCGGATCCGGGCGCTGCTGCGCGGGGTGCGCTCCACGCGGACGGCGCTCGGCGCCGGCGTGCTTGTCGGGCTTCAGCGCGAGCGCAGGAGCAAGGCGCTCGAGGAGCTGCCGCGGGCCTGGCGGCGCTACGAGCGGGCGGCGCTGAAGGTGTGGGCCTGAGCGACGTGGTGCGGGCAGCCGGGGGAGTCGTCTGGCGGCGCGGTGCGGACGGGCTCGAAGTGCTCCTCATCCACCGGCCGCGTTACGACGACTGGAGCTTTCCCAAGGGCAAGGCCAAGAACGACGCCGAAGGCGACGAGGAGACCGCGGTCCGAGAGGTCGAGGAGGAGGTCGGTCTCCGGCTCGAGCTCGGCCCCGAGCTCGCGAGCACGAGGTACCGCGACTCGAAGGGGCGGCGCAAAGTCGTGCGCTACTGGGCGATGGAGCTCTCGTTGGGCGAGGAGCCGGTGGCGGGAGACGGCGTCGACCAGGTGGCGTGGGTCCCCGTCGAGGAGGCGCCCGGACGCCTGACGTGGGATCGCGACCTGGCCGTGCTCGACTCGCTGCCCGTGGAGGAGCTCGTCTGACCCTCCTCTTGATCCGTCACGCGCTCGCGGGCGATCGGCACGCCTGGGAGGGGGACGATCGCGTGCGACCGGTCGACGAGCGCGGGCGGCTCCAGTCCGACGCGCTGGTCGCAGCGCTCGCCGAGTTCCGGATCGACCGGATCGTGTCTAGCCCGTACCTGCGCTGCGTCCAGACCGTCGAGCCGCTCGCCGCGGCGGTCGGGCTCGAGATCGAGCTCGACGAGCAGCTCGGCGCGACGAGGCTCGACGAGGTGGGGGAGGTGCTCGAGCGGCTGCGCGGCCAGCACGCGGCCGTCTGCACGCACGGCGACCTGCCGTGGCTCGGCGAGCGCAAGTTCAAGAAAGGCGCGACGTGGGTCCTCGACGCCGAGCTCGTACCCGGCCGCTACATCAAGCCGCCGGCCTAGCGAGTCGAGGCTACGCCTAGGCGGCTTGTTCCTCGAGCAACGACTCGAGGACGGCGCCTTCGCGCAGACCCGCCCGCGCAACGACGAGCGGAACGCCAAGACGGCGCTGCGCCTCGGCGAGGACGACCGCACCGGCGAGGAGCGTCTGGCCGCGCCAGACGGGGAAGCCGAAGCTCTCGGCGAGGTCTTTCGCCGGCCCGGAGCCGAGAATCAACTGCGCCTTGGCCAGCTGCTTCGGGCCCAGCGTCCGTCCGACGACACGCCGCAACGACCTGGCGGTTCCGCCGGTGGCCACGGCGCAGAGCGGGAGCGGAGACGCATGGCCGGAGAATGCGTCCTCGACGCTCGCGCGGAGCTCGTCGAGCTCGGCGCTTTCGGGGGGGTCGTTGACGAAGTGCCGCTGCGCGAGTCGCAGCGAGCCGATGTCGAGCGTCCGGAACCAGGCAGGCTCCGTAGCCGTCCCGAAGACGATCTGCGTCGAGCCGCCGCCCACGTCGACGACCGCGATGCTCGCCGGCGGCGCCGGGAACGTCGAGACGACGCCTGCGAATGCGAGTCGCCCTTCCTCCTCGGCACTGAGCGGGCGGACGGGCAACCGCGTCGCATCGGCGATCGCGTCCACGAGCTTGCTCCCGTTCCTGCCCTGGCGAGCCGGCGCCGTGACGAGCACTTCGATCCGCGCGGCGCCGAGCTTGGCTGCGTCGCGGGCGTACTTGCGCGCCACCTGGGCTGCACGAGCGATCTTGTCCTCCGGGATCGAGCCCGTGAGCTCGATCTCACGCGCGAGGCCGACGGCAGTTCGCTCCTCCTGGACGGGCTTCACGGCCCCCTCCTCGAGGGTCGCGACGAGGAGCCGCACGGTGTTCGAGCCGACGTCGATCGCAGCTACTCGCATCAGGAGCGAATCTTGATGAGTGGACAGGTCGGCATCGCCGCGCTCAGGTCCGTCTGGAGACGGTGCGGCGAGCGCGCGCGACGGCGTTTCGCATCAGGAGACCCTGCGCGGACACGCGGCGGTCCTCCTTCTTCGGCCGCAGCCGCTTCCACGAGCCGTCGGCGTGAAGCGCCCAGGAGTTCGTGTTGTCGGACAGCAGCGCGTCGAACATCGCGTTCACGCGCTGGCGCGCGCGGACGTCGTCGACCGGAACGACGACCTCGAGCCGGTGGTCGAGGTTGCGCGGCATCAGGTCGGAGCTGCCCATGAGGCACGTCGTCTTGTCCCCCGCCTCCAAGACGAAGACGCGGCTGTGCTCGAGAAAGCGGCCGACGATGCTCCGAACGTGGATGTTCGCGCTGAGCCCCTTGACTCCGGGCCGAAGCGAGCAGATCGACCGGCAGACGATGTCGATCTCGGCCCCCGCCGAAGACGCGTCGTACAGTGCCTCGATCACCTTCTCGTCGGTGAGTGAGTTGGCTTTCATGCGGATTTGCGCCTTCTTGCCCGCCTCCGCGGCCTGCGAAACCGATTTGATCGCGTCGACCAGCTTCGTGCGTAGCGTGAACGGTGCGACCAGCAGCTTGCGGAACCGCTGTGGCCGCCCGAACCCGGTCATGTAGTTGAAGAGGTCGGCGACGTCTGAAGCGATGCTCTCGTCGGTCGTGAACAGCCCGAAGTCCTCGTAGCCCCGCGCCGTCAGCGCGTGGTAGTTGCCGGTGCCGACGTGGACATACCGCCGAAGTTCGTTGCCTTCGCGTCGAACGACGAGCGTCATCTTCGCGTGAGTCTTCAGCGTTGGGAAGCCGTAGACGACGTGCACTCCGGATCGCTCCAGGGCGCGTGACCACTCGATGTTCTGCCGTTCGTCGAAACGTGCCTTCAACTCGACGAGGCACACCGTTTGCTTGCCGGCGTCGGAGGCCTCGATCAGGGCGGGAACGAGCGGGGACTCGTCGCTCGTGCGGTACACGGTCGTCTTGATTGCGATCACGTCCGGATCGCGGGCCGCCGCCTGGACGAACGTCTCGACGCTCGTCACGAACGACTCATACGGCAGGTGCACGAGGATATCCCCGCGCTTGATCTCGTCGAAGAGCTCGCCATCGGTCGTCGCGACCGCGAGGCGCGGTTGGGTCACCCCGCGCCACCCCTCCTCCTTGAGATCGGGTAGATCCAGGTCGACGATCTGGTTCAGGTCCGCGAGGTCGAGCAACCCATCCACCGGATAGACCTGGTCGTCGCGGGCACCGAGGCCCGCCTTGATACGCCTCAGCATCTCGTCGGACATCGTGTCCGCGATCTCGACGCGAACCGTGCCGCCGAACCGGCGCCGTTGAAGCTCCAGCTCGACCGCTTCGAGCAGGTCGTCTGCTTCGTCCGAGAGCTCGAAGTCGGCGTCCCTCGTCACGCGGAACGGCGCACACTCGGTGATTTCCATCTTCGGGAAAAGAGATGTGAGCGAGTACGTGATCACGTGCTCGAGAGGCAGATAGAGATGACGCTTGCCCAGGCTGATGAAGCGAGGCAGGAGCTCGGGAACCTTGACTCGCGCGAAGCGTTCCTCGCCAGTCTTCGGATCTCGGACGAACACTCCGAGCGACAGCGACAGAGCGGAGATGTACGGAAACGGCTGGCCGGGTCCGACGGCGAGCGGCGTCAGCACGGGATAGATCTCACGCTCGAACAGTCCGGCGAGCTCGTCGAGCTCTTTCTCAGTGCAGTCGGCGATGCGGCCGATGCGGATTCCTTCCTTCTCGAGCGCCGGCAGGAGCTCCTGCCGCCAGAGCTCCGACTGCTCAGCGACAAGCGCGAGCACACGCTCGCGGATCTCGGCCAGCGTCTGCTGCGGGGTCCGTCCATCGGGCGAGTGGACTGTGAGGCCCGACGCCTCCTGGCCCATGAGGCCGCTGACTCGCACCGCGAAGAACTCGTCGAGGTGCTGGGAGAACCTCGAGCAGAACGTCAGGCGCTCGAGGAGAGGAAGACTCGGGTCGGCGGCGAGCTCGAGGACGCGCTCGTTGAAGTCGAGCGAGGACAGCTCGCGGTTGAGAAACCGCTCAGGCCCTTCCACGGAGGCCTTCTCCTTGTCGGCGACGGCCATCAGATCGGCCGCGCCTCGAGAGTTGCCTCCCCCTTCGGTTGTGCTTCCAGCTTGTAGCCCACGCCATACCGAGTGTGAACGAAGGAGTGCTTCGGCGCACGTTTGTCGATCTTCTCGCGCAGCTTGCGCACGAAGACGTCGACCGTCCGGTCGCGCCGCGTCAGCCGGCGTCCCCAGATCTTCTGCAGCAGTTCGTCGCGGGTCAGCACGCGGCCCTGTTCGGACGCGAGGGCGTACAGGAGCCGGAACTCCGTCGGTGTGAGCGCCACGTTCTCGCCGTCGACATAGGCTTGGAAACTTCGCGGGTCGACGACGAGCTCCTCGATTTCGATCGACTCGCCGCGCTGAACCTCCTGAGCGCGGACGCCTCGTCTCGCGGCGACCCGGACGCGCGCGACGAGCTCGGACATCGAGAACGGCTTGACGAGGTAGTCGTCGGCTCCGATCTCGAGCGCGTGCACGCGGTCCTGCTCGCTGCCGCGGGCGCTGACGACGACGATCGGCGTGCCGATGCCTTCGGCGCGCGCGGTCTCGATCAGCTTCCAGCCGTCGAGGAGCGGCAGCATCAGGTCGAGGACGCAGACGTCGGGGCGCTCGAAGCGCAGTCGCGCGAGCCCCGCCTCGCCGTTGCCCATCCACAGGGGGTCGAAGCCGGCCTGCGCGAGGTGCGTGGCCATCCCCTTCGCGATCAGCTCGTCGTCCTCGACGATCAAGACCCTGGGCATTGCATACGAACTCTTCATGCTCCTCGCCCGTCCCTGGGTAGAAGCGTGGTGAACGGGGTGTAACCGAGTGGTGAACCGAAAGGAACGGCCCCCGCGTGCGAGGCCGTCCCCTTTCCCCCGTCGGACCGGAAATCAGGGCGTTGCCGTGAACCGGTCCTTCCGTGGTCGAGTCTTCACGGCGCGTCACCCTCGATGGGCATCGGGGTGGTGAAGAACGCGTGAGAAGGAGGTTTGCTCCAGGCGAGTGGTAAATGCTCAGCCGCCCGTCGGCACGGGCGGGGAAGTCGGGCGGTCGAATCGTCGAGTCCCGGGCCCGTGGCCCGGGACCAACTAGGCCAGTGCTGCGAGTTCTGTCTGGGGGTTCGCCAGGGCTTCGACGAGCGCCTTCATCGCCAGGACGAAGACGTCGCCGCCGAGCGAGTACTCGTCGTTGAACTCGACCGCGCCGTTGAGCTCGATCACGGCCCAGCCGTCGCCTTCGATCGGCAGGAGATCGACGCCGACGAGATCCGCACCAACGGCGGCGGCGGCGCCGAGCGCGAGCTCGATCGCCGCGCGGGGCGGGTCCGCGTGCTGACGCTCGGCTCCGAGCGCGACATTCGTCCTCCACTCGCCCTCGGCCGCCTGCCGGCGCACGGCACCGACGACCTGCCCGGCGGCGACGACGACGCGAAGGTCATGGCCGAGCGGCGGAACGAGCTCCTGCATGAGCACGCCGTGCGTGCGGAACCAGGGGCGCTCCGAGATCTCCGCGAGTGCGTCGCTGAGCTCCACGTGCGTCGTGCAGAGCATCACGTCGCTGCCCCACGACCCGAACCGCGGCTTGAGGACGACCGGGAGCTCGACCGACCCGACGTCGCTCGTCTTCTCGACGTGCACCGTGCGCGGATGCGGTAGCCCCGCAGCCTCGAGGATCCGAGACGTCTGCAGCTTGTCGTGCGTCGCCATCAACGCGCTGAGCGGATTCAGGACCGGAATGCCGTCGTTCTCGAGGAGCCCGACCTCGAAGCTGCCGTTCTCCATCCCGTCCAGGCTGCGCAGGACGTCGAGACGAGCGAGCGCCGCGTCGCCGGGCCCGAGCCAGCTGCGGATCCGGGACGGCCTGACGATCTCCGCCTGGACGCCGAGCGGCGCCGCTTCGACCAGCCTCAGGTTCGTTTCGCTCTCGTGATGTGCGACCAGGGCGACGCGCATGGCAGCACATTGTGCGTGCTCAGAGTAAGAAAAGCCAGAGAATTTCATCTCTTATCCAGATGGCCACCATTCGGCCATCCGTTACACCACGGAACTAGCCGAAAACCGGGCGCTAACCGAATCGGCCGGTGACATAGTCCTCCGTACGGCTGTCCTTCGGCTGCGTGAAGATCGTCTTCGTATCGTCGTACTCGACGAGCACGCCCGAGCGGTGGCCCTCGGCGCCCTTGCTGATGCTGAAGAACGCCGTCATGTCGGCCACGCGCGCGGCCTGCTGCATGTTGTGCGTGACGACGACGATCGTGTAGTCGCGCTTCAGCTCGTGCATCAGGTCCTCGATCCGCGTCGTCGCGATCGGGTCGAGCGCGGATGCGGGCTCGTCCATGAGGATCACCTCGGGCTCGATCGCGAGGCAGCGAGCGATGCAGAGCCTTTGCTGCTGGCCGCCGGAGAGCGACCAGGCGCTTCGCTTGAGCCGGTCCTTGACCTCGTCCCACAGCGCGGCACGGCGGAGCGCCTGCTCCACTCGCCCGTCGAGGTCGTCCTTCAGGCCCAGGATCCGCGGGCCGTACGCGATGTTGTCGTAGATCGACTTCGGGAACGGGTTCGGCCGCTGGAAGACCATGCCGATGCGCCGGCGCACGCCGACCGGGTCGATGGTCCGCGCCTGGAGGTCGACGTCGTGGTACAGGATGCGACCCTCGGTCTTGAAGTTCGGAATCACGTCGTTCATCCGGTTCAGGCAGCGGATGAACGTGCTCTTGCCGCAACCCGACGGGCCGATGATCGCGGTCACCATCCGCTGGTAGATCTCGAACGTGACGTCGCGGATCGCGGGCGCGCCGCCATAGAACGCAGTCAGGTTCTCGATGCTGAAAACGCGGTCGCGCGCGAGCGTCGCCGTGGGCGGCTTGGCCGCCAGCAGCGACGGGTCGATCGCGCTCGGGAGCCCGGCGCGCTCTTCGGGATCCTGGACGCTGATGTTCACAGGGTAGTTGACCTCGGTCACCGTTCTCCTCTCAGACGTCGAATGCTTCGGTCTGCGAACCAGCGGGCGACCAGGCTGGCGACGAGGATGATTCCGATCAGAACCGCGGCTGCGCCCCATGCCTGCTGGTGGAGGACCGGGTCAGCCTGCTCGGCCGAGGTGAAGATGAACATCGGGATCGAGGCGATCGGCTGCCGCGGGTCGTAGCTCATCTGGTCGCTGTAGAGGGCGCTCGTGAACAGGAGCGGCGCGGTCTCCCCGGCGGCGCGTGCGGTCGCGAGCGTCGCTCCGGTGACGATTCCGCCGACGGCCTGCGGGAGGACGACGCTCAGGGTCGTTCTCCACTTCGCGGCGCCGAGAGCGAGGCTCGCCTCGCGCATCGAGATCGGGACCAGGGCTAACACCTCCTGGGTCGATCTGGCGATCATCGGCACCATCAGGATCGCGAGCGCGAAGCTCGCCTTCCACGCCGCCTGCCCGTGGCCGACGACGACGAAGATGAAGACGAAGATGCCGAGCACGATCGCCGGGATCCCGTTCAGCACGTCGAATGCCAGCGTGAGCACGCTGGCCAGCTTCCGCGGCGCGAGCTCGTTCAGGTAGATCGCGGTCAGGATCGCAACGGGCAAGGCCATCAGGAGCGCGAGCCCGATGATGATCAGCGTCCCGATGATCGCGGGCGCGATGCCCGACGCGGGCCGCGGGCCGAAGCCCGAGTAGAGCGCCGGCGTCTTCGTGAAGAAGTCGAGGTTGAGCGCGCCCCAGCCCCGTCTCACGACCGAGCTGACGACGATGACCAGCACGGCGACGGCGATCAGCGCGGCGATTGTCGCCGCGCCCTCGACGATCCAGTTCACGATGCGGCGCCTGCGCATGCGCTCGCTGCGGAAGAGGTCGGCGGTCGGTACCTGGGCGCTCATCGGATCTGGTGGCGCGTAGCGACGCGGCGGACGATCAGCTGTGCGGCGAGGTTCGCAATCAGGGAGAAGACGAGGAGGATCACGGCGAGGTACACGAGCGACGCGACTTGCAGCGCCGTGTCCGCGCCCTGGTACTGGCCCGCGATGCGGCTCGCGAGCGTGTCACTCGGCTCGAAGAGCGACCAGTGGATCGCGACGTTGTTCCCGATCACCTGCGTGACCGCGATCGCCTCGCCCACGCCGCGGCCGAGCCCCAGGATCATCGCCGCTGCTATCCCGGACCGCGCATAGGGGAAGACGACTCCGCGCACGACCTCCCAGCGCGTAGCTCCGAGGGCGAGCGCTCCATCCTTGAGCTCGCGCGGAACCCCGAGGAAGAGCTCGCGGCAGATGCTCGAGATGATCGGGACCATCATGATCGTGAGGATCAGGATCGCCGCGAAGACGTTCGAGCCCACGGTCGGCTCGGTGCTGAAGATGGGCAGCCAGCCAAGCGTTCCGTGGAGCGCAGGGCCGAGCGTGCCGGTGATGAACGGGCCGAGCACGAGGATGCCCCAGAGCCCGAGGACGACGCTAGGAATGGCCGCCAGCAGGTCGATCAGCGGCGCGACCACGGCCTTGATCCAGCGCGGCGCCAGCTCGGTCAGGAAGAGCGCGATCGCGAGCGAAAGCGGCGTGGCCAGGAGCAGCGCGCCGAACGACGTGACGACCGTGCCGAAGATGAACGACTTCGCGCCGAACAGGGTGTTGTGGTGGTCGCCCCAGGCCTGGGTCGTGAGGAAGCCGAGCCCGAACTTCTGCATCGCGGGCCACGCCTGCGTCAGCACCTTCTGGCTGATGAGGACCAGCAGGACGACGCCGGTCAGCGCCGCAGCGCACGTGACGACGTAGAGGACGGCGTCCCCGGGACGGAAGCGGCCCCGCCGCTGGAGGGCGGCGGGGCCGGCTGCGCGTTCTTGCGCGACTGCCATCCGCGCGATTCTGACTTCCTAGGAGTGAACCTTCTTGAGGGTCGCGAGGCCCTTGTTCTTCACGACCTTCGGAATCGGCTGGA
>Ga0207674_10007656_pt1 | contig 12577 bp, 10 predicted proteins | sample KBSCornC72_FD_184303 | JGI IMG/M metagenome (GOLD analysis project Ga0207674, IMG submission 184303) | Corn rhizosphere microbial communities from Kellogg Biological Station, Michigan, USA - KBS Corn C7-2 (SPAdes) (version 2) | ecosystem: Host-associated > Plants > Roots > Rhizosphere > Soil ... | reverse complement strand
GCCAGGGGTCGTGGAGTTGGTGCACTGCGTGTTGCCCTGACCCAGGAAGTTCGGCTCAGCCGGCGTCGTGCCGTTGCGGTTGTAGAACCACAGCTGGACCGGTCCGGTCTGTGCTGCCGCCTGGAACCCGTAGGTGTTGGGAGGCAGATTGCCGGGATCGAGTGACGTATTGGAGATCGCCATGCCCGTGTCGAAGTTGCCGCCCGCGGTCGCCGAGTTAGTGACGAACGGGAACAGCAGGTTGCAAGAGCAGCGGACGACCGAGAACAACGGAAGCGGCGCGTTCAGGTTGATGAAGCGCGGAACCGGACCGCTCGGGGGAACAGCCGTCGGAGCCGCACCTTCCGGAAGGACGGTACGAACGCCAGGCTGAGCCGAGGACGGAGCGTAGAACGGAGCGAATCCGCCGGTAACCGTGGCAACCGAGTTCGGTTGCGGCAGGTTCGAGGCGAGATTCGGACACGGCGTGGACACCGTGGCCAGAGCGCAGGTATCCGCAACTGTGATCGGAATCACCAGTTGCTCTAAGGCGCCAGGATTCGAGAACAGAACTTCGTAAACTGCTCTCTGCGGCAAGTTACCGACGCCGCCGCCAACCTGGCTTCCCGCCACGTTGGTCGTACCAGGCGAAGCGAGTGAAGTGCCACCCGCGCCGGCCGCATCCGCACCATTTACGAGCACCGCAACACCGGTGATGGTGCTGTTGATGACGTTGATCAGGAACGCTACGTTCGGAACGCGAACCGTAGAGCCGTTCGGAACGTTAGCGAAGGTCGCTACCAGCCGGGTGCCCTGAGTTGCGCGGCCCGCAGCTACGATACCCGTGCCGCCACCAACAGTGGTGTCGACAAAGGCTGCACCGTTACCAGCTCCCGCGGTGAGCGGATTGGCCGGGGGGTTGCCCGATGCGGCGGGCAGAGGATCCATGAATCCGCTTTCCGTCGAATAGGTGGTGCCGGGAACGTTCTGGTTCAGCAGCGCCGCGGCATTGCCGAGGACGTTGGTGAGGAACGGCGTAGCCTGAGAAGTGTTTCCAACGTAAGAATACTGCGGAACAGCCTGGCCATTGTCCAGAACCTGTTTGAGGTTCCGCGGTTTAAAGGAATCGAAAAAGCCTTCCCTAAACGCAATCGCCATGCCCTGGGACTGAGAACCCAGATCGGTACACTGGATGAAATCGAACTTCCCGCCCGTGATTCCGTTATTGCTAACGATCGGCGTCAGCAAGCCAGCCTGAACGCGCGCGACTACGTGACTGAAGATGTCGATCGGAAGACCTGAAACCGGGTTAATGATCAGGTTGGCCGTGACCGGAGCCGAGAGGCCGCCGATTCCGACGTTGTATGCCGTTGCGTCTCCGCGAATGTTGGTGATGCGGATGATGCGGTGGCAGGTCGGCTGGCTGATCTGCGTCGGGCAGATCGTTCCCGGAGGATCGATCGGCACGGATGCGAACAGCACCTGATTCCACTGGCCCGTGACCAGACCGAGCGAACGGCCCTGGAACACGTTGGAGTGACCGACGCTTCCATCGTAGGTGCCCGCCGCACCCAGCGAACCGCCGCCGGTGAGGATGCAAACGCCCGCGCCTGCGGCCGTGTTGTCCTCATTCAGGGAGCCGCAGTTGCGGATCGGACGAGCCGGAGGATTGATCGTGGAATTCGGTTCATCTACGATCAGCAACGACTCTACGAACTGGACGTTGTTCTGGGACGCCGTGACCTTGCTCGATACCGAGGTATCCAGCTGGACCACGATGTTGACCTGGGGAACCGTAGCGTTCGGGGGCGTCGGAGTGCCACCGGTGCAGTCAAGCACGATATCGCCCAACAGCTCCGCGTAACCTTCGCCGCGGACGTTGGGGATAACGCTGGTGGTGTTCTGACACTGGAACGACTGTGCGCTTGCCGGCATTGTGAGCCCCGCGAGCAGGGCCACGAAGGCTAGCGCATAAATACATCTGCGAAAATCTGCCATTTCCTTCTCCTTGTGAGATCTGAAATTTGAATTGATGGAAGTTCTCTTTTTCAACCTGAGCCTCAATCCTGTAGTCCCTTAACCGGAACTCGAGTCACTTTAAAACCGTTTGCCGGCCGCTCCGTGCTCGTCACTCTCTGAAAGCTCATTTTGTTTTCGACTTCTCTTGTTACTTTTGTGCTCGCGGGATTCACGGTCATGAATGCCGCCTAAAAACTGCAAAAACTGTTACACCCTGGACGCAGTCAGAATATAGATACCACCCTCCAGCCGTTCAAGTCAAGCAAAAAGTGATACTTGCGCCTTTTGCCTGGTGCCTGAACCCGCTTTTGGGGCTTCTATAACAGATACCATTCGGCAAGTTTCAAAACAAACTTTAGCAGCGAAATAGTACTGTGCCGGACCGAATGGAGAAAAATAGGCGGCGAATGGAGTGCGCCGCGACGCCCTAGGACCGCTATCCACTACTCCTTGACGTACTTGCGGAGTTTTTTGACCCGGGCCTTGAGCTCCTGGCTGGCCTCCAAAAGGTCGTTGGTGTCGTAAATGACATGCGGGGTCATAAATAGAATTAGCTCACTTCGGTCGCGGCTGTAGGTTTTGCTGCCGAAAACCCCGCCTACGAACGGGAGGCGGTTCAATCCCGGGACGCCCGCCGAAGCGCTGCTCACGTTTTCTGAGATAATCCCGCCAATCGCAATGGTATCGCCGTCCTGCATCGTAATCTGCGTCTGCACAACCTGCTGGTCAAACGACGGCGTCGGAATGCTTGACGTGGTCGTGGAACTGGGCTTGCTGACTTCCTGGTTGATGATGAGCGTTACCACGCCACTGGGATTTACGCGCGCATTCACTTGCAGCGTGACGCCGGTATTGTGCGAGGAGATACCTTGGGTTTGCGTGTTGGTTCCACCCCCCGGCGTGATCGTGGTGCCGGTTAGTACCGGAACCTGCGTGCCCACGTTGATCGAAGCGGGAATGCTGTCAGTCGCAATCAGGCTGGGCTCGGAAATCACGCGTGCATTTCCTGCATTATCCGAAAGGCTTAAAAACGCCAGCAGCTCCTTCGCCTGACCGACCAGAGTTCCAGCCGATAACGTAGTTACCGCGTTCACCAGGCTGGCCAAAGGCTTGCGTTCCTGGCCGCTGACTTTCTGGTAGTAATAATTCACTCCCATGGCAAAGCTGCCCGTCATCGCCACCGAATAGATTTTTGCTTCGAGCAGAATCTGGCGCGGTGCGACGTCCAGTTCTTTGAGTAGTTTCAGAATTGCCTGGTATTGCTGCGCGTCCGCCTGGATCAAAAGGGAATTATCCAGAGGATTGGGAACAATGCGCGGCGGATTCGCATTGTCACTGCTGGAGGACTGCGCCGCGGCTGCGGCGCTACCAGCTGGAGCGGGACCCGTCGTAGCCGGCGCCAGGCCGAGAGGCCCTGCATTTTGCGCAGGCGGGGCTTGCGCTGCATAACCTCCGAAGGATGGATACCCGTATCCGCCGCCTCCGAAAGATCCGCCGCCGCCCATGCCGACAGCCGAGCCGCAAGCGCCCGCTCCGCCGAAGCCGCTGTTGAAGCTGTTCTGGCTGCCGTACCCGCCGCCTCCGCTGGCTCCGGGGAAACCCCCGACGGGGTATGACGCTCCGTAAGCCCCGCCACCGTACGCTCCATTTCCATAGGCTCCGTTACCGTAGCCCCCTCCGTAATTTCCATTTCCACCCTGATACATCCCATTCCCATACCCGCCGCCATAGCCGCCGCTGGGCATATACAGCTGATTCAGGGCCATTGCCAGGCAATCCGCGCGACCATAACGAACGTGATAGACGTACGTATCGATCACGCCGCTGGTGGCGGAAATCTGGATGTCGAGCTTCTTGATCCAGACCTCGACCGTCTCAAAAGCCCCGGAGTTGGGCGCGACTGCGATCAGCGTTCCGATGCGATCCACCGGCAGGAATCGCACCGTCGAGTTCTTTGAATCCAGGGAGATCGATTTGAGAATATTTTCGAGCTCTTTCACTAGGTCCGAGGGACGTGCGTTGTGGATCTCGTACAGCCGCACGCGCTCGCCGACAAACGTATCGCTGTCGAACAGCGCCACCAGTTCCATCAGGCGCCGCATGTTGCGCCGGCTATCCAGAATGAACAGCAGATTCGCGGGAGCATACACTTTCACCACAGCGTTCGTGTCGGTGAATTCCTGCAGCACCTTGCTCAGCTCGTCCACACCGACGTACTTCAGGAACACCAGGTTGAGCATCAGCTGATCGTCCGCGGGAATGTCCTTGCCGTTCACTTGAAACGGCATGGGCTGGCGGACGACATCCGTGAGCGGCACAATCCGGTAAATCTCACCTTCCTGAACCATCCCGAATCCGTTCACGCGCAGGATCATCTCCAGCAGATTCCTGGCATCCAGGTTGCGCGTTTCTCCATATGTGTTCAGCGTGACCGTGCCCTTTACACGCGGGTCCACCTGGATGTTGATTTTCAGTTGGCGCGCGAGTTGGTCCACAACTTCAGTGAGAGAGGCATCCTGCAGATTCAGATTGCCGACCAGGGCCGCAGGCTCCTGTGCCGCGGTCTGCGCCGGAGCTTGGGGAACGGGCTGTTGCGCAGGCGCCTGGACAACAGCCAGCGCGACAAGAACGCCGGCCAAAACGAGACTCAGGAACGTGGTCTTACTCTTGCGGAACATGATCATTTAATGGGCTCCCACAGACAACTCGGACCGAACGGGCCGTTCACGACGGTTTTCCTATAGCCATCCTTGACCGTGCCCGCGGGACTCTTATCGCCGGTCACACACGAGCGAATTTCGCCATTCTGCGTTCCCAGCGTCGGCTTGTCCTCGACGATCGTAATTGCCGGGGCCAGAGATTGCGGTTTGGATGGCGCGGCAGCGGCTGCCGCGGCTGCAGCGGCTTGCTGTGCGGCCTGGGGTTCTTTAGGCTTCAGTTCCGCTAGCGGATACTCCAGCGTCTTGCCGTTCCATTCGAACGTAATCGTTTCGCGAGTGAATGCCATCAGCTTGAAAGGTCCCACGTCGTCGCCCACGTGAAATCCTTTTTGGCCGCCCTTTTCGACGCTGAGGAGCGCCACTGGCTCTCCGAAGCCCATTTGACCGAAGTAAAACGGCCGCGGCGGCGTCGGCTCCTCGGGCTTCGGCGCAGGAGGCGGCGCCACTTCGACGATCACATTCGGATTGCGATCCTTCGAGAACAGCGTCTTTTGCGCCACTTCCAGGTAATTCGCTGGAACAGCAGTTTCAGGAGGCGCGGGAGAAGGCGGCGGAAGCACCTCAACCTTGCGGGCGGCCTTTGAGAGCGTAGCGAGTTCGCGGGCGCGAGCTTCGCGCCAATGCGCACGCAACATCCAGCCGAGCGTCCCCAATAATGCCAGCAGAGCGAGATTCAAGGCCATAATTTTTCGGTTCATGATGAAGCTACGCTCCCTTCTTTTGGGGCAACAAGGTTTTCGGCACGATGCCGGCCACGGTGAGGCGGACGTTCAAGGTCTTCTCTTTCGGATTGCCGGCGGTCACTCGCAGATCGCGCGTCGCGATCAGTTCCGGGCGCGCAGCCAGAGCAGCCAGGAAATTGAGCAGTTGCTCGATGCGGCACTCCACCTGGATGGAGACGTTAACCGCGCCGTAATCGTCGCCAAAGGGAGCAATGGCGCCAAGTTCCTGGGCTCGGATCTCGATGGGTGGGGCCTCGGCGGCGCCCAAGCCGCGCAGGATGGTGATCACTTGCGCCTGGGCTTGCTGAGCCGTCTCGGCGCGGATCAGACTCTTCTCGCGAGTCTGAAGATCGGCTGCGATTTTCTTGAGAATTTCCTGCTTGGCGGGAACCGTGGCGGCGATTTCGCGCGCTCTTGCCAGGCGTTGCTCCATCTGAGAGGCGGATTGCGTAGACGCCAATTCCGGAGCGGCCGATCCAGCGGGCCAGAACTCGTACGTGAGCACCACGGCGCTCACAGCAACCGCAGCCACCAGCGCTATCAATGCCTTCTTCTCGCGCGGTTCAAGCTCTCTCATGGAAGCAACCCTTGACGCCCGGCTTCACGCGTGGTCCGGATGCGGAACAGCTCACCGGTTGTGCTGCGTATGGGCGGCGATACGAATTCGGAAGACTGAAACTGCGGCGAGGCGTCGATGGTCTTGAGCAGCGGAGCCGCCTGATCGGTTTCGCCGGTGACCGCTACTTGCGAGGCATTCAGTTCAAGGGAAGTGAGCCAGACCGGCGGCGCCAGCAGCTTCGTCATCTCGGCCAGCACGTCCATGTCGGCCTTGCTGCGTGCACGAAAAGAATCCAGCAATATCGTGCGCTTGCGGGTCAACTCAATTTCCCGATCCACGGCAGCAGCCTTGGCCACCGAAGGCTGCACTTTTGCGATTTCGCTGGCCAGATCGCCCATGTAGCGGCGGTTTTCGAATCCCGGCAGAGCTGTCGTCGCGCCGGCAGCCAACAGCACCAGCAAGGCGAGAGCGGTGGTCGGGACCCAGATCATCGGCGAACTGGTTTGGCGCTGCTCGGCAGGCAGAAGATTCAGGGGAAGACAGTGGCGCGGGCAAGCCGAGGACAGTGCCGCGGCAAATGCGAGCGGCGGATCGACGTTTAAAAGCTCGTGCAGCTCCTTCGCCACAGGCGCCGCTTCAAAGCGCAACTCCGCCGCGGCCAAAGCCATCGCCCGCTCCGGTTCCAATTCAAATGAAGCTGAAAAAAGCGGCTTGGACGGGCTCTCGCCGTAGATTTCGACGCTATTTCCCACGGTCTCGTACGCCAGCACTTCGGCCGGAGGCTTGCCACCGAACAACCGTAGAGCTGAATACGTGACCGCCGCCGAGCAGGTAAACCCGGCGATCTTCATCCCGGCTTCGGCGAATAAAGTCGCGTAACGCTGGATGACTTCCGCGCGAACGATCGCCACCAGAACGGTTGAGGAATCCTGCAAACGCGTCCAACTGGAGAGCACGTCTTCTTCGCTGTAGGGATGAAGACTGTCCATCTGGAACCGCACCGCACCCGCCAGATCCTTGCCGGAAATCCCCGGCAGTGGGAGCTGGCGAACGATGACTTCATGCCGTGGCAGAACCACTGTCGCCGCCACATGCCGCAATCCGAGTTTGCCCAGGAAGGCCGCGTAATCGGCTCCCCAGGCTGCAGCCGGCTGGTGCTGAAAGTCCTCAATCGTGAAACCGCCCAGGACGCGCGCACCCGAAGGTCTCACCCGAACCGCGGCAATGCGCAGCGATTCGCTGCCGCGCGGTCCAGTGATCTCGAAACCCGCGCCGCTTCCGACCGCCAGCAGTTTTCTGAGACCCGCAGGGATCACGGCAGCAGAACTCCAGTAGGCGCTAAGGGAGCCGCACCTGGTATGGGCAGAAACTCCGACCACGCGTCTTCATAAAACCGTAGAACCCGCAGCTTAATCGGGTCGAGCCGGCGACTACGGGGCGGCGTGACCAGTTTTGCGATAGCCGACGCAGATCGCACCACGTCAGAAGGCGTTCCGTTGGGACGTTTCAACCGGGCCGTGGCCCGAATGTTCCAAATGAGGTGTTCGCCGCGGAGAGAAAGCCGGTCGACAGGGATGCCCATTGCGGCAACTTGTCCCAAATCGGTGAAAGGCTGCCGGGCGCGCTGCTGGACCATCTGCGTGACGGCCCCGGGCGAGGCTCCCAGGGCTTCGAGCAATGCCGGGCTGGCGGCGTTCGCATCGAATTGTTCCAGCGATCCCCACACCGATAGGCTGTCCCGCAGCCCTCCGCGCGGGGACAGGCGTCCTTCCCCGTCCGCGACGTAGTTGCCATAAAACAGTTCGGGCGTCATGCCGTGCACCAGCAATAATTCTTCAATCTCTTCAAAAGACGCGCCCCGAGGCTGAAAAGTCGAACCCTGGCCCGACGAATCAGCGGTCGAGCCACCGCCTCGCCAAGCTTCAATCCCGCCGACGATTTCCCGCGCGCGCGCCGGATCGCCGCTGACGGCCGAAACTACGCGCAAAAGATCCTCGCTGGAAGCGTGATTGATGTCGAGCTTGGCGGCTTCCGGCATCATCTCCACCACCACATCGCCGCTGGGATACGTAAAGCTCAGGCGGGGCTTGTCTTCATAGTGCAGGTAGTCGAAAAACCGGTTCCCGCCGGCCGTTCCCCACAATAGCCATTGCATGGCTCGATCTACCGATCCGGTGGCGAGATAGGACGCGCGCATTCCATCCGCAGCAGTTCCAGCCCGATCGGTCTCGGATCGTATGGAAGTGGAGACGGACAAGGCAATGGCCGCCAGCGCCGCCGAAATCCATAGGACGGCGAGCAGCGCACCACCACGTTCGCTACTGCATCTGATCGACATACGGCAGGTCTTCGATGGAACGATTCACGCGCAGTATCGCGGTGACGGCCAGCACCGGAAGCCTCGTCGGATCGGGCGCCGCGGGAGCCATCTCGATGCGGACCCCGGTCGGCATATCCGGGAAGCCCCAAGCCGACACCCAGTTCGGTCCGCGAAACTGCGTATCCGGATCGATTTGACGATAAGAGAAGCGGCAGTAAGCCAGCCGACCGGCTGCCATCAGGAATTGCGGCGACCCCTGAATCGCGATGGCCTCGCCGCAGAAGCCGGTCACGCTGGCCGGACCCGCGTAGAGCCGTTCGTACACCATCAACTTAACGGTTCCGCCTTCGTCCGGCGCTACTTGATATTCGACGATGTGAGGAGCGCCACGCGCGCCTTCGGAGATCGAAAACGTGCTCACCATCTGCAGGGCCGACGCGTTGCCGCGAAACGCGAACGGACTGTTCTGGCCGCTGCAATTGGTGCGCACCGGAATCACTCCGTTGAGCTGGGTGGTCAGGATCCTCTGGATGCCCAAAGCATGCCGATTCTCTTCCAATCGCGTTTGAATCTTGTTGAGCGAAAGCAAACCACCGCGCATCGCCATCAGCATGCCGGTGGCAATGGCGGCCACCAGGGTGATGGCAACCATCAACTCCATCAAAGTGAATCCGCGCTCTTTCAAATTCCCTGCCCCTGCGGAAGCAGCGACCGCCGATAGCCTTCCAGCGAAAAACTTCGGCGCGTGGCTCCGTCCATCCACCAGATTTCCAGCTCAACGCGATCGATCACCCAATTGAGATCTACGGCGCCCGGCGCGGCTTCGATGGGAGTGACTCTTGCCCGCCAGCCGGTGTTGATCGCGCCCGATTCGGCTCCGGAGAAAATTCCGTCCACAAATTGATTGCGCGGCAAGGCGTCGTTCACCAGCAGCTCGTCCATCTTGGCCCGCGCCAGCACAACTGCGCGATCGGCCTGGGTAAGGCGGCTGACATTGCGGGACGACGCCGTCAGAGCATCCAGAATCCCCGCGATCGCGACGCCCATGATCATGGTGGCGACCAGAGCTTCGAGCAGCGTGAACCCGCGTTGTTGTTTCTTTCTCATTGCGCACCGGGGGATCCGGTCACCGGATCGACGCTGACCATGCGGCTGCGTCCTCGCATCGTGGCGATCTTTATGCCGATCCGAGGAATGGAGCCGCCCGGATAGACCAGGAACCGTCGCGGCTCGTCGGTCTCGCCCACGATGTGGATCTGAGCCGGTATTTCCAGGCGGCGCGAAAATCCGAGATCGGCCGTACGGCTCAGCAGCAGATTCTCACGCGGCGAGATGACTACTTCCACTGCCTGCTGGCGTCGGTCGGCATGATCCAGCGCGACGTTCAGAAAGGACACGATGGAGTCGGAAGCAGATCGCAGGCGCAAGGTGTCCAACCCCGAAGTAACCGATGGAAAGCTGAGGCCGGCGATCAGAGCGACCAGCGCCACTACGATCAGCGCCTCCAGCAGCGTCATGCCGCCATCTTGCCTTCGCGCACAACGGATCGCGGCGACAGCATCATTCATCGGGGTGATCGCCGCGACCTGTGCGCTCCGGACTCGCTCGCGCCAGGGCTTGTTATTTATTTGTCCAGCTTTGGATGTCGGCATTCGTCCCATCGCCGCCCGGCTGTCCGTCCGCGCCCAGCGAAATAATGTCAGGATCCTCGCCATGATCGCCCGGAAACTTGTACTCATACGGACGGCCCCACGGATCCATCGGAACGTCCTTGGGCATGTACGGACCAGCCCAATTGGCGAGGTCGCCCGGATTCACGCGCAACGCTTGAAGACCCTGCGCCGTGGGCGGATAGACTCCCGTATCGAGCTTATAGATCCCCAGCGCATTCATGAAGGAGCCGATCTGCGCCTTAGCGGCCGTGCGTTTCGCGCTTTCGCCCTGACGGATCACGTTCACAGAAACCAGTCCGGCGATCAGGCCGATGATGGTGATCACCACCAGCATTTCGATCAGCGTGACGCCTCGTTCGGACTTCCTACGTGTAGTTTTCATATAGCGATATCGTTAATGCTCGTAATAGCCAGCATCAGGCTCATGATCAGGCTCCCTACCACCAGACCCATCACCAGGATGATGAGCGGCTCAAACAGCGCCGTGAATCGCCGGATAGCGGTACGCGTTTCGCTGTCGTAAATATCGGCCATGCGGTTAAACATGGTGTCCAGATGTCCCGTCTCTTCACCGACCGCGAGAAGATGTCCAGCCAGCGGCGGGAACGATCCCGACCGGGCTAGCGGACCAGAGAGACCCTCGCCGCGCTTTACTCCCTGCGCAATTTGTTCCAGCGTTCCCGCCATGCGGCGGTTGTTCAGAATGCCGCGCGCGATGCCCAGGGACTGCACCAGCGGCACGCTCGCCGCCACCAGGGTCGCCATGGCGCGCGCGAAACGCGCCGTCTCGGCTTTGCGCAAAGCATCGCCCAACAGAGGCATCCGCAATCGGATGGTGTCCCACCACAGACGTCCGGCCACGGTTCGGATGTAGATCTGAAAAAGCACGATCAGTGCCAGCAGTACCAGCGCGGCGGTCAGCCAATAATCCTGCACGAGCTTGCTGACTTCGAGAAGAAGCATGGTCGGCGTGGGAATCTTCATACGCGGGTCGGAGAAGATCAGCGCGAAGCGCGGCACCACGAAGTTCAACAGTACGAAAATCGATCCCAGGCCGACCAGCGTCAATAGACAGGGATAGATCAGCGAGCTGACAATATAGCCGCGCAGGTCGTCGCGGGTGCGCTCGAATTCCGCCAGCCGATCGAAAATTTGCGAAAGCGACCCGGACGCTTCTCCGGCGCGGACCATGTTGATGTACAGCTCGGAGAAATGCTGGGGATGCGTCGCGAGGCTGTCCGCCAAGGATTTTCCGCCTTTCAGAATCCGCATGACGTCCAGCACGATTGACCGGAATCCGCCCTGCGAAGTTAGCTCGGCGACGATGGATAGGGCGCGATCGAGCGGTACGCCCGCGTTCAGAAGAGTGGAAAGCTCCTGCGTGAAAAACAGGACGTCTTTGCGGCCGCCGCCGCGGAACGACGGCAGTTGAAACTGGAATCCCTTGGACTTTTCCAGGCCGATATACACCGGAATCAGGCCTTGTCGGCGCAATTCGCTGGCAACGAGCTTGTCGTTTTCCGCGGTCAGTTTTCCCGTACGAGCTTTCCCGTCGGAAGCCACGGCGCGGAAGAAAAAAGTCGTCGCCATCTCGTTATATAGCCCTAGAATTCCTGCGTCACTCGCATCACTTCATCCGATGTGGTCACGCCGCGCGCGACCTTTTCCCAGCCGTCGTCGCGCAGGTTACGCATGCCATTGCGATACGCCGCAGCCGTGATGACGCTGGCGTCCTCATTCCGCATGATAATGGCGCGCAGCTCTTCGTTCAACTCCATCAGCTCGAAAATCCCGACGCGGCCGCGGTAGCCGGTTCCGAAGCAGTGATCGCATCCCGCGCCCCGAAATGCCGGAACACGTTCGCCTTTGGGTGTAGTGGCTTCGCCGTCGGGCTGGCGGCACTGCGAACAGATCACTCGAACCAGTCGCTGGGCCAGAACCGCTACCAGAGACGACGTCAGCAGATAATTCTCCACGCCCATGTCCGTCAGGCGCGTGATCGCGCTGGGCGCATCATTCGTGTGCAGCGTCGAATATACGAAGTGCCCGGTGAGCGCGGCACGGATGGCGATATCGGCGGTCTCCTGATCGCGGATTTCACCAACCATAATCACGTCCGGATCCTGCCGCACGATGTGGCGCAGTCCGCCGGCGAACGTCAGCCCGATCTGCGGATTCACGTGGATCTGGTTGATCCCGTCCATCTGATATTCCACCGGGTCTTCGATGGTGATGATTTTCTTGTCCGTCTGATTGATGCGTTTGAGCGCCGAGTACAGCGTCGTCGATTTGCCGCTTCCCGTGGGACCAGTGACCAGAAAAATGCCATGCGGAAGCGAGGTGTAGTATTCCATGCGCCGCAGCATGTGCGCGTCGAATCCCAGGCTCTCCAGATCGTAGAAACCGGTTGCGGAGCGATCCAGCAGACGCATCACGACGCTTTCGCCGTACAGCGTCGGCAAAGTGGAAACGCGCAAATCGACTTCACGGCCCAGCGTCTTTACCTTGATGCGTCCGTCCTGCGGGAGCCGGCGCTCGGCGATATTCAGCCGCGCCATCAATTTGACGCGAGAGATGATGGCGGC
>Ga0207674_10007655_pt1 | contig 12579 bp, 10 predicted proteins | sample KBSCornC72_FD_184303 | JGI IMG/M metagenome (GOLD analysis project Ga0207674, IMG submission 184303) | Corn rhizosphere microbial communities from Kellogg Biological Station, Michigan, USA - KBS Corn C7-2 (SPAdes) (version 2) | ecosystem: Host-associated > Plants > Roots > Rhizosphere > Soil ... | reverse complement strand
CAAGAACGTTTGGTCCAGGAAATCAAAGCAGCGATGCTCGCTAAAGATGCGGACCGCCTGTCCGCCTTGCGCATGCTCAAGTCCGCTATCGGTTACACCCAAATCGAAAAGAAAACCGAAAGCCTTTCCGAACCCGACTTCATCGCCGTCGTTCAGCGAGAAATCAAAAAACACCGCGATTCCATCGAGCAATTCGAAAAAGGTGGCCGACCTGAACTCGCCGACAAAGAGAAAAAGGAAATCGTGGTCCTCGAAGCTTTTCTGCCCAAGGCGCTTTCACCCGAAGAGCTTGAGCAACTCGTCAAAACCACAATCCAGGAGCTCGGCGCGACGAGCAAAAAGGAAATGGGTCCCGTCATCAAAGCCGTCCAGGCTAAAGCCGCTGGCCGCGCTGAAGGCAAGATCATCAGCGCCCTCGTCGGCAAGCTGCTTCCTTGATTTTGTCTTCTCGCTTCAACGTTCGCTCCAGCATCATTGGGTCTGTGGAAACCTTATGTAGAGCAGCCAGTAAATCACCACTCCCGTCACGGAAACATACATCCAAATTGGTAATGTCCAGCGTGCAATCAATTTATGCCGCTCAAATCGAAGCTTCAGGGCGCGGCTCATTGTGACCAATACCAGCGGCACAATCACAGCCGCCAGGACCGTATGGGTAATTAACAGCGTCAAATACCACGGACGAAACCATGCTGGATCTTTGAACACCGTTCGGCCCGCCTTCGCGTGATATGTTAAGTAACAAATCAGAAACAGCGTCGAAGTCGCAAACGCCGCAATCATGCATCTCTGATGGGCAGCCTGGTTTCTGCGCTTGATAAAATAAAATCCGAAAGCAAGCAGGACGGCGCTCAATCCATTCAGCGTCGCATTCACAGCCGGCAAATCCGAAAAGCTCATATATCAGAAACCGCCAATGAACATGAATAAACACGAATAAAATCAACCTCGCATTCGTGTTCATTCGTGTTCATTCGTGTTTTAATAGATCATTTCTCCCGCTCCAACTGCTTGACGTCCGCCAGAATTTTTTCCTGCACTTCTTTCGGATCAATGCCTTCACCCGTCGTCTCAAACGTTTTTCTCAATTGCCCGTTGCGGTCCACCAAAACGAAAATTGTGCTGTGAATAAATAGATCATCCGAATTTTCGCGTTCCTGTGGTGCTTTTTCGATCGCCGTCAGTTTCAGCGAGTCCCTTCCCAATTTCCGAATCTGCTCCTTCGTTCCGGTCAGGAACATCCATTGATTCGTATCGGCACTGAACCGTTCGCCATACGTTTTTAGTATCGCCGGCGTGTCGTAATCCGGATCGGTTGTCAGCGTAACCAGCTTGGAATCGCTTTTCTCAGGCAAAGCATTTTCCAACTCTTTCATCTGCCGTGACATCTTCAAACACGGACCCGGGCAGCGCGTGAAGACAATATCCCCAACCCACACATGACCGCGCAAATCCGCCAGCGAAACCGCCTGTCCATTCTGATTCGTCAGTCTGAAATCAGCAACTTGCCCTAACATTGGCAACTCGGCTTTCGCGCGTGACCGGATTTGCACCAACAAGCCCACCAGCATCAATGTGATAAGCACCAACAATCCCCCCCAGACCAGCCATACCGTTTTACGCGTCTGCTGATTCATGCTAGAACTTTCGCTTGGTGGGGCGAGCGTCCCCGCGGGCCGTTAATGCCGCACGCGATTGCCTCTTTCAGCGGCTCGCGAGGACGCTCGCCCCGCCTGCCATAATTCTCATTTATCGCTAAAGTTTCCACGGCGTAAACACCTTCGTTCCTTTTGCAAACTTCAACGTCCGATACTGCGGCCAGGGACAACAAATTACCGCCACCTTAATATCCTCTCGCTTTTCAAACGTTGCCGGATCTTCAACGTATTCGAATTCGTGCAGCGTCGGCGCATTGCTGGGCTTCGCGCCAAAATCATGCACAACCACCCGATAACCGTGCCGCTTCAATTGTTGCGCGAGAAATAATCCCGCCGATTCTTCGGTGATGTACGTATCCGGCTTGTACGCGAGACCCAGCACAGCAACGGTCTCTTTCGGGTTTACCTGCGCCTGCACTTTTTTCATGAGATCGAGATTCGTCTCGTGATTCACCTTATCCGTCGCTTCAGCCAGCGGCGCTTCGACCCCCGATTGCTTCGCCGTGTACGCCAGCAATCGATTATCCCGCGGAAAACACGGCCCGCCGAAACTTAAGCCCGCCTTCAAATATTTCTGACCGATCCGGCTGTCACTCCCGATGGCATCGAGAATCATGTGAATATCCGCTTTGGGAAATTGCTCGGCGATCATTCGCAATTGATTCGTAAAACTGATCTTCATTGTGATGAAGCTGTTCACCGAAATCTTCGTGAGCTCCGCACTGATGATCGACATCCGCGCCAGTCGCGGCGAATTGCGATTGTACTTCTTGTAAAGCGCCTCCAGGGCCGCGCCACTCTCCGGGTCGGATTCGCCAATCAACACAAGGTCTGGCTCTAACAGTCCGTTAACAACGTTGCCCAACGCGATGAACTCCGGATTGTAACACACCCCGAAATCTTTTCCGCACGCGCCTCCAATTTCACGCTCCAGCATTGGGATGAGAATCTGGTCCATGGCCCCCGGCGTCGTCGTCGAACTGCATACGAACAAATGCCCCTTTTTTCCCGCATCGCGAACTGCCGCCGCAATTGGCTGCATCGCGCGGAGCAGAAACTCCGTCGAAAAACTCCCGTCTGGCAAGCTTGGCGATGGTGGAATGAAAAACGATACGTCCGTTCCTACCGCTTCCTTGTGGTTGAGCGTGGCCCGGAGACGTCCCTTACCCGCAGCAATCGTTTCCACCAACAAAGGTTCTTCTACCGGCGGCAGCCCCTCGTTAATTCGCTGCACTTTTTCCGGATCGATATCGACCCCCAACACGTCGAATCCGCGCGCCGCCATCGTAGCCGCGATGCACGCGCCCAACTTCCCCAAACCGCATATTGAAACTTTCTGGATCTGCTTCATCAAAATATTCGCAGAAAATACCAGAGGCAAAGGGTCGTTCAAGCTAAACGGCTGCGGCATTTGTCGAAACGATTGGACGAAGGGTACGCGCGTGATACTTCGCTAAATCCTGGTGTTAATAGGCGGGGCTGAGCGGCAGGCGTACGGTGAATTGCGAGCCTTGGTCTGGGACGCTGGATACTGTGACCTTTCCGTCATGAGCCTCGACGATTGCTTTTACGAGGCTAAGGCCGAGGCCGAGGCCGCGTTGGGAGCGGCTTTTGTCGCCGCGATAGAGGCGAGACCAGATTTTGTCCTGCTCTTCGGCGGGAATGCCGATTCCAGTATCTTTGAAGCTGATAAAGGCGTCGCTTCCCCGGGTGCGGACGGTGATGGCGATCTGGCCGTTTTCGGGGGTGTATTTGATGGCGTTGTCCAGGAGGTTCGCGAGGGCCTGGCGCATCCGAATGCGATCGACGGAGACGAGGACTGCTGTGTTGGAGAGTTCTGTGTGAATCGATATCTTCTTTTCTTCGGCGACGTATTGGTAAAGTTCTGTAACTTCGCGGGCGAGTTGGCAAAGGTCAACCGATTCGCGCTGGAGCTTCATCATGCCAGCCTCGGCTTCTGCGATGTCCATCAGGGCGTTAAGCATGCTGAGAACGCGTTCGGATTCTTCAACACAATCGGCCAAGGCTTCACGAGCGGTTTCGGCATTGGAGCCGCCTTGCAGGGCGGTTTCGGCGGTACCGCGAAGGCGGGCGAGAGGCGTGCGGAGGTCATGAGCGACGTTGTCGAGGGATTCGCGCATGGCGCGGATGAGGGACTGGTTTTTGTCGAGCAACGTATTGAATAGGAGGACGAGTTCGTCCAGTTCGTCGTTGGATTTGCGGGCAGGTACACGGGCATCGAGTTGGCCAGTACGGATAATGGAGCGGGCGGTGGAGACGATCTGACGGACGGGCTGCATGGCGCGATGGCCAAAGAATGCGCCCGCCAGGAACCCAAGGACCAGAGTTGCGCCGCCAGCCATATAGAAACTGCGCCGAACAGGGTCAAGCAAAGCCTGGCGGCTGTTGGTTGTGCGGCCAATTTGGAGAAGATTGCCATCGGAAAGCTGAACTGAACCTAGGGCGAAATCGCGTTCGGCGCTTTGGGGAATGCGGATAACACCGACCTGCCGCTTGAACCCTTCCCAACCGGTGGGAACGTCACGAACAGTTACCCAATCGCTGGGAGCGCTAATGAAAACCACGTTATTGAAAGAGTTGACGAGCCGGACCAAGAGGGTTTGTTGTATGTCTTGAGGCTGGTTGCGGACCCAGCTCCGAAGTGCGCTGACGCCACCGCCCTCGTAAAGGGCAGCGACTTCTTTGAGACGAGCTTCGAGGACTTCGTTGTCCTTGCTGTTGATGGCGGCAGTGAGCAGGTAATAGGCAAGTGTCAGCAGGCCGACGCCGCTCAATGTGAAGATGAGCGCATACCAGAGGCTAAGCCGGACGCCAATATTCCGGCGTAAATCAAGCAGGCCGGAGGACATAACCGACTCCCCGGATGGTATGAATCATGGCGCGGCCTTTATCGATCTTGCTGCGGAGGCGATGGACGAGAACATCGACGACATTTGTTTGCGGGTCGAAACTGTAGTCGAAGATGTGCTCCAGGATCATTGTCTTCGTAACAGGCCGGGTCGAGTGGCGCATCATATATTCGAGCAGGGCGAATTCTCGGGGTTGCAGATCGATTTTTTCGGTGCCGCGATGCACTTCGCGTTTCAGAAGATCCATGGTGAGATCGCCGGCGACGAGGCGAGTTGGTTCGGGAGTTTGGGTGGCGCGACGAATGAGTGCCTGGACACGGGCGAGCAGCTCAGAAAAGGCGAAGGGTTTGGTAAGATAATCGTCGCCGCCGGATTGCAAGCCGCGGACGCGGTCATCGACAGTCGCTTTGGCGCTGAGAATGAGGACGGGGGTGCGGATGTTTTTGTTGCGCAGTTCGCGGATTAGGTTGAGGCCATCGAGTTTGGGGAGCATGATATCGACGACGGCGGCATCGTAGGAAATGGATTGCGCGCGAACAAGGCCCTCTTCGCCATCGCTGGAATGGTCAACGGCAAAGCCGCTTTGCTTGAGGCCGTTGACTATGAACGAGGCGATTTTTGGGTCATCTTCGATGACCAGGATGCGCATGGGGAGCAACATAAGGTGGGAGGAGGCTTATGGAAATTCGAAATTCGAAGGATGAAGAGGGGGAGTGAGAGTAAGAGTATGAGTATGAGAATAAGATAAAAAACCCTCCCGGCCGGAGTCCAATCGGCGCGGGAGGGTGTGCTGTATGCTGACCAAATCAGCCAGCTTTGCTTTCGTCCACAACAACGAAATGGCTGCCGCCGTTGCTCCAGACGCGGAGCAGGGTGCGCTTATCGTCGGTCGTCTTCTCGGTCATTTTGACGGCTTCATCAGCGGTTTTGACCGGTTTGCGATTGATCTCCTGGATAATGTCGCCGGGTTTCAGTCCGGCTTCAGCAGCAGGAGAATTCGGATCGACGTCGGTGACGACGACGCCATTGATGTTACGCGGCAGATCAAACTGCTGCCGTGCCTGGCGATCGAGATCGCCAACAGTGACGCCATTAAGCGTTCCGTTGTCTTCCTTGTCGCCGGCGGAATTGTTATCATTCCGGGAAAAGCGTTCCTGCCCGGGCATTTCCTTGACTGCAACCTCGAGGTTTTTGGTTGAACCATCGCGCAGAACTTTGAGCGGCACACTTTCACCCGGTTGAGTGCGAGCTACTTCGAGTTTCAGATGGCGGCTGTCAGAGACTTTCTTGCCGTTGAACTCGAGGATCACGTCGCCTTCTTTCAGGCCTGCCTTTTCAGCAGGGCTGTGCTCAGTGACTTCGCCAACTAGAGCGCCGTGGTTTTCCTTGAGCTTGAACTCTTTAGCCAACGCCGGAGTGACATCCTGGATCATCACGCCGAGGTAGCCGCGAGTGACCCGTCCATCGCGAACGAGGTCCTGCGCAACATCGCGGGCGAGATTCGAAGGAATGGCAAAGCCGATGCCCTGGTTACCACCGCTGCGGCTGAGGATTGCAGTGTTGATACCGATGAGACGGCCTTCAGAATCGACGAGCGCGCCACCGGAATTGCCCGGATTGATGGCTGCGTCCGTCTGAATGAAGTCTTCATAGTCGAGTCCAACTGCGCCAGCACGGCCAGTGGCACTGACGATGCCGGTTGTAACTGTTTGGCCAATGCCGAATGGATTGCCGACCGCCAGGACGACGTCACCGACTTCAACCTTGTCGCTATCTGCGATAGGAATGGTCGGCAGATCCTTGCCATCGATTTTAACGATCGCAATGTCGCTCTTGGGATCGCGCCCAATCACCTTCGCGGTGAAATCCCGTCCATCCTGCAGAGCGACTTTTACTTCGTCCGCCCCGTCCACGACGTGGTTATTGGTCAAAATATAGCCATCTTTTGTGATCACGACTCCCGAGCCGAGGCCTTCCTGTCGCGGCATGCGGGGCATGCGGTAATTATGCCGAGGTATCCGGTTGTCGGAATCATCGCCGAAGAAACGGCGGAAGAGATCGTTCATGTCCGGAGGGGCACCGGAATCGGAATAAGCCGTGTTATGAATGCGCGTGGCCGTAGTGATTTTGACCACCGCAGGTGTTACCTTTTGGACCACAGGCGCGTAACTGTTGCGCCCGCCGAGTTCCCGTGTGATGGGTTTTTCATCGACCGGGACGTTGAGAGAGGCGGCTTTTGGTTTTTGACTGAACGCGAGGGCAGAACCCGCCGCGACGATAGCGCCGCCCAGTGCCAGCGCCGCGAGACGGTTGCCGAGACCTTTGAATATCGGTTTCATATTTTGAATTTCAAATTGTCGGTTTTGTATTTAAGTTTCTGTATCAATAGACCACAACGGAATGACAGAAGGCTTTCGGGAGGATTACAATTTTGAAAGAAATCAGGGTTCTTATCCGCCGCATGCGGAATCGAAGCGAAGCCGAAATTTGTGCTCGCACCCTCGAAACTTCCGAACCGTGGATTACCTTGCGCCGCGGCTACAAGCACAGCATCAAACCGTTGATGGATCGGACACGAGAAGTCTATGTTGCGACTGAAGGCGCAAGTATTGTGGGTTTTGTGCTGCTGGATGTTCGCGGACCTTTTCGCGGGTACATTCACCTGCTTTGTATCATGCCGGAATGGCGCAATCGTGGGATCGGCGCGAAGCTGATCCAATACGTTGAACGACGCGTCTTCCGAGAGCACCCGAACGTCTTCCTCTGTGTCTCATCGTTCAATCGCGCCGCCCAACGCTTTTACAAACGAATGGGTTTCAAACGCGTCGGCACGATTCCCGACTACATCGTCAAAGGCCATTCGGAATATCTGATGCGCAAAACACGCGGGCCGATTAATGGTTGTCCCGGTCCAGCTTTAGGAAACGACAGGAAGTGTGAAATAAAAGGTCGCCCCACCACCGGGAACTGACTCCGCCCATACTCTGCCATTGTGGCGCTGGATAATATGCTTAACGATGACGAGGCCGATGCCTAGACCCGGAACGATGCCGTCCGTATGAAGTCTTCCAAATTTCTGAAAGAGATTGCGCCTGGATTCCAAATCGAACCCTATTCCGTTGTCGCGAACATAGATGATGTGTTCGTTGGGAGCGGGTTGCGCTCCAATCTCAATAACCGGTGCTGTGCATTTGTGACTGAATTTGAGCGAATTGCTTAAGAGATTGACGAGGACCTGCCGGAGCATCGAGACGTCCGCCTCGACTTCGGGGAGTCTGCCGATTCGCCACATCACATTGCGATCTGCGGCGAACGGTTCCAATTCATGCCGCACAAGTTGAACAAGGGATTCCAGGGAAATCCGGCAGCGATAGATGGTATGGCGTTCGGCATTGGCAAAGGAAAGGTAGTCATCCACAAGGCGTTGCATTTCTTTGGCGCCGGCGAGGATCTCTTGCGTCATGTCTCGAGAAACCGGATTTGTCGTGACGGCGGGAAGCGTGCCAAGTCGTGATGCGCCGCTGAGAATTTGCCCCAGGGGAGTGCGAAGACCGCGGGCAACGGAATCTGCAAAATCGGTTAACTCGCGATTAGTGCGTCGTAGGTCATTCAGCCGGCTTTCCTGATCCGATGACGGCTGGCGTTGCTCCTGAGTGCTTTTGAAGCGAGTTGCGGTATGCGTGCGGTTTGACTGAGGTTGAGGCGGCGAAGCGAGGGCGCCGTCTGCGATGAACTGAATCCTTCGGGCCGCAAACATGATGGCGCGTACGCAATTGAGCGTTTCCACTTGAGCATTCAGAGTCGGTACTACGGCGAGGAGTTCGGCGTAGCTGAGGACGCGCCGGAGCGCACTGCGAATGTCATGGGAAACGAGAGCCGCGAAATCGGCCAGCATGGAATTGGCGCTTTCGAGTTCAGCAATCTTGCTGCGAAGCATTTGTTCAGGAAGTATTTCTGTCATAACGCTGCCCGGTAGCAGTGCTCAACGGCATTGACAGCCTTTATCTTGAAATCCTTCGTTGCCTTTGCCCGAGCGCGATTGGTTTCGATGAGAAATGCAAAATGCCAGAATCTCGCCCGCAGTGCCGATTAAATCAGCTTCTTTGCTCATGAAAGCGTCGGCACCGTGACGAACGCATAGTTCCCGCATTTCCTGCGTGTCGGAGTTCGTCAGAATCATTACGGCGCACTTTCGAGCGACCCCCTTGATCAATTTCAGAATCTCGAGCCCGTGCAGGTCGGGCAGGTCGAGGTCGAGGACGACGACATCGGGCCGGGAGATTTTGAAAAGCGAATAACCGTCGGCGGCGTTCGATGCTACGAAGAAATGATGGACCCGAGAATCGACTTTTAATAGCCGCTTGAGAACACCTCGAACTACTGCCGAGCCATCAATCAGCAGAATACTGAATCCGCGGCCGCCTTTCATATATCCGCCATTTCCAGGTCGCGTGGGGTGCGAACAGGCACTGGCCAGCTTCTGGGTTGATGCCAGCGAATTGCTATCTTTCTGGCGTGGAGGTGAGTGTTATATATCGACTGAAGAACGCGGTTGCCGGCGTAGCGGCGATAGAGTTCGCGACTTTGCGAGGTGATCGATAAATTCCGATAGGAATGCCTTAGTTTCATTGCGATAACCTTCGCTACCGCGAAGCAGATTTAAATCGAAAGGTCTTTGCATTTTTTGGTACGGGCTGAACCGGATTTTTCTAGGTAGGACTACGTACGGGACAGACTCGTAGCCACTGACGTAAGCGGGGGACAGGGTGTGTTAGTTTGAATCCGCCGACAGGAACGGAGGCCAAAGCGGCATAGGGCTGCCGCACTCCACGACGCTGACGCGAGTTCCAGAGCGCCACTAAATCCGCCAGGTTTTGGAGTGCGGCAGCCCTATGCCGCTTTTGTGGGTCCAATGTGCCATTGCTATTCCCCTTCTTGGCCTCACGCTACTCCATTCTGGAGTTTTGGTCCCACGGGGCAGCGGCTACAAACAATTCACACCAGGTGTTCGAGAGCGTCGCGGTGTTCGAGAGCGAATTGGAGGAGGCTGTTGGAGCCCTTTAGAGAAAGCTTTGCCGAGATGTTTGCGCGATGCGATTCGACGGTGCGTGGACTGATAAAAAGTTCTGAAGCGATTTCTTTGGTGGTCTTCTTTTGGGCAATGGCTTTGAGAATTCGCCGTTCAGCGGTGGTAAGATCTTCGAGTGTTGGCGTGCGAGCGGCGAGGGATTCCGCGCGATTTCTTCGCCGGAGCAGCAGACTCGTAAGGGAGGGGCTGACATACGGATCACCGGCAGCAACGCTCGCGATGCAATTCAAGATTTCTCCGGCGGCATTTTCTTTCAGCACGAACCCCTTCACTCCCAGATTCATCGCCTGATTGAAGACCTGCTCGTCTTTGAGCATGGTAAGGACAACGAGACCTGCCGGTGATTTTTTGGCGCGCAGAACGCCGGCCAATTCCAATCCGCTCATCCGCGGCAGATTCACATCGAGAACGATAATGTCCGGCTTTTTTTCCTGGGCGAGTTTCAGGGCTGCGTCTGCGGAGTCAGCCTCGCCGGCCAGTTCGAAACGCGAATCGGAATCAATTACCTGGCGAAGGCCTTGCCGGAAAAGAGGGTGGTCATCCACAATCAGGACGCTGATTTGGCTTGGCTCTGCCATGGAGGGAGGACCGGGTGAGGAACCGGGTTTTTAGGGATGAGAAGAGAGCGCATCGGTATGAGGAGCGACGCCGGCCGTCTCGTGCAGCGGGATTTCGATCTGAAGAACTGTGCCCTGCGCAGGACCGGCCCGAATGTCCAAAGAACCACCCAATATGCGAACGCGCTCATCTATGCTCTTCAAACCGATGCCGGTGCGTATGCGGTTGGGACCCATCACAAAACCTTTATCAAAGCCTCTACCGTCGTCCTGAATTCTTAGCCGAACACAATGCAAGTCCCGTTCAAGCGTAACTGCCGCCGAAGTCGCCTGGGAATGTTTGACGAGATTATTGAGTGCTTCCTGCAGAATGCGATAGACCATAGTAGCCTGTTCACCCGGAAAGAGATCGTCCACATTTTCGAATCGGCGCTCGAAATGAATCGTGCAGCAGCCGGCGACTTCCTGTACCAGATTTTCAAGGCAATCGGTGAGCCCAAACTGTTCGATCGGCAGCGGACGCAAATGATGAGAGAGGTTTCGCACCTCATTAATGCAGTCGGCGACAAGCTTGGAGGCGGATTCAAGATGGTCTGATACTGGTCCTGCGCCGGTGAGCGCGAGTTGGATGCGATTCTTAATCAGAGACAGGTTCTGGCCGAGGCTGTCGTGCAACTCCCCGGCTAACCGTTTGCGCTCCTGCTCTTGCGCGGAAATCAACCGTTGGGTGAATTCCTGTCGGGCAAGCAGGGCATCGGCCTGGGCCTGTCGCAAGGATTCCTCATTAATTCTGCGGTCATGGATATCGGTCAATGAACCGGCCATGCGAACAGGTTTCCCGGCATCGTCCCAGACGGCCTGACCGCGGCAGCGAAACCAGCGGTACCGTCCGTCTTTGGTGCGAAGCCGATGCTCCTTGTCGTAAGGAATTCGAGTATCCAGGTGCGCGCGAATCGCGGCCCATGTGCGGCTATGGTCATCTGGATGCAGGTGAGTGTCGATGGACTCAATCAGATCCGGAAATTCGCCGGGACCGTAGCCGAGCAACTCACGCACGCGTTCGGAATAAAAAACTTCGCCACTCAGAATGTTCCAATCCCAGATGCCATCGTTGGAACCGCGCACAGCGAGATTGAAACGTTCCTGGCTCTTGCGAAGGGCTTCCTCGGCTTGTTTTCGGGCCGTGATGTCCTGGACCATGGCAACGAGAGTGGTCACCTTGCCTTCGGCGTTTCGGAGGCATTTCCCGATGATACGCGCATGAACGACGCGGCCATCTTTGTGCGCCAACTGTTTTTCGATTTCGTAATCGTCCAATTCGCCGGCAACCAGGCGGTGGAACATGGTCGTATCGGTAGCGAGGTCGCCCGGACGTGTTAATTCGGTCCATGTTCTGGAAGCGAGTTCAGCGCGAGGGTAACCAAAAATTTCGCAAAGTTTATCGTTGAAAAGGACTAGTTTTTCGTCGGGAGAGGCGATTGCCATGCCAACGAGGCCCATTTCAAAGTAGCCGCGAAAACGTTGCTCGCTGGCGCGAAGCGCTTCCTCTGCGGCTTTTCGCGCGGTGATGTCCCGGGAGACGCGCAGCACACAAGTTCGTCCGCCCAATTTCACCAACTCGGCGCTGATGGAAACGATTATCGGCTTGCCCTGCCGTGTTTGTGCCCGAACCTCGAAGTCCCGCACGCGGCCATTGGTTAGCAACTCACGGGCATACGCTTCATAGTCTGCCGGATTTTCCATCAGGCCCATTTCGGCCGGCGAACGACCAATACTCTCGTGGCGACGAAACCCGGTGAGCTTTTCGTGAACATCGTTTACCTCGATATAGCGGCCTGTCTCGAGGTCGGATACGGACATAATGTCGGGGCTGGCGCAAAAGGCTTTTGAAAAGAGCTCTTCGGACGCTCGCAACGCGTTCTCGGCCAACTTGCGACCGGTGATATCGACATCCATGCAGATGAAACAGGGCTCGGCAGCTTCTCCAGGGATTTCAAAAATGGTGGAGAGGCACCAACCTTCTTCCCCATTGCGGCGATTGAAGCGGAATTCGATAGGACCGAGCGGCTTTTTCGTTTGCCGGATTTTGTGCAACATGACGACAAACTGCGCGCCCTCTTCTTTGCAGAAAATCAACTGTTCGAGCTTCTTTCCGAGCGCTTCCTCGGCCAGCCAGCCGAATACGTGTTCTGACGCCTCATTCCAGAACAGGATCCGCCCCTCAAGGTCGTAACCCTGAATGGTGACGTTGGGTGTATGCTGAACGATGGCCGTGAACCGCCTCTCGCAAGCGCGTAGCCTCTCCTCAATGCTCTTGGGCTGCGTCGGGCCAGGCATATCTCTCTCCAGATTTTGGCTACCCGCGTACATTACACTGATCGGGCCGTCACGGAAAGAAGAAGTTA
>Ga0207674_10007654_pt1 | contig 12579 bp, 15 predicted proteins | sample KBSCornC72_FD_184303 | JGI IMG/M metagenome (GOLD analysis project Ga0207674, IMG submission 184303) | Corn rhizosphere microbial communities from Kellogg Biological Station, Michigan, USA - KBS Corn C7-2 (SPAdes) (version 2) | ecosystem: Host-associated > Plants > Roots > Rhizosphere > Soil ... | reverse complement strand
CTGCCGGCACTGTGGGTGGGCGTGCGCTGCCCGATCGCGACCATCATGGCGCGGCGAAACGCCGATCCGCAGGGCGGCCACTATGCGGCAGGCGACACGATCCCTCCCCCGGTGCAGCGCTGGCAGGACAGCGTGCATGCCGGCAAGACCTATGACGTCGAAGTCGACACCTCGGTGCTTACGCCGGAGCAATGCGCGCAAAGGATTGAAGCGGCGCTCCACAAACTCGGTTGATCACCAGCGGGCGGAAGCATCCGGTGATCCTGAGTGGACGAACAGTTCGAGAAAAGCGCAGGGCGCGGATTTCTCCGCGCCCTTGAAATCTTGTTCTAGCCTGCGGCCTCAGTGGCCGCCGCCCCAGCTGCCCTGCGGCGCCGGGTCGGGCTTGCGAATGAAGAACGCCGCAATCACCGCGAACACCGAGATGATCGCGCCTACCAGGAATGCCATGCGGATACCGCTCGCCAGGGCTTCGACATTGTCGATGCCGCCCAGCGACTGCGCCCGCGACGCCATGATGGCGATGAGGAGCGCCACACCCGCCGCACCCGCAACCTGCTGGATCGACCCCAGGAGCGCCGACCCGTGCGAGTAGAACTCCGGTTTGACCGAGCCCAGGCTCAGCGTGAACAGCGGTCCGAACAGGAACGAGAAGCCGGTGCACAGGATCAGATAGCCGACCAGGATCAGCGGCCACCAGGTCGCCGTGCCAAGCAGCGTCATCGCCCACAGCACGCCCGAGATCACGAACATCGCCGGGATGATCAGCGGCTTGGGGCCGATCTTGTCGTAGAGGCGCCCGACGAACGGCCCGAGCACCGCCATCCACAGCCCGCCCGGCAGCAGGATCAGGCCGATATAGACCGGCTCCAGCTTGAGCACGTTCTGCAGATAGTACGGCAACAGGTTCAGGCTGCCGAACATCGAGGCCATGCCTATCACGAACATCACGTTGGAAACCGTGAAGTTGTAGGACTGGAACGTCCTGAGGTCGAGCAGCGGCGAGCCGGACTTCTGCAGCGAGATCTGCCGCCAGATGAAGACCGCCATGGTGACGATGCCCACGCCCAGCGCAATCCAGGCCGTCGACTGGCTGCCCGACTGGGCGGCGTCGAGCGAGCCGAGGCCGGAAAGGCCATAGACCAGGCCGCCGAACGCCAAGGCCGACAGGATCACCGAGATCACGTCGAGGCTCGCCTTGTGCGGCGTTGTGACGTTGACCATGCGGCGCATGCCCAGGGTCAGCGCGATGAGCGCGATCGGCAGGACCAGAATGAAGATATAGTGCCAGGGCAGGTAGCTGATGACGAGCCCGCCGACGACCGGTCCTGCCGCAGGCGCCAGCGACATCACCACCGAGATGTTGCCCATCATCTTGCCGCGGTTCTGCGGCGCGACGAGGGTCATCACCGTGGTCATCAGCAGCGGCATCATGACCGCCGTGCCTGACGCCTGGACGACGCGGCAGAACACCAGCACCTCCAGATTGGGAGCGAAGATGGCGAGCGCCGTGCCCGCCGAGAACAGCGACATAGCCAGGATGTAGATAGTGCGGGTGCTGAGCCGCTGCAGCAGGAAACCGCTGACCGGAATCACCACCGCCATGGTGAGCAGGAACGCCGTGGCCAGCCACTGCGCCGCACTCGGGGTGACGGCAAAGGCATCCCGGATGGTCGGGATGGCGACGTTCATGATGGTCTCGTTGAGCATCACCACGAAGGCCGACACCAGAAGCAGGTTGATGACCAAGCTGTTGCGTGCGGCGTTGTCCGGGTGTTGCGCCTCGGCGACGGAAGCGTCGGAATAGGTCTCGGAGGTCATAGCGGTCTCCTCAATATGCGCAAGGCAATGAATGAAGGGGGCACGGCATAGCAGATACGTCGTGACAGGAAAGCGAAATGTCCGGCAAATTTTCACCGGCGGGGGTTTGAACTGGGCCGGGGCGGGGCCCATTTACGAGGCAAGCAATCATCGTTTTTTCTCTCTCTTTCGCGATGGAGAGAGTTTGCCCGCCCCCACTGACAAATCGTGTCAGCAGCAGATGGGATGGCACCCCGCTCTCGACAATATGACGAACGGCGTCACGCGGAATCGACGAGGTCTGGCGTGATTTTTCGGCAACGCGGACGGTGCGCGTAGAAAGGTTCGCCCGGCCTCGCGCGGCAACTAGCCGGCAGTGCCGCTGCTGGGCTGGCTGGGCGCCTCGAGCCGGTAATGCTCGGCGGCCATCACCAGCGTCCACTCGAGCCCATCGGTGGCGAAATTGGTGTCGACCGTTGCTCCGAGCGCGGTTGATAGAAGTTGCTCGGCGACCACCCGACCGAAGCCCTGCCGACGAGGCGGCGGCACTGGCGGCCCGCCCTGTTCCTTCCATACCACCCGCAGCGAGTCGCCCTCGATGGCCCAGTTCACTCGGACGCGCCCGGCCGGTACCGACAGCGCCCCGTATTTGACCGCGTTGGTGCCGAGCTCGTGGAGCGCGAGGCCCAGATTCTGCACCGCCTTGGGCGTGAGGATCACCTTCGGGCCACTGAGCTCGAACCGTTCGGCCGCGGCAAACGGCGCGACCTGGGCGGCCACCAGCTCGTCCAGCGCCACGCCGCGCCAGTCTTCCCGCGCCAGCAGCGTACTGGATTGGGCCAGGCCCTGCAGTCGCGCCGAAAACACCGGGACGAAATCGGTGAGGCTGGCGCTGCTGCGCGCCGTCTGCTGGGCCAGCCCCTGCACCACCATCAGCAGATTGTTGCTGCGGTGCAGCAGCTCACCCATCACCACGCGCAGATGCGCCTCCTGCGCCTTGCGTTCGGTGATGTCGATATCGACCCCGCTGTAACGCCAGGGCAGGCCGCGGCCGTCGCGCGTCACGCGGCCGCGCCCGAAAATCCAGCGCTCATCACCGGAAGGGGTGATGATGCGGTACTCGCCCTCGAAGGTGTTGGCGCCGGCCGCGATCGCGTCTCGAAAGTTCTGCGTGTGACGGTCGCGATCCTCCGGATGCCGGAAGCTGCGGACATAATCCTGCGGCACCGGCCCGTCGATCGGATCGATCCCAAGCAGCCGGAAGAACTGCGGCGTCGCCGTCATCGTGCTGCTCGGCAGATCCTGCACCCAGATGCCGATCCCGGCCGACAGCTCGGCAAGGCTCAGCATCTCTTCGCGCGTCCGCAACTCCGCCTCGAGCCGCCGCCGCTGGCTGATGTCGAGGAAATAGACCGACAGGCCCTCTGCACTGGGGTAGAGGCGGAGCTCGACCGGGGCGCCGGTTGCGGTCGACACCACTTCGACGATGGCGGGCTGGCCGCTCTCCATCGCCTGCCGATGAGCGGTATGGGACGGCGAGCCCTCGAATTGCGGGAACAGCTCGAACATGCTGCGGCCGAGCAGCTGGGCGCGCGGGCGGCCCCAGAAGGCCTCGGCGCTGGCATTGGCGTAGCGGAAGCACCAGTCGGGGCCAATAGCATAGTAGGCCTCGGCCATGCGCTCGAGCGCCAGCTGAGGATCGCCCAGTTCCGGGACGGCGCCTTGGTGCGACGTCACGTCCTTGCCCTCCTGGGTTCAGTGTCGCGCGACGCGAGCGGCGGCACAATAACCAATGACTGTCATGGGGCGCGATGGATCGGGTCGACCCAGTACACCGCCTCGGGCGGCTCGACCGGTGCGATGTCGGGGATGTTGATCACCACCGCCTCATTGTCGGAACGAACCAGGACGCAGTGCAGCGGCTGCATCGGATCAGCGTTGATTTCCTGGTGTGGCACGAAGGGCGGAACATAGATGAAATCGCCCGGATGCGCCTCGGCGACGTATTCGAGATGGTCGCCCCAGCGCATCCGGGCGTGGCCGGAAACCACATAGATCACGCTTTCGAGTTCGCCATGGTGGTGCACACCCGTCCTGGCGTTGGGATCGATCGCGACCGTCCCGGCCCAGAGCTTCTGCGCCCCGACCCGCGCCTTGTTGATCGCGGCCTGACGGAACATGCCGGGCGTCTGCGCCGTGTTGGGATCGAGCTGGTCGCCCTTGATGACGCGCACGCCATCGTGCTTCCAGCGCGGCGTGTGCGCATGACCGTGGCCAGGGTCGTCGCTCATGTGGAAACGGCCTTGATGGCGTCGGCGATGGTGGTCTTGCCAGAGGTGAGTTGCAGCGCCTTGCCCTTGGTCCTGGGCGTCTTGAGCGCGGCGACCACCACCGCCGCGACATCGGCGCGCGGCACCGTCTTCTCGGGGATCGCCTCGGTGCTGAGCGTCACCTTGCCGGTCGGCTTGCTCTCGGTGAGTTCGCCCGGCTCGATAATCGTCCAGTCGAGCGCCGAGGCCATGATGGCTTTGCCGGCGAGCCGCTTGTGCTTGTAGTAGTCCTTCATCTCGTCGGTGGCCCATTTGCCCGCAAGCCTCATGCCGGTCGACGCGCCGATCGAGGAGATGGCCACATAGCGCTTGACCCCGGCCTTCTCGGCGGCGCGCAAGGTCTTGCGCACGCCCTTGCTGTCGATCTCGCTGCTTTCGCCGGCGCCCGAGCCCGCGGCAAAGACCACCGCGTCGGCATCCTTGAACTGACGGGCGAATTCGGGCCCGGTCGATTGCTCGAGGTCGAGGATCACCGTCTCGGCGCCGCGCTTGACCAGATCCGCCATGTGCTTGGGATTGCGGATCGTTGCGACCACCGTGTCGCCGGCCTTGACCAATAGCTCGACGATCAGGAGGCCGGTCCGGCCATGGGCGCCGACAACCACGATGCGGGACATGAGGCCTCCTTTGCTGACAGTGTCTGGTCGGGACTGCTGCCCGACCATGATCCTACCCACCGGGTCATTCCCGGGAAAGCGGGGACCTCGGTTCAGGACGAACAGGAGGAAACAACCGGCGCCGCCTTCGCGGAGTGATTCCGTGATGGGGCCGGCAGTAAGGCCGTCAGAAGCCCATATTGGGCGGCACCGGCGGGTTGGCGTAGAGCACGGTGATCTCGACCCGCTCATTGCCGGCAAGATAGGGGTCATTGGGGAACAGCGGCGTCTGCGCGGCGTGGCCGGTGACCTGCGCCACCTTGTCGTCGCTGAGGCCGAACTCACCCAGGATCTGGCGCACCACATCGGCGCGGTCCATCGACAGCTCCCACGCGCCGTAGCGCGGATTGTCGTAGGTGGCCCCGCTGGCGGTATGACCGGAGAGCCGGATCTGGTTGGGTAGCTTCTGCAGGATCGGCGCGACCGCCGCAATCGCCTGGCGCACCGACTCGATGGGGAACTTCGAGCCCTCCGGGAACATCCGGCGGCCCTCCTGGTCCATGATCTTGATGTCGAGGCCGTCTTCGGTCTGCTCGACGCGCAGGTTCTGGGCGATGTCGGTGATCTGCGGCATCGCCTGCCAGGCCTGCCGGATGCTTTCAGCCGCCGCCTTGAACTGCTGGTCGAACTTGGACTGGATGTCCTTCTTGCTGGCGTCGGTGCTCTTCTGCTCGTCGCCCTTTTGCGCGAGGCTGCCGCCCTTGACCGAGAGCAGCGGGCCCGGCGTGTCGTTCTCGGGCGCCGTAAAGGATTTGGCATCCTGCGGCGAGCCCGCCATCTTGGCGTTCTTGTCGTTCTCGTAGGCCGTACCGCCCAGCACGCCACCGGCGCCCGAATTGGTGGCGCTGACATTGGGCGGGGCAAAATAGTCGGCGATGCCCTTCTTCTGCTCCGGCGTGGTCATGCTCATCAGCCACAGCAGCAGGAAGAATGCCATCATGGCCGTCACGAAGTCCGCGTAGGCGATCTTCCAGGCGCCGCCGTGATGGGCGTGCTCGGCCTTGCGGACCTTCTTGATGACGAAGGGGTGGTCGGCGGGCATGGCTAGGCCGCTTCCTTCCAGTCGGCGGTCGCTTCATCGACCTCGAGGAAGGTGGGGCGGACTTCGCTCATCAGCGCTTTGCGGGCAAATTCGATTGCGATCGCAGGGGCATAGCCGGAAATGTGCGCGAGCATTCCCACCTTCATGGCCAGCATGTACTTGTGTTCGGCCTCGTAGATGTTGCGCAGCGACTGCGCCATCGGGCCGAAGAACCCGTAAGCGACGAACACGCCCAGGAACGTGCCGACCAGCGCGCCGCCGATCATGTGGCCCAGCACCTCCGGCGGCTCGCTGATCGAGCCCATGGTGTGGATCACGCCGAGCACGGCGGCGACGATGCCGAGCGCCGGTGTGGCGTCGGCGAGCGCCTGGATGGCCGAAACGAGCCGATGGTTTTCCTGCTCGTGCGTCTCGAGCTCTTCATCCATCAAGGCTTCCATCTCGTGCGGTACGCGTGTGCCCAGCGTCACCATGCGCAGGTAGTCGCACAGGAACTCGACGGCGTGGTGGTGCTTCATGAAGCTTGGAAAGCTCTGGAACAGCCGCGACTCTTCGGGGTTCTCGATGTGCTCCTCGAGCGCCAGCACGCCCTTCTGCTGCACCAGCTTGAACAGCGTGAACTGCAGGCCGAGCAGGTCCTTGTAGGCTGCCTTGTTGTAGCGGGGGCCGCGGAAGATCGTGCCGAACATCCGCGTGGCCTGCTTCAGCACCGGCCCGGTATTGCCGATGATGAAGGCGCCGGCCGCGGCGCCGATGATGATCAGGGCTTCGAACGGCTGGATCAGGACCTCGAAATGGCCGCCCTGGCCGAGATATCCTCCGAGCACGCTCGCGAAGATGACGGCAATTCCGATCAAAACACGCATGTACTACCCCAAACGCGCGGCTCTTCTGGGCCGCCCGAAACACTTCGTTCCGCACCAGGCGGACAAATGCGACGAGTGATCGGACCAAACCGCGGCAAACCGCTCATCTCAGGGCACGTTCTGCTATCGGCGTAAATTTACGGTTACAGCACCTCGCCGATTGCCTGAAAATCCAAGTGTTTCGGACCCTTCGCCGACCGCTGGAGCATCGCTGCCGGAGCCGCTAGAAGCGAGGCATGACCACCCCGCGCCACACGCCCTATGACGGCTCGTCGCGACTGTTCCAGATCGGGCTGAAGCCGCTGTCGCTTGCGGACTGGATCGACGTCGACGAGCGGCTGCCAGCCTATCTGCGCGAGAAGGACCGGCTTTTCCGCGACGGGCCGACCGAGGTGTTCGCCGCCGAACCCGGGACCGACGGGGCGCAACGCGAGGTTCTGGCCTTGCTGGCCGACCACCTGCCGGTGCGCTTTCCGCAGGTCTATCGGCGCGACGGCGACGCCGTGCGGATCGCGCCGGACATGATCGTGGCGCTCGCCGATGACCCGCCGCTGCTGACCGCCGCCCGGCTGGTGCAGGACGATCTCGTACTGATGCGCCGCGGCGAGAGCGGCTGGCGGCTCGCAGCGGCGTCGCTGAGCTTTCCCTCGTCGTGGAGCCTTGCCGAGAAATTCGGCCGGCCGATCCACGAGGTGCACGCACCGGTGCCCGGCTTCGGCGGCGGCACCCGCAATGCCGAGCTCATTGCCCGCATGTTCGACAATCTGCGCCCCGAAACCCCGGTAATCCGCTGGAACTGGTCGCTCTACGGCGACGACCGGCTGTTCCACCCGGACGTGGTCGGCCCCCAGGAACGCCGCTTTGGGGCGGGGGCCCAAGCCGAGCATGTGGTGCTGCGCTCCGAGCGGCAGACGCTGCGCCGCCTGCCGCTAAGCGGCGACATCGTCTTCACCATCAAGATCGCGGTCGACCCGCTGGCCGCTCTGGAACGGCATTCTCGGGGACCGCAGATCGTCGCTGCACTGATCGCCCAGCTCGAGGCGCTGACCGACCAACAGCTCGCCTACAAGGGCATGACCGCCGAGCGCGAACGCGTGATCGCGCGATTGCGCCAGCTGGTCTTGCCCTGAACCGCGATCCGGTGTTGTCTCCCGCGGCGACTGGAGAACATCGATGAAATACCGCTATCTCGGCCGTTCGGGCCTGCTCGTCTCGCGCATCTGCCTGGGCACCATGACCTTCGGCAACAAGGACTGGGGCTGCGACCTCGAGACGGCGCGTGCCGTCACCAAGACCTTCCTCGAGGCGGGCGGCAATTTCATCGACACCGCCGATATGTATTCGGGCGGCGACAGCGAGCGCATGCTCGGCGACATCCTCAAGGATACCCGGCGCGACGACATCGTACTCGCGACCAAGTGCTGGTTCCCGACCGGTTCGCCCGTCACCGCCCGCGGATTGTCCCGCAAACACATCGTCGAGGCCTGCGAGCAGAGCCTCAAGCGGCTCGGCACCGACTTCATCGACCTCTACCAGTTCCACGGCCCCGACCCCTACACGCCGATCGAGGAATCGCTACGCGCCGCCGACGACCTGATCCGTGCCGGCAAGGTGCGCTATCTGGGCTGCTCCAATTTCTATGGCTGGCAGATTGCCCGCACCAACGGCATGGCGGCGCTCAAGGGCTACGAGCCGCTGGTCTCGGCGCAGCATCTCTACAACCTCGTGCGCCGCGACATCGAGCGCGAGATCCTCCCCGCCTGCGAGAGCGAGGGGCTGGGCATGATCTGCTGGAGCCCTCTCGCCGCCGGCATGCTGAGCGGCAAATATCGCGGCCAGGACAAGCCGCAGGAGGGCACGCGCCACGGCCACCAGGCCAACATCGTGCTCGGCCGCTACTGGTTCGACGAGGCGGCCAGGATGGTCGACACCGTCGTCGCCACCGCCGAGGAGATGGGCAAGACCCCCAGCCAGGTGGCGCTCGCCTGGCTGTTCGGCGACGCCCGGATCACCGCCGCCATCGTCGGCGCCCGCCGGGTCGAGCAGATCGCCGAGAACCTCGAGGCTGGCGAGTTCGACCTGCCCTACGAGGTCCGCCGGGAGCTGACCGACGCTATGCCGCTCGCCATGGGCTACCCCTACGAGTGGACGGTGACGAGCGGCGGCGGCCTGAAGCGCGCCGAGACGGATCCGGCGCATCTGATGAAGCAGCCTTAAGGCGCGACACTCGCGGTCGCGTCCCTCCCCGACGCTGCAAGCGTGAGAGGTTGCGCGCGTCGGCGTGACGGCCTGCGCTGATGTGCGTTCAGCCTGCCACCACATCGCTGACCACGCCGCGTAGGAACCCCGCCACCGCCGGATTGGCGTCGCCGTCCCGCGCCAGCGCTTCGACGAGGAGCAGCAGCGCCCAGCCGCGTCCGCGTTGCCAGGTGGCGTCGTCGATTGCCAGCAGCTCACGCAACAGCGCGCGCGACGACGGGTCGAGCCCGAGCCAGGCGAACATCATTTCAGTGGCCGGATCGCCGACCGACAGCGACCCCCAGTCGATGACCGCCGAGAGACGGCCGTCGGCGACCAGCAGATTGGCCGGATGCAGATCCCCATGCAGCCAGACCGGTGGGCCCGAGTACACTGAGGCCTCAAGGGCGTCGGCCCAGCAGCGCGCGGCGGCGCCTGTGTCGATGACGCCCGCAAGCGTACCGAGACAGCGCTCCACCAGCGCATCGTTGGCCCGCAGCGGCCCGCCACGGCCGGCGCCGGTGCGCGGCGGCGGACCCTCGAGAGTCGGGATCGCCTGCAGGGCCCGGAGGAACCCCGCCACATCGCGCGCGAGCCGCAGGCGATCAAGTCCGGGCGACGCGGCGGCATCGGTCCCGGTGAGCCAGGGGACGACGGACCAGCTGAGCGGATAGGCGTCGCTGGGCGACCCCAGCGCCAGCGGTACCGGGATCGGCAGCGGCAGATGCGGCCCGAGCCGCGGCAGAAAGCGATACTCCTTCTCGGCGTCGCGCGCCGCGCTGGCCCTGAGCGGCACCCGCACCGTGAGTTCGTCGCCCAGTCGGAACAGCGCATTGGCCGCCCCGCTCGCGACGCGGGTGACCGGCAAGTCGGCCCAATGCGGGAACTGCGCGGCAAGCAGGGCGCGCACGAGCGCTTCGCTGGGAGTCTGAGGGTCGATCGCCATCGGGGCGATATTGCGCAACGAACCGGGCCTGCGGAAGGGTCCAGCCGCAACGATGTCTGCAGTCGGGCGTCTCCCACATGCGGGAGGGTCGCGACGACTGCGAACTCCCGCCTACCCCTTGGCCGCCTTGACGATCCTGTACCCCGCCTCGGCCAGCGCGCGGGTCATGTGCGCGGCGTACCATTGGGGCCAGTCATTGTCGTAGACGCCGCCCAGATCGTTCTTCTCGTGGATGCCGTGTGCGGCGGCGGCGCGCTTGAGCAGATCGAGGAAGATCGCCGTGGTGTCGGGTTCGGTGGTTTTGTCGCTCATCGTCCGGGCAGCCTCTGCGTGATTTCCTGGAGCACCCAGCCATTGCCGTCGGGGTCAGAGAACGAGGCGAACGAACCGTAGCTGGCACGGTTTGGCGCGAGGCCCGGCACGCGCTTGGCCGTGCCTGCATGGTGGAAGACGCCGCCTTCGTCGTGAAAGATCTCGCTGACCTCGGCGCCGCGGCCGACGAGCTCGCGCCGCGCCGCCTCGATATCGGCGACCACCAGATGCAGCCCCTGCACCGAGCCCGGCGCCGCGGTGCTGAGTCCGGTGCCGAAGATGATCGAACAGGGCGAGCCAGGCGGCGTCATCTGGATGACGCGGAAACTCTTGTCGGTGACGAAATCGGCATCGAGCCGGAACTGCAGCGCCTGGTAGAACGCCTTGGCGCGGTCCACGTCGGAGACCGGCAGGACGATGACTTCAAGTTTCAGATCCATGGCAAGCTCCACTGGGAGTATGCGCGGAGTATCACGCCGGCGACGGACCGGGGACAACGCCCTGCCGACGCGGATTCGGCCCGCCCTTGCTTTGCTCGTCCCGTGCGCCTATATGAGCCTCATACGTTTCGGCCGTCATGGCTCTGATCGCCCGGTTCGCCGGCTGCTTGGCTTCCCTGATTTCAAAAACGTTTAGACCGCCGTCCCGCATATCGCGGGAGCGGAACCGACGCTTTGAGATCCCAATCCTCAGCCGTCATACCTACGAAAGACACCACCATGACCAATGGCACCGTAAAATTCTTCAATTCCACCAAGGGCTTCGGCTTCATCCAGCCGGATGATGGCAGCAAGGACGCCTTTGTCCACATCTCCGCCGTCGAGCGCGCCGGCCTTTCGGGCCTCGGTGAAGGCCAGAAGGTCAGCTACGACCTCGAGAGCGGCCGCGATGGCAAGGTCTCGGCAACGAACCTCCGCCTGCTCTAAGCTTCAATGACTTCGCCGGGTGCCAATGGCGCCCGGCGGACCGCCTCCCGCTGCCGGGCACGCCCCGGCCGGTCGAGGCCACGACGAGACTCCAATGATACATCAAGACTATCTGCGCTCCGCCGAGCTTTACCTCGGCAGCGACAGGACCACCGCTGCGGCCCAGGGGCCGCGGAAATTCAGTTCCGCCGCCAAGGCCCTGCGTTTCGCCATCGAGGAAGCTCCCCCCGTGAGCCTTCGCGGCGCGCGGCTCAGGATCAGCGACCGGGACTTCTCGCGGGCCGACATGCTCGCGCTCTACCGCAGCCGGCGCTACCCGCTGGCGCGCAAGACCGACGCCCGACACAAGAGGTAAGTTCATGATCGCCCGTTTCGACTACACCCGCCCCGCCGAGCTCTTTCCCAGCCGCCGCTATGCCAAATCGCTGGCGCGCTACCGCCGGTTCGCTTCGGCGGCCGAGGCGGTGCAGTACGTCATCGAGGAGCAGCCGCAGCCCTGGCTTGTCGGCACCATGCTCGACATCGACGGCGAGCGCTATGAGGGCAAGGCCATCCAGGCGCTGTACGACGCGGCGGACTATCCGCTCGAGCGGAAGCTGACCGCGGCCTGACGGGCACGCGCATCGATCAAGCATGAAGGCCCGGGAGCGATCCGGGCCTTTTGCGCTTGTTGTACTAGAACGGTGATTCAGAGAACGTCAGTTGGTGAGTGCGTCGGCTACATCTTGGCGTAGGTCGACACGACGTTGCCCTTGCTGGTGACAACATTGTTTTTGAGCACAAGGCGCGTCGTCGCATCGCCGGGCTCGAACAGATGGCGGTAGCCGGCGCCGGCGATCACCGGGTGGGTGAACAGCGTCAGCTCGTCGAGCAGGCCCGCGAACAGCATCTGGCGCACCAGAGAGATGCCGCCCATCAGCGCGATCTCGCCGCCCTCTTGTTGCTTCAGATCGCGCACGAAACTTTCGAGATCGCCGGCGATCAGCGTCGAATTCTGCCAGCCGAGCTTGCCCGTGAGGGTGCGCGAGGCGACGAATTTCGGCACATTGTTGATGAACGGCCCAAAATACTCGTCGCCGCCCTCGCCGAAATCCACGGCCCAGGCCTCGTAGCCGACGCGCCCGAGCAGCACGGTGTCGGTCGCCGCCAGCGTCTTGCCGAGCGAAGCGCCCAGTTCGGCATCGAACGCGTCGAACTGCCACAAATTCGGCGCCTCGACGACGCCGTCGAGGGAATGAAACAGTCCGGCGGTGAGCTTGCGCATGGTGATCTCCAAAGGGTTGCGCCCGGCCGAAATGGCCGCGCGTCACGATCACGACGAGCGAGGTGGAGCGGAATCGACACGGACCGTCGACCCCACCGCATGGGAGCGTTGGACGCCCTGCTCCTCATAGAACAGGTGCTGGCCGATGCTCGAGACCAGGGTGACTTTGGGCGCCCAGGCGGGCCGGACGTAGCGCGCG
>Ga0207674_10007651_pt1 | contig 12583 bp, 7 predicted proteins | sample KBSCornC72_FD_184303 | JGI IMG/M metagenome (GOLD analysis project Ga0207674, IMG submission 184303) | Corn rhizosphere microbial communities from Kellogg Biological Station, Michigan, USA - KBS Corn C7-2 (SPAdes) (version 2) | ecosystem: Host-associated > Plants > Roots > Rhizosphere > Soil ... | reverse complement strand
CGGTTCGTGCGGAACGCGTCGCCTTCGCCGGCGAACATGCGGGTCGGGTCTTCGCCTTCGCGCTTGAACGGGAACACGCCGGCCGTGTACGGGAAGGCGCCCGGCACGTTTTCCAGCATCAGGAAGCGCAGGATCTCGCCGTGATCCTCGAAACGGGGCAGGGCCACCTTGCGAATCTCGGTGCCCGATAAGGACGTGTACGTGAGCTTGGTGCGAATTTCCTTGTCGCGGATCTTCACGACGTACTCGGAGCCAGAGTACGCCTTCTGCATCTCGGGCCACATCGCAAGCAGCTTCTTCGCCGCCGGCTCGAGCCTGGCTTCACGCTCCGCGATCAACTTGTCGAGCGCTTCTCCCCCCTTTGACAAAGGGGGGCTGGCGGGGATTTTCGACGGAGGGACCTCACCGAGCATCCGCTTCGTCTCGCTGAGCTGCTGTCGCTCACGCGCGATCCGGACTTGCTCCGCCGTGTGCCGGTGATACGCGCGCACCGAGTCCGCGATCTCGGCCAGATAGCGAGAGCGATGCGGCGGGACGATCGCAGTAATGCGCGACGAAGATCGCGCATCGATGACCGGCAGACGGGCTGGTTGCAGAGCGAGCCCTTTCTCTTTGAGCTTTTCGACGATACCCTGGTACAGCGCGGTCACGCCGTCGTCGTTGAAGCGCGATGCGATGGTTCCGTACACGGGCAGCTTGTCCGTCGGCGTCGAAAAAGCTTTGCGGTTGCGCTGCATCTGCTTGCGCACGTCGCGCAGCGCATCCTCGGCGCCGCGCCGATCGAACTTGTTGATCGCGACGAAATCCGCGAAGTCCAGCATGTCGATCTTCTCGAGCTGGCTGGCCGCGCCGTACTCCGGCGTCATCACGTACAGCGAGAAGTCGACCAGCGGCACGATCGCCGCGTCACCCTGTCCGATGCCGGACGTTTCCACTAGCACGAGGTCGGCTCCGGCGCATTTGCAGGCGGCGATCACATCCGGCAGGCACACGGCGATCTCGTTGCCGGCGCTGCGCGTAGCGAGCGAGCGCATATACACGTTCGGCGTCGCGATCGCGTTCATGCGGATCCGATCGCCGAGCAGCGCGCCTCCGGTCTTGCGGCGCGACGGGTCGACAGCGATGATGGCCATCTTCAGCCGGTCGCTCTGATCGAGCCGGAAGCGCCGCACGAGCTCGTCCGTCAGCGACGATTTGCCCGACCCGCCGGTGCCGGTAATACCGAGCACGGGAACCTTGCCGAGCTTTTGCGCGTGCGCTCGGAGTGCCTCGTGCATGACTTCCGGCAGGGCCAGCGCTTCGAGCGCCGTGATAATGCGCGCGAGGTCGCGTGCGTTTCCGGCAAACAGGCCGTCGAGATTGTGCGGTACCTGCGCAGCGAGATCGCTGTCGGCCTTGCTGATCATGTCGTCGATCATGCCCTGCAGGCCCATCGTCGCACCGTCCGCGGGCGAATAGATGCGTGTGACGCCATACGCGTGCAGATCCGCGATCTCCGCGGGCACGATGACGCCGCCGCCGCCGCCGAACACTTTGATGTTCTCGCCGCCGCGTTCGCGCAGCAGGTCCAGCATGTACTTGAAGAACTCGTTGTGGCCGCCCTGATACGAGCTGAGCGCGATGCCATGCGCGTCCTCTTGCAGCGCCGCCGTCACGATTTCATCGACTGACCGGTTGTGGCCGAGGTGAATGACTTCCGCACCGCTCGCCTGCAGCATGCGACGGATGATATTGATCGATGCGTCATGGCCGTCGAACAGGCTGGCCGCGGTGATGAAGCGCAGCCGGCGCTCGGCGTGATGTGCGGCGGGAACGGGGCGGGCGGATAGGTCGGTCATCCGAAGCTCCTGTGCATTCGTGGCCGCCTAGGCGGCTTTCTTGTTCGATGTCGCTGCAGCGCCGCTCAGCTCACGCTCGATCGCTTGCCAGCGCCGCCGGGCTTGTTCAACGTTGGCAAGTTTCACGTGGCCGAAACCGCGGATGTGCTCGGGCAGATTCGCCAGTTCGATCGCGGCTGGAAGGTTGCCCGCCGTCAGGGTCGAGGACAGTGCAGTCAGCGACCGCTCGTAGTCGTCTATCAACTTGCGTTCCATGCGGCGCTCCTCGGTCTTGCCGAAAACGTCCAGCGCGGTGCCACGCAGGAAGCGCAGGCGGGCCAGCACCTTGAACGCCACTCCCATCCATGCCCTGTATTCTGCCTTGATCAGGCGGCCCTGGGCATCCCGCTTGGCGAACAGCGGCGGAGCTAGATTGTACTTGAGCGTGAAGTCGCCTTCGAAGGCATTTTCGATCGTCTTTTGGAACGTTCCGTCGGTGTAGAGGCGAGCGACCTCGTACTCGTCCTTGTAGGCCATGAGCTTGAAGAAGTACTTGGCCACGGCCCGTGTCAGCGCGTCACCTGCAGTGACGTTGGCTTCAGCGCGACGCACCTTGTCGACCAGCGCCTCGTAACGCCTGGCGTAGGCCCCGTTCTGATATGCGGTCAGAAACGCAACGCGGCGCGCGACGAGCGCGTCCAAGGTCTGCGGCATATGGACGACGACCGGTTTGCCCGGCAGCGCGACGCGCTCGACCTGCTGCAGATCCACGGCGGCGCGTCTGCCCCACTGGAAGCTGAGCTTGTTCGACTCGACACTCACGCCGTTCAACTCGATGGCGCGCATGATCGAAGCTTCGGTGAGCGGCACCAGGCCCTTCTGGAACGCGTATCCGAGCATGAACAGATTGGTCGCGATCGAATCGCCCATCAAGGCCGTCGCGAGCTTGGTGGCGTCCAGGAAATGCGCACGGCCGCCGACAGATTCCTCGATCAGCGCACGGATCTGCGCGCTCGGAAACTGCCAATCGGGCTGCTGCGCAAACTGTCCGGGGGGTTGCTCGTAGGAGTTGATGACGGCTACGGTCTTGCCCGGCTTCGTCTTCGAAATGGCATCGAGCGCGCCGGCCGTCAGCATGTCGCAGCCGAGGATCAAATCGGCTTCGCCGGTCGCAATGCGCTGGGCACGAATACCGTCAGGGCTGCGCGCAATGCGCACATGCGATGTCACCGCACCGTTCTTCTGCGACATGCCGGTCATGTCGAGTGCCGATACGCCTTTACCCTCCAGATGCGCCGCCATGCCGAGCAGCGCACCGATCGTGATGACACCCGTGCCCCCGATCCCCGTGATCAGGATGTTGTAGGGCGCTGCGTCGAGTGCCACGATCGGCGGCTCCGGCAGAGGATCGGCCGGAGCGTTCTTCTGCATGCCCGTCTTCGTCTTCTTCGGCACCGCGCCCTCCAGCGTCACGAAGCTCGGGCAGAAGCCCTTGAGGCACGAGTAGTCCTGATTGCACGACGATTGATCGATGGCGCGCTTGCGCCCGAACTCGGTCTCGACCGGCAGGATCGATGTGCAGTTGGACTGCACGCCGCAGTCGCCGCAGCCTTCGCAAACGGCTTCGTTGATGAACACACGTCGCGGTGCCTGCGGATAGGTTCCCTTCTTGCGGCGGCGCCGCTTCTCGGCCGCGCAGGTCTGGTCGTAGATCAGGACCGAGACGCCTTGATACTCGCGCAGCTCTTTCTGCACGGCTTCGAGATCTCTGCGATCGCTGATCGTAACGTAGCCCGGCAGAGCCGAGCGGTCCTCGTAGCGCGACAGATCGTCTGTGACGAGTGCGATGCGTTGCACGCCTTCGGCCGCCATCTGCTGCGCGATGATCGGCACCGTCAACGTGCCATCGATGGGCTGGCCGCCGGTCATTGCGACCGCGTCGTTGAAGAGGATCTTGTACGTGATGTTGACCTTGGCTGCGACCGCGGCGCGGATCGCGAGAGAGCCGGAGTGGAAGTACGTGCCGTCACCGAGATTCGCGAACACGTGCTTGCGCTTGGAGAACGGCGCCTGGCCGATCCACGGCGCTCCTTCGCCGCCCATGTGCGTCGTGGTCTTGGTGTGCTCAGGGTAGATCGCAGTCGCCATCACATGGCAACCGATGCCGGCGAGCGCGATGCTGCCGTCGGGCACTCGCGTCGACGTGTTGTGCGGGCAGCCCGAGCAATAGAACGCCGGACGCGGCGGCGTGCTCACGGCCTTCTTCAGAACGGCTTCTTTGGCTTCGAGGAATGTAAGGCGTGCCTTGATCAGGTCGCTCGAATGAAACCGTGCGACGCGGCCGGCGATGACACGCGCGATCTGTGCGATCGAGAAGTCCGCGGTTGCGGGTAGCAGCCATTCGCCGCGTGGATGCACCCATTCGCCGGCCTCGTCGAACTTGCCGATCACGCGAGGGCGCACCTCGGGCCGCCAGTTGTACAGGTGCTCTTTGAGCTGGTACTCCACCATCTGGCGCTTTTCTTCGACGACCAGAATCTCGTCGAGTCCACGTGCGAACTCGCGCACGCCGTCCGGCTCGAGCGGCCACGGCATCGACACCTTGAACACGCGGATGCCGATCTCCGCCGCCTTCTCCGCATTGATGCCCAGCTCTTCGAGCGCTTCGAGCACGTCCATGTACGACTTGCCCGAGCAGACGATGCCGAGCCGCGCTCTGGGCGAATCGATCATCGTGCGGTTGAGCTGGTTCGCGCGTGCGTAGGCGAGCGCCGCGTAGATCTTGTAGTCCTGCATCAGCGCTTCCTGCTTGCGCGCCTGCACGCCGACGAAGTCGCTCAGCAGTCTGCAGTTGAGCCCGCCTTCGGGCATGACGAAATCTTCCGGCAATTTGACCTGCACGCGGAATGGGTTCGCGTCGACCGACGCCGATGATTCCACGGTGTCGGCAAGCGCCTTGAACCCGACAGCACAACCCGAGAACCGCGACATCGCCCAGCCGTGCACGCCGAGATCCAGGTATTCCTGCACGTTGCACGGATACAGGACCGGGATCATCGACGCCGAGAACAGGTGGTCGCTCTGGTGCGGCAGCGTGGACGAGTACGCGCCGTGATCATCGCCCGCAACGAGCAGCACTCCGCCGTGCTCCGAGGTTCCGGCGAAGTTCATGTGCTTGAACACGTCGCCGCAGCGGTCGACGCCCGGCCCTTTGCCGTACCACATCGCGAACACGCCGTCGTAATCCGAGCCGCCGATCAACCCGACCTGCTGCGAGCCCCACACGGCCGTCGCGGCGAGCTCTTCGTTGATGCCAGGCTGAAACTTGACGTGGTGCGCTTCGAGGTGGGTGCGCGCCTTCCAGAGCGCTTCGTCGAGACCGCCGAGCGGCGATCCGCGATAGCCCGAGATGAATCCGGCGGTGTTCAGACCCGCGGCCTGGTCGCGGCGGCGCTGCACGAGCGCCAGGCGCACGAGCGCTTGGATGCCGGTCAGATAGACGCGGCCGGTGTCGGAAACGTACTTGTCATCCAACGTGACTGCTTGCATGTCTCACTCCTGTAGGAATCGACTTCGGGGCGTGCCGTCCGGATCGGACGAAGGCCCGTGATGACGCTCGGGCCGGGTAGGCCATCGCGTCCGCAATGCGTCGTCAACTCAAATGGTCGCTGCTGTGTACATTCTCCGTTCGTCGAGCATGACCTGATGATGCCCGCACCCCGACGGGATCATCGGGAAGCAATTCTCCTGGGCGGCCACAACCACGTCGAGGAAGAACGGGCCCGGAAAGCTAAGGCATTCTTCGATCGCAGCGGGCAGTTCAGCGGGATCCGTCACTCGGCGAGCACCCCAGCCGAAGCCCTTGGCGACGACGACGAAATCCGGCAGCGCCGCGGTATAACTGTGGCTGTAGCGGCCCGCGTGATTGAGTTGCTGCCACTGCCGCACCATGCCCATGTAGCCATTGTTGCACAGGACCAGCTTGACGGGCGCCTGGTGCTGCACTGCCGTGGAGAGCTCCTGAATGTTCATGAGCACCGACGCATCGCCGCTCACGCAGACTACGACCTTGTCGGGGTGCGCAAGTTGCGCACCGATCGCGGCGGGCAATCCGTAGCCCATCGTGCCGGCGCCACCGGAGGTCAGAAAGCGGCGCGGCTTGTCGAATTTCAGATGTTGCGCGGCCCACATCTGATGCTGTCCCACATCGGTCGAGACGATCACCTCACGGCCGCTCAGCGCGCTTTGCAACAATTGCATCAGCTGCTGGGGCAGGATGCAATCGTCCCGTTTCTCGAAACCGAGAGAATCCTCGGCACGCCAAGCGGCAATCGTCGACCACCACGCGTCGAGCCTTTGTGCGTTCATCGGCACGTCCCGTAGCTCTTCGAGCAGAGCGCTCACGATCTCGAGGCAGTCTCCTACGACCGGAACATCGACCTTGACCAGCTTGTTGATCGAAGACGAATCGATGTCGATGTGGATCTTCTTCGCATTCGGGCAGAAGTCGCTGAGTTTGCCGGTGACGCGGTCGTCGAAGCGCGCACCGACGCAAATCACGAGATCGGCGTGGTGCATTGCAAGGTTCGCTTCGAGAGTCCCATGCATGCCCAGCATCCCGACGAACTGACGGTCCGACGCTGGGAACGCGCCAAGGCCCATCAAGGTCAGCGTGCAAGGAGCGCCTGTACGCCGAACCAGGTGCGCGAAAGCCTCGCACGCAGCGACGCCCGAGTTGATCAGCCCTCCGCCTCCGTACAAGATGGGGCGCTTTGCTGCGGCAATCAAGGCGGCGGCCTGCTGCACACGGTTGCGCGGAACGTTGCGTTGGCGCTGCTCCGTCTCGCGTGCGAAATTTGCGCGTGCCGTCGACGTTACGGGCGCAAGCTGCACATCCTTGGGAAAGTCGACCAGCACGGGGCCCGGCCGGCCTTGCGAAGCGACCGTGAACGCTTTGCGCACGAGATCTGAAACCTCGTCGGCGCTGCGGATTTGGCCGTTCCATTTCGTAACCGGGCGCGAGAGTCCAAGCGCGTCCGCTTCCTGAAAAGCGTCCGTGCCGATCAGCCGCGTCGCGACCTGGCCGCTGATGCAGACAACGGGAACCGAATCCGACATCGCATCGAGCAGGCCGGTGATGGTATTGCTGACGCCGGGCCCTGAGGTCACCAGCACGACGCCGGCCTTTCCTGTGGTTCGCGCGTAACCTTCGGCGGCGTGGACGGCGGCCTGCTCGTGCCGGACCAGGATGTGCCGCAGACGAGGCTCGGCGAACAAAGCGTCGTAGATCGGCAGCACGGCGCCACCCGGATAGCCGAAGACGACTTGGACATCGAGCTCGACGAGCGTGTCGATCAGAGCCTGGGCGCCGTTCATTTGCGCAACGGTGCGCGCACGGGTGGCGATTGCGGTGGGCGAGAGCAGGTCGTTCATGGAACGAGATCGTACAGGCGGCGATCCAGAAAAGGTTTTGGATCTTTTGAGAAAGCCTGCCTCGGTTAGAATAGGTTTCTGGAATTAGCGTCTCTTGCGGAAAAACCTTTCAAGGCCACGCAGAATGCCTCTAGACAAGTTCGATCTCGCCATCCTGTCCGTGCTGCAGCGTGACGCGCGGGCGAGCCTGCAGGAGATCAGCTCGCTGGTCGGCCTGACCAGCACGCCGTGCTGGTCGCGCATCAAGCGCATGGAAAAGGACGGCGTGATCCAGGGCTACACGGTGCGCATCGATCCTGCCGCGATCGGCTTCAGCGAGACCGTGATCGTGCAAGTGACTTTGGAGAGTCACACGGACGAGACGCTGTTCGAGTTCGGCAAGGCGCTCGAAGACATTCCCGAAGTGCTCGAGGCCTATCTGGTCTCGGGCGACTACGATTACTACATCCGCATCGCTGTCAGGCACACTCGCGACTACGAGCGCCTGCTGCGCGAGCGTTTGTATCGCATCCCGGGGATCCGGCACAGCAAGCCGAGCTTCGTCCTGCGCCGGCTCAAGGAGAGTCTGATTCCGCTTTCGACCGCTCCGGTCGCGGAGGTGGTCGGTTCGGCAGGCACACCGTCAGGCCCGCAAGCGTCTGCGCATCGCCCGGCCACTCAGAAACGGTCGTCCCAATCCCGCCGTCGTTAGCCTCCGGGCCGCTACGTGTATGTGAAAAAACCATATGCTTGTCCGCGCGACAGCGGACCCACTAGAATAGCTGTCAACGGTGCCGTTCTAGCAAGCGTCATGTCCCTGACCCCGACCAACGAACGTGAACTGATCGATGCCCTCGGCAAGCGGCATGACGTCGCCGGCGCGCAGGCGCGCATCGTTTCGCTGGTGCCGAGCATTACCGAGCTGTTGTTCGATCTCGGTCTTGCCCCGCAGATCGTCGGACGCACCGGCTTTTGCGTGCACCCCAAGGATCGCGTCAAGCGTGTTCCGAAGGTGGGCGGCACCAAGAGCATCGAAACTGCGCGCATCCGGCGTCTCGCCCCGACGCATCTGATTGTCAACATCGACGAGAACCCGCGGCCGGCCGTCGAGGAACTGGCCAAGTTCGTTCCGAACGTCATCGTCACGCATCCGCTCGAGCCGCGCGACAACTTGAATTTGTATCGATTGCTCGGCGGAATCTTCTCGCGTGAGGAACAGGCCGAGGAGTTGTGCCGGCAATTCGAGCAGAGCTACGCCGAAACCCTAGCGGCGGTCGCGAGCTGGCCGCGCAAGAAGGTTCTGTATTTGATCTGGAAGTCGCCCTGGATGACGGTAGCGAGAGATACTTACATCTCGCGCATGCTGGCTACCGTTGGCTGGGACACCTACCAGCCCAGGAGCGAAGCGCGCTATCCGTCGCTCAATCTGACGCCGGCGTTGCTCGAGGACATCTCGTTCGTGCTGCTGTCGAGCGAGCCGTACAGTTTCCGCGAGCGTCACTGCGTCGAAATTCTGGACATGCTGCCTTCCGGCAGCCGCACGCGTGTCGCGCTCATCGACGGCGCCATGACGTCCTGGTACGGCAGCCGTGCAATACACGGCTTGACCTATTTGCGCGATTTCCGTCGCAGCCTGGGCTGAGGGGTCGGAATAGGGACGAGCGAGCGGCGGCTGGTAGGTCAGGCCGCCGCTCTTTCTACGCGACGATCTGTATTCTTGGTCGTGTCGAGCGTCGCGTGGCAGAGTCGAATTGCACGCACGTTGACGCAACCCTCGAGGCCTGACAGCCCCGGTCCCGTCCCTGGTATCCGATCGCTCAACATGGTATATATTCGCGCGTCATTGATCGGCGGCCTCATGCCGCAGCGCCAGAAAATGTCGAGCCGGAACTCTCAAATCATAAGGGGCAGCCATCATGATCCGATTTTCACTTGCCGCGACGATCGTCGCCCTCGCTCTCAGCATTGGCGGGTGTTCCCTCAACGCTCCCAAGTACACCCCGTCTCTGGACAATGCTAATCGTCTGCGCGACGCGCATATCGCCCCGATTAAAGTCGGCGCGTTCACAGCGGACGAGAAGGACCGCAGCCGGGTAGACAAGATCTCGCTGCGCGCCAGCAGCTATGCCTCTCCTTACAAAGGCTCCTTCATCTCCTACGTCGAAGAGGCCGCTCGCGCGGAGCTCGCGGACGCCCAGGCTCTGGATCCTAATGCACCCACCCAGCTCGACGGAAAGCTCCTGCGCAACGACGTCGATGTCGGCATGAGCACAGGCAACGCCGACATCGAAGCGCAGTTCGTGCTGCGGCGCGGCGGTAACGTGCGCTACGACAAGGTCAAGAAGGCCCATTCCGAGTGGGAGTCGTCGTTCCTCGGGGCCGTCGCCATTCCGGCGGCCGCGGAGAACTATCCGGGCGTGGTGCAGAAGCTGATGAACGACCTGTTTTCCGACCCGGATTTCATCACCGCCGCCAAGCCCTGATCCCGATTCGCGACCCCCGAACGTTCAATCGAGGAAGCTATGCTCAATCTGCTGCGTCTCGCTGTCGTCGCAATCGCAGTCGTGCTCACTGGCTGCGCCCATCAGATCAAGATCACACCCGACGTCTCTGCGTTCAAGAGCGACGGCGTTACACCGATCGACAAGAAGGTGGGGTACTACATCTCAAAGGAGGACCGCGAGAAAAAAGTCATCACCCCAGGCGGTGGCGGCGACAAGGTGCAGTACCAGCCCTACAAGGAGCTGGAGCCGGCACTGCAAAAGTCATTGTCGATCATCTTCGCTCGCGTCTACTCGCTCGAGTCCCTGCAAGACCCGCAGATCGCCGGCAATGGGCTGACATATGTGTTCGTACCCACCATCGCGACCAACTCCTCGTCCGACAGTGTGCTCACCTGGCCGCCAACCAAGTTCACCGTCGTCCTGGCCTGCAAAGCGGTCGACGCGCAAGGCGCAACGGTGTGGGAAAAGCAATTCACTGGCGAAGGCACGGCCGAATTCGATGAGTTCAAGTCGGACCTCTCGCTGTCGGCGAAGCGCGCGGGCGAGAAGGCGTTCGCCCAGTTCCAGCAGGCAGTCGCCAGCGATCCGCAGTTCCGGAAGTGACGCAGGACGGGACGCTTAGCTTGATTGCAGCCGCGCTGTCCGCCAGCGCCGCTCTGGGGAGCTTGTCCGCGTGTGCGACGATCGTTCGCGGCTCCTCGCAAGCGGTGACCGCGACAACGCAACCGCCGGGCGCCGTTTGCGAGTTCAGGCGCGCACGCCAGCGCACGGTCATTGCCAACCCTACGCCGCAGACGGTCATGCTGGAGAAGAGCAAGGACGACGTTACCATCGTGTGCCGCAAGGACGGATACCTGGATGCCAGCAGCCAGCTCGGCTCGAAGTTCGAAGGCTGGACCTTCGGCAATATTATCTTCGGCGGCCTTGTGGGCGTGGCGGTGGACGCTGGCAGTGGTGCGATGCACGACTACCCGCAGAGCGTGACACTGGTGCTGATCCCCAGGGAGTTCGCATCCAGCGGCGAGCGTGACCAGTTCTTCGGCGAGCGCCGTGCGGAAATCGTCAGGCAGTCGGAAGAGGTCGCGCAGCAGATCCAAAAGCGCTGTCAGAATCAACCGGATTGCGCCAGCCAGATCAAGAGGTTAGAGCGCGCGCGAGACAAGCAGCTTGCGGAGCTCGACCAGCAAGTGGCGCTGGTCAGAGTCAAGGGTGAGTAAAGCGGCGGTTTGTGGACGAGTCAGGCCCCCGGCTTCGCCTTCTTCGCGCGCGCGGCAGGTGCATGCCCCGCCTTCGCCATCGCAACCGGTCCTCTCGATGCTGCCGTGACCGGTGTCTGCAACGGTGCTGCGGCTGCGGTCGCTGCCGCGCTCGACCCGGCCGGATCGAGCCGCACCTTCACATAAGAGCCGGGCGCCTCTTCGATTGCTTTGAGCTTGCCCTCGCCTGGCGTGCGCGCGGGCACTTTGTCGCCGCCATACGCGCTGACCCACGCGTTCCACTCCGGCCACCACGAGCCCTCGTGGCGCTGGGCGTCCGCGAGCCATTCATCGGCAATGGGGGGCAGGCTGGGGTTGGTCCAATAGCAGTACTTCTGCGCCGAGGGCGGATTCACAACGCCTGCGATGTGGCCCGATCCCGCGAGCAGGAACTTGACCGGTCCACGCGGCAGTTGCGCACCCATGTAGGTGCTCTTCCACGGCGCAATATGATCCTCCATGGTCGAGACGAAGCACATCGGCGTCGTGACGCGTGTGACATCGATCGGCTCGCCCGCGAGCGTCACGCCGCCCGGCTTGGTCAGAAGATTCTTGATGTACATGTTGCGCAGATAGAACGCATGCATCTTCGCCGGCATGCGCGTCGAGTCCGAGTTCCAGTACAGCAGGTCGAACGGGAACGGGTCCTTGCCGAGCAGATAGTTGTTCACGACGAACGACCAGATCAGATCGTTGGCGCGCAGCATGTTGAACGTGGTCGCCATCTCCGACCCTTCGAGATAGCCGCGTTCCTGCATCTTTTTCTCGAGGTTGGCGAGCGCCGTTTCGTCGGTGAACACACCGAGCTCCCCGGGCTCGGTGAAATCGATCATCGCGGTAAAGAACGTCGCACTCTTCACGCGCTGCTCGCCACGCGCCGCGAACCATGCCAGCAGTGCTGCGAGCAATGTGCCGCCGAGGCAATAACCGATCACGTTGATCTCGCGCTCACCGGTCGCCTGCTCGACTGCATCCAGGGCCGCGAGCGGACCCTCGAGCATGTAGTCGTCGAAGCCTTTTCCGGCGTGACGCGCATCGGGATTGACCCATGAGATCACGAATACCGTATGGCCCTGGCCGACGGCCCAGCGGATGAACGAGTTCTTCTCACGCAGATCGAGGATGTAGTATTTGTTGATCCACGGCGGAATGATGAGCAGCGGCGTGCGCCAGACTTCATCGGTCGACGGGCTGTACTGGATCAGCTGCATGAGCTCGTTCTGGAACACGATCTTGCCGGGGCTGGTCGCGACGTTCTCGCCCAGCTTGAACGCCTTGTAGTCCGTCATGCTGATCGCAAGCTGGCCGCCTCCGCGCTCGAGATCGGCGAGCAGATGGTTCAGCCCGTCGACCAGATTCTTGCCCCCGCTATCGACCGTAGCCTTGATCACGTCCGGATTCGTGAAGACGAAGTTGGTCGGCGCGAGCGCGTCCACGAACTGGCGCGTGAAGAACTTCACTTTGCGTGCGGTCTGCGGGTCGAGCCCTTGCGTGTCGGCCACCATCTTCTCGGTATAGGGCCCTTCGCTATTGCCCTCGCCCATGACCTCGAGCGTGACGCCCTGGCGAATGTCGCTCTCGCCGGCGCCGTCCT
>Ga0207674_10007649_pt1 | contig 12585 bp, 13 predicted proteins | sample KBSCornC72_FD_184303 | JGI IMG/M metagenome (GOLD analysis project Ga0207674, IMG submission 184303) | Corn rhizosphere microbial communities from Kellogg Biological Station, Michigan, USA - KBS Corn C7-2 (SPAdes) (version 2) | ecosystem: Host-associated > Plants > Roots > Rhizosphere > Soil ... | reverse complement strand
TGGTACGCGAGCAGCAGGCGATCTGGAAGATCCGTCGGGTCAGTCATGTGGGGAATGTTTCTCTAATTGTCGCACCCTCTTCAGCAATTCCGGCAATTTCTGGAAGGCGGTGATGGCGCGCAGCCACTCGCGCGCATCGAAAGCTGGCGATCCGCTCATAACAGCGCCGGGAGCCACATCGCCGCCAATGCCGCTTTGGGCGTAGATGACAGCTCCGTCGTGAATCGTAAGATGTCCGGAAACGCCCACCTGCCCGGCCAATAAGACGCCTTTCCCCAAGATTGTGGACCCTGCAAGGCCGGTCTGGGCACAGATAATATCGTCTTCGCCGACCACGCACGCGTGGCCGATTTGCACCAGGCTGTCGATTTTTGCGCCGCGGCGCACACGCGTCTCGCCGACCGTCGCGCGATCTACCGAAGTCAGAGATTGAATTTCGACGTCGTCTTCGATGATGGTGGGGCCGCTCTGGACGATTTTCTCGTGGGTGCCATCGGCACGTTTGGCGAATCCGAATCCATCGCCGCCTACAACGACGCTGTTCTGGAGCGTCACGCGATGGCCAACCTGACAGAATTCCCTCACGACGGAATGGGAGTGCGCCAGAAAATCGTCCCCGATACGCGCGCCATCGTAGATGACGACATGCGGATGCAGAATCGCGTTGCGTCCGATCACCACATCTTCACCGATCGCGGCGAACGCTCCGATGGAGGCATTTTCACCAATCCGGGCGGTGGTGGCGATGGACGCGGTCGGGTGGATACCGGGTTTGGGACACGGAGGCTGGTAGAACAGGGCGAGGGCGCGGGCGAAATCGAGGTACGGATTCTTCGAAATGAGTTGGGCGATGGCGAGGCCCACGATGGGCTCCGCCACCAGGATCGCGCCTGCGCGGGTTTCTTTCACTTTCGGGGCGTACTTGGGATTGGCCAGGAAGGTGAGCTGACTGGAATTAGCATGCTCCATTCCGGCGACGCCCGTGATGGAAAGTGCGCCGTCGCCAACAACTTGACAGCCCAACCGGGCCGCGATATCAGACAACAGAATAGGGACAGCCTGCATGTTTTCCTGATTTCACCCTTTCGGAAACAAGTATCGCTTTTTCTCGATGCGGGTTTCCTCTTGACAGAATCATTACTACGTGTCACGATACTACGTATAACGTAATAACTATGTCTGATCCCACTCTCCTGGTACTGGCCAGCCTGGCCGAAAGCGATAAACACGGCTACGCCATGATGGAGGACATCGAACTCTTCGCGGGCGTCCGGCTGGGCCCGGGGACGCTGTATGGCGCAATCACTCGCCTGGAGGAGCGCGGCTGGATCGGTCCGGTGAAAACACGCGATGAGCGACGCCAGCCGTATCGCATCACAGCGGCCGGGCAGGAACACCTCGCCGAACAGCTCGCCAACCTGAGTCGGGTGGTGAAAACCGGTTTGAGCCGGTTAAAGCAGGCATGAAACGCGTTCTTCGGTTCCTGATCTATCTGTACCCGGCGTGGTGGCGTCGTCGCTACGGCCGGGAGTTGGAAGCTTTGCTGGAAGATTCGGGATCCCGCTGGCGCGACGTATGGGATCTTTTTTGGGGAGCGATGCAGATGCAAATGTCGAAATGGACCTTTGGAGCAATCGTATTAGCGTGCGGGATCGCGGGTCTGGCTCTGGCGGGCGCCCTGGCGTACTCGATGCCCTACCAGTACCAGTCGACGGCGATCCTAAAAGTACCCGCCGCCGAAACAGACACGCTTCTGCCGGAGACCGCAACGGCAGCGCTGTCTCGTGCGCTTCTCGTGAGGATCATTCAGGACGAGGGACTCTACTTGCAAGAGCAGAAGGCGATGCCCATGGAAGATGTGATCGAAAGGATGCGACGCGCGATCTTGATCAGACCCGCTGGCCGCAACTTGGTCGCGGTTCGATTCAGCGACGCGGACCCGTCAACAGCTCAGCACGTCACCCAAAGGCTGGCGGGAAGGTTCGAGGGCTTCGAAGTTCTGGATCCACCGAGCGAGCCCAAGCGTGTCGGCGAAGGCAAACGGCATGGCTTAGCTCACCTCGGATTCCCCGCAGGCATGCTGTTCGGCGTCGTGTTGGCGTTGATCCTCCGGCTACGACGCTCGCAGGCTGCGAACTGATCAGTATGATGGCTCCGTGGACCTGTTTTCCGAACTGGAGCAGACTCTCGATCAGCCCGCGGCCGCAGTCGATCTCCTGATCGAGCGGCTGGCACAGGAGCATCGCTGGGCCGAGTGGTTCCAGGCCCGCCTGATGCGCACACGCCTGGAGCTTGGATCGCTACCTGATGACGTCCAGATCGAAGCCGCGCGCGAAACCGGGAAGCACTACATCGAAGAAGGTGAGATTTTGCGCGCGTGGCCCTACTTTCGCGCGCTGGGCGAGCGCCAACCGGTGATCGACGCCATCGAGAACCTCAACCCGGAGCAGTTCACCGAAGAGATTCTCAGCCTCTCATTCCAGGAGCGCCTGAATCCGAAGAAGGCTCTGGATCTGTTGCTTGCAAGCAACGGCATCTGCCGCGCGATTACCGTGTTCGAACAGTATCCGGATCCGCCCACTTGGGAAGAAGCCCTGGGCATGCTCACCCGAGCGCTTCATGAGGAGCTGGTGAAGAATCTCCAGCAAGCGATCGCCAATCGCGAAGGCGCCACCCCCGCCGGTAGTGACATTCGCGAGCTGATCGCGGGCCGCGAGTGGCTGTTCGGTGAGTACGATTCGTACGTTGATGCCTCACACCTGTTTGGGATTCTACGCCTCGCGATTGAATCCGCGCGTCCCGAGACGTTGCGCCTGGCTCTCGAAATGGCGGAGTACGGATGCTGCCTGTCGGGGACGTTTCGCCCCTCGACCCAGCCGCCGTTTGACGATTACTGCCGCGATCACGCCATTTATCTCAAAGCTTTGCTCGAGCAGGATGTCGAAGCCGCGATCGATCATTTTCGCAACAAGGAGTCTTCGGCAGAGGTTCTGGTGCGGCTGCTGCTGCGCATCGGGCGGCCGAGCGAAGCGGTGGAAGTATTCGAGCAGAACCTGCTCGATCGAGATCCCGCCTTTCTGAGCTGCCCGGATCTGGCCCAGCTCTGCCAGCAGGCGGGCGATTTCGACCGGTTGCAGAAACTTTCACGGGAGCGCAACGATCCGGTCGGATTCCTTCAGGCCGCACTCGAGTCCAGGAAGTAGTCAGATGTTATACTCGTCACTTCGTCTAAATACTCATGAAACATCGAATTGTACGTAATATCCGACGCGCCGATGCAGAGGGGGTCAAGTTGCTCGGCCAGATGGGCGTCGCCACGGTCCATGAAGCACAAGGTCGCACAGGATTGCTGGCGCCCTACATGCGTCCGATCTACACATCGGCGAAAGTCGCCGGTCCGGCGGTCACGGTACTATGCCAGGCTGGCGATAACCTTATGATTCACGCCGCGGTCGAGCTATGCCAGCCGGGCGATGTTCTGGTTGTCACCTGCACCGCCGAATCGACGGATGGCATGTTCGGCGACTTGCTGGCGACATCCCTTAGATCTCGCGGAGTCGCAGGGCTGATCATCAACGCGGGCGTGCGCGATGTAGCCGATCTGACGGCCATGGATTTTCCGGTCTGGTCAAAGGCGATCTCGGCCATGGGAACCGTGAAAGCCACGCTCGGTTCGGTCAACGTTCCGGTGGTCTGCGCGGGCGAGCTGATTCGGCCGGGCGACGCGGTGATCGGCGACCTGGACGGTGTGGTGGTGGTCCCGCGAGAAGATGTGGCCGAGGTGGTCAAGGCCAGCCAGCAACGGATCGCCAAAGAGGAAAAGAATCGAGAGAGACTGCGCGCGGGCGAGGCTGGACTGGACATGTACGGGCTGCGCGCGAAGCTCAAAGAGCTGGGCGTGGTATACGTGGATCAGGAGCCTGACTAAGGAGCAAGTATGGGACAGATTGTTGGAGCCTTCGCGACAGTACACGCGCCGCAGTTGTTCACCCGTCCGCCAACGGAGGTGCCCGAGCAGCTGGATGCCGATATCAATGCGATGAAACTGATGGGCAAGGAGCTCGACCAGCTCAAGCCTGACGCCGTCATCGTCATCGGCAGTGACCACCTAGAGACGTTCTTCTTATCCTCCGTCCCGACGTTTGCCGTGATCGCGGGCGAAACGTCCAAGGCGCATTTCGCGAACAAAGGCTACGAGATGAAAGTGCACCTGCCGCTGGCCGAGGACATCCTCGACAAGCTGGTGCGGGCCGACTTCGACATGTCCTATTCTCAGGACGCTCTGCTGGGTCATAGCTTCGCGGCGGTGTACGAGTGGATCATCGGAGATCGCGGCATTCCCGTGGTGCCGATATTCGTGAACGCATATCTTCCGCCTCTGCCGAATCCCAAGCGTTGCCATGCCCTAGGCAAAGCGATTGGCGACATTATCAAGAGCCGGGGCGAACGCGTCGTGATCGTCGCCAGCGGAGGCATGTCGCATTACCCGGGCACCTGGAAGTATCCGCAGCCTGCCTATGATTTCGATTATTGGGCCATCGCGCAGATGGAACGCGGCAACCTGGATCCGATTCTGAATCTGACTGCCGAGCAGCTTGACGAAGTCGGCAACACCGAAATGCTTCCGTGGTACATCATGTGGGGCGCAACCGGTAATATACCCGGCGAACTGATCACCTATCAGCCCACATGGCACCATGGACACGCCGTAATGCGATTCCTGCCGAATAAGCGCAAGGGTCCACCCACCGGCGACGTACCGCCCGCTTACAACTTTACGCAGGGCGGATTCGAATTCTACAAGCACCCGCAGCCGTCATCGTATGCGCTGAACAAGGTGCTGTATGAGTTGCGGCTTTCAAGCGAGCTGCGCAAGCGTTTCTTCAAAGACACGCAAGGCGTGGCTAAGGAATACGGTCTGAACGCCAAGGAATCCGCGGCTCTCGAGACCATCAAGGACGAAAACATCGACTCGCTGCGGTCTCTGAAGCCTCATCCTCTGGTGGACGCTGGCGCGCACGCGCTGGGCATGCTGATGTGCCTGGTCGTCGTGCAAGCCGAGCAACGCCGGATGCGGGCAGCCGGGGAACTGTAGTCCGTCAGAGAAACTTGATCAGAGCGTCCAGGGTTTCTTTTGGACGCTCTTCCATCAACCAGTGACCGGTGTCTTTCAAGATCACCACGGTCACGTCGGAAGCAACTGACTTCATCTGCCGGCCGAGCACTTCCCCGGACGCTTGCTCTCCGCCGATCGACAGGACCGGCATGGTCAATTTCGTTTTCGCGAGCTTGGAGAAATCGCTGGCCGCCTGTTGGAATGAAACAAAGTATGCCCAGCCCGCGCGCATGCGTCCGGGGCGAGCGTAGGCTGCGGCGTAGGCCTGGCGATCCGATTCCGGAATCGAGCGCGTTTTGTCGGCGGCAAAATCGTTCCAGTAGTGCTCGAAGTAGGTGCGCTCACGACCTTCCACTAGCGCTTCGGGAATCGGTCCGTTGAATCGGAAATGCCACATCGCCGGATGATTATAGACATCTTCCCAGCCATCGACGCCGGGAAGGAAAGCGTCCATCACTACCAGCTTTCCCACTTCATCGGGAAATTGCGCGGCGTACGCGTAGGCGACCATCAAGCCGATATCGTGCCCGACCACGCGAGCTTTCTCGATACCGAGCGATTTGACCAGGGCGTGCATCCGCGACCCCGCGGTCTTCATATCCGAACCTTGCGAGGGAATCGCCGATTCCCCAATGCCGGGCAGGTCCGGGGCGATCACAGTGAAGCGCTCCGCGAGCAAAGGGATGATTGGCTTCCACATCATCGATGTTTCAGCGTAGCCGTGCAGCAGCACTACGGCGGGCCCGTTGCCTGCGATGGCGTAATGCAGTCGGATCCCATCGATCTCAGCAGTGTGTGCTTGCATACTAGAACTCCCAGGATAGCGAGGCTCGGACGAAACGAGGAGGCTGCATTTCCTGGGAAAGCTGCCAAGACGCAGAAGTTCAACAGAATCGCTAACGCAAAGATGTGCTTCATTAACGCGAGGGGATGACGCGAGTATAGCGAGGCTGTGCGCGTCCACTGCTCCACATAAATCAGTTACGCTAGTTTTTGGCCACTCGCTATCGTTCGAGGTTCAGCCGAACCGCGAACGTCGGTGAGCGGCATTCATCGAACTGAGGAAGGGACCACAATGAAGATCGGTATCGCCGGACAAGGTGCGTTCGGCATTAAGCATCTGGAAGCCATCGCCAACATACCCGGCATCGAAGTCATCACGCTAACCGGCGGCAATCAGGCCGCCACCGAAGAGGTCGCGAAGAAATTCAAAATTCCGCACTTCACCGGTGACCTGGGCGAAAGCCTAAAGCAACCTGGCCTGGAAGCGATGATCCTGGCCACTCCGACCCAGATGCACGCCAAGCAAGCGGAGCAGGTGATGCGCGCCGGCAAGCACGTACAGGTGGAAATTCCCATGGCGGACAACCTGGCGGATTCCGAGCGCATCAACGCGGTCCAGAAAGAAACCGGCGTAATCGCCATGGCGGGGCACACCCGGCGCTTCAATCCCAGCCATCAGTACATTCGCAAAAAGATTGTCGCGGGCGAGCTGAAGGTTCTGCAAATGAACGTGCAGACTTATTTTTTCCGCCGCACCAACATGAACGCTGCCGGTAAGCCGCGCAGCTGGACGGATCACCTGCTGTGGCATCACGCCTGCCATACCGTGGATCTATTCCAATATCAGACCGGTCAGACGGCTTCGGTAGCGCAAGCCGTACAGGGTCCGCTGCATCCCGATCTGAAGATCGCCATGGATATGGGGATCATCATGAAAGTGCCCGGCGGTGCAGTCTGCACACTGTCGCTCTCTTTCAACAACAAGGGCCCGATCGGCACGTTCTTCCGGTACATTTGCGACAACGGGACGTATATCTGCCACTACGACGATCTGATCGACGGCGACAACAACAAGATCGATATCTCGCACGTGGATGTTTCCATGAACGGCATCGAGCTCCAGGATCGCGAGTTCTTTGCAGCGATTAAGGAGAAGCGCGAGCCGAACTCAAGCGTCGCCCAGGTGCTTCCAGCGATGCAGGTGCTCGATCGTCTGGAGAAGACTCTAACGTAAAACCGTCAGGCGTGGCTTTCCACGGCAGCGCGCAACATCCGTAATCTCGATTGCATCTTCCACTGGACGAGCCGGTTCGTGATTCCATTCACGAACGGGTACAGCCGGCGGAGGAAGCCTTTGGGTTTCATGACGACGTTGTTGACAACGCGAGTGTGTGCGCCCCACTGAACCAGACGATACTCGACCATCGCGGAGACCGTGGGAGCTTCCATCCGGTACGTGATGTTTTCGTTTCGTGTCATGGCGGCGACTAAGAGATCGACGTCGAACCTGCGCCCGTATTCCTGGATGGTCGCTCCAACGTGCGCGCCCACTCGAAGGCCTCCAGGCGGCAAGGGCCTCGGCTCCACCACGTCAGGCTGCCAGCTCTTGAGGTGCTTAGGATTGGTGATGTAGTCGAAAATCGTCTGCGGGGCGGACTCGATCTCGATGGATGCGTTGTTCATGCTCTTACCTTACGGGCTACGGCGATCGGGTTCACGGACTGTTCGACGGATGCCCGCCGGTTACCGGCAAATGACGCCGGGCCACCTGCCGGCCGCGCGCTGCCAGCCGCCGCGGTACCTTGTAAGAATGGTCGAATCATAATGGTTGAAACATTGGGATTCGTGGGTTTTGGCGAGGCCGCCTTCCACCTGGCCAAGGGCCTCCGGGAAGCCGGCGTTAAACGGACGCTGGCGTACGACGTGAATGCGCACACCCCCCGCCTGGGCGAAACCATTGAGGCGCGAGCCCGCGAGACCCGTACAGAGCTGGTTGAATTCTCGGCAGCACTGGCGGCGTCCGCCGGAGTCATCATTTCTACAGTTACTGCGGATCAAGCCACGGCGGCTGCCGAGCAAACCGCTCCCTATCTTACAGACCAACACATTTATGCCGACCTGAACTCGGTTTCTCCGCGCACGAAGCAGACGGTGGGGGAAACCATCTCGCGCAGTGGAGCACATTTCGTCGAAATCGCCGTGATGGGTCCGATCCCGCCGCTGCTGCAAAAAACGCCGATGCTGATTGGCGGCCCGGCCGCTCCCGCGTTCAAAGAAATGTTCGAATCTTACGGAATGCGGATGGACGTCGTATCCACCGACCAGATCGGCCGCGCGGCCGCGGTGAAAATGTTCCGCAGCGTCATCTACAAAGGTCTGGAGGCGCTAATCTTCGAATGCGTTCTCGGCGCCAGCCAGTATGGAGCCGAATCGCGGGTCTTCGCGTCGCTGGCTGAGAATTTTCCCGGCATCGACTGGAAGAAGCTGGCCGATTACATGGTCGGGCGTGTGGTGGTCCATGGCGAACGCCGCGCGCGCGAAATGGATGAGGTCGCCCGCACGCTTGAAGAGTTGGGCGTCGAGCCGATCATGGCCGCCGCCACGGCACGACGCATGGACTGGGCTGCCGATCTCGGACTTCGCGATGTCTTCGGCGGCGAATTTCCCAAAACTTACCAAGAAGTTCTGGACGCCATTCACATCAAAAAATGATTACCTACTTGTGGATCGCACTGGGCAGTGCTCTTGGTGGGATGGCTCGCTATGCGTGTCAGGGCTGGGCTGCGCGTCTGATCAGCGAAACCTTTCCGTGGGGGACGCTGATCGTCAACATCGTCGGCTGCAGCTTCATCGGCTTCTTCGCCACGTTTACGGCGCCGGATGGCCGCGTGATTGTCAGCACTACTGCGCGGCAATTTGTGATGGTCGGAATCTGCGGCGGCTACACGACGTTCTCGTCATTCAGTTGGGAAACGCTCAGCATGGCGCGCGACGGCCAGTGGGCCAAAGTGGCGGGTTATGTCCTTGGATCACTGGTGTTCTGCTTCATCGGAGTATGGCTCGGCCACGTCACAGCCCTTACCGTCAACGGGAGATAGAATGCACATACCAAAAGATGCGGTCCTGCTTCGAATCTTCCTGGGTGAAAACGATCGCTGGCAGGGACAGCCGCTCTACGAAGCCCTGGTTCTGAAGGCTCGCGAAATGCATCTGGGCGGGGCTACGGTGCTCCGCGGCCCTATGGGATTCGGACACTCCAGCCGCCTGCATACGACGAAGATCCTGCGTCTGTCCGAAGATCTGCCGTTCGTGGTGGAGATCGTGGACACCGAGGAAAAGATCAAAGGATTTGTCGAAGCGATTGAGCCTATGATGGCCAGCGCCTTGGTCACTCTGGAAAAAGTTCAGGTGTTGCAATACGGCCCGCCGCCGAATCGGGCATCCTGAATAAGCGGAGGTACATCTATGAGAATCTTCACCACGTTTGTGAACATCCTGGCATTCACGCTCGCCCTTGCGACCATTCGACTGGAAGCCCAGTGGCCCGAAGTGAAAACCAAAAGCGTTCCTCTCACGCGCGACGGTAAACCAAATCTCACCGCGCCTGCTCCCAAGCTGGCTGACGGCAAGACTCCCGATCTGTCGGGCATCTGGAATTCCATCAAGACACCGTGCGAGGCCAGCGCAACGGCGAAAATCTTCGGCTGCTCGGACATTCCTCTGGGAGTCTCCATTGGACTCTTCGATGTCACCGCGAACGGTTCAGCGGAGGGCCAAAGCGGAACGACCTCGACTCTTCCCTATCAGCCATGGGCCGAAGCGCTGGTAAAGCAGCGACTGGCCGATGAGCGCAAGGACGATCCCACCACACGTTGCCTGCCGATCTCGCCCGTCCGGCAGTGGGCCGACTTCTTTCCACAAAAGATAATTCAGACCGGGGACTCCGTGGTCATCCTGAGCGAGTACATGGCCCAGTTCCGGCAGATTTTCCTGGATGGACGCCCGGCGCCTAAGGATCCGCTTCCGAGCTTCAAGGGTTACTCGTCGGGCCGTTGGGAAGGCGACGCGCTAGTGGTTCACACCGCCGGATTCAAGGACGGCTTGTGGCTGGACCTCAAGGGGGATCCCCTCACCGAGGAGGGCCGGATTACGGAGAGAATCCGGCGTCCGAACTTTGGCCGGCTCGAAGTTCAGCTCAGTGTCGACGACCCGAAGGCATATACCCGTCCCTGGTCCGCCACACGTTACCTGCGCATCGCGCTCGATACCGAACTTCTTGAAGATATTTGCAATGAGAACGAGCGGTCGCTCGCGCACATGGTGGGCAAGTAGCGCTTAGGCCGGCGATCCGTCCAGAACGATGCGGGTGCGCAATTCCTTCACCCGATCGCGATATGCGGCAGCCTGCTTGAAGTCGAATTTGCGCGCGGCTTCCCGCATCTTTTCTTCCATCTCGGCCAGGTACTGGTCCATCTGTTCCGGCGGAACACTTACCTCCGGGCCAATCTCCTCTAGCGGCACGGTCACGTAATCGCCCTCAGCGATGGCCACCAGGTTCATATCGATGGGCTTGATAATCGACTGCGGCGTGATGTTGTTGGCTTCGTTATACGCCACCTGAGTGTTCCGCCGGCGAGTGGTTTCGTCGATGGCGCGCTTCATCGACACGGTCATCACATCGGCGTACAGAATCGCACGACCATTCAGATGCCGAGCCGCCCGGCCCATAGTCTGAATCAATGAACCGGCCGACCGCAGGAAACCTTCCTTGTCGGCGTCCAGAATCGCGACCAGCGACACTTCCGGCAAGTCCAAGCCTTCACGCAGCAGATTCACGCCGATCAGCGCATCGTACGTGCCTCGCCGCAGATCGCGCAGGATCTTCACCCGGTCCAGCGTGGAAACTTCCGAGTGCAGATACGCGCACTTCACCCCCGCCTCGGTGTAATGCTCCGCAAGATCCTCCGACATGCGCTTGGTCAGCGTGGTCACCAGGACCCGCTCGTTCTTTTCCGTGCGGATGCGGATCTCGTGCAGCAGGTTGTCCACCTGCCCGCGGATCGGACGAATATCCACTTCCGGATCCACCAGGCCGGTGGGCCGGATAATCTGCTCGATCACGGTACCCGACGTCTTAGTCAGTTCGTACGGACCCGGCGTCGCCGAAACGTAGATCGCCTGGTGCACTCGATTCTCAAACTCCTCGAACGTCAATGGACGATTGTCCATGGCGCTGGGCAGACGGAACCCGTACTTCACCAGGTTCTCCTTGCGTGAGCGGTCGCCGTGATACATGCCCTGCAGTTGCGGAATCGTTTGATGACTCTCATCCAGGAACAAAAGAGAATCCGCCGGCAGATAATCCAGCAGAGTCGGCGGAGCTTGTCCGGGCAAACGACCGGAAAAGTGCCGCGAGTAATTTTCGATCCCGTGGCAGTATCCGATGTTACGGATCATCTCCAGGTCGAACATGGTGCGCTGCCACAGGCGCTGCCCTTCGATCCGCTTGCCTTGCTTGTCCAGTTCGCCCTTCCACCACTGCAGCTCATTCTCGATGCTGCTGAGCGCGTTGTAGCGCGATTCCTCGCTCATCACGTAGTGGGTCTTGGGGTAGATAGGCAGCCGCAGATAATTCTGCTTCACCTGCCCTGTCAACGGATCGATCTGCTCCAGCGATTCGATTTCATCGCCCCACATGCTGATGCGATATGCCAGATCGTCATAGGTGGGGAAGATTTCGATCACATCGCCGCGCACACGGAACGCTCCGCGCTTGAAATCGCCTTCGTGGCGCTCGTAGAGGATGTCCACCAGCCGCCCGGTGATCTCCTCGCGTTTGATCTTCTGTCCTTTTTCCAGCATCAACAGCATGCCGTAATAGGCTTCCGGCGAACCAAGGCCGTAGATGCAGCTCACGCTGGCGATGATCACGCAATCGCGACGCTCAAACAGGGACCGCGTGGCTGAAAGACGCAGCTTATCCAGCTCGTCGTTAATAGTGGCTTCTTTTTCGATGTAGACGTCGCCCGCAGGAATGTACGCTTCCGGTTGGTAGTAATCGTAATAGCTGACGAAGTACTCCACCGCGTTCGACGGGAAGTAGCACTTGAATTCCTGATACAGCTGCGCGGCCAGAGTCTTGTTGTGCGCCAGCACCAGTGCCGGACGATTCAGCTTCTCGATGACCTTGGCCATCGTAAACGTCTTACCAGAGCCGGTGACGCCCAGAAGAACCTGGTGCTGTTCGCCGTCCTTGATTCCGCGAATCAAGGTGTCGATTGCGGGTCCCTGATCGCCGCGCGGGATGTAGTCGATTCCAAGGCGAAAGGTGGACATATTTCTAGTTGTCTGCTGGGGGGGTTACTACCCAGTATAAAGGCCTTGGCAAATCACCAAGCCGCGCAATTTCACGGCGTCCCATGGGCAACCCGCGAGAATCGAGTGCCCGCCAGTCACTCCTGCCTTGGTTTTTCTACCACTTAGCAATGGTCTGCCGCGTGCCTTTACGTTTCCAATCTATGTTGATTGAATCCATACGCGTCCTGGTGGTGGAGGACGATGAAATCAGCGCCAAGGCAGTCTCCACCATGCTTAAACGACTAGGTTGCGTGGTGGAGGTCGCAGGCGACGGAGCTAAAGCGATCGACTATTTCCGGCAGCGCAGCTACCATCTGGTCTTGATGGGC
>Ga0207674_10007648_pt1 | contig 12585 bp, 8 predicted proteins | sample KBSCornC72_FD_184303 | JGI IMG/M metagenome (GOLD analysis project Ga0207674, IMG submission 184303) | Corn rhizosphere microbial communities from Kellogg Biological Station, Michigan, USA - KBS Corn C7-2 (SPAdes) (version 2) | ecosystem: Host-associated > Plants > Roots > Rhizosphere > Soil ... | reverse complement strand
CGAGGTTGACGTCGATCAGCACCGGGAGATTCCGTCCGGTGGAATTCACGTAGCCAGCGTTCACCGAGACATCGGACGAGACGGCGCGTTCGAGCTGGACGTTGCTCAGCCACGCCGACTGGGTCCGGAAGGCCGGATCGACGGCATTGATACTTTGGCGCGAGAGCGTGAAGCCGGGTGGCGGCGCGGCCAGGCTCGCCGGGAACGCGGGGGCGCCGGTTGCCGTCGGCAGAACCGGCCCGATGTTGTAGCTCTTGGGATCGCCGTTGTTCAGGATGGCGTTGTCGTAGAAATTGAGCAGCGGCGGCTCGTACATCAGGCCGATCGACGCCCGCAGGACGGTCGTCGCGGCGTCGTTGAGCGCCCACGCGATGCCCGCGCGCGGACCGAAGTTATTCCTGTCAATCGTGAACGCCTGCGAGTACGGATTGGCGGCGAAGGGCCGCGCCTCCGGAACCTTGAAGAGATCGTAACGCAGGCCATACAACAGTTTCACGCGCGGCGCGATCTGCCAATCGTCCTGGACGAAAAGCCCGTAGAACGCCGAATCGTACGACGCGGTGAGGTCGCCGAGCAGCTGTTGGAAATTGCTGTAGGCGCGCGGATTGGCGCCGCTCTGTGCGGCGAGGTAGTCCGCAATCGTGGCGAAGTTGTAAAGGAACAGATCGCCACGCACGCGCTCGTCGGCGATCCACTGCGCATCGACACCGGTCTTGAGCGCGTGCCTGCCGCGAATCCAGGTCAGATTGTCGATGACCTGCGAGATCCCCTGCGTGAAATCGAACCCGACGGAATTATCGTCGCCGAGGCGCGCGCCGCCGAACTGTGCTTTACCCGACACGGTCACCGCGGGGCCGTCCACCGACACGCCCGGCGTGCGGAACTGGTGGCGCCGCGCGTACTGCACACGCAGTTCGTTCAGCATTCCGCTGCCGAACGACGACACCAGCTGGGCGGAGGCCGAATCCATGCGATCGGTGAAGTCCGTGGCGCGATCCACCGTCGTCAATCCGCCAGCGATGTTGGACGGTGAGAAGTTCTTGAAGCCGAAGTAACGGACCGAGAGCAGGCTGCCCGGCGAGATCTGGTAGTCGGACTTGCCGAATCCGAAGTGGACACGCTGGTGGGCGGGAATGACGCCGCTCTCGGGCAGCGAGATGCCCAGCGCCTGCGCGTCGGCGGGGGTGACGGTAATCACCTGATTGCCGGTCACCAGGCTGCGGTCGACGAACTCGTAAGCGCCGTAGTAATGCCATCGATTGCGCTGAATCGGTCCGCCGAGCGTCGCCGTGAAATCGTCGGCCTCGGTGTCCGGCTTCCGCGCCGACGCCGCCAGGAAGAATGGACGCTCGGACATGCCATTGCGCTTGAACCGGTAGCTCACGCTGCCGTGGACGTCGTTCGTACCCGAGGGGGTGATCGCGTTGTAGACCATCCCCGTGGTCTGACCGAATTCCGGCGCGAAGCCGTTGGTGATCACCTTCACTTCGCGCACCAGGACCTCGGACACCGGCAGCATGCGCAGGCCGGCACGATCCTTTTCGGTGTTGGTGTTGCCGTCGATCTGGTAGTTGGTGTGCATCTGCGAGCCGTTCGCGTTGATGCGCGGCACGCCGAACTCGTTGTTCTCGTAGCCGGTGACGTTCGCCTGGAGAAAGGCGAAGTTGTACGGATTGCGCGACACGAGCGGCAGGTTCTTCACCTCGGCTTCGCCAATCGTGCGCCCGAGATCGATTTTTCCCGGTTCGGCGATCGGTGACTCCCCCGTGACCGTGACCACTTCGTTGAGGCTGCCGACCGAAAGGGTCACGTTCACGACCGCTGACTGGCCGGCGGACAACGTCAGCCCTTGCTGCTCGAATTTCTTGAAGCCCTGCAGCTCCACCGACACCTGATAGCGGCCCAGCGGAAGCAGTGGCGCGCGATACACGCCGCTCGAGTTGGTCACGACCAGACGCGTGTCGCCCGTATCGAGGTTTGCAACCGTGACGTTGACGCCCGGCAGCGCGGCGCCCGATTGATCGGTGACCACGCCTTCGATCGTGCCGTTCACCGCTTGGGACTGCGCGAACGCCACGCCGCCAGCGAGTGCGAGCAGCAGCGACACACCGAACGCCATTCTTACGACGACCCGACCCATGGAAGACCTCCTCGCCGAGTATAACGATCTACGTGAGGCTCGAGATCGATTGGCGACTGCCGAGTGCCGAGTGCCGATTGCCAATTGACGAGTGGCACTGCCGACTGGCTACTGAGATTCGCGATCGAGATTGGCGATTGCCGGGCGCACATCGAGACGCCGCAATCAAGTCGGCAATCGGCACTCCCAATCGGCAACCGTCAATCTCACTCGGCGATCGCTAATCGAAACATCGGCAATCGGAGATTGGGCGTCGCCAATTGACTCGTCCGCTTAGACGCTTCGCCCGGCTTCGAGGGTTTCCGTGTAGAAGACCTCGTACTGCGGCACGACGAGATCGCGGCAGAACCTCTTCTGGACCGTGCGCCGGCTTTCCTTGGCGACGCGTGCGTGCAGGTCGGAATCCGTCAACAGGCGCACGCCGCTGTCCGCCATCCCCTGGATGTCTGACGGATTGTGGAGAAATCCGGTGATCCCATCGTCGATGACCTCGTGCAGCCCGCCGACGTTCGAGGCAACGACCGGCACTTCGCACGACATCGCCTCGAGCGCGGCGAGCCCGAAGCTCTCCTGTGCCGAAGGCAGCAGGAACAGATCCGCGATCGACAGCAGCGGGATGATCTGGTCCTGCTCTCCCAGCGCGTCCACCTGTTTCGCGATGCCGAGTTCGCGCGCCCGGTCGAGCGCGCTGCCCAGCTCGGGGCCATCGCCGACCAGCAGCAATCGCGACGGCACGCGCTGCGCGATGCCGGCGAACACTTCGACGGCGGCGGCCACGCGCTTCACCGGCCGGAAATTCGACACGTGGATGACCAGCTTTTCGCATCCCGGCGGGCAGTAGCGCGCGCGCAGGTCGCGCGCGTCCACCCGCTTGTAGACGTCGCAGTCCAGGAAATTGGGAATGACGGCGATGCGGTTGCGGACGGCAAGCGTCCGGTAGGTGTCCTGACGCAGACTCTCGGACACCGCGGTGACGCCGTCGGAGCCGTCGATGGAAAAGGCCACCGTCTCCGCGTAGGAGTGATCGCTGCCGACGAGCGTGATGTCAGTGCCGTGGAGCGTCGTAATCACCCGCGGCACGCGTGCCGGCGCTTCGCGCACCAGGATCTGCTTGGCGAGATATGCCGCGGTGGCGTGGGGCACCGCGTAGTGCGCGTGGATGATGTCGAGGCCGACCTCACGCGCCACGTGCACGATGCGGGTCGCCAGCGCGATCACGTACTGCGGCTCGCGGAAGAGCGGATACGCAGGCGTGTGGACGCGGTGGAACGTCAGGCCCGGCTGATAACTGCCGAGGCGGAAAGGCGTGTCGGCGCTGAGGACGTGCACACCGTGTCCGCGGGCGGCGAGCGACTTCGCCAGCTCGGTCGCCACGATGCCACTGCCCCCAACCGACGCGTAGCAGACGATGCCGACGTTCACGTGGCGGAGGCTCCGCCGGACGGCAGCCCGTCCTTGATGACATGAGGCCGCAACGGCGGGTCGCGCACGACGACCCCTTCGGCGAACGCCACCCCGGTCCGCGCGCCAAGATGCGCGTCGCGGCTTTCAATCAACCGCTGAAACTGCGGCAGCGTCAAGCGCGTGGCGACGCTGTCGTCTCCCGCTGGCGCAAACTGCGACCGGTGACAGGCGAGCGCCCGTCGCTTCGTCTCGTAATGCGCCGACACGTCGATCCCGAACGAGGGCGGATCCGAATCGTTGATGAAGTAGTAGCAGACCCACTCGGCGCGCCAGGCGTCGCCGGCGTCCGCAGCAAAGCGGCGCAGTCCGGCTTTGAACACCGCGCGCGCCAGCACGTCGCTTGCCGCGCGGTGATCGGGATGGCGGTCGTTCCAGTATGGCAGGACGATCGTGCGCGGCCGCGTGGAACGTACGAGGCGGACGGCATCCAGGATCTGACTGTCGCGCCCGTCGATGCCTCCGTCGGGCCAGTGCAGATTCCTGCGCCAGGCGGCTCCGAGGACCTCGCGGGCGGCCTCGGCTTCCCGCTCGCGTTCCTCCGGCGTGCCGTTCGATCCGAGCTCACCTCGCGTCAGATCACACAGGCCGACGCGAAATCCAAGCGCGGCGTGCAGCGCGATGCTGCCCGCGAACCCGATTTCCAGATCGTCGGGGTGGGGGCCAAAGACCAGCAGGTCGATTTCGGAGGGATTTGTCATGAACCCGTTCAGGTGACGGTACAATGGATCCCAGTTGTCCACCAAGCCGGCAGCGCCCTCAGTTGCAACGAAGCTACGAGTGCGGCTGCGACCTTTCTGGAAGGGCCGCGGCTGGAAGTTCTACGCGCTCGTCGGGTTCGGCATTCCCTTCGTCATCCTGACCATCGTCTCGATCTATTTCTACGTCAGCTTCTCCCGGATGATCGATGCGCGGCTGGCCGGCGAGACGCAGCGCTCGGATCCACGCATCTTCGCGCGGCCCTACGAAGTGCGGCGTGGCCAGTCGCTGACCCCGTCGCAGCTCGAGGGCCGTCTCAACGATCTCGGGTACTCGCATCGGGCGCGCGCGGAACAGCCGGGCGAGTTCGCCATCGGGCGCGACGCCATCGCCATGATCCCGCGCGATGGGGATCGCAAGGGGCAGCTGGTCCGCGTCGTGTTCGCGGCGCGACCGGCGAAAAAAGTGGACCTCAAGACGGCCGCGGCCAAGACGCCGGATGCGACGGCGCCGGAGCCAAGCGGCATCGACCACATCGAGATCGTCGGCAAAAAGCAGACGCCGGACCGTCTGACGCTCGACGCGCCGCTGATCACGGCGCTGGTCGCGGGGGCGAGGGAGAAACGCCGTGACGTGCCGCTCTCGGTGATCCCGCAGCGCGTGGTCCAGGCGGTTCTGGCGATCGAGGATCGCCGCTTCTACGAGCATCCCGGGATCGACCCGATCGGGACGGCGGGCGCAGTGTTCGGGAACCTGTTCGGCAGCAAGAAATACCTGCGCGGCGGCAGCACGATCACGCAGCAGCTCGTCAAGAACACGTTCCTCACGCCTGAACAGACGCTCAAGCGCAAGGTGTCCGAGTGGTTCATGTCCGTGGCACTCGAGCGGCGGCTCTCGAAGGACCAGATTCTCACGCTCTACCTGAACGACGTCTCGATCGGGCAGCGCGGCTCATTCGCGATCCATGGCGTCCCCGAGGCCGCACGGCTGTTCTTTTCGAAGGACGTGACGAACCTCTCGCTGGCCGAGGCGGCAACCATCGCCGGCGTGATTCAATCGCCGTCGCGGCTGTCGCCGTTCAACAATCCGGAGCGCGCCCGCGACCGGCGCAATGTCGTCCTGCGGGCGATGGCCGATGCCGGCTATATCAGCGCCGATGCGGCCGATCGCGCGGCGCACGAACCGCTGCAGATGGCGGCGCGCGCGCTCGATTCCGAAGCGCCCTATTTCGTCGACTACATCGGACAGGAACTGCAGGAGAAGTACCACACCGCCACCGGAGCGATCGACGTCTACACCACGCTGGATCTGTACCTGCAGCGCACCGCGCAGGACGCGCTCCGCGAAGGCGTCGCGCACCTCGACGAGGTGCTCGCCAAGCGCCGCCGCAAGCCGCAGGCCGCCCTGATCGCCATCGATCCCCGGACGGGCGAGGTCCTCGCGCTCGTCGGCGGGCGTTCGTACAACCAGTCGCAGTACAACCGGGCCATCGCGGCGCGACGGCAACCGGGCTCCGTCTTCAAGCCGTTCGTCTATCTGTCGGCGTTCGAACACGCGGCCGCTGACGGCCGCACGGACATGACTCCGGCGACCGTGGTACTCGACGAGCCGACGTCGTGGGAGTTCAACCAGCAGACGTGGACGCCGAGCAACTACGACGGTGAGTATGAAGGCGCGATCACACTGCGCCGGGCGCTCGCGCTGTCCCGCAACATCGCGACGATTAAAGTCGCGGAATCGACGGGGTACGAGCAGGTGGCCGCGCTGTGGCGAAAAGTCGGCGCGGCGACGCCGCCGCGCCCGTATCCGTCCATCGCCCTCGGGGTCTTCGAGGCGACGCCGTTCGAGATTGCGACGGCGTATACGCTCTTCCCCAACGGCGGCGCCATCAGGCCGCTGCGCGCGATCTCGCGTCTGGTCAGCAACACGGGCACCGACGTCGCGCTGCAGGTCCAGCAGCCGCGCCCCGTCGCGCGCAAGGACACGACGTTCCTTGTCACGAACATGATGCGAAGCGTCATCAACGAAGGCACCGGCGCCGGCGCGCGGGCCGCGGGCTTCGCGCTCGACGCGGCCGGCAAGTCGGGCACGACGAACGATCTTCGCGACGCGTGGTTCGTCGGGTTCACGCCCGAACTGCTCACCGTCGTGTGGGTCGGCATGGACGACAACCAACCGCTGGGCCTCAGCGGCACGCAGGCTGCGCTTCCGATCTGGACGACCTTCATGATGCGCGCGCTCGCGGGCCGGCCTAACTCCCCCTTCGAGCCGCCCGAGGGGGTCGTCTTCGTCGACATCGATCGCGATACCGGCAAGGTTGCCGTCTCGGCCTGCCCGCGGGTCTTCCGCGAGTCGTTCCTGACCGGCACGGAGCCGACCGAAGCGTGCGCCCTGCACAGTTTCTAAGGGCTGCCCTGAAGGTCAGCCGGCCTTCAGGCCGCCCGATCCGGTTACAATTAGGGTCGCTTCCCTCGTATTCATTGGCTCTACCGTTCAAGGATGTTGTATTGACCAGATTTCTTTCTATGCTCACGGTGGCGATCGCCGTTGCCGGCGCGAGCGCATGCCGGAAACCTCCCGCAGTCTCGGCGCAGCAGAGTGGGACCGGCGCCACGGCGGCTGCGCCCGCCGCCACCTCAGGCCAGGCGGGGCAGGCCGCGGCGCCGGCCGCCGCGCCCGCCGCCGCACCGGTCAAGCCGATGCCCGCGCAACTGCCCGACGTGCTCGCGCGCGTCAACGGCGAGGCGGTGACGAAAACCGACTTCGATCGGCTCATCAAGAACATGGAAGTGAGCGCGAACCAGCCGCTCCCGGCCGATCGCCGCGACGAGATCCTGCGGCGTGCGCTCGACCAGCTCGTGACCTACACCGTGCTCACCCAGGAAACGCGCGCCCGCAAGATCACGGTCACCGACGCTGAAATCGAGGGGAACGTGAAGCAAATGCGTTCGCAGTTCCCGGACGAAGAGGCGTTCAAGAAAGCGCTGGCCGCGCGTGGCATGACGATCGAGAAGCTCAGATCAGACGCGAAGATCGACATGTGCATCAGCAAGATGATGGAGGCCGAGGTGGCCACGCAGCCGCCGCCCGCCGACGCGCAGATCCGCGAGTTCTACGACAAGAACCCGGACAAGTTCAAACAGGACGAAGCGATCCGCGCCAGCCACATCCTCTTCCGCGTCCCCGAGAACGCCGACGCCGCCACCAAGAAGAAGGCGATGGACGAGGCGCAGAGCGTCCTGAAGCAGGCGCGCTCGGGCGCCGACTTCGCGGAGCTGGCGAAAAAGCACTCCGCCGACGGCAGCGCGCAGCAGGGTGGCGACTTGAACTTCTTCACGAAAGGCCAGATGGTCCCGGCGTTCGATCAGGCGGCGTTCGCACTGAAGCCCGGGGAGATCAGCGACATCGTGACGACGCAGTTCGGGTATCACATCATCAAGCTGACGGAGCGGCGGGCCGCGTCGACGGTCCCCTTCGAGCAGGTCAGCGATCGCATCAAGGAGTACCTGACCGAGCAGCAGAAGCAGCAGAAGGCCCAGGCGTTCATCGAATCGCTGAAGCAAAAGGCGAAAATCGAGGTGCTCGTCTGAACGAGGAAGTCCTGGCCGCCGCCGCCGCAGCGCTCGCGCGAGGAGAAAGCGTCGCGCTGGTGACGGTGGTGCGCGCGCAGGGCTCGACGCCGCAACGCGGCGGCGCCAAGATGCTGGTGTGGGCCGACGGCCGCACGGTTGGGACGATCGGCGGCGGGTGCTACGAGAACGACGCATTCTGGAAAGCCCGGGAGGCGATCGCGTCGGGCAAGCCCCTACTGCTCCATTACGAACTCAATGACGACTTCGCGCAGGAGAACGGGCTGATCTGCGGAGGACGCATGGACGTGCACATCGATCCGCTCATGCCTTCACCCCGCCTGTTCATCATCGGCGCCGGTCACGTCGGCTACCAGCTCGCCCGCGTCGCCGCCGACGTCGGCTTTCACATCCACGTCGTCGACGACCGTGAGAAGTTCGCGAGTGCGGAACGCTTCCCGGGCGCGGAGATCGTCGTCGAGCCCATTCCCGATTGGCTGCACCGGGTGGAGCTGCCGGCATCCGCGTACGTGGTCGTGGTGACTCGCGGCCACCAGCACGATCTCGAAGCGATGCGGTCGCTCGCCGCGCGCGATCTGAAATACCTCGGCCTGATCGGCAGCCGCGCCAAGGTCGCCCGCATCTATGAGGCGCTGCTCGCGGAGGCGATGCCGCCCGAGTGCCTGCAGCGCGTCCACGCGCCCATCGGCCTCGACATCGGCGCGGTCACGCCCGCTGAAATCGCCATCAGTATTCTCGCGGAGCTCATCGCCGTAACCCGCGGCGTCGACACGTCGTCGCTCGCGATGAAACGCGTGAACCTGAAGGCGTAACCGGCCGCCTTGCCATCGACGCTGATCCGGAACGCGACGATCGTCACGATGAACGATCGGTTCGAGATCGTCGATGGTTCGCTGCTGGTTCGCGACGGGCGGATCGCGACCGTGGGCGCAGCGCCCGCCGGGCGCTACGATCGCGTGATCGACGCGCAGGGCAGCTACCTCCTGCCCGGATTCATCCAGACCCACGTTCATCTGTGCCAGACGCTGTTCCGCGGTTCGGCCGACGACATGCCGCTCCTCGAATGGCTGAAGCGTCGTGTCTGGCCGATGGAAGCCGCGCACACGCCGGCCACGCTGCGCGCGTCGGTACGGCTGGCCGCCGCAGAGCTGCTGCTCTCGGGAACGACGTCGGTGCTGACGATGGAGACCGTGCACGACACGGACGTCGTGTTCGAGACGCTGGCGCCGCTCGGACTGCGCGCGTGGGTCGGCAAGTGCATGATGGACGCCGCGCCCGACGCGCCCGAGCGGCTACGCGAAGCGACCACGACGTCCATCGACGAAAGCGTCGCGCTGAGAAAGCGCTGGGACGGCGCGGCCGACGGCCGGCTGCACGCGGTATTCGCGCCGCGATTCGCCGTCTCCTGCTCGCGCGAACTGCTCGAATCGGTCGCGGCGATTTCCGCGCGCGAGCATGCGCTCGTCCACACCCATGCCTCCGAATCACGCGACGAGGTCGAAGCCGTTCGCGCGCTGTCGGGGGGCTTCTCCAATCTCGAATACCTCGCCGACACGGGGCTCGCCACGCCGCACTTGTGCACCGCCCATTGCGTGTGGATCACCGAGGGGGAGCAACAGATGCTCGCCGACCGCGACGTCAAGGTAATGCACTGCCCCGGCTCGAACCTGAAGCTTGGATCAGGGATGGCGCCGGTTGCTGAAATGCGGGCGCGTGGGATCTGCGTCTCGCTCGGCGCCGATGGCGGTGCGTGCAACAACCGCCTCGATATGTTCGAGGAAATCCGTCTTGCCGCGACCCTGCAGTCCGTCCGCAAGGCTCCCGGCGCGCTGACCGCGCGCGATGCGCTCTGGATGGCGACGCGCGAAGGCGCGCGCACCGTCGGCATGGAGGCCGAGCTCGGGTCGATCGAGGTGGGAAAACGCGCCGATCTCATCCTGGTGGACCGCGGCGGTCCTCACCTCGCGCCGGACCGTGATCCGTGGTCGACGCTCGCCTATGCCGCCCGCGGCAGCGATGTCCGGCTGACGATGGTGGACGGCCAGATGCTCGTGAAGGACTTCTCGCTGGTTCAGCTCGACTCAAGGGAAATAGTCGCGGCTGCACGGGACGCAGCGGCTCAGCTGGCATCCCGTGTATAATCTTCTTAGCAGTCTCGGCAGGCGAGTGCTAAATAACCATGTCGCGCCATCCTGAACTTCCGGAACGGGATAGACGAATCCTCGGCGTCCTCGTCCATGCCTACATCGACCAGGGGGAACCGATTTCCTCGCTGTGGTTGGCGAGCCGGGGGTTCGGGGTCTCCTCAGCAACGCTGCGCAACGTCATGGCGCGGCTCGAGGAGCAGGGATTTGTGAAACAGCCGCACACGTCGGCTGGCCGCGTTCCCACCGACCAGGGCTACCGGATGTACGTGGATCAGCTCCTCGCCGAACGGAAGTCGTCGCATCCGACTGCCAAGGTCGAGGCGCGGCTCCGCCGCGCCGGCACGGTCGACGATCTCCTTTCGCACGTCTCGCAGGAAATCGCGCGGGCATCACACCAGGTCGGCTTCGCGATTGCTCCGGATATGACCATGCTCGAGCGGCTCGACTTCGTTCCGCTCGACGGCGGCAAGCTGCTCGTCGTGCTGGTCGCGACCGGAGGACACGTCACGCACAAGGTGATCGAGCCGTCGGAGGAGTACGCGCCCGGCGAGTTGCAGCAGGCGGCGAATTATCTGAACCAGGAATTCAGGGGAAAGGCGCTCGTCGAAGTGCGGCAGGCGGTGGTCGAGCGGCTGCGCGAAGAGCGGACGCTGTACGACGAGCTGATGGCGCGGGCGCTGCGCCTCGCCAGTACGACGTTTGCAGACATCGATCCGGCGCCGACCGTGTTCATCCAGGGGACGTCGCTGCTGCTCGACGACGTGGGCGGCGAGGATCCCGAGCTCACGCTGACCACGCTGCGCACGCTGCTCAAGATGATCGAGGAAAAGACGCGCCTCGTGCAGCTCCTGGACGACTACATGAACACCGGCGGCCTGACCGTGGTCATCGGCACCGAACACACCGCCCCCGACTTGCAGAGTTTCAGCCTCGTGGCCGCGACCTACTTCGACGGCCACGGTACCGGTGCGGTTGGCGTCATCGGCCCGACGCGCATGCGCTACTCGCGCGCGATTGATGCGGTGGACACCCTCTCGCGTGCCATCAGCCGCATGGTCGCACGCTCCTAATCACTTCACCGTTCGGAAACTACCGTGGACGACAACACAGCCAACGACGCCAACGACACAGCTGCGGGCGATCCCGCCCCGCGGGAACCGCAGCACACTGCCAACGCGGCACAGACCGCGGCGGCCACCGCGCCGGATCCGTCCGACCTGCAGCGCGAGCGCGACGAGTTCAAGGACCTGCTGCTGCGGAAGTCCGCCGAGTTCGACAACTATCGCAAGCGGGTGGAGCGCGATCGCCAGTCGCTATCCGAAGCCGCCGCGGCGAGCGTGATCGAAGAACTCTTGCCGCTCGTCGACGACCTCGAACGCGCGCTCAAGGCGGAAGCGGGCAGCGACGTCGATTCGTATCGGCGCGGCGTCGAGCTCATCCACACCAAACTGAACGACATCCTGCGCAAGCGCGGCGTGCGTCCCATCGAGGCGCTGGGCGCGGACTTCGATCCGTACTATCACCAGGCGGTCACTCACGAGGCCGCGGAAGGCAAGCGCGAAGGGGAGATCATCGAGGAATTCCGGCGCGGATACATGCTGGGTGATCGGCTCCTGCGGCCGTCCATGGTAAAGGTGGCCAAAGGGTGAGCAGCGTGGCGAAGCGTGATTACTACGAAGTACTCGGCGTCGATCGGCAGGCGACGGATCCGCAAATCAAGAGCGCGTATCGCAAGCTCGCGCTGAAATACCACCCCGACCGCAATCCGGGCGACCACAAAGCCGAGGAAGCCTTCAAGGAAGCCGCCGAGGCGTATTCGGTCCTGGCGGATCGCGACAAGCGCGCCGCCTACGATCGGTTCGGCCACGCCGGCGTCAGCGGCGCAGCCGGCGGCGCGGCGGGCTTCGACCCGACCATCTTCGCCGACTTCTCGGACATCTTCTCGGGTCTGGGCGACGTCTTCGGGTTCGGCGATCTCTTCGGCCAGCGGCGGCGCCGCGGCGGCCCGCAACGCGGCGCGGATCTCCGATACGACCTCGAGATCTCGTTCGACGAGTCGGCCACCGGCACAGAGACCGCGATTCAGATTCCGCGCGAGGAGACCTGCGAGACCTGCCAGGGATCCGGCGCGGCGGCGGGGACGAGCCCCGAAACGTGCGCGCAGTGCCGTGGCACCGGTCAGCTCCGATATCAGCAGGGGTTTCTCACCGTGGCGCGGCCGTGCGCCAACTGCCGCGGAACCGGAAAGACGATTGCGAAGCCGTGTCAGACCTGCCGCGGCGCGGGACGGGTCGGCCGCGAGCGCAAACTGACGGTCAAGATTCCTGCGGGTATCGCGACTGGTCAGCGGCTGCGCCTCTACGGTGAGGGTGAGCACGGCTCGGCCGGCGGTCCGCCGGGCGACCTCTATGTGGTCGTCCACGTGCAGGAACATCCGTTTTTCCACCGCGAGGAAGACGATCTGTATTGCGAGATGCCGATCACCTTCCCCACGCTCGCGATCGGCGGCAGGATCAATGTACCGACGCTGAACGGCCGTGAGGATCTC
>Ga0207674_10007647_pt1 | contig 12586 bp, 10 predicted proteins | sample KBSCornC72_FD_184303 | JGI IMG/M metagenome (GOLD analysis project Ga0207674, IMG submission 184303) | Corn rhizosphere microbial communities from Kellogg Biological Station, Michigan, USA - KBS Corn C7-2 (SPAdes) (version 2) | ecosystem: Host-associated > Plants > Roots > Rhizosphere > Soil ... | reverse complement strand
CGGCACGCGGTGCGCGTTCACCGTCGTCCCCAAGACGCTCAAGGGCCGCACCAAGTCCGGCGAAGAAGTCGAGATCCACAAGCTCTGGAACCGCCGGCATACCACCAAGTTCAACGGCGTCTCCTACATCACCCAGGCCGGCGCCGCCGCCATCTACACCCCCGATGGCGGTGCTCAGATCCGGCAGACGATCGCCCACTACATGACCAACGCGAAGATCATCCGCGAGAGCCTCACCGCGTTGAACATGAACGTCTACGGCGGCGTCAACGCCCCCTACGTCTGGCTCCAGACCCCCGCCCAAACCACGAGTTGGCAGTTCTTCGACCTGCTATTGTCCCAATGCCACGTCGTAGGCACCCCCGGCAGCGGCTTCGGCGCCGCCGGCGAAGGCTACTTCCGTCTGTCGGCGTTTAATAGTCGCGAGAACGTCAACGAGGCGATGACGCGGATCAAGGAGCGTCTCAAAGTCTGAGAAATGTGAAACACGAGGGCACGAAGGAGGAGGGGAGGAAGCATCGAGGGGATCGGACGATGTTCAACGACCGGCGGGTTTGGCCCTATCGGCGTTCGGAGTCCTCGCGCACCGTCATCGCAGCGCCCCCAGTCCGAAACAGACCCCGTCCATCAGCAACGTCAAGCCGAACCCGATCCAAAGTCCGATGCCAAACCCTCGATAACGCGGGCTGCGGTACGCCAGGAACGCCCATCCGTTGATCAAAAGCGTGGCGAATCCGATGACGACAAAAAACCGGGTGTCGCTCGACGTCGTCGGCACGTTCCGCCCCAGTGCCGACAGGATCCCCACGAAGACCGCCACGACCCCGAGGAGAAGCGAGACCGCAGCCCCCCCGATCACTTGCCCCACCCGCACACCCGGCCCGTCCGCCCCCGCCGCCCGATATTCCAGCGGCGGCCCCGCGATGGGTGCGTGTTCTGCCTCCGGACGGCGCGGATCGTCTGCCATGGTTTACGCCTTTCCCGCCCCCGCCAATACCCGCAACTCCGTCAGCCGCTCTGCCCGCCGATCCCGGTAAAACAGATTATACGTATCGAACGGAATGATCCGCCCATCGGGATGGACGATGTGCACGCACGTTTTCTTCACGCTGCGCACGTCCATGTCGTACGCGTCCATGAACTTCATCACGATCACGCGGAACACGTTCGCGTACGTGATCGACTCCGGCGCCTTCACCAGCGGCAGGCAGCATAATAACTGCTTCAGGCTCATCGCGGCGCTGGCGGGCGAATGGCCCGTCGAAAACGCCGCGAACAGGCGCTCGCGCAGGCCGTCGTTTTTCTCGTACACGATGGTGCTACCCTCGCTTTGCAGCAGGACGTCGCGCGGGATCATTCCCGTAAGCGGGACGACTTTGCCGTCGACCTTGAGCGCGTACGCCATTGCCAGGCAATCCGGGTGACACGGCACCGGGATCACGTCGGCTTCGCCGAAGACGCTCGTCTGCTCGAGGATCTTTCGGCGGACTTCCGTCAGCGTTAACCGGTCGCGCGCCAGGTCGTAATCGTCCAGCCGCCCCGCCGCCTGGATCGGCTGGAACGTCACGCCGCGCACGCACGGCTGCGTGAGCGCGAAGTCGATGATCGGCCCGATCTCGTGATCGTTGAGCCCCTTCCGCAGCGTCACCACCAGCGTCGTGGAAACGTCCGCCTCGCTCAGTCGCGCCAGCGCCCGACGCCGCACGTCGCGCAGGTCCGCCCCGCGCAGCTCCCGCAGCGGCCGCGCCTCCATCGAGTCCCACTGCAAATACACCTCGAACCCCGGCTGATACGAGGCAAGCCGCCGCGCGAACCCGTCTTCATGGGCGATCCGCACGCCGTTGGTATTCAGCATCAGGTGCTTGATCGGCCGCCGCTTGGCCGCGTCCAGAATTTCCCAGAACTGCGGGTGGATCGTCGGCTCCCCGCCGCTGATCTGCACCACGTCCGGCTCCCCCTCGTTTCGAACGACGCAGTCCAGCATGAATTCCACCTGGGTCAGCGACCGGTGCTCGCCCATTCGCGCCGGCGACGAATCCGAGTAACAGACCGGGCAGGTCAGGTTGCACCCGTCCGTGATCTCCACCAGCGTCAAACACGAATGCTGCTCGTGATCCGGACAAAGCCCGCAGTCGTACGGGCAGCCGTACCGGATCGGCGTATTGAACTTGAGCGGCATCTGCCCGGGCTTGAGGAATCGCCGCGTCATCTGCCAATATTCCGCGTCGTCGGCGATGAGGACCGTCTCTCGCTTGTGCTCCGGACACCATTTCTGCAAATAGACCCGCCCCTCCTGGATGAGCACCTTCGCCTCGACCTTGCGGAGGCACGTCGAGCAAACGCTGTTGGTTAGTTCGACGAAGAGGTAAGGACGGTCGGGCATGGGAACGGCTCGGCTTACATCCTAAAGTTGGCGGCGCACTGCCCGAGGAAGATGAGCGCCCCCAAGCCGATGGACAGCAGGATTCCGCCGCCAACGCTCCGCCACTTCGGGATCGAAAAGAATACCGTCGCGGCGACCAACTTGGCCACCGGCACCAGCCAGATCGCGGTGCCACTGACATACGTCCATCCCCCAACCCAGACGATCAGCGACACGCCGGTTCCGACGCCCAAGCCCGCCATCAACTTCAACAAGCGTCGCGCCTCCGAAGTCGGGGGTGTCGGCGGCGTGCTTGCGTAATTCAAAGGCTCGGTTGGCGGGCGTTCCATGGCTTCGACTCCGCTCAATCTCACACGAAACTCTCACCGATGGGGGTGGACACTATACCCGGTTGCCCCCGCGTTCGCCCCCTCCACAACAACACCCCGCTCACCACCGCCCCGACGAGGGACGCCACCTGGATCGCGCTCAACCCGGCCACGAGCGTCTCCCGCGGCTTGACGAACTCCACCGCAAACCGCCACCCCATGTAGCCCACAATAAACCACCGAAACATCCGCCCGTTCGCCCACGGCCGCCGTCCGCGCCGAAGAAATAGCATTGCCATCATCGCAATCACAACAATGTCATACAACTGCGTCGGGTGCCGCCGAATCCCGTCGCCGAAGTCCACGCCCCAGGGTAACGACGTCGCCACGCCGCAGGTGTGATCGTCCAGCCCCGTCAGGAAGCACCCGATGCGCCCGATGCTCATGCCGAGCATCAGTGGGAAGACGAAGAGGTCGCCGGTCGATTGGCGGATGCCCATGCGCTTCTTCACGACTTCGACCCCGACCCATCCGCCGAGCAGCCCGCCGACGATCGTCTTGCCGCCCAGCCAGGCCCGCGGGTCTGCGCGGTGTGGCCAATACTGATGAAACGATTCCGTCCACGCGAGCAGCTTCGACCCCACCAGCGCCCCCATCACACACCCGAGCACCAGCCACCCCGTCGCCTCCGCCCCCGGCCCGCCACCGCCCGCGCGGCGCCGCAACCAGAGGTAAAGCTGAAACCCCGCGCTATACGCGATGAGCTCCATCACGGGATGCGGGTGCACCCGGTGTCCCGCCACGTGAAAGTAAACCGGAAACGCCATCGCCCACACCTTCGCCAACGGTTAGCCGGCCCGCGTGCGGGCGGCGTCCAAGTCACGACCGTCGCCACTCATACCAGATTTCAATTGGCATCACCGCCCCCAACCGTTATCTTTCTCACGCAATGGCAACCTTCGGCGGGCGTCCGCCGGAGGCCAGACACGTCTCACGGATCGAGGAGTCCAACCATGAAACTCGCCCCCCTCTCGCTCGCCGTCGCGCTTACCGTTCTGCCGCTGGCCACCGGCTGCAATCACGACAAGGACGACATGTCGTCGTCGCACAAGTCGATGATGTCGAAGTCGCTGTACGACCGGCTGGGTGGTGAAAAGGCGATCACCGCGGTCGTTGACGACTTCGTCAACCGCGCCGCCGCCGATCCCAAGGTCAACTTCACCCGCAAGGGAACGGACAAGGAATGGGCGGCCACCCCCGAGAACGTCGCCAAGCTCAAGAAGCACTTGACGCAATTCGTCGCCATGGCCGCTGGCGGCCCGCAGAAATACGAAGGCCGCGCCATGCGGCCAGTCCACACCGGCATGAAGATCACCGACGCGGAGTTCAACGCCGCCGCGGCCGACCTCGCCGCCTCCCTCGACAAGTTCAACGTCCCCAAGAAGGAAAAGGACGAACTGCTGGGCGTCGTCGCCGGCACCAAGGGCGACATCGTCGGACAATAACACTGACCTCGCGACAACCAACGCGCATTCGAACGCCCACGGAACTGGTTCCGTGGGTTTTTTCATATCACTGAAAGAAAAAACACGTCACCCTGCTCTGCTGAAATCCTAAGAGCGGGACGGGTTCGGGGGCCAAGAATGGCCCCACTCAGTGCGTCCCGGACAGACAAGAATGTCTGCCCCACCGAAGACGGGGGCCAAGAGTGGCCCCGCTCACCCGCGCGCGGACAGACAAGAGTGTCTGCCCCACCGGTAGTAGATCCGCCTCCACAGGAGGCGGCGTGGAGGCGGATAAGAATGTCTGCCCCACCGAAGACAAGTGAGGATTTCAGCAGAGCAACGTCACCCCCCAACCCGCCAATGGGCCATCCCCCAGATCCACAGTCTCACCCCCCAGAAGCCTGCCACCGCGAAGAGCGCCAGCACGAAACCTACCCGCAATCGGTTCCACCCCCATTCTGCGCGCGCCAGTGCGTCGATCGCCAGCAACAATGCGGCGAACAGGCCGAACAGCGTCCACGCCCGCCAGTTCGCGTTCGGCAGGAATGCCGCCAGACGATCCCAGACGTAAAACGCCGCGAAGAAAATGGCCACCCCCAAGGCGGTCTGCAGCCAGTCCACGACCGCGCCGCGCTTCGAATAATCCAGCGGGCGGTACTGATAACGGGGCGCGTGCTGCTGTTGTTGTCGCGGCGGCGGCGGCGGCGGCGGCGGCGGCGGTGGGTACGACTTCATCAAAACTCTCTCTCGCTGCGCGTCCATAGTTTGCCCGGAAACTTAGCAGCTTCGACACGCCTCCGGAGCGCTCGTTTGTCCTGAGGAAGCGGCCTCTGCCGCAAAAGGCGATCGATGTCCCGCCGTCATAAATCTCGCACCGCGGTTTCCGTATTGCGGCCCCCGCAACCCGCCCCTACCATGCCCGCCATGGCAGAAAAAAGCGTTTCCGGCGACTCCCTCGCGATGGAAAAAAGGCAGGAGTACAAGGGCAAAAAACTCCGCATCGCCATGATCGGCTGCGGCGGTATTGCCCAGGTTCACCTCGACGTCTTGCGTAACTTCCCCGACGTCGAGATCGTCGCCGGCGTCGACATCGACCCCGCGCGCCTGAAAGTCCTGGAAGACAAGTGGGGCGTAAAGCAGACCTTCACGGAGTGGAAGAAGATGCTCAAGGACGTCGCTCCCGACGCCGTCAGCATCTGCACGCCCAACGCTCTCCACGCCGCCCCCGCCATCGACGCCGCCAACGCCGGCTGCCACGTCATCACCGAAAAACCGATGGCGATGAACCCCAAGGAATGCCAGCGGATGATCGACGCGGCGAAGAAGGCGAACAAGAAACTGGCCGTGGGATTTCAATACCGTTATCACCCCAATAGCGAATACCTTTCGCGCGCGCGCGACGCCGGCGCCTTCGGCAACGTCATGTTCGTCAAGTGCCAGGCCCTGCGCCGCCGCGGCATTCCCAATTGGGGGGTGTTCGGCCGCAAGGAACTCCAGGGCGGCGGCCCGATGATCGACATCGGCGTCCACTGCATCGAGATGGCCCATTACGTCATGGGCAGTCCCAGGCCCGTCGCCGCCTCAGGCAACACCTGGACCTACATGGGCAACAAACCCTCCGACGTCGCCTCCATGTGGCCCGGCTGGGATTACAAAACCTACACCGTCGAAGATCTCGCCATCGGTCAGATCCGCTTCGAGAACGGCGCCCTGCTCCACATCGAAGCGTCCTTCGCCGCCCACATCGAAAAGGACGTCTGGAACTTCGACCTGATGGGCGACAAGGGCGGGGCCAACTGGGACCCGCCCGCCGTCTTCACCGACCGGGCCGGCACCATGGTCAACGAGACGCCGGGATGGATCTCGCCCAAGTCCGACTTCCCCACGCTCTTCAACTACAAGCTTCGCAACTTCGTGGACGCCTGCCTCAAGAACACCCCGCTGCGCGCCCCCGGCGAGGCCGGCTTGGCGGTTCAGAAGATCCTCGACGGCGTTTACCGTGCCGCAGAGGCGGGCAAGGAAGTAAAAATCGACTGATCTCTACCGGTTTGGACGTTGACCGCCGCCGCCATGGTCGAGTTAGCTGGCGCATTGGCAAACTCACGGAGGCCGTCACCATGTCCGCTCACCGACCGTTCCTTCGGTTCGTCCCATTCCTCACGCTCGTGCTCGCCTGCGGTTGTACCTCGAACCGGGACGTCGCGGCGAACGGAAGGGGCGACGATCGCGGCGACCAGGCCGCCGCGTCCGACATGCCGTTGCGCCGGCGGAATGCCACCGAGCCCGCGATCTCCAACAGTGCGGGCGGTGACGAGCTGGCGCGCACCGCCCTCGCCGTCCCCACCGGCAACCTCAAGACCAGCGTCCTGCTCGTCGAGAAGCTCGCGCCCGGCGAGGCCCGCCTCAATCGCCCGTACGACTACCGCATTCGCGTTACCAATCTGACCGACACGCCGCTGACCGGTGTCGTGGTCCGCGAACGGGTGCCCGAGAATTTCAGCGTCACCAAGTCCGAACCCAGCGGCAAGGACGAGAACGGCTGGCAGAACTACTCCGTCGGCGAACTCCCCGCGATGGCCGCCCGCACGATCGACGTCAGCGGCGTCGCCAAGGCCGAGGGGCGGCTCGACACCTGCATCGCCGTCGATTACAAGCCGACGCTCTGCGCCGTCACGCAGGTGGTCAACCCGATCCTCAAGCTGACCAAGGAAGGCCCCGCCGACGCCGACATCTGCGAGGGCATTCGCTACCGCTACGTCGTCAGCAACGTCGGCACGGGAACGGAAAAGGACGTGACGATCGAGGACGTGCTGGCCGAGGGCGTCACCACCGACGACGGCAAGAAGACCGTTTCCCTTCGCGTCGGCGATTTGCCGCAGAGCACGAGCAGGGAATTCACCGTCCGCGTGAAGGCCGGCGGCACCGGCAAGTACGCCAGCGCCGCCGTCGCCCGCGCGCCCGGCGCGGAACACGTCAAATCCCAGGAGATTTCGACGATCGTCCACCAGCCCAAGCTGGACGTCACCGCCGACGGCCCGGCGACCGAATACCTCACCAAGACCGCCGCCTACACCGTCAGGGTCGCCAACACCGGCGACGCCCCCGCGCGGCATACCACCCTCGGCTTCGACGTCGGCGCCGCGGGCGAGGTGACGTCCGTCGCGGTCACCGGAGGCAAGGCCGAGGGACAAGCTACCACTTACCGCAAGGAAGGCGTCGACTTGGGTACGATCGCGCCCGGCGAATCCCGCACGATCACCGCAACCGTCCGCGCCGCCCGCGAAGGCGCCGTGCGCCTCGCCGCCACCGCCGTCGCCAACTGCGTCTCGCCCACCACGGCGAAGGTGCAGACGACGATCCTGACGCTGCCGGCGTTGCGGCTGGAAGTCGTGGACCTCGACGACCCGATCCGCGTCGGGAAGGACGTCGTTTACCGCATCAGCGTCAAAAACCAGGGCACCGGCGCCGACCACAACGTCACGATCATCGCCACGCTCCCCGCCGAGCTCGAGCTCGTCGCCGCCAGCGGCGCCACCGAAGGGCACGCCGACGGCCAGACCGTCACCTTCGCCCCGGTCGAATCCCTGGCCTCGGGCAAAGAAGCCGTCTGGCAAATCCAAGCCAAAGCCAAATCCCCCGGCGACGTCCGCCTCCAGGTGCAGCTCAAGAGCAACTCCCTGACCAAACCCGCCGCCGAAACCGAACCGACCAGACTGTATTGAGGCGACGCGTTTGGGATCTTCTCGGGGCGTTGGAATTCCGCGGTTCGTATTCGGTGCGTTGCCGCGCGGGGTAGGCAGTTGGCATTGAGTCACAAAGAAGCAAAGGATCAAAGAAGCAAAGAAGATCAAAGCGACGGATTGGTCTGACCATCTCGCAGCTCAAATCCACCTTGAATTGGGTTCTTCCCTTTGTTTCTTTGCTCCTTTGCTTCTTTGGGACCAATTGCGAACGGCGTTACCACGAACGCCGCTCGGACTTATACCCCCCCAGCATGGCGAGCATTTCGATGCCTCTCACAACCGGGTAGTGCGATCGAGGTCGTTTAACTGAGTGCCTTGCCTTGGCCCCTCACCGCTCCAGCAGCACCTTCGCCACTTCCGTATCCGCGTCCTGGGTCATCAGGCTCTTGGCCCGAACGTTCCCGTCCGGACCGATGATGCAGAGCGTCGAAGGCGAGCCGAAGTACTCCTGCGGCATGCGCTTCGTGTAGTCCGGTCCCGCCCAGCCGTGGATGCCGCCCAGTTTCCAGTCGGCTACGCGCTTCTTCGCCGTGGCCTCTTCCGTGTCCATGCCGACCGTGATCAGCACGACGTCCTTTTCCTTGGCGATGCGCTCGTACGCGTGGTTCATCGCCGCCGCCTCGGTCTCCATTTCGCTCCAACTCCACCACCACTTCAGCACCACCGTCTTGCCGCGATAGTCCGAGAGCTTGAGCGGCTTGCCGTCGAGACCCGTCAACGTGAAGTCCGGCGCCGGCTTGCCGATCCGCAGCCGCGGCTGGGTCTTCACCTCGACCGTGCCGATGTCCAGCGGCTCGTCGATCCGATCCTTCCCTTCCGGGAGCGGCGGCACCTCGAACGTCGTCCACGCATTCACCAGGTCGATCCCGAAATGGTTCTCCGTCGCCAGGATGCGCAACGCCACGGAGTATTTGCCGGGCGTCAGGTCGTCGATCCGGAAGCTGCCGTCGGGGTTGATGTCGAACGGCTCGCCCCACTGTCGCTCCACGCACAACCGGCCCTCGGGCGTGTTTTCCTCCCAGTCGCGCCGCAGTCGCGTCTGCTCCTCGCGCGACATCCGCTCCCATCCCGGCGGGAGCTTCATGTTCGGCCGATCGGTGTGGCTGAACTGCCCCTCCACCGACTGATTTCCCCCCGACGCCCACGACACCTTCACGCCTGGCTCGTTGGCGGACGTCGTCGCGGCGTGGCCGATCACTGGGCGACCCTTGCCGCCCATTTGCGTCACCGTCGTGACGCCCGGTTTCACGTCCACCAGCGTGTGTAAATCGATGCGGAACCGCTTGGGCAGCGGCCCGCGCCATAGCCACGAATAACCGGGCGCCACTTCCTTGAACGAGTACCGCCCCTCCGCGTCCGTCACCATCTCCTGGTAGTGGCGAACCTGCATCGCGATCCACTCGTCCTGCGACCCCGTGCGCGCCAATGCCACCTTGGTATTTGCCTGCGGCTTTGCGCCGACCAGCAGTTGACCCTCCACCGCCCCCCACGCCTGCAGCGCCACTTGCCCCTTGAGCTTGGCGAACTGATCTTGCGCAATCTCGGCGTACCCGCTGGGATGACGCGCCACCAGCATCCATTCCGACCCCGGCGGCGGCGCGGGAAACGTGAAATGCCCCTCCGTGTCCGTCGCGACCGTGCCGTCCGGCCACTTCGCCCCGTACACGTCCACGGTGTCCGCCGTCTTCGGCGCCCGCGGCTGGTTCCGCGGATTGGCCATCATCGCCGCCTGCCACTCCATCCGTGCCTGACGCATCTCCTTCGTTTCCCGCACGACGACGAACACCTCCGCGTCCACCGCCGGCATCTCCATGGGCGTGCGGATGGTTCCTTCAATGAACTTCACCGCCGCCGCGGGCGCGGCGGGCGCTGGTACCGCCGGCTTATCTACCACCGCCGCTTGCGGCGTCGCAACCTGCGCCTGCGCCATCGGTTTTCCCGCCACCGCAGGCAGCCCCCACTTCGCGATCGCCCCGCCCGCCGCCCCGGTCACTCCGATCGACAGCAACCCGATTGCGACCTTCGACTTGAACCACGTCATCATCCACCCCGCGCCCTTGCCCGCCGACGCCACCGCCGCCCCGCCCGCCGCCGTCGCCGAGACCGACGACGCGATCGTCCCCGCCAGACCCGCCGGCGCGCCGGCGCCGCTCGCCTGCGTCGTCAGCACCGCCGCCACCCCCGCCACCGACACCGCCACCCCGCCCGCCGCGAACGCCCCGCGCAAGCGGTCGATGGCGCGGCTGATCCGCTTGCGCGCCGCCTCCTCGCTGATGCCCATCGCCACCCCGACGTCGCGGTGGCTCCGCCCCTCGATGTACTTCAGCAGCACCGCCTCGCGATCCCGCCCCGCCAGCGCCCCCAGCGCCTGGTCGAGCAGTGGCGCGATGGCGTCCCAATCAAACGTCGCGTCGGCGTCTTGGGTCGTCCCGTCGGTGGTGGCGTCGTTGGCTGGCGTCATGGCTTGGTGCTTGTGTTCGTGGTGCCGGCGGCGGGCCTCACGCTTGAGCGCGTTGGCAGCCGTATACCGCGTCGTGCAGAACAACCAGTTCGAAAGAATCGTCCGCTCGTTAAACCGCCCCGCCTTCTTCGCCAGGACGAGGAACACCGCCTGAGCCACGTCCTCCGCCAAATGCCGATCCCCCACGCGGCGCTGGGCGACGGAGTAAACGAAATTGAGGTGCCGCGCCACCAGCGCCGCGAACGCCGCCTGCGCGACCGCCCCGCCCGCATTGGCGTACCGCTGCAACAGCAGGTAATCCGAAGCCGGCGCGGCCTCCTCGACGATCGGGATGGAGTCGATGGGTGTCATCGAAGGCTGATAATGTACGCCCGCGCCACCGCCCGGACAGAAAATTCCGATTCGCGCGACGGCGCGGTCCGTCCGCCCACGGCATCACCTTCTGCCGCTTGCGGCTTCGCGCGCCCGCCGGCACCAGCAATTTCCCGAACCGCTTCGACAAAGGACTTGAAACACCAACCACTTTTCGCGCGTACTATTGTCCGTGACCGTCCCACCCGCGTTGCTATCGTTGTTGACCCTGCTGATCTGTTGCGGCGCCCCTGCCCACGCCGCACCCGCGCCGGCCGGACGCCCCGCCAAAGCGCCCGCGCCCGCGCCGCCGCCCGCCACCGCCCAGACCCTGACCCCCGAACAAAAGACTCGTCTGCGCGTCCAGGAGCTCACGCGGCAATCTCTCGACTTCTTCAAACAGAAAAGCTACCCACAAGCCGAATCCGTCCTCACCGAGGCCCTGGCGCTCGCCCCCGACAACGCCACCAACGTCTACAACATGGCCTGCATCAAGGCCCTGACCAACCGCCCCGACGAGGCCGTCGCGTACCTCGAGCGCGCCGCCGACAACGGCTTTACCGACTTCCTCCACATCGAGCAGGATCCCGACCTCGCCTCCCTGCGCAACCTCCCCCGCTTCAAGACGCTGATCGCCTCGCGCGACCTCTACCAGAAGAAGGACGCCGACCGCGCCGTCGCCTCCCTCCGCCGACAGCTCGGCAGCAAGTACCTCTTCGACGTCGATTACGAAAACAAGCTCCTCTTCGCAGCCGACATCGACCCGCAAAGCCTCGCCGCCGTCAAGCGGTGGCTCACCATGCAGGCGCGGAGCCAGCGCGAGGAGCTCTTCACGCACAAGCCGGACCAGTACGTGGCCATCGTCCTCCCCTCCCCCGCTGATTATCGCAAGATCATCACCAGGATCATCGACAAGCGCGGCGTCGAGGGGATCTACATCCACAGCGCTCGCATGCTCATCGCCGCACGCCTCGGCCAGGTCATGACCCACGAGTTCACCCACGCCCTCCACGCCGGCGACCTTGACCCTCTCGGCCAGGAACACCCCCTCTGGATCGTCGAAGGTCTCGCCAGCATGTACGAGACCGGCTACTTCGAAGGCGACAAGCTCATCCCCCGCGACAACTACCGCCTCTGGCACCTGCGTCTCGCCTACCGCACCAAGCGCCTCATCCCCCTCGAAACCCTCTTCACCTGGAAGCAGCCGCAGTTCGTCGCCAACGCCAACCTCGGCTACGGCGAGGCCTCCAGCGTCATGCTCTACCTCTACGAGCAGAAACTCCTCCGCAAGTTCTACGACACCTTCAAGGCCAACTACGACAAAGACCCCACCGGCCGACTCACCCTCGAACAGGTCACCGGCAAACCCCTCAAGGAATTCGAGCGCGACTGGCAAACGTGGATGTACAAGCGCACCCCGCCCGCCACCGACATCGCCGTGCTCGGCCCGCAGCTCGGCATGTACTTCGTCCAGGAAAACGACGGCCTGAAGGTCAACCGCATCGTCGTCAAGGGCCCCGCCGCCACCGCCGGTGTAAAAGCCGGCGACGTCGTCGTCGGCCTCAACGACCTCGACGTCCGCGACCCCAACTCCCTCACCCCGCTGCTCAAGGAATTCAAACCCGGCGACACCGTCCTCTTCAAACTCCGCCGGGGTGACGAATACGTTGACCTCCCCCTGATCCTCGCCACCCCCGACGGCAAATCGCCCACGCCGGCGCCACCATCGAAGAAATAAAGAGCCGTCATCCTGAGCTTGCGAAGGATCTGATTTCGAGTTTCGAGGCCAGATGTTTCGCTGCGCTCAACATGACACGTCGGTAGGGCTCGCTTCA
>Ga0207674_10007644_pt1 | contig 12589 bp, 11 predicted proteins | sample KBSCornC72_FD_184303 | JGI IMG/M metagenome (GOLD analysis project Ga0207674, IMG submission 184303) | Corn rhizosphere microbial communities from Kellogg Biological Station, Michigan, USA - KBS Corn C7-2 (SPAdes) (version 2) | ecosystem: Host-associated > Plants > Roots > Rhizosphere > Soil ... | reverse complement strand
CGTGCGCGGAGGCCGCCCAGCGGGCGCTCGCGCTCCTGGATGGCCGCGGCGGGGACCGGTCATGAGCCTCGCGGGACCTCCTGATTGCGGCTCAGGGGGGGCCATGCTATATAGTTGTCGTTTAGCCATCCGCTGTCCGTAAAGGTCCCGGAGAGGGGGGACGTGAGTGACCAAGGTCATCGTGGAGCCCGACGAGTCCTTCGAAAACGCGCTGAAGCGTTTCAAGAAGCAGTGCGAGAAGGCCGGGCTCATGTCGGAGCTGCGCAAGCGCCAGCACTACGAGAAGCCCAGCGTCAAGCGGAAGCGCAAGACCCTGGCGGCACGCAAGAAGGCGAAGAAACGCGAGCGGTTCTCCGATTAGTCGCCGGCGGTAGCGGGGTCGAATGGGCCCAGGTGCAGGGCCTGCTCGGCTCCGAGACGCACACCCCCATGGGGCGCGAGCGAGCCTTGGCCCTCGAGCCTTCGACCGATCTCACGCAAATCCAAGCGGCCCTGAGCGAAACCCGCCAGGGCCGCCGTGCTTTGAGCGAGGCGGGACCGCCGCCCTGGGAAGTGATCCCGGACGTCCGGGCCACGCTGGAGCGCGCGCGCACGGTGGGCGCCGTGGTCGAGGGCCGCGAGCTGGTGGCGGTCATTCCCCTCCTCGAGGCCGCGGGCCGGCTGGCCGGCTATGGGCGCAGCATCGCGCCGGTGGCGCCCGACCTGGGCCAGGTCCTCGGCGGCCTGCCCCCCGTGGGGCCCCTGCGCGACCTCCTCCGGCGCTCGCTGGACGAGGAAGGGGCCGTCCGGGACGAGGCCAGCTCCGAGCTACGGCGGCTGCGCGGACGGCTGCGGGAGCTCCGCCGCGCGCTCATCAAGCGGATGGAGGGATTCTTCCAGCAGCCGGGCGCGGAGCTCATCTTCCAGGAGCACTACGTCACCGTGCGCCACGGCCGCTACGTGCTGCCGGTGCTGGCGGGCGCCAAGGCGCGGTTCCGGGGCATCGTCCACGATCGCAGCCAGAGCGGCGCCACGCTCTTCGTGGAGCCGGAGTCGGTGGTCGAGGACAACAACCAGGTGGCTGATCTGTCGCGTGACGAGGAGGCGGAGGTGCTGCGCGTGCTGGCCGCGCTCACCGACGCGGTGCACGCGGCGGGGCCCGAGCTGGAGCGGCTCATCGAGGGACTGGGCGCGGCGGACCTCGTCTTCGCCCGCGCGGGGCTGGCGGAGCGCATGGAGGCGGTGGAGCCCGTGGTGTCGGACGAGCGCACGGTGGACGTGCGCGGCGCGCGGCATCCCCTGCTCCTCGCGCAGGCGTGGGCGCACCGCGAGCGTGCGGTGGTCCCGGTGGATCTCCTCCTCGACGCCGAGCGCCCCCTGCTCGTCATCACGGGGCCGAACGCGGGGGGCAAGACGGTGGCGCTCAAGACCCTGGGCCTCCTCGCGGTGATGGCGCAGGCCGGCCTCCACGTGCCCGCGCAGCCGGGCGCGCGGTTGCCGCGATTCACCCAGCTCTTCGCCATCATCGGGGACGACCAGAGCGTGGCGGAGAACCTCTCCACCTTCTCCGCCTTCGTGAAGCAGCTCCGCGAGGTGATCGAGTGCGTGGACGCGGAGTCCCTCGTGCTCCTCGACGAGCTGGGGGCGGGCACGGACCCCGACGACGGCGCCGCGCTGGCCCAGGCGGTGCTGGAGGAGCTGGCCGAGCGCGGCGCCCTCTGCGCGGCCTCCACCCATCTCGAGCCCCTCAAGGGCTTTGCCGCCACCCATGCGCGGGCGCGCAATGCCTCGGTGGAGTTCGACGGCGACCGGCTGGAGCCGACGTTCCGGGTGGTGTACGACCGCCCCGGGCAGAGCTATGCCCTCGCCATCGGGGCGCGGCTCGGCTTGCCGCCCCGCCTGATCGAGCGCGCGCGGGCGCATCGCGGCACCCAGCAGGCCGCCCTCCAGGAGCTCATCGCCCGGCTCGACGCGCGCGACCGGCAAGAAGCCGAGCGCGTCGCCCAGCTGGAGATTCGCGAGCGGGAAAGCGCGGCGCGGGTCCGGCGCGCCGAGGCCGACGCGGATGCCGCGCGAGCCGATGCGCGCGAGGCGCTGGCGCGCGCGCGCGGGGACGCCCAGCGGCTGGTCGCCGACATCCGGCGCGCCGTCAACGCGGAATGGGATACCCTCAAGCGCGGCGAGCGGACCCGGCAAGGGCTGGAGGCGTCACGCCGGCGGCTTCTCGAGGCCGGGCAGCGGGCTGCCACGCCCGGCCCCGAGGAAGAAGCGAATGAACCAGGCCGGGAGCCGCTGCCCGGCGATCGGGTCGCCATCACGCATCTGGGGCTCAAGGGAGATGTGCTGGACGTGACCAACGGCAATGCGACGGTGCGCGCGGGCGCGGTGACGGTGAAGGTCCCGGCGCGCGCCCTCCGCGTCCTGCAGCGCGGCGCGGGCGAGGCGGCCCCCGCGTCCTCCGCGACCCGCGCGGCCACCCATACCCTCGGGCAGCCGCTCAAGGGCGGGGTGGGGTCCGAGCTCCACCTCATCGGCCGCACCGCGGACGAGGCGCGCGAGACCCTGGAGAAGTATCTCGACGACGCCTTCCTCGCCGGCCTCGACTCGGTCCGCATCATTCACGGCAAGGGCACCGGCAAGCTTCGCCGTACCGTGCACGAGCTGCTCGCCGCTCATCCCCTGGTGGCCGAGCACCGGCCGGGCGCGCTTCACGAGGGCGGCGAGGGCGCCACCGTGGCCCAGCTGAGGACGGCCTAGATGGCGAGCTTCACGCCGGCGCTCCTCGAGGAGATCCGCGGCCGCGCGGACATCGTCGAGCTGGTCGGCCAGTGGGTGAAGCTCAAGAAGGCGGGCGAGAACTGGAAAGGGCTCTGTCCCTTCCATACCGAGAAGACCCCCTCCTTCACCGTCAACCCGAAGAAGGGCATCTTCCACTGCTTCGGCTGCAAGGCGGGCGGCGACGCGTTCAGCTTCCTGCGCAAGCAGGAGCGGCTCGACTTCCCCGAGGCGGTCCGCATGCTCGCCCAGCGGGTGGGCGTGGAGCTGCCGACGGACGGAGCGGAGCGGGTCCAGGACGGCAAGCTCGAGGGCCTCCGCGCGGTGATGACGCGGGCCGCCCGCTTCTACGGCGAGGCGCTTTGGAAGGCCGGCGATGCGGGCGCCGAGAAGGCCCGACGCTATCTCGAGGGCCGCGGCGTGGAGGCCGAGGTCGCCCAGCGCTTCGGCCTGGGCTATGCCCCCGAGGGCTGGGACAACCTCCTCGGCCTCATGCGCCGCGAGGGCCTCGGTGACGAGCTCCTCTCCCAGGCGGGCCTGGTGCTGCCGCGCCAGAACGCCACCGGCTTCTACGACCGCTTCCGCGGCCGGCTCATGTTCTCGATCCGGGACGCGCAGGGGCGCGTGGTGGCGTTCGGCGGGCGGGCGCTCGGCCCCGACGAGGTCAAGTACATCAACTCTCCGGAGACGCCGCTCTACGTGAAGGGAAACACGGTGTACGGCCTCGATCTGGCCAAGCCGGCGATCCGGGAGCGGAATCGCGCCGTGGTGGTGGAAGGCTATCTCGACTGTCTCATGGCGCATCAGCACGGCTTCACCGAGACGGTGGCCGCGCTGGGCACCGCCTTCACCACCGCCCAGCTCGGCCTCCTCCAGCGCAATGCCGAGGAGATCGTGGCGGTCTTCGACGCCGACGCCGCGGGGCAGAAAGCCTCCGCCCGGCTCGAGGAGATGATGACCGACACCATGGACGTGGGGGGGCTGGCCTGGGCGGTGGCCCGGACGGGCGGCTTCGAGCGGTCCGGGTACTTCCCGGTGAAGGTGGCGGTACTACCCCCGGGGCATGATCCCGACAGCCTACTGCGGGCAGAGGGTGCCGCCGCCTTTCAGTCGCGCCTCGACGCCGCCCGGAGTATCCTGTCCTTCGTCATGCAGCAGGCCCTCTCCGAGGAGGACCTCTCGACGGCGCGAGGCCGAGCGACGGCCCACGCGCGGGTGGCCCTTATTCTCTCGAAGGTCCCTAACGCCGAAGAGGCCACCACGCTCGCCGCGCAGGCCTCGCGCCAGCTGGGGGTGGACTCCACCCAGCTCTGGATCGAGGCGCAGCAGCTCCAGCGCGCGCGCATGACCCAGTCGCGGTTCCAGCGCCCCGCGGCCAATGCCGCGCCCGTGCCCGCCGGGTGGCCCATGCCGAGTTTGGCCGAGCGCGACCTGCTCCTGCTGCTCCTCCGCGTCGACGAGGCGCGCGCCGCGCTGCTGCCCGCCGTCGAGGACGTGGACGTGGCGCACCCCGGCCTGCGCGCCATCCTCGCCGCCCTTCGGCTCTCCCCCCACACCGCCGCCGAGGCGCTGATGCACGGCCTCCCCGGCGATGCGGAGCGCTCGCTCCTGGCCGCGCTCCTCGTGGACGAGCGCGAGTGGACGGACACCGCGCCCCAGATCGAGGAGCTCGCCCGCCGCTTCGACATCCGGCAGCGGAGGAAGACGCTGCGTCGCGTGACCCAGTCCATCGCCGACCACCAGGCTACCGGCGAGCCCGCCCCCACTCGGCTCGAGGCAGAGCTGACCCACCTCCAGCAGGCCGCGCAAGCCGTGAGAGACCTCATGGCTCCACGCGAGCCGGGAGAGCCCGGACCCGCGCCGGGCACTCGACCTTAAACCTCACCGAGGAGACGCACCAGGCATGGCTGACGAACCGAAGCTGGAGGAGCTGGACAAGCTCATCGCGGTAGGCAAGCAGAAGGGATTCCTCACCTACGACGAGGTGAACGACGCCCTGCCCCAGGACATCGTCTCCCTCGACCAGCTCGACGACATCATGATGATGTTCGGCGCCATGGACATCGAGGTGGTGGACACCGCCGCCAAGGGCGCGGGCCGGCTCCCCTCCGAGATCGAGACCCAGGCGGAGGCCGACGACGACGAGCCGGGCGACGCCCCCATCGACCTCACCCCCGGCCCGGTGGGCCGCACCGAGGATCCGGTGCGCCTCTACCTCCGCGAGATGGGCCGGGTATCCCTGCTCACCCGCGAGGGCGAGATCACGCTCGCCAAGCGGATCGAGGAGGGCAAGGACGAGGTCACCCGCGCCATCCTCGCCACCAACCTGGCCCTCGAGAAGATTCAACATCTCCGGGACGAGCTGAAGAAGGACGTGGTCCCCATCAAGGAAGTGGTGGACTACCCGGAAGAGGAATTCACCGAGGAGAAGGAAGAGGATCTCCGCAAGACCGTCATCCGCGAGCTCGGCAACACCGACCGGATGCTGCGGGAGCGGGACAAGCTCATGGAAGAGGTCAAGAAGCTCCGGGCCCGCGCGGTCGGCAAGAAGCGCTCCAAGGGCGAGCCCCCGTGGAAGAAGCTGGAGCAGCAGGCGCTGGCCAAGCAGGCGCGCGTGCTGGGCACGCTGCGGAGCCTCACGCTCCAGCCCTCCCTCCTTGACGCGTGGGGGCAGGACCTCAAGAAGCTCGTGGACAAGATTCACAAGTCCGAGCGCGAGATCGCGCTCTGGTCCGACGGCCGGCGCCCGGCGCCGGCGGCGGTGGACGCGTTCCTCGCCACCCTCGGCGACGACGAGCGGGACGACGGCGACCGCGACCTCTACCAGAAGGCGGCGGCGCGGCATCCCTCCATCAAGGACCGTCTGGTATGGGTGGCGCAGCAGAAGATCAAGCGCGCGGAAGAGAACGCGCAGTGCCGCGCGGAGGATCTCAAGAAGATCGTCATCCTCATCAAGGCGGGCGAGGCCAAGGCGGCGCGGGCCAAGAAGGAGATGGTCGAGGCCAACCTCCGGCTCGTGATCTCCATCGCCAAGAAGTACACGAACCGCGGGCTGCAGTTCCTGGACCTCATCCAGGAGGGCAATATCGGGCTCATGAAGGCGGTGGACAAGTTCGAGTACCGGCGCGGCTACAAGTTCTCCACCTACGCCACCTGGTGGATCCGCCAGGCCATCACGCGCGCCATCGCCGACCAGGCCCGCACCATCCGCATCCCCGTGCACATGATCGAGACCATCAACAAGCTCATCCGGACCTCCAGACAGCTGGTCCAGGAGCTGGGGCGGGAGCCGACGCCGGAAGAGATCGCGGTGAAGATGGAAGTGCCGGTGGACAAGGTGCGCAAGGTGCTCAAGATCGCCCAGGAGCCCATCTCGCTGGAGACCCCCATCGGCGAGGAGGAGGACAGCCACCTCGGCGACTTCATCGAGGACAAGCAGGTCGGCTCCCCGGTGGACTCCATGATCGGGCTCAGCCTGCGCGAGCAGACCAACAAGGTGCTCAACTCGCTGACTCCTCGAGAAGAAAAGGTGCTCCGGCTGCGCTTCGGCCTCTCCGACGGCTGCGAGCATACCCTGGAGGAAGTGGGCCAGGACTTCGCGGTCACCCGCGAGCGCATCCGCCAGATCGAGGCCAAGGCGCTCCGGAAGCTCCGGCATCCCTCGCGCTCCAAGAAGCTGCGGAGCTTCCTCGAATCGTGAGTGCTACCATCACCTGCGGGCCCATAGCTCAATTGGCAGAGCCCCCGGCTCATAACCGGTCAGGTCTTGGTTCGAGTCCAAGTGGGCCCACCAATCGCGGAGAGGTGACGTGGACGGCCAGCTGAAGACGCTCATTGCCCTGCAATCGCTCGACACCCGGATCGCCGGCCTCGAGGCCGAAGCGGCCCGGATCCCGCGGGACCTCGAGACCCTCCGGGCCCGCACCGCGGAGGCGAAGAAGATCGTCGATGCCGCCAAGACCGCGCTCGACGCCGCCCGCAAGGACACGCGCGCCAAGGAAAAAGACCTCGAGGACAACCAGGTCAAGCGGCAGAAGTTCGAGGGCCAGCTCTACCAGGTCAAGACCAACAAGGAGTACTCCGCCGTCCTCTCCGAGATCGAGGAGGTCAAGCAGCAGAAGTCCAAGATCGAGGAGGAGATCCTGACGCTGATGGAGCGGCAGGAGCGGCTCGCGGGCGAGATCAAGGACGCGGAGACGCGCTACAAGTCGGCCGAGACCGCGGGGGCCACCGAGGAGAAGGCGCTGCGCGAGAAGCTGGCCGCGGTGGAAACGGAGCTGGCGGGGGTCCGCGGCGAGCGGGGCTCGCTGGCGCGCGAGGTGCCCGCCAATGTCCTCACCGACTACGACCGGCTGCTCCGCGCCCGCGGCGGGATCGCGCTCGTCCAGGTCATCAAGCCCAACCTCTGCGGCGCCTGCCGCATGACGGTCACGCCCCAGCGCCTCCAGGAGCTGCGCGCCCAGAATGCGCTGCTGCACTGCGAGTCCTGCGGGCGCTACATCTACTGGCAGGCCTGATCCCTTCCGCCGACCGCGCCACCGTCTACACGGACGGCGCCTGCCAGGGCAATCCGGGGCCGGGAGGCTGGGCGGCCATCATCCTCGACGGCGGCGCCGAGCGCGAGCTGTCCGGCGCAGAGCCCTTGTCCACCAATCAGCGCATGGAGCTCACGGGAGCGCTGGAGGGGCTGCGCGCCCTGCCGCCGGGCCGGGCCGCCGCCGTCCACTCGGACAGCGCCTACGTGATCAACTGCTTCCGCGACCGCTGGTACGTGCGGTGGCGGGCCAATGGCTGGAAGAACTCGCAGAGGAAGCCGGTGGAGAATCGCGACCTGTGGGAGGCCCTTCTCGCCGAGGCCGAATCCCGCGACGTCACCTGGCACAAGGTGCCCGGCCATTCCGGCGTGCCGCTCAACGAGCGCGCCGATCGGCTGGCCGTCGAGGCGATCCAGCGCATGCTGGCGGGCGTATCCCCGCCGGCACATTGACCCGCTCCCGACCGTCCGCTACGCTCCGCTCATGCCGGCCATCCAGACGAAACGCTGGACGCGCGTGGAGTACGAGCGCCTGATCGACCTGGGTGTGTTCGGCCCCGGGGACCGCCTCGAGCTGCTGGGCGGCCAGCTCGTCGTCGCCGAGCCTCAGGGCACGGATCACTACTCCGCCATCCTTCGCGCGACTCGCGTGCTGCAGGCCGCCTTCGGAGCGGGCTGGCTGGTCCGGCCACAGGGCCCCGTCGCCCTCGACGACGAATCCGAGCCCGAGCCGGACGTGGCGGTGGTGTCGGGCGACATCGATGACTATCGGCTCGCGCACCCCGCTCGCCCCGTCCTCGCCATCGAGGTCGCCGTCTCGAGCCTCGCGCTGGATCGTTCGCACAAGGCCAGTCTCTACGCCCGCGCGGGCGTGGCGGACTACTGGATCGTCAATCTGGTGGATCACGTCCTCGAGGTGCACCGGGATCCGGCCCCCGACGTCGAGGCGCCCTATGGCTGGGCCTATGCGTCCATCGAGGTCCTGAGCCGCGGCGCCGCGATCACGCCCCTCGCCGCGTCCGCGTCTCCGATCGCCGTCACGTCCCTGCTTCCCTGAAGGAATCCCCTCGCGGCGGCGGGCTAGCTTTCGAGGCCCCCGTTGTAGCCCAGCCAGCCGCAGAAGACACCGTAGGCGAACCAGCGCCGGGGGTTGGCCGGCCGGGCGCGACCCGGATACGCCGCCGCCAGCCTCGACCAGCCGCTCAGGCGCGATAATGCGCCGAGCACGAGAAAGAGATAGAGCAGCACCGCGAGCGGGACCAGGGCGACGAGGAGCACGGCCACGGCCATGGGCCCGGCCCTCCTCCGTCGCCGGTGCTATACTTTCCCAGCTACGACGCGCTCTTTGAATGACACCAGAGAAGGCCGGATGGTCGCCGGCGCGGGGCAACTCGCGCGGGAGGAAAGTCCGGGCTCCGCAGGGCAGGGTGCTGGCTAACGGCCAGGGGGGGCGACCCCACGGCAGAGTGCCACAGAAAACAGACCGCCGATCGGCGCAAGCCGAACGGTAAGGGTGAAACGGTGAGGTAAGAGCTCACCAGCGGCACGGGTGACCGTGCCGGCTCGGTAAACCCCACCCGGAGCAAGGTCAAATAGGAGAGCAATCCCGGCGTCGGGCGCAAGCCTGGCGCATGGGTGAAGCGCGGCCCGCGTGGCGCTCTCGGGTACGGCCGCTTGAGGCGCCGGGTAACCGGCGTCCTAGAGAAATGACTGTCGGGCTGGGCGAAATCCAGCCAACAGGACCCGGCTTACAGGCCTTCTCTGGTGTTTTTCTCTCGCATCCTCTGCGGCATGCCCGCCGCCATCGATGACCCCACCCTCCGATCCCGACCACGGGAGGCGCTGACGCGATTGCCTGGAAGAGAACCCTTCCCCCTGAGGGCGCGGGCGGGGTGGCCGCGGGCGGAGACGCCACCGGCGCTGGGCGCCCGCGAGGTACACGCGTGGCTCATCGACCTCGACCGCCCGCAGGCGGGCGATCGCCTGGAGACCGCGGGCCTCTCGGCGGACGAGCGCGCCCGCGCGGCGCGATTTCACTTCGAGCGGGACCGCACGCGCTTCCTTCACGGCCGCGCCGCCCTCCGCGACCTCCTCGCCGGCTATGCCGGGCTCGAGGCGCGCGCGCTGATCTTCGCCCCGGGCGCGCACGGCAAGCCCGGCCTCCTCGGGACCGGGCTCGAGTTCAACCTCTCCCACTCGGGCGGCTGCGCGGTGCTGGCGGTGACGCGGGGACGGCGCGTCGGCGTGGACGTGGAGCGGATACAGGCCGAGCGCGCGACCTCCTCCCTGGCGCGCCGATTCTTCGCGCCCGCCGAGGCGGCGGCGGTGGCCACGGCGGCGCCCGCCGATCGCGCGAGGACGTTCTTCCGATGCTGGACGCGCAAGGAAGCCTACGTGAAGGCCCGCGGGGAGGGGCTCTCGCTGCCGCTCGACAGCTTCGAGGTGCCGTTGGAGCCGGACGCGACGCGCGCGCTCACCTTCGCGCGCGACGACCCCGCCGAGATCGGGCGCTGGAGCCTGCGGGAGCTCGAGCCGGCGGCGGACCATCTGGGCGCCCTCGTGGTGGAGGGGGAGGGGTGGACGCTGCTCCTGCGGACGTGGGAGAATGGCGCCATCTCTTGACACGGCACCCCGGGGCGCGCTATCCGTGACGGACCCACACGCCGGGATCGGCTGCCCCGAGCGCCGGACGGGAAAGTGAGATCAGGATGACCGAGGGCGCGCTCCGGGAGTACATCCAGCTGGTCCGTCGCGGGATCGTGAGCCGGCGGCAGTTCATGGAGACCATGCTGGCGCTGGGGGTCACCGCTCCTCTAGCGGCCCAGGCCCTGTCCGCCGGCGGCGCGGAGGCCCAGCGCCCCGCCCAGGCCCAGAGCCCCTTCGTGCCGACCCGCCGCGGCGGGGGCGGCGACCTCAAGATCCTCATGTGGGACGCCCCCACCATGCTGCATCCGCACTTCGGGCGCGGCCTTCGCGACCTGACGGCCTCGCGCCTCTTCTACGAGCCGCTCGCCGCGCCGCAGGGCGACGGCACCTTCGCCCCCGTGCTCGCGGAAGAATTGCCCACGCTCAAGAACGGCGGCATCGCGAAGGACGGCCGCTGGGTGCTGTGGAAGCTCAAGAAGAACGTCACCTGGCATGACGGCACGCCGTTCACCGCCGACGACGTGGTCTTCAACTGGCAGTTCGCCCTCGATCCCGGCACCGCGGCCTCCACCCGTCCCGGCTTTGTGGAAGTCGCCAAGGTGGAGAAGATCGACCCCTACACGGTCAAGGTGATCTTCGAGAAGCCGCAGCCCTTCTGGGCGGTGGTGTTCGCGAGCGGCGGCCTCATCCCGCGCCACATCTTCGAGTCGGTCAAGGGCGCGGGCGCCCGCGAGGCGGTGGGCATGATCAAGCCGGTGGGGACCGGTCCCTATCGGCTGGTCGAGTTCCGGACCGGCGACGTCATCCGCGCCGAGCTCAATCCCACCTATCACGTGCCCAACCGCCCGTACTTCGACCGCCTCGAGATCAAGTGCGGCGGCGACTCCGCGGGCACCGCCCGCGCCGTGCTCCAGACCGGCGAGTACGACTTCGCCTACTACGTGCTCCTGGAAGAGGAAGTGCTCAAGCGCATCGAGACCGGCGGCAAGGGGCGGGTGCTCACCATCCCCTCCAGCGGCGTCAGCCATATCCAGCTCAACCAGACCGACCCCGTGGCCGAGGTGGACGGCGAGCGCTCGAGCCTCAAGGCGCCGCATCCCTGCCTCACCAATCCCGCGGTGCGCGCGGCCGTCTCCCTGCTGGTGGACCGCCAGGCCATCCAGGATCATCTGGTGGGGCGCACCGGCCAGATCGCGGTGAACTTCCTCAACTCGCCCGATCGCTTCCGCTCGCCCAGCAATACGTGGGAGTTCAATCCCGAGAAGGCCAACGCGCTGCTGGACGGGGCGGGCTGGCCTCGCGGCGCCGACGGGATCCGGGCCAAGGACGGCCGGCGGCTGCGCTTGGTGTTCCAGGCCACCGCCAACGCCACCGTGCAGAAGCTCCAGGCGGTGATCAAGCAGTCGGCGGCCCGGGCGGGCATCGAGATCGAGATCAAGGCCATTCCGGCCCAGGTCTTCTTCTCCGCCGACATGTCGAATCCGGACGCCTATCCGCGCTTCCTCGCGGACCTGCAGACCTACACCACCTTCACCGGCCTGGACCCGCAGTTCTTCATGGCGCAGTTCATCACCTCGGAGATTCCCACCAAGGAGAACAAGTGGACGGGGCGCAATATCGTCCGCTGGCGGAATCCGGAGTACGACCGGATCTGGGCCGCCGCCGAGCACGAGATGGATCCCGTGAAGCGGACGGCGCTCTTCATCCGCATGAACGACATCGTGGTGCAGAGCGGGGTCATCATCCCGTTCACGTGGCGGAACGTCATTCACGCCGCCGGCAACAATCTGGCCGGGATCGACCTCAACAGCTGGGATTCCATCTTCGGGAGCATCGCGTACTGGTACCGCCAGAGCTGAGGGAGCGGCGGCGGTTACCCAGGAGTTACCGGGCGCCGCGGCTCACCCAGGGATTGCCCCGCACCCAGAAGCGCCACCGCCGCGCCGCCCACGCGCCGGCATAGTCGACGCCCACGCGCGGCCCGCGCGCCACCCCGCGCCGCGCGATCGGCCGCGGGCCTTCCTCCAGCCACACGCGGTCGCCCCGGAGATCCGCGCGGTCGTGCGCTCTCGTGATCCCCAGCGCCCGACAGAGCCGGCCGGGCCCGTTGGTGAGCTCGCGGTCGGGGCGGCCCGGCCGCCGCCGGCGCATCAGGCTCAGCCCCTCCCACGGCTCCAGCGCGCGGATCAGCACCGCGTGTGCCACCTCCGCGACGTTGGTCACCACGTTGAACTGGTAGTGCATCCCGTAGACGAAGTACACGTAGGCGGTGCCCCCCGGCCCGTACATGGTCTCGGTGCGAGGAGTGCGCCGCCCGTTCCACGCGTGCGAGGCGCGGTCCTCGGGCGCGCGATACGCTTCCGTCTCCACGATGATGCCGGCCACGCGGGCGCCGCCGCGCGCCGGCACCACCAGCACCTTGCCCAGCAGGTCGCGCGCCACCGCGAGCACGTCGGCGCGGGTGTAAAAAGCCCGCGGAAGCGGGGCCGGCAGCGCTACTCCTCCACCAGCGCCACCACGCGCGCGGGAGCCGACTCCGTCCTCCACTTGGCGGGAAGCGCGATCACCTTCACCCGGGACGGGATCAGGTGAAGGTTGATGAGGTTCTCGATCTGGAAGACCACCCGGGGCAGGATCGTCCGGTGGACGCGCATG
>Ga0207674_10007642_pt1 | contig 12590 bp, 13 predicted proteins | sample KBSCornC72_FD_184303 | JGI IMG/M metagenome (GOLD analysis project Ga0207674, IMG submission 184303) | Corn rhizosphere microbial communities from Kellogg Biological Station, Michigan, USA - KBS Corn C7-2 (SPAdes) (version 2) | ecosystem: Host-associated > Plants > Roots > Rhizosphere > Soil ... | reverse complement strand
CCGATGACCGGCGCCTTGTTCGCCGCCGAGCTCACCAATCATTTGTCGGCCCTGCCCGAGACGATCGCCGCCGGGTCCGCCGCCTATGCAATCAGCGTCCTGATCCTCAAGCGGTCGATCCTGACCGAAAAGATCGCCCGGCGCGGCCGGCACATCCTTCGGGAATATACGGTCGATCCGCTGGAGTTCCTGCTGGCGGGGCAGGTGATGACGCGCGATCCGGCGACCTTGCCGGGGAGCATGAGCATTGCCGACGCCGTCACCTTTTTCAGCGAGGAGGCGCTCCACCGCTGCTATCCCGTGGTCGATGACCGCGGTCAGCTGCTCGGGCTGGTCGCGAGGACGGACGCCCTGCGCTGGAAGCAGGAGGGAGGGCTGCGAATGGCCGGTCACCTCGCCGACGTGCTGTCGGATGCCTCGATCCTCGTCGCCCATCCCGAAACGCCGTGCGGGGCAGTCGCGGACATGATGGTCGAATCGGGCACGGGCCGCGTTCCCATCGTCGATCCGGACACCCGGCAGGTGGTCGGAATCCTCTCGCGCCAGGATCTGCTGAAGGTGCGTTCGACCCAGAAGCGCGGTGAGAAGGTGCGGCCGGGCGCGGTGGACAAGGTTCGGCGGGCGAGCAAGATCAGCAGCTAGGCCTTCGCCTCCGCGAGCGCATCGCTGACGATCGCCTCGAACTCCGCGCCTCCGGGGAATCCGGCGTGCAGCCAGCCCTCCTCGATCTTTCGCAATGTCCGGGCGACGATCGGGCCTTCGACAAGGCCGCGCTCGATCAGCGCGCCTCCGCTGATCGGAAGCCGCGGCGGGCGCCACTCGGCGATTCGGGCCGCCTCCCGGGCGTCGCCGGCGAGGAGCAGGCGATCGACGGCGCACTCCGTTCCGCGGCGGTACGCCAGCACCTCCGGCGTGGAGTCGATGTCGCGGCCGACCGCGCAGGCGAGCCGTTTGCGCGCCTTGTTGGACAGTTTCAGGCGGACGGCTATGTCGCCCGCGATCTCGGGATTGCGGGGGAGAAGGCCGGCAAGCCGCCGCAGCGGATCGGACCGAATCTCTGCCGCGCGTTCGGCGTCGATGAGCTCTCGAAGGCCGGCCAGATTCTCGGGCGCGATTTCGGGCAGCACCGGCCTCAAAATCCCACGGTCGAGCATGATTGCGACCGTGACCCAGGGGTCGGGCAGAGCGAGCAGCTTGAGCAGCTCGTCGGCAATCCGCTCGCGCGACAGCGCCATCAAGTCGTTCGCGCGAAGCGTGCAGGCCTCCAGCGCCGCGCGGTCCGGCTCGCCGGCTCCGAAGCGGGCGTGGAAGCGGAAATAGCGCAGGATCCGCAGATGGTCCTCGGCGATGCGCTTCAGCGGGTCGCCGATGAAGCGGACGTGCCTGGCGGCGAGATCATCGAGCCCGCCGAAATAATCGAACAGCTCGCCGGTCCTCGGGTCGGCGGAGAGCGCGTTTATGGTGAAGTCGCGCCGCGCGGCGTCCTCCTCCCAGTCGGTCGTGAAGGCAACCGTGGCGCGGCGCCCGAACGTCTCGATGTCGCGGCGCAGGGTCGTGATCTCGTACGGATGGCCGTCGCTGACGGCGGTCACGGTGCCATGTTCGATGCCCGTGGGCACCGCCTTGATCTTCGCCGCTTCGAGGCGCTGCACGACCTCTTCCGGTGCAAGGCGCGTGGCGAGGTCGACGTCGCTTACCGGCAGGTCGAGCAGATCATCCCGCACTGCCCCGCCGACGTAGCGGGTCAGTCCCTCGTCAGCGCCGAGCGCGTCGAGGAGCCGCTCCATTCCGCGGCGGCTGCGCCATTTTTCGGGATCGATCCTCAGGTGCACTGCAGCCTGCGCGAAAGATTGACAATCATGGCTGCGGTTGCCCCCCAGATCCTGCGGCCGTTCCAGAGGATCTCGTAATAACGGCGCTCGCGTCCCTGCAACAGCGCCGTCTGGACGCGGTGGTTTGCAGGGTCGAGCAGATAAGCGAGCGGTGCCTCGAACACATCCGCGACTTCATGTTCGTGCGGGGTGAGCGGGAGGGCGGGTGGAACGACGCCGAGCACGGGAGTGACGAGATAGCCGGTCACCGTCCTGTACGGCTCGATCGGACCCACGACCTCGACGGCCGCCGGGTCGAGCAGGATTTCCTCATGCGCTTCGCGCAGCGCCGCGGCGACCGAGTCCTCGCCCGGTTCGACGCGGCCACCGGGGAAGGCGATCTGTCCGGCGTGGGTGCGCAGATGCTCGCGCCGGACGGTGAGGAGCACGCCCGGCTCCGGACGATCGGTGATCGCGATCAGCACGGCGGCGGCATTCGACGCCTGGGCGCGAAGCTCGGGATAGTCGCCTTCGATCGGCGGCGCGGCTGGCGTGACGGCGAGCGCGCTGCGAAGTCTCTCCGCCAGAGCGCTCATTCGTCGGTCTCCAGCGGGAAGAAGACGCCGCTGCTCCAGATCCCCGGCGGATGCGCGCCTTCGGAAAGCGCCAGCTCGGCAAGCTCATAATAGAGTGCGCGCGTGAGCTCGGCTTCGAGACCGTGGCGCACCAGCAGGCGCGGGGAAGGGCCTTCCGCGGTCGTCGCAATCCGGAGCGGGTGGTCGGCGTCGAGCGCGACCGCGTCTCCGCTGTCGAGGCGGAACGCAATGCGGCGATCCCGGCCACCGCCCTCGCTGACCATTTCGACGGCGCGAAAAGCGGTAGCTTCGACGTCGATGTCGAGCTTCTCGACCGGTGTGACCAGGACATGCCGGCCATCCGGCTCCCGCCGGAGCACGGTCGAGAAGAGCCGCACCATCGCGGGCCGCCGGATCGGCATGCCCTCATGATACCAGGTGCCATCGCGGGCGATGCGCATTCCGGAATGGCCGCAGTGGGGCGGGTCCCATCTGTCGACCGGCGGAAGCCGGCGTTCGTCGATCAGCTCCTGAAGCTCGGAGAGGCTGACGCCGTGAAGGTCGATGGGAGGGCGGCTCTCGGGCATGGAAGCGCCTTATCCTCCCCTGCCTTTGCAGGGGAGGGGACCGCACGAAGTGCGGTGGAGGGGTCTTTGCCTGCGTCTGAAGAAGACCCCTCCACCAGCTTCGCTGGTCCCCCTCCCCTCGAAATCGAGGGGAGGATATAGCGCTGGCGATGGAGCCCAAGAGAACCGCGATCGTCACCGGCTCGGCCAAGCGCGTTGGCCGCGAGATTGCGGCGGCCTTGCTCGCCGACGGCTGGCATGTGCTCGGGCAGGTCCACCACAGCTCCGACGATGTTCCTGCGGGCGCCTCCAAGGTGGTGGCGGACCTGGAGGATATCGGCTGCGCGGACACGATCTTTGCGGCGGCCGAAGGCCTGCCCCCCGTGCGGCTGCTGATCAACAATGCCGCGCGGTTCGCCTGGGACGGCTTCGGCGAGTTCGAGCATGGCGAGTTGTCCGCGCACATGGCCGTCAATGTCCGCGCGCCCGCGATGCTGATCGAGCGATTCGCGATGCTGCAGGATCCGGCCAATGATTCGCTGGTGGTAAACCTCCTTGATTCGAAGCTCTCCGCGCCCAATCCCGATTACCTCAGCTATACGCTGTCGAAACAGACGCTCGCCGGGTTGACCGAATTGGCAGCCCGTGCGCTTGCCGGCCGCGGTGTTCGCGTAAACGGCATCGCGCCCGGGCTGATGCTTCGGTCGAGCGGTCAGAGCGAGGAGAATTACGAGGCCATGCACGCGAGCAACCCGCTTGGCCGCGGCGTCGAGCCCGCCGACGTGATCGGGGCCATCCGCTATCTCGTCGATGCGCCCTGCGTCACCGGACAGATCATCGTCATCGATTCCGGCCAGCGCTTCCTCGGCCTGAACCGCGACGTCCAGTTCCTGGGAAGCGAATGACCGAAAGCAGCCTGGCGGGCCTCGTCCCCGATACTCTGAAGGTGCGGTCCGCGCGCATCCTGCTCGAATCCCTGGAGGTGCGGACCGACATTGGGTTCCACGACTTTGAGGTCGGAGCGCCGCAACGGCTGGCGATCAGCGTCGAAATCTGGCTCGACGATCCCACGCTCCCACCGAACGACGATCCCCAGCTCGCCTGGAACTACGATTTCCTGCGCAAGGAAGTTGAGGAAATCGCCGGCTCGCGCCGCTTCAACCTCCAGGAAACGCTGGCGCACGCCGTCTTTGACCGACTTGCAGCGTTCCGCGGGGTGCGCGCCCTGCGCGTTCGAACATCGAAGCCCGACGTCTATCCCGAAGCGCATGGCGTGGGCGTCGAAATCGCCTCGTTTACAGGACTCTGGCCGGACTCCTGAACAAGGCTTTGCACGAAGGGCGGTTTCACGCCTTCCGGCTGTGGAACAAAATCCGTTGCGTGGCCTTTGAGGCGGCGATAAGGAGGCGCGCTTGTCGCCTATGTCACGGTGTTACACAGGCGATCCCAATGAAGTCACGGGCGCGCGTCTGAACGCCCGGTGGTGACCGTGGGGAACCACGGTGTGTCGAGGAGAAGTGCGGGTTAATGTCCTACGCGCAACGCAAACAGCTGAGCGGCAATCGCAGCGTCTCGGTCGTCATGACGGTCGCGGTCGTCGGCTCGCTCATGTACGCGATCGTCACTGGCCTCGCCTACGATGTGATCAAGCACACGGCGGAGCAGCTCAAGGTCATCGACGTCGAGCAGCAGCCGCCTCCGCCCGAGCAGCCGCCGCCACCGCCGAAGGACATGCCGAAGGTGCCGCCGCCGCCGGTCACTCCGCCGCCGCTGGTGCAGATCAACACGCCGCCGCCGCCGACCATCACGACGGTCACGGCGCCGCCGATTCCGCCGGTGACTCCGCCGGTCATCGCGCCGCCGCCTCCGCCGCAGCCGCCGCCCCCGCGCAAGACGGTTTCAGCGCAGAGCGCGAAGGGCGATCTTCGTACGCTGTTCAGCGCCGACGATTATCCGGCCTCGGCACAGGCTGCCGGTGCCGAAGGCACGGCTCAGGCTCAGCTCACCATCGGAGCTGACGGTCGCGTGCAATCGTGCAACCTGATCCGCTCCACCGGCAACGGCGCGCTCGATTCCGCAACGTGCAACATTCTTCGCCGCCGGGCGAAGTTTACGCCGGCGCGCGACAGCAACGGCAACGCCACGAGCGACACGATTACGACCCCGCCGATCGTCTGGCGGCTCGAAGGTTGATTACGGTTTCGATTTAGCTCTCAGGACAGATATTCAGAAGGAAAGTACGAGTTATGCAGGAAGCACAAGGCGCCGCCGGTAATTACGGCTTGGGTCCCGCCCTCCAGCAGGGCGGCATTATCGCATGGTCGGTGTTCATCATCCTCGTCATCATGTCGATCTTCTCGTTCTACATCCTGTTCACGAAGTTGATGCAGCAGCAGAAGATCATCAGCCAGGGCCGCAAGGTCCGGGCCAGCTTCTGGAATTCGCCGAATCTGCGTGACGCGGCGACCAAGCTCGACGCCAAGAGCGCCTATCGCTCGATCGTCGACGACGCGCTTCAGGCGCAGGACCAGCACAGCAAGCTGACCGATCCGATCGACCAGCATGACTGGATGGCGAACAGCCTCGCCCGCAGCCAGGGCTCGATCGGAGCGCGGCTCGGTGAAGGACTCGCCTTCCTCGCGACGGTCGGCTCGACCGCTCCGTTCATCGGTCTGTTCGGCACCGTCGTCGGCATCTACCGCGCCCTGATCAAGATCGGCTCTTCGGGCGAGGCGTCGATCAACACCGTCGCCGGCCCGGTCGGCGAGGCGCTGATCATGACCGCGCTCGGCCTCGTCGTCGCCGTCCCGGCGGTGCTCGCCTACAACTGGCTGATCCGCCGCAACAAGGCGATCATGGAGGACCTCGCGGCCTTCACGAACGACCTGCACGGCTACCTGATGTCCGACGGTGCGGTGAAGCCGCGTCTCGGCGGACCCTCGGGGCCGGCTCCGCGCGGCACGACCCAGACCAGGACCGGCGCCCCGGCGGCCGGCAGCGAACCGGTTCGCACCCCGACGACCGCGAAATAACAGTGACGGGGTCCGGGCACGTCGCCGGACCCCGCCTCGTTGAAGTAGGAAAGAACCGAGCCGTATGGCAGCAACAGTAATTCAAGGCGACGACGACACGGCCATCTCGGACATCAACGTCGTGCCGCTGTGCGACGTGATGCTGGTTCTCCTGATCGTCTTCCTGATCACCATCCCGGTGGTGGTCCACCAGGTTCCGGTGACCTTGCCGAAGGTCCGCTATGAGCCGACGGTGACGAAGCCGGAGAACGTTTCCTTGAGCGTCCGCAACGGTCCCGGCAACACGTGCGAAGTCTATTGGCAGCTCCGCAAGGTCAACCAGAAGGAGCTGCTCGACCTCGCCGTGAAGAAGCTCGAAGACCAGATCAAGAAGGTCGGCGGCGTCCAGAACATCAATGAAGAGAATATGCCGGAGGCGCACATTCGCGGCGACATCAACACGCAGTACAAGTGCATCGGCGCGGTGATCATCACCATGCAGGAAGCTGGGTTCCAGCGCGTCGGCTTCATCTCGCAACCGGGTCCCGGCCCGGTGCCGCGGCTGTAGGAGCAATTCGCCATGTCGATGCAGACCACCAGTGACAACACTGAAGGCGAACCGATGCTGGACATCAACGTGACGCCGTTGATCGACGTCATGCTGGTTCTTCTCATCATGCTCATCATGACCATTCCGCCCCAGACGCACGCGGTGAAGCTGGACCTTCCGGTCAACCAGCCGAACAACCCGCCGCCGCCGATCCAGCCGGTGAAGAACACGGTCGGAGTGACGGCACAGGGCAATATCACCTGGAACGGAACGCCGATCACGCAGCAGCAGCTGCGCCAGTATCTGGAAGTCACGCAGCAGATGAACCCGATCCCCGAGCTGCACCTGCAGCCCGACGCGACGGCGCGCTACGAGCTGGTCGACGAAGTGCTCGCGATCACGAAGAAGGCGCACGTCCAGAAGATGGGCTTCGTCGGTAACGAATATTACGCGCAGGGCATCTTCTAGAAGCCCCGCTCGAATCTGTGTCCTTTTCAGGGCGGCTCCCCAACGGAGCCGCCCTTTCTTTTTCGCCTCGCCGTTGCGAACGCAGCGAAGCAATCCAGCGCTACATCTGGATTGCTTCGTCGCTAGCGCTCCTCGCAATGACGTGCCATTGCTCGCGCCGATGAGCGACCAGCGCCGTTTCGCCGTTGTCATCCTCGCCGCCGGGCAGGGCACGCGCATGCGGTCCGACACGCACAAGGTGCTTCATCCGATCGCCAGCCGTCCGCTGCTGCTCCACCTCCTGGACAGGGTCGATGCGCTGGGCGCCGACAAGCGGGTGGTGGTCGTCGGCAAGGGCCGCGAGCAGGTCGAGGCGGCGATCGCCGGCCGCGATGTCGCGGTGGCGGTCCAGGCGGAGCAGAAGGGCACCGGCCACGCCGTCCAGCAGGCGGCGGAGGCGCTCGCCGCCTATGAAGGTCCGGTGCTGATCCTCTATGGCGACACGCCGTTCGTCGAGGCCGATACGCTTAGGCGGATGCTGGATCGGCTGGATGGGGATGACGGGCCGGGTGTCGTGGTGCTCGCCTCATGTCCGCCGGACCCGCTGAAATACGGGCGGATCATCCTTGGGCAGGGCGACCGGATTGCGAAGATGGTCGAATATAAGGATGCGACCGAGGAGGAGCGCGCCGTCCGCCTGTGCAACTCGGGAATGATGGCGGTCCGGGCGAAGGACCTGTTCCGCTGGCTCACCAAGGTCGGCAACGACAATGCCGCGGGCGAATATTACCTGCCCGACGTGGTCAACATCGCCGCCGCGGAAGGCCGCGAGGCGGTGGTGATCGAAGGCGACCCTTACGAGACCGCGGGCGTCAACAGCCGCGCCGAGCTCGCGCATCTCGAGCTCGAATGGCAGCGGCGACGTCGCGAGCAGGTGCTCCACGAAGGCGCGACCTTGATCGACCCGGAGAGCGTCTGGTTCGCTTACGATACCAGGCTCGGCCGCGACGTGACCGTCGAGCCGCACGTCGTGTTCGGTCCCGGCGTGTCGGTCGCCGACGGAGCGATGATCCACGCCTTCAGCCATATCGAGGGCGCGACCATCGGAACCAGGGCGAGCATCGGCCCCTTCGCCCGCATCCGCCCCGGAACGCGGCTCGCGGATCGCGCGAAAGTCGGGAACTTCGTCGAGCTCAAGAAGGCCGAGGTGGGCGAGGGCGCCAAGGTCAACCACCTGTCCTACGTCGGCGATGCATCGATCGGCGCGCGCGCGAACATCGGCGCGGGCACCATCACCTGCAATTACGATGGATTTGGCAAGTACAGGACCGAGATCGGCGCCGGCGCCTTCATCGGCTCGAACACCGCGCTGGTGGCGCCGGTGCGCGTGGGTGACGGAGCGATCGTCGGCGCCGGATCGGTGATCACCAGGGACGTCGAGCCCGACAGCCTCGCGGTCGAGCGCAGCGAACAGAAAGGCATCGCCGGCTGGGCCAAGCGCTTCCGTGAACGGATGACGAGGAAGGCCGCCGAGTAAGATGTGCGGAATTGTCGGGATCGTTGGAAAATCCGATGTCGCGCAGCGGCTGTTCGATGGCCTCAAGCGGCTCGAATATCGCGGCTATGATTCCGCCGGGATCTGCACGATCGAAGCGGGCCAGCTCGTCCGCCGTCGCGCCGAGGGGAAGCTCGACAATCTGGCGCGCGAGCTGGAGGCGCATCCGCTCGGTGGCACGACGGGGATCGCGCACACGCGCTGGGCGACGCATGGCGCGCCGACGGTCGGCAATGCGCACCCGCACATCGTCGGCCCGGTGGCGCTGGTCCACAACGGGATCATCGAGAATTTCAAACCCCTCCGTGACGAGCTGATCGGCGAAGGACGCAGATTCGAGAGCGAGACCGACACCGAAGTCGTGGGGCATCTCGTGGCGCGCGAGATCGAGCGCGGAGCCTCGCCGCAGGAGGCGGTCGCGGCCGTGCTTCCGCGCCTGACCGGCGCCTTCGCCATCGCCTTCCTGTTCCGCGATCATCCCGAGCTGATTATCGGCGCCCGCCGCGGAGCGCCGCTGACCGTCGGCTATGGCGATGGCGAGAATTATCTGGGATCGGACGCGCTCGCCGTCGCCCCGTGGACACAGCGGATCGCCTATCTCGACGAGGGCGACTGGGCCGTGGTCCACCGCGACCGCATCGAGATCTTCGATGGCGAGAATCGGCCCGCCGAGCGCGAGATCGTCGAATCCGGCGCTTCGTCGGCTCCGGTCGAGAAGGGCAATTACGCCCATTACATGCAGAAGGAGATTTTCGAGCAGCCGATCGTGGTTGCCCAGACTCTCCAGACCTATGTGCGCCCGTTCGAGGGCGAGGTCGCGCTGCCGGTCGCGGATGCCGACCTCGAAGCGGTGAATCGGCTGACCATCGTCGCTTGCGGCACGAGTTATTACGCCGGACTGGTCGCAAAATATTGGGTCGAGCAGTTCGCGCGCGTGCCGGTCGACATCGATGTCGCGAGCGAATTCCGCTATCGCGAGCCGGTGCTCGAGCCGGGTGGGCTGGCGCTGTTCATCAGCCAGTCGGGCGAGACCGCGGACACGCTCGCGGCGCTGCGCCATGCCCGCGCCCAGAAGCAGCGCATCGCCGTCGTGGTCAATGTCCCGACCAGCTCGATGGCGCGGGAGGCGGACCTGCTGCTGCCGACGCACGCCGGTCCCGAGATCGGCGTCGCCTCGACCAAGGCCTTCACCTGCCAGCTTGCGGTGCTGGCCGCGCTCGCTGCCAACCTCGCGCGTGCGAAAGGGCGGCTCAGCCGCGACGAGGAGAAAGGCATCGTCGCGCATCTTCAGGAAGCGCCCGCCGCGATCAACGCCGCGCTCAACCATGACGACGACATCGCCGCGATGGCGCACCTGATCGCCCCGGCACATGACGTGCTCTATCTCGGCCGCGGGCCGGACTATCCGATGGCGCTGGAAGGCGCGCTGAAGTTGAAGGAAATCAGCTACATCCACGCCGAAGGCTATGCCGCCGGGGAGATGAAGCACGGGCCCATCGCGCTGATCGACGACAATGTGCCGGTGATCGTCCTCGCGCCATCCGGACCGCTGTTCGAAAAGACCGTCAGCAACATGCAGGAGGTCCGCGCCCGTGGCGGCAAGATCGTGCTGATCAGCGACGCCCGCGGAATCGCCGAGGCGGGCGAGGGTTGCATCGCGACCATCGAAATGCCCGCAGTCCACCCGTTGATCGCGCCGCTGGTCTACGCCGTTCCGGTGCAGCTGCTCGCCTACCATGTGGCGGTGCTGAAGGGCACCGACGTCGACCAGCCCCGCAATCTCGCGAAGAGCGTCACGGTCGAATAATTCACGTTTGCGGCTGCTGCTGCCGCTGAAAATTTATGGAAATGTCAACGCCTTGCTGTATTCTTCCTGCGGGGCGGGGAGACAGATCATGGCTTCGCAGCCGCTGCGAAGGGATGAGCCGGACGGCGTTCATGCCGATCTCGCGCATTATTGGCGCGAGGGTTACGCGATTGTCCGCGGCTTCTTCGACAGGAACGAACTCGACGAAATCGGCGCGGCTCTGGGCCAGCTCTACGCGGAAGGCGTGGCGCACGGGCGCTGCTTTCGCCACGGCAACCTCTTCTACAATGTCGCACGGGAGCATGACGGGAGCGAGCCGCTGGTGCGGATGGTCCAATGGCCATCCTATCATCAGGAGGTGCTCAACGGCGTCCGGCTCGACACGAGGTTCGCCGAGCTGCTCGACCCGCTGATCGGAAGCGACCTCAAGCAGGTCATCAACCAGGTGCACTGGAAGGCTCCGGGATCGCTCGGCGACTTCGCCTGGCACCAGGACAGCCGCTTCCGCCGCCCGGCGACCGCTTTCCGCAACCTCGCGACCGCCTATGTCCAGACCGGCCTCGCGATCGATCCGCACACGCCGGAATCCGGCTGCATGCGCATCATTCCGCGCAGCCACTTGCGCGGCGACCTCGACATGGACTGCTCGAAGAAGGCGATGGGAGCGGCGATGACCGACGATGCGCTGGAGGCGGTCGGCCTGTCGGAAGCGGAGGCGATCGACCTGCTGCTCGAGCCCGGCGACCTGGCGCTGTGGAGCCCGTATTTGGTGCACGGCTCGGGCAAGAATACGTCCGACCACAAGCGGCGGCTGTACATCAACGGCTATGTCCGGGCGTCCGACTGCGATCGCGGCGAATGGGCCTTCCACGGCGGTCAGCCGGTGCCGTTCGGTCCGACTCCGGCACTCGTCCATTTCGACGATCTCTACGAACGGCCGGATCCGCACTATACCGACTGAATGGAGATTCACGGAGGCTGTCATTGCGGCGCGGTGCGGTTCGTGGCGGACGTGCCCGAACCGCCGGTTCCCGCGCTCGACTGCAATTGCTCGATCTGCCGGATGACCGGATTCCTGCACGTGATGGTGCCGCATGAGCGGTTGGAGCTGCTGACGGGGCGCCATGCGCTGAGCAGCTACCGCTTCGGGACCGGCGCTGCCGAGCACCTGTTCTGCCGCCATTGCGGGGTAAGGAGCTTCTATCAGCCGCGCTCGCATCCCGAGGCATGGAGCGTGAATGCGAATTGCCTGGACGAGTCGATTGAGCTCGCGGTTGAGCGGTTCGATGGCGCCAATTGGGACGCCGCAAAGGCAAATCTCGACGCGCAGCAGTAGCGCAGGTACGTCGCCCGAATGCACCGCCCGCTCCGGCTCACCTTCGACCGCTCCGCAATCCAGGCGAACTGGCGCTGGCTGCAGCACAAGGCCGCCGCGCCCGCGGGCGCGGCGGTGAAGGCGGACGGCTATGGCCTCGGTGCGCGGGAGGTAACCGAGGCGCTGATCGAGGCGGGCTGCCGGGACTTCTTCGTCTCGACCTGGTTCGAGGGCGAGCAGCTCGGCGGGCTGCCCGAGGGCGTCAGCCTGGTCGTCCTGCACGGAGTCGGCGGGGACGATGTCGAGGCGGCGCTCGGCTTGCCGGCGCGACCTTGCCTCAACTCCGCCGAGCAGGTGGCGCGCTGGAAGGAGATCGCGCCCGAGCGGCCGTGCGACGTGATGGTCGATACGGGCATGAACCGCCTCGGGCTCCGGCCGACCGAAATCGACCTGCTCGACGGCCTCGCCATCGATACGCTGCACAGCCACCTCGCCTGCGCCGACGAGGACAGTCCGATGAACGGCATGCAGCTCGAGCGCTTCCGTGCGGTGGCGTCGGCGGTCCCGGCGCGCCGCTACAGCATGGCGAACAGCGCCGGAATCTGCCTCGGCCGCGACTACAGCTTCGACCTCGTTCGTCCCGGCATCTCGCTTTACGGCGGCGTCCAGCGGCCCGAAGCCGAGGGCAACATCCGCCAAGTGGTCCGCGTCGAGGCGCAGGTCGTCCAGCGCCGGCGAATCCCGAGCGGGGAAAGCTGCGGCTACGGAGCAACCTTCATCGCTGAGGCGGACACCGAAGCTGCGATCCTCAACATCGGTTATGCGGACGGTTACCTGCGTGGATTCTCGTCGCGCGGCTCGGCGTTCGCCGGCGAGTATGCGCTGCCGGTGCTCGGGCGCGTGTCGATGGACCTGATCGCGGTCGGCTGCGACGCCGCGCCGCAGCTCAGGGA
>Ga0207674_10007638_pt1 | contig 12593 bp, 7 predicted proteins | sample KBSCornC72_FD_184303 | JGI IMG/M metagenome (GOLD analysis project Ga0207674, IMG submission 184303) | Corn rhizosphere microbial communities from Kellogg Biological Station, Michigan, USA - KBS Corn C7-2 (SPAdes) (version 2) | ecosystem: Host-associated > Plants > Roots > Rhizosphere > Soil ... | reverse complement strand
CGCGCCATCGCTTTGATCACGAAAATGACCCCGCACAAAAAGGCGCTGACCAATCCAAAGTTCACTTTCACGAACAGCCCAAGCACTGATGCGAGCACCAGTCCTGCCGAAGCAATCACACCGGGCCGGGCAAGATTGCGCACCATCAAATAAACGATCACGCAATACAAAGCAGACGATGCCTGATCGTGAATCAATCGTTTGCAGGTAAACAGCGTCACAACAAAGGCCGCAGCTACAGGCGCGTCAAACTTCAGCTTGAGTGCGTCGAATGCGAGCCACGCAAACACCAGGAGTACCAACAAATCGAAACCCGCCAGGCAGAGCGGATTGACGCCATACGGACATCGCGTTTCGTAAAACCCAAGCGGACCGTAGGTCCAAATGATCCGCTCGCCAAACGCCCAACCTTCCGTAAGAGCCTTGTTGATTGTCAGCCGCCAACTGTCCTCGGAACCGAAACCGGGAACGATATAAAACGCAATCGGAACGAAAAACACGCAGGCCAGAATAAGGACGATGCCGACAGTTAGAATTCGATCGCGAATTCGGGCATTCGGTTCAGCGCCATTTCGGATCGCGCCGAATACTTTGGAGATAATTCCGCTCCAAGGGCGCGAAGAAGCCATAGGGGCACCAGCCTGAGTCACGCAGCATGCTTATCGCGCCAACGAATTTGCGGCAAGACGAATGTCCGTCAGCCTCTCCGCGCACACTCACAAAATCGCCGCAAGCCGCCTGATTCCTTCCTCAATTTGTTCGGGACGAGCGTTCGAAAAATTAAGCCGCATCGTATTCTTTCCGTCGCCATTGAAATGAAATTCCTCGCCCGGGACATATGCGACATTCTGCTCCAATGCGCGCGGTAATAATTTTGCCGTGTCATATTTCTCAGGCAACGTCACTAACAGAAACATGCCTCCTTCGGGGCGGTTCCATTTGGCCCGTGAACCGACGTGTTTTTCAAGGGCCGAGAGCATCAAGTCCCGTCGCTGACCGTAGCTCTTACATAAGATCGGAACGAACTCATCCAGAAATCCACGCCGCAGCAACTCGAGCGCCGTGTATTGGCATATTGTGCTCGTATGCAAATCAGCCGCTTGCTTGGCCATCCCTAGTTTGTCGATCACTTCCGGCGCTGCGATGACCCAACCGACACGCAGGCCGGGCATAAGCACCTTCGAAAAGGTCCCACTGTAAAGAACATGTTCTGGAAACGGTGATGACTTTCCTTGCGCAGCTTCGATCTCCAGCAAATGCGGCAATGCTTGACCGTTGTAACGCAATTCGCCGTAGGGATTGTCTTCGAGTACCCCGACATCATATTCGCGCGACAAAGCAACGAGCTTTTCCCTCCGCTCGCGCGTTAGTGTAGTGCCCTGCGGATTTTGAAAATTTGGCGTCACGTAAATCAATTTGGGACGTTTCTTTAATATCTCCGGCAACGCGTTCACCTGCATTCCATTTTCATCCGAGGGGACTGCCAGAAATTCGCCCACATACGGCCGCCAGGCCGAAAGCAAGGCGAGGTAAGTGGGATTTTCCACCACAGCGCGGTCGGTTTCATTCAAGAACACCCGTCCCGCAAGATCGAGCGCCTGTTGAGCGCCAGTGGTGATGAGAACATTCTCCGAACTAATTTGAGCGCCGTTGCGCGAAAAATTGCGCGCCACCCATTCACGCAACTCGGGAATGCCCTCCGTCTCGCCATACTGAAGGCTTTTCCCGCCCAGGCTCTGCAGCACCTGACCCACCGCCTCCTTCACTTGCGGAATTGGAAACAATTCCGCGGCAGGCAGACCACCAGCAAACGAAATCACCTCTGGTCGTCTTGTGACCTTTAGCAACTCCCGAATCGCGCTCCGTCTCATCCGAAGCATGCGCTTTGCATACAGCTCGTCCCACTTCATTGGAGCCATTAACTCATTTAACTCTTTGCTCGACCAATACTTTCTCGTTCCCGCCGCCATGCTTGTGCGGCATAATCACACCCAATGGAACTCCGCCACTTGCGATATTTCGTCGCTGTTGCCGATGAACTCAATTTCACCCGGGCAGCGCGGAAGCTACACGTCGCCCAGCCCGCCCTGAGCCGCCAGATTCGGCAGCTTGAGGAGGAGCTTGGAGTGAAACTTCTCGAGCGCAATCATCATGCCGTGGCGTTGACTCGTTCTGGCCGCGATTTTTTAGCGGAGGCGCGGGCGCTTTTACAGCAAAGCGAGCAGGCAATCCGCGCCGCCAGGCAAAGTGGCGAAGCCGCGCCAGGTCAGTTAAATCTCGGATACGTCTGGGGATTGTTCCATTCGCTGGTCCCGCCAATTCTCCAACGATTTCGCGAGAGCTCGCCTAAGACTGCTGTGAATCTCTTCGACCTTTCCGCGCTTCAACAAGCCGAAGCCCTCCTTGAAGGAGCGCTTGACGCGGGCTTCATCGGTTTCGCTCACGAAGCGGACACTGCCAAACTCAACAAACGTAAAGTCGGTTCGTGCGCATTCGTCGCTGCGCTGCCAAAAAGTCATCGTGCGGCCAGGAAACCAGCCATTCACCTCTCCAGCCTTGCCGGCGACTTTTTCATTGGAATTTCCGATCAAACTTATCCTGGCGCTTCACTCTGCGTTACCGAAGCCTGCGCGCGCGCGGGGTTTCGGCCGAAAATTTTGCAGATGGTCGAACGTGGCTACGCGATCCTCGGTCTGGTGGCGGGAAATTGCGGTGTCGCTCTGTTGCCCGAATCCCTGAAGGCTCTCCCCCATCCCGGGATCGTTTTTCGTCCTCTGGCCGATCCTCCCAAAGCGGATCTTTTTATAGCGTGGCATGCTGAAACTCCGACATCAGTATTGAGAGCTTTTTTGGACACCCTCTAATCCTCAAGGTTTTTTGGGCCCGTTCGATCCAACCACTTTGGCAGCCTCCAACTCCGTCAAATCTTTCACGACCCAATCCGGTTTACGCTCCTCCAACTCCTCAATTGAAACCATCCCTGTTGCAACGGCCAAGACCTTTGCTTCAATAGCGCGCGCACACCTGATGTCCAACGGCGTGTCGCCAATGACAACGACCTGATCACCCCGAAGATTTTCGTTCAGCAATCGGCTCCCTCGCTCTTTTGCGATTGCGGCAATCTTATCGCGTTCTTCGCTATCATCAGCAAATCCCCCTGTAACAAAAACATCCCACAATCCCGCTTGCCGCAATTTGATCTCTGCTCCCAATCGAATATTCCCCGTCAACAAACCTATCAGCGGTGGATTCGCCAATGCCTGCAGTCCATGAATAAAATCCCAAACTCCGGTACACACAGTCGTCTGGCTGTCCTTCAAAATATGGTCGAGCCAGAAGACGTATCGCTCGAAAAATCTGCGAAAATTCTCCGGAGTCGCCGGAATATGATGATAACCAAAAAACTCGCGAACCAGTCCGGTGTCCGTCCGACCGCCAAACTTCATTCGCTCAAAACCATCCACCGCATTAAATTCCGTCTCGAATACCTTGGCAAAAGCTTTGACACCCGCCCCACCTGTCCGAATTAAAGTGCCATCAATATCAAACAATACCAAACGAACCATCGGGCGAAAATAGCCAGTTGAACCCGGAGCGGTCAACCAGTCACCAATTACGAATCACCAATCACCAAACTAAAAGGCGGCCCGGGCTATGGCTCCCGAACCGCCTCCAACCCAACCCTACTATGAAAGGCGGGTGGCGCTCACCTCAGCAGCCACCCTGCTCAGACGGTGCAGGAGAGGATACCTGCACCGATTTAGCCCCCGCATTAACCATGCCATTGCATGGTCGAGAATTACAGAAACGTTGACGATTTGACCCGATTTCTGACAGTTATCAACCTTCTTTCCCTCGATTGTCCTGTTTTCTGTCAATCATCCCAGTTTGAGTGGACACTCAAAGCGAGTTCCAAAGAACAACAACTAACGACAGCAGAATCGTCGCTCCAACCGCGATCACGGCAATTACCCCGAAACAACCCCTGCTCGCCTGAACGCCCGGAGTGGAAACGCTCGATTTCGTGTTCTGTTTCCTCCCTTCCGCAATCTGGTCCGAGGGGAATTTTTCAGGAGATTCTGTCCGCAACTTTTTCTCAAGCTCATCAACCGCGTCTTTTGCTTCTTTCAGCCCTATCCCGCTGTATTGCCGATATAACTTGATTGCCTCGATCTTTCGATCGGCCACGATCGCATTTACGACCTCCTTCAAGTCATTACCTGAAATGGGATTGCTCATACGGATAACGGGTTTCCCAAAATCAAACTCTTGTGTCAACACAAAGTCCCACTTTGAATTTCTTCAAAACGGGACCCGCCAGACGTTCGCTGAGCTTCACACCGTTCTGCCATGCATAATCGGTGGAACTGCCGATCTGCGCGCGCGGCGGCGCATCCCTGAAAACACAAACAAGTTGAAAAAGTGCATGATGCCCAAAACCACCAGCACGAGCCCAACCTTGCTACTGAGTATCTCCAGCCCGGTTTGCGCATCTACTGCTTTTTCTCCGTATTTCAGCGCCAACGTGACAAAACCGATATTCACAAGGTAGAAACCGACGACCAGAAGATGGTTGACCGAATCTGCCAATCCTTCGTTCCCGACGAAACTGTCCACCAGGAATACTCGCCCATTTTTGTGCAGGGTTTTGGCCACCCAGATCGTCAATGCCACACTGATCGCCAAGTACAGCAAGTATGTCCAAATGACAACACCGGGGTTTCCCGGGCCATCAACCACGTCCAACATCGAATTCATAGAGCCTCGCTTTCTTTATTAGTTGTGTATGATGTTTCTGTCATTACAGAAATTATATATATTATAGATTGATTTTCCGCAAGTTAAATCTTCCCCCAAATTCAGCGCTCCTTTCCGACTTCCGGCAGCAAATGTCCCCAAACTTTGCCCTTACGTCAGTTCCCGCTCTCTCGCGATAATCCATGCGCCAAAAGGCACAATAAACTTATGAAACTACTTACGTTTGAAATTTCAAACCTCTGGCTGCCATTGCCGGCTCCCACGATTTTGCCACGCTCCTGGTTGCCCAACCTCGCCGCCAGCCCTCAATGTGGTCTCACAAGCCGCGGTTGGCCCTCAAAATTCAATTAACTTTAACGTTACCGGTAACCTACGGTAACTCACGGTAACCAAAAAGTTTTCAGCCTCGACACACACCTTCAACTTTCAACAACCCCCTACTCCACCTACACTGCCTGGCAATGGACCGTTTGCCCATCTACGAAATTGAAGCTGAACTTCTCGCCGGTGTTCGCACGCATCGCCGGCTTATCATTTCCGCACCCACCGGCTCCGGCAAATCTACGCAAGTGCCGCAAATGCTCTTCAACCATGGTCTGCTGAACGATGGCCAGGTGGTCGTCCTGCAGCCTCGTCGATTGGCCACTCGCCTGCTCGCGGCTCGGGTTGCTTCCGAACGCAAATCCGAACTTGGCCGCGAGGTCGGCTACCAAATCCGTTTCGAGAACGTCACCAGCCCGCAAACCCGTATCCGCTTCGTCACGGAGGGCGTGCTGCTGCGCCAAATGGTTGAAGACCCGAAACTTTCGGGCGTTTCCGCGCTTGTCTTCGACGAATTCCACGAACGCCATCTTTATGGCGACATCACACTCGCTCGCGCTCTCGATCTGCAGGAAAAGGAACGTCCAGACCTCCAGCTTCTGGTCATGTCCGCGACTCTCGATGCCGCGCGACTCGAAGACTATCTGAAGCCATGCCGCGTCGTTGAATCTCAAGGACGCACTTTTTCGGTGGATATGCGATACTCTGCCACTCCCGGTTACATAGACAAACGCCCGATTTGGGAGCAAGCGGCCGAAGCCTTCACCAATTTCGTCCAATCCGGCGCCGAAGGCGATGTCCTGGTCTTCATGCCGGGCGGTTTTGAAATTTCCCAGACCATCGATGCCATCCGTCATACCGACGAATCGCGCGGCTTCATCCTCCTTCCGCTGCATGGTGAACTTCCACCTAACGATCAGGACGCAGCCGTCGCACGGTACGACAAACGCAAAGCTGTCGTCTCGACCAATGTCGCCGAGACTTCGCTCACCATCGATGGCATCCGTTGCGTCATCGACAGCGGGCTTGCTCGAATCCCGCGCTACGATCCCTATCGCGGCATCAACACACTTCTAATCGAGAAAATCAGCCAGGCTTCCGCCGACCAGAGGGCAGGCCGTGCTGGCCGCACCGCTCCCGGCGTTTGCATGCGCCTCTGGTCTCGCGAAGAACATGGCCATCGACCGCAACAGGAATTGCCCGAAATCAAACGCCTGGATCTCTCCGAAGTTGTTCTCACTCTTAAAGCCGCCGGTGTCGAAGATCTCCGCAAATTCCGTTGGCTTGAACCGCCCGACGAACAAGCTCTCGCCCACGCTGAAGAACTCCTCACCGATCTCGGCGCTCTGACCTTATCTTCTCACGCATCACGCATCACGCATCGCGTGCCAGCCCCGGCACAACCCTCCGAGGTTCAATCACCAATCACCAATCACCAATTACTAATCACTCCCACTGGCCGCAAAATGCTGGCGTTTCCCCTCCACCCGCGCTACGCCCGGATGCTGCTCGCCGCGCAAGACTACGGCTGCGTTTACCAGGCCTGCCTTGTCGCCGCGCTCACCCAGGGCCGCGACCTGCTCCTTCGCAATGTGGACAAAGCGACCGCTACCGATCGTGAAGATCTGCTTGGCGACAAGGCCGGAAGTGATTTTTGGATTCTTATGCGCGCATGGACCTATGCCTCACGCAATCAATACCGAATTGATGTCTGCCGCCGACTCGGCATCCATGCAGTCACAGCGCGACAAGTTGGACCCTTGTTTCAACAATTTCTCGACATTGCCAAACGTGAAGGCCTCGAGGTCGCGCCACGAGAGATAAAAGATGAAGCTCTCCACAAATGCATTTTGATCGGCTTCAGCGATCGCGTTGGCCGCCGCGTCGATTCCGGCACGCTTCGCTGTGAACTCGTTCATGGCCGCCGCGGCGTTCTCGCCCGAGAAAGCGTCGTCCATAACAGCAATCTGCTTGTCGCAGCCGAAATTCGCGAAGTCGAGGGCAAAGACAAATCCCTAAACACCATCTTGAGTCTTGCAACTATGGTCGAACAAAAATGGCTTCAAGAATTGTTTCCCGATGACATCGCGGCTACGCCTCGCGTCTTTTACGACTCCACAACAAAGCGCGTCTATGCGGAAGAGCAACTTCGTTTCCGCGACCTCGTTATCGGAACGCGCCGCGTTGATCCGCCCCCGGCCGATCCCGCTGCCAAATTGCTCGCCGACGAGGTCCTTGCTGGCCGACTCACATTGAACGACTGGGACCACGCGGCTGAACAATGGATTCTGCGATTGAACCTGCTTAACCAATGGTGTCCGGAACTCGCCCTGCCTCCAATCGGAGATGAAGATCGTCGCCACATTGTCGAGCAAATCTGTCATGACGCATTCGGGTACAAAGACATCAAAGACAAATCTGTAAAGGGTGCTCTCAAAGCGTGGCTCAGCCCCACTCAACAGGAACTTCTCGACAAACATGCTCCTGAACGCCTCAACCTTTCAAATGGCAAAAGTCCCAAAGTATCTTACGAAGTTGGCAATCCTCCTCACATTGCGCTACGCATCCAGGAACTATACGACGTCAATACCACGCCAAAAATCGCCATGGGCCGAGTACCAGTCCTTGTGCATGTACTCGCGCCGAACACGCGTCCTGTCCAAATCACTCAAGACCTCGCCGGCTTCTGGCGCGAACATTACCCTCGGGTAAAACAGGAACTGCAACGCAAGTATCCGAAACATGAATGGCGATAATTGTATTCGTCTTCGACTTGCTTTCCGACTTTGTCATTCGGATTTGTTTCGAATTTCGAACTCCGGATTTCGAACTTCCCCACCCGCATGCCATTTACACTAGCTCACCCTGCGGCCGTTCTCCCCTTCAAACGCTTTTGTCCGCGCTATCTCAGCTTTCCGGCGCTCATCGCAGGCAGTGTTAGCCTAGACCTCAGTTACTTTTTCGGCCGGCTCGACCTTGGCCCTTTCGCGCATCATCCGCTTAAGGGCTTTCTCTTTGGCATTCCGGCTGGCCTAGTGCTTCTTGTGGCTTTTTATCTCTTGCGCTCGCCGGCTGTCAAAATGCTTCCCGAACAATTTCGTGAAATCTTTCATCCACTTCTTTTGCACCCGGTCGGCACGCCGTTGGCAATTGTCGTATCACTCATGCTCGGAGTCGCCACGCACATCATCTGGGACAATTTCACTCACAACCATAGTTGGATGGCCCACCACTTCGCCTTCTTGCGACAACCAATCTTTCTTTTCGGAAATCACACGGTTCGAGTCGTGCATGTCGCGTCCTACATTTGCTCATTTCTCGGCGTCTTCTGGCTTTCCCTGACTTATTCCCATTGGCGCGCAACAGAACCGGCGCGCATTCAATGGCGCAATTCACTCTTCATCGCCGCGCTCGTCTTTCCGATTACCGCCATCCATCATCTAATGAATACATTTGTGGGCCTGTGCCTCGTCGGCCTTCTGTGCCTCTTACTGATTCTCCTCGCCGTCCTCAGAATCGCGAAACCAGCCAAAACCACTGGTTGATTTCCTGTGCTCCTTGAGCATAATACGCTCAAGCATCCGCGCAAACGCCATGAAATCCTACGCCCCTCTCCCGTTTCGCCTCTCCCTGATCTGCTTATTGAACTGCGGAATTGCCGCGTCCAACGCAGCAAACATGACCCCTATCATCGTCACGGGCTTTAATCGTGACGTCGTGATCGAAAACACCGCATCCGGCCCGCCCTACACTGGCGCAGCACTTAATTTCAATTCAGGTGAGAACAATGTTTTTTATCAAACAAATCTTCCCAACAAAACTCACGGCTTGCCTCTGCTGGGAAATTTCACCAACGCAACCGATGGCTCTGTCTTCCAGCTGCAGCCTTACACCGCCAATAACGTGCTAGACCTCAGTCCCGACACCGGCCTCACCAACGGCACGCTGTTTCTTTCTGCGCCAAAGATCTACGATCTCATCGCCATCATTGCCAACTCCGGCAGTGGCGACGCCATCGGCAGCGCATCCTTGACTCTGCATTTCAACGACGGCACGACTTTCGTTACGAATTATTACGCCCCGGACTGGTTCAACAACAGCAACCCCCTCTACAGCATCGCTTTCCAAGGATTCGAGCGCATCGATTTGAATTCCGGCAACGTCAGTGGTGCGCCATCCAATCCGCGCTTGTACCAAACGACCATCGCTCTCACCAACATCGCTGCCGGCAACAAACGCATTTCCAGCATCACATTTGGCAAGCCCGGCTCTGCGCGCTCAACAGGTATTTACGCCGTCAGTGGGCTGACCAATTCCTCCCAGACAACACTCACATTCACTCCTGCTACACTTACTAATCTTCCTGCAACCACCATCACCACGACATCTGCGGTTCTCAATGGTCAGGTTCTTTCAACCGGCAACGATGCTCCACAAGTCACGCTGTATTATGGTCCCATTGACGGCGGAACGAACCCTTCCGCGTGGTCGAACAGCGTGTCAGTTGGCTGGCAAGCAAGCTCATTTTCGCAATCTGTCTTGGGACTTGCCCTGAGCACCACTTACTACTTTGCGGCGAGAGCGGTAAATGTCGCCGGTACGTCGTGGGCAACCCCTTCCCGAAGCTTCACGACACTCACTCCGACGCTGTCGGTCGTGACGAATCTGCCTGCAACTGCCATTCAGGCCAACTCAGCATCAGTCAGTGGCAAAGTGCTTTCTACCGGAGGAGACTCCCCGTCCATTACGATATTCTACGGTCCGGTAAACGGCGGCACGAATCCTTCCGCATGGTCGAACAGCATCTCAATCGGAAAACAGGCGGATTTCTTCATTCGCGGCATTTTTGGTTTAAACACCAATACAACTTACTTTTTCAGCGCTCGAGCCGTCAATGCCGCCGGCACGGCGTGGGGAACTCCGGTGCAATCGTTCACAACGGCTTCGGTAAATCCACCGAGTGTCACGAGCGCCGTGATGACGCATCACAACGACAATTTCCGCACTGGCGACAATCTGAACGAATCCACCCTGACCGCCGCGAACGTCAACACCAACACTTTCGGGCTCATCTATACTCGACAGGTTGACGATCAAATTTACGCTCAACCTCTTATCGCCACCAACATTACTATCCCCGGCCAGGGCGCTCACAATATTGTGATCGTGGCCACCGTCAACGACACCGTATATGCGTTTGATGCCGATAATCCCGCAGTGGCCGCGCCTTATTGGCAGAAGAGCTTTCTTGACGCCAACAGCGTTCCTCCGGTGAACTCTAACATGAATGGCGCTTGCAATCCTTACAGGGATTTTAGCGGTAACATTGGGATTGTAGGCACGCCAGTAATCGATCCGGCAACGGGAACTATTTATCTCGTCGCACGCACACTGGAATTCGGCGCCAACTTCGTGCAACGCTTGCACGCATTGGATATCACAACCGGAGCAGACAAGTTAACACCTGTTGAAATCATTGGTTCGATCGGCAGCGTTTTTTTTGACCCACAGAAAAACAATCAACGATCGGCGTTGACTCTCGCGAACGGAAAAGTATTCATCGCCTGGTCTTCTCATTGCGATTGGGGTCCGTATCACGGCTGGGTGATGGCATACGATGCGGCAACGCTTTCACAATTGGCAGTTTATTGTGATACGCCGACCGGTAACAACGGCGGCATCTGGATGAGCGGCCAGGGGCCGGCAGCCGATGCAAGCGGGAACATCTATTTCAGCACCGGCAACGGCTCGGTGAATACGTCCGACAATCGCGGACAAAGCTTCCTCAAACTCGACGGATCCCTCAACGTTATGAGTTGGTTCACGCCCGGCAATTATGTCTATCTCAACAACGGCGATTACGATTTGGGTTCCGGCGGATTGCTGCTCATTCCCGGCACGACGTTGGCCGTTGGCGGCGGCAAAAGCGGCAGCACCGTTTCCTCGCCGCTCTACGTTGTCAATCGCGACAACATGGGCGGACTCAGCGCCACCACGACTGACACTAACATTGTCCAATCGATTCCTGTGACGCCTACAGGCATCGGCGTCAATCATATCCACGGCGCGCCGGTTTGGTGGGATGGCCCCGATGGCTCTTACGCTTACGTTTGGGGCGAGAGCGATAAACTTCATCAATATCGCTTCGACCGGGTTAACGGCCTATTCACTTTGCCGGTATATGCGCTCAGTCCCACGCCGGCGTGGGTTAATGGCATGACGGGCGGGATGCTCGCAATTTCCGCCAATGGAACGAACGCTGGCACTGGAATTCTTTGGGCCTCGCATCAATTCACCGGCGACGCCAATCAGGCCGTTCGTCCGGGAATCATTCATGCCTACGATGCGCAGGATGTTAGCCATGAACTTTGGAACTCAGAGCAATTCGGCGCCCGCGATTCTGTTGGCAGCTACGCCAAATTCGTACCGCCGACGGTCGCGAATGGAAAAGTCTATCTGGCGACATTTTCAAATCGTTTGAATGTCTATGGAATCCTTCCGGGCGGGCGGCCAGTAATCTATCAGCAACCACAAAGCACAACCCGTTTCGCAGGCGATCCAGTCACAATCTCAGTTGCGGCAGGAGGCTCGAATCCGTTGTCATACCAATGGAAATTCAATGGCGGAATCCTTGCCAACGCGACCAACTCGACTTACTTCATCAGCAGCGCCCAATTCAATAACGCGGGCACGTACCTTTGCACGATTGCCAATGGCCAGGGCTCGACCAATACTGCTGGCGCAACTCTCACGGTTCTCACTACACCAACAATTAGCTATGCTCAAACTGTTATTGCCGACAACCCAATCGCTTATTGGCGCTTGAACGAAACGAATGGCACGATCGCTCACGATTCATGGGGCGGCCATGACGGCCAATATTTCGACACAATTCTCGGCGTTCCTGGTTATAATACCAACGACCCAGACTACGCAGCCGCGGTGGGTGTCCTTAATGGGACTGACAGTTATGTCGGCAACATTCAGGGAATCGACTTCAGCACCTTCGCCAATAATGCGACTTTCTCGATTGAAGCCTGGGTCAATGGCGGACCACAGATTAACGGTGCCGGAATTGTCACATTCGGTTACGGTTCCGGTGGCGAACAGTTCAACCTGGACACTGGCACCAGCGTCAATCGTTTCCGATTCTCCGTTCGCGATGCCAATAACTTTTCCCACAATGCCAACGGTAATATTGGTCCGGACGGTACTTGGCAGCATGTTGTCGGTGTCTGCGATGAGCCAAACGGCATTGTGCGGCTCTACGTGAACGGCGTCAGCAATGCCAATACTACCATTTCGGGAGGCGTTCAGATGGGCACATCACCAATCAGCATCGGTTCCCGCCAACAAAATTTTGCCAGTACCTATACAATGAACTTTGTCGGCTCAATCGACGAAGTTCTTTCGCTCACGCTGTGGATGAACGACCGCCGGGCGACCGCCCCCGCCGCGTGGCGCCGCGCGAAGCGGTTGAGCATGGAGCAGTTGATCAAGCTCGTCGATCACGA
>Ga0207674_10007637_pt1 | contig 12593 bp, 13 predicted proteins | sample KBSCornC72_FD_184303 | JGI IMG/M metagenome (GOLD analysis project Ga0207674, IMG submission 184303) | Corn rhizosphere microbial communities from Kellogg Biological Station, Michigan, USA - KBS Corn C7-2 (SPAdes) (version 2) | ecosystem: Host-associated > Plants > Roots > Rhizosphere > Soil ... | reverse complement strand
GCCGAATTCCTCGCGCAGCGCCATCAGCCCCGGCATCTCGGTCTCGGCGATCTCGATCTCTTTGCGGCCAAAGTCGGCGAGGCCGAGGTCCTTCACGACAAAGTCGTTGAAACGGGTTTCAGCCTGCGTCGCCACGTTGAGATTCTCCGGTTGAATGATGTGCGCTGGTCCAGCGCGGGTCGCCCGAGCCGTTAGCCGCGCGCCGTCCGAAAGGCAAATATAAAGGATTCTTTATATGATGCTGCAGCCGAGCGTAGCGAACTTCGCGCTGCCTCGCGATTGTGCTCGGTTGGTTGGCTTGGATGAACGAGCCACCCAAGCGCAATCCCTCTCCTGCACTCGGTGAGTCGATGCTACGCCGCCCCAGTCTCGCTCGCCAGCAGCCGCGGATCGATCCCCTCCGCCTTGAACGATGCCGCCCACCTCTCGTCGGTTGGCGTGTCGAACAATATGCCCGCTTCCGCCCGCGCCGCGAACCAGCCGTGACGGGTCATTTCCTCGTCGAGCTGACCCTCGCCCCAGCCGGCATAGCCGAGCGCGACGATCCAGCGTTTCGGGCCATTCCCCTCCGCGATCGCCTTCAGCACGTCGATTGTGCCGGTCATTGCGAACAGCTCGCCCTTCTCGCCGTTGACGTGCAGCGTGTCCTGCCCGCCCCAGTCGGTCGAATGAAGGACGAAGCCCCTGCCCGGCTCAACCGGCCCCCCATGGTGCACCGCACAGTCGGGCGCCTCGCCGGGGTCGATGTCGAGCTGGCGGAGCAATGCGCGGAAACTGATCCCCGCGCGTTTGTGCCCGACACCAACGCCCACCGCGCCATTCTCGTCGTGCACGCACAGCGCGATCACTGCCCGCTCGAAGCGCGGGTCGGCCATTCCCGGCATCGCCAGCAATAGCTTGCCGGACAGGAAGGTCGGCTGCTCGGCCATCGGTCCGACAATGGGCCGCGCCGGCTCACCGAGCAAGTGTTGAGGTCCCCTCCTACCGGGCCTATCTGCCGGTTCAACCGACGCGAAGGAGTATAAGCAAATGACCATCCAGAAGGGCGACCGCCTCCCCGACGTACCGCTGACCATTGCCACCGCCGACGGCCCCAAGCCGACGACCAGCGGCGAGTTCTTCAGCGGCAAGCGGGTCGGCTTGTTCGCAGTGCCCGGCGCCTTCACTCCGACCTGCTCGGCGCGGCACCTGCCTTCCTATGTCGAGAAGGCGGCGGAGCTGAAAGGCAAGGGCGTCGACGAGATCGCCTGCATCTCGGTCAACGATCCGTTCGTCATGTCGGCCTGGAACCAGCGCGACGGCAGCCAGGACATCACCATGCTCGCCGACGGCAACGGTGAGTTCACCGACGCGGTCGGCCTGGGCTTCGACGGCAGCAGGTTCGGCATGGGAAAGCGCTCGCAGCGTTATTCGATGATCGTCAACGACGGCGTTGTCGAGCAGCTCAACGTCGAAGAGCCGGGCGAATATCGGGCGTCGAGCGCCGAAACGATGCTCGACCAGCTGGCGACCGCCTGACGGTTGGACGCTGGCTCGGCACTCCTCATCGCTGCTCTTCCCAAAGGGGCGAACAGCGAACGCGTTCAATCGTTTAACCGGATTGAGAGCGAAACAAATTCGAGGAGAATGAGTATGCCCAAAAACAGCAATCGCGGCCGCAACAACAATCCCAGCGGCCGGAATCAGTACAGCGGCGATTGGGGAGTCACCGAGCTGGTGCGTGAGCGTCCGATTGCAGCGGCAGCGGCGGCGGCAGGCGCTGCGGCGGCCGGCCTGTTCCTATGGTCTAGGCGAGCGCAGATCAGCAATCAGCTGACCAACCTCAGCGACCAGATCGGCGAATGGACCGATAATTACCGCCAGGGCGGCGGCAGCGGCCAGTTCCAGACCGGCGACGATACGGGCGGCCTCACTACGACGAGCAGCCGCACTCGCGGCATGAGTGAAACCGGCGGCGGCAATGCCAGCCTCGGCCGGCGCAGCGGTGGTGGCGGCGTTCGTAATACCGCCAGCGGCCGCGGCCGTGCGCAATCCAGCGCTGCGACCCAGCAGTAACGTTCACATCAGGGGCGCCTTCGGGCGCCCCTTCTTCAGGAGGCCAGAAAAGTCGCGATCGCTTCGCCGAGCTCAGGCTTCGTCACCGAGCTCATATGGGTTCCCGGCACTTCCCGGAAAATCGCGCTCGGCAGCGCGGCTGCCAGCTCCTCCGCCGAACCGTTGTCGTCGTCCTCCGACCCGCACACCACCAGGGTTGGCATGGTGAACGCCTTCAGCCATTCGAGAAACGTATCGGCGAAGCTCTCGAGCAGCAGCCCGGCGGCGACGCGGTCGATCTTCTGGCTCTTCATGAACTGTACCGCGAGCCAATGCGGATCGCCGCGCTGCACTCGGTTGAAGAGCTCGATCGCCTCGAGGAAGAAATGCTTGCGCCGCTCCCAGTGCCGCAGGCCCTCAAGGCCCGCCCCACCAAGGATCGCGCGCCGCGGCCTGAGCCCCTCGCCGACACCCTCGACAGTGGTCCGTGCCCCAAGCGAAAATCCGCCAAGGTCGAACTCGGTGAGCCCGAGATGCGCAACCAGCTCACGCAGGTCCCTGGCGAGGATTCCCCGCGGATAATATTCCGGCTCATGCGGCCGCCCGCTGAGCCCATGCGCCCGGAGGTCCGGCATGATCGCCCGGAAGCCCTCTGCAGCGATCCGCTCCGCGTGGCCGAATCTGATCCAGTTCATGTTCGCGTCGGAGAAAAGACCGTGGAGCAGGATTACAGGACGTCCCTGCCCCAGCTCGTGAACGGCGAGATCGACCCCGTCGGAAGCCGTCCAGTGGCGAACCTGCGCGTCGCTCATCCCGGAAAGCTGCCAGTCGCGTCGACCCATTTGTCGACGAGTTTCTGATACTGGTCGGTGCGATATTCAGGCAGGCCTTCGGTGTTGATCCACGCGCGGTGCATGCTTTCGGCGCCGAAATGGTGCTTTGGCTTGAACGGGCTCGGATCGTCGAAACTGGCGACCGTCAGGTCCATCCTCTCGGCTTCCTGCTTGAATATGAAGCCCAGCGACGTGCCGCACTCGCGGCAATAGGGCCGGCGTGCGATCGGCGAGCTGTCGTACCAGTCCGGTTCCCCCTCCCAGCTCACTCCCTCAAGCGAGAAGGTCGCGAAGGCGATGGACACTGATCCCGTCGCCCGCTGGCACATCCGGCAATGGCAGAGATACGTTTCGTCGGGCTCGACGGTGGTTGTGAAGCGGATGCGTCCGCAGGCGCAGCCGCCGGTCATTTGCTCAGCCACGACTCGCGCTCCTGGTTCTGGCCTTGGTGACCGGCCCAATGCGCGGCTAAGGGGCGGCATGTCCAGCGCACCGACGACAGACCAGATTGCGTGCGACGCGACCTGGCTCGTGCAGGCGCTCGATCCCTCAGCGGGCATGGTGCGCCTCGTCGCCATGGACCGCGAAAGCTATCGCGCTGCGAGCTTCCTTGACGATCGGCTGCTGCAGCGCCCCGTCGACGCCCAAATCGTCACTTGGCCTGAAATGGAAGCGGCGGTTGCCGACGACGCCCGTAGCGATGCGCGCTGGATCTTCCATATCGGCCACGTAGGCTCGACCTTGGTGTCGCGGTTGCTCGGCGAGATCGAGGGCGTACTAGCAATCCGCGAGCCGCGCCTGTTGCGCGATTTGGCGGCCAGTTCGGCTGAAGTGCGCAAGTCTTACCTTGGCCCAATCGCTCGACTCATGTCGCGCACTTTCGCCACCGACGAGATCGCCTGCATTAAGGCGACCAGTTTCGCGAGCGAGATCGCGCCGTTCCTCGTACCTCCAAGCGAGCGCGCTCTTTTCATGTACGCGCCCCCTCGGAACTATGTTGCCAGCATTCTAGCCGGCGAAAACAGTCTCATAGAGCTGAGAAGTCTCGCGCAATTTCGAGAGCAGCGGCTGGCGGGCCGAGGAATTCATTTTCCGTCGCCGCGTAACGACGCCGACCTGGCCGCGACGGCCTGGGCTTGCGAAATGGCAACGCTCGAAGCTGCGGCCGAGGCGATGTCCGACCGGCAGATCGCTTGGGCGGATTTTGACACGATGCTGGGCAATATGGCCTCGGAACTCGGCCGAATGGCGAGCTTCTTCGGCTTTGCCGTTTCAAAGAACCGGCTTGCCGCGATCGTCAGCGGACCGCTGATGCAGCGTTACTCCAAGGATCCGAGCTACGAATATAGCCCGCGGCTTCGCGAGGATCTGATCGCGCAGGAGATGCGCCTTCAGGGCCAGGAGATCGAAGCCGCTCTTGCCATGCTTCGCCAAGCGTCCGAGAAAGCGCCCCTGCTTCAGCGCGCGCTCCACCGATCGACCACGGACTATTGATGTATCGAATTCTGACGCTGCTTACCCCTGAGGAAATCGACGAATGCAGGCAGATCGCCGCCGCATCGCCGTTCGTCGACGGGCGCATCACCAATCCGCACAACGTTGCCAAGCAAAACGAGCAGCTGCACGAGCCACAGGCCTATCAGAAGAGCTCGCAGCTGCTGCTGCAGGCCCTCGCCCGCAGCGAAGAGTTTCGCGATTTTGCCTTTCCGGCGGTGCTCGCTCCACCATTCCTGACCAGATACCGCCCAGGAATGAAATACGGCTTCCACACCGATTCTGCCTACATCCGTATGCCGGGAGGAGAGCTACGCAGCGACCTCAGCTGCACGATCTTCCTCAACGATCCTGAGAGCTATGAGGGTGGCGCACTGCACATTCGGCACGGTGACGCGGACATCCGATTCAAGCTCAAATCCGGCGAGGCTATCGTCTATCCGTCGGACACGCTGCACGAGGTCGAGCCGGTCACCAAGGGTGAGCGACTCGTGGCGATCACTTTTATCCAGAGCCGCATTCCGGACCCATTCCGGCGCAATCTGCTGTTCGACCTCAACGAGGTCGCGGCGCTGGAAGGGCTGAACATGAGCCACGAGAATTTCACTCGGCTCCAGCTCGTTCAGGCGCAGCTGCTCCGCTACTGGGGCGAGAAGCCCTAAGCGGTCGCTCGGTTTACGGCTTTCCGGCCGCGGTCGGCGGCATCGAGACATGCTCGTGAACGATCTTCCAGCTGCCGTCACGCTGACGCTGGAACACGTCGCTAAAGCGGGCGCTGATCGTCGGCCGCGCGGCGCCTGCTTCGATCGTCGCCATTTCGGTGCCGGAGCTGATGAAAGCATCGGGACCGAGCAATTGGATGTGGCGATCAGGCACGTGGTAATCGGTCGGTTTCATGCTGACGAAGGCCTTCGCCCAGCCCGTCTGCACCTTACGGTCGGTGCTGGGTGCCGCGTTGGAGGCGTCGATCATCACGGCGCCGTTCGCATATTGGGCCATGATCGCGTCGACATTGCCAGTCGTGAAACTGGCCTCTGCCCGTTCGGCAACGGCAGTCGCTTCCGCCTCGGTCACAGGCGCATGCTCGCCGGGCTTCTTCGCACAACCGGTCAGCAGGACCAGCGCCACGATTGAAGCCAAGGCGATCCGCATGGTCAGGCTGCCTTCTTCAGATGCTTGCGTCCCAGAAGCTCCGCGATTTGCACGGCGTTCAGCGCGGCGCCCTTGCGAAGGTTGTCGCTGACCACCCAGAGGCTGAGGCCGTTCTCCACGGTCGAATCCTCGCGGATCCGGCTGACGTAAGTCGCATACTCGCCAACCGCCTCGACCGGCGTGACATAGCCGCCGTTCTCGCGCTTATCGACCACCATCACGCCAGGGGCCTCGCGGAGGATCTTGCGTGCCTGGTCGGCCGTGATTTCGTTCTCGAACTCGATGTTCACAGCTTCGGAATGACCAACGAACACCGGCACGCGAACGCAGGTGGCGGTGAGTTTGATTGACGGGTCGAGGATCTTTTTGGTCTCAACCACCATCTTCCACTCTTCCTTGGTGGAGCCGTCGTCGAGAAAGACGTCGATGTGCGGGATCACGTTAAACGCGATCTGCTTGGTGAAGAATGCAGGCTCATTGGCATCGCCGACGAAGATGTTGCGCGACTGTTCGAACAGTTCATCCATCCCCTGCTTCCCAGCACCTGAAACTGATTGATAGGTCGCAACGACCACGCGCTTGATCTTAGCGGCATCGTGGAGCGGCTTCAGCGCAACGACGAGTTGCGCCGTCGAGCAGTTCGGGTTCGCAATGATATTCTTCTTGCGATAACCGGCGAGCGCCTGGGAATTCACCTCGGGCACGATCAGCGGAACGTCCGGGTCCATCCGGTAAAGCGACGAATTGTCGATGACTGTGCAACCCGCGGCGGCCGCGCGCGGCGCGTGGATCTTGGCCGGGCCGGATCCCGCCGCGAACAAAGCGATGTCCCAGCCGCCGAAATCGAAATGGTCGAGATTCTGGACCTTCAGCTTTTGGCCGGAATCACCGAAATCGATAATGTCGCCGGTCGAGCGCGACGAAGCGACTGCGGCAACTTCGTCGAGCGGGAATTGGCGCTCTGCCAAAATGTTCAGCATTTCACGACCGACGTTGCCGGTGGCGCCGACGACCGCGACCCGATAGCCCATCTCAACACTCCGAATTTGGGATCCCAACGATTGGGAGCCGCGCCCTATCGCAACCGTAAAGGGAAAGCGATAGACATTATTTCACTTAGCAGATTGGGAATGGGGGGAGAATGCGCAAGGAGGTCTGCTGGCTTGCGCTTCTCCTGATTGCGCTGCTGGGGGCGATGGCGGTCACCGGCCAACTTGAACAGCCGCCGGCTCTTCGCTCTCAGTCCGCGCCTGGCGAATTCGACTCAACGCGGGCGAAGCTGCGGCTTGCTTTCATCCTGGGCGATCAGCAGCCGCATCCCGCGGACAGCGCGGCTGACGATCAGGTGCGGGCGCGGCTCGTCATGACGCTCCGACAGATGGGAGTGACGCCCATCGTTCGCGATGAGCTCGCCTGTAATGAGCTGTACAAGCAACGCGGCGTTTCCTGCGCACGCGTGCGCAACATCATTGCGGTGCTTGGTCCAGCTGGCGGCAAGGCGGTGCTGCTCAACGCCCACTACGACAGCACACCGGTGGGGCCCGGCGCTGGTGACGACGGCATCGGCGTTGCAACCTTGCTTGAAGTGGCGGCCAAACTGAAGGAACGGACGCTCAAACGCCCAGTGATTCTGCTGTTCAACGAAGGTGAAGAGCTGGGCCTGGTCGGAGCGCGCGCCTTCCTCGCCGATCCGCTCAGTCGCAACGTCGACAGCTTGATTAACCTCGAGGCGCGCGGGGTGCGGGGCCCGGTCAATATGTTCGAGACTAGCCGACCGAACTCCGTCCCGATCTCCATCTTCGCCGGTGCAGTAGAGAACCCGATTGCCAATTCGCTTTCGACCGACGTCTATCGGCTGCTGCCCAACTATACCGACGTGAACAGCTTCGCGGAACGCGGTTGGCTGACGCTCAACCTTGCGCCGATCGGCAACGAGACCCGCTACCATTCACCCGGGGACGACATCGCGGCACTCGATCCGGATACGCTTCAGCACATGGGCGACCAGACGCTCGCGCTGACCTTCGCGCTCGCCAATGGCAAACCGAACGCAGCAGCTGGTGACAGCATCTTCATGGATGTTGCGGGACGAGCGCTGATCACTCTGCCGTTTACCATCGGAGCTGGCCTGCTGATCGGATTGCTGCTCGGCTTTGCGGTTCTTGCGCTTCGGCGTGGCGGACTGCTGCAAAGTGGCGCGATTATCGGGGGCACCCTCGTCGGCTCGACAATCCTCTCCTGGCTCCTGTTCGAACTGATCGGCGCCGTGCGCCATGGCATGTTCTGGCGCGCACACCCGATCTGGACTCATCTCACCATCCATGCGGCGACGATCTTTGTGGGCGTCGTACTGCTGACGATGATCGCAGGCAGTCTCGATCGCAGACGACTGAGACCCACATTCTGGCTCATTTTGCTCACCATCGGCGCGGCGATCGGCCTGATCGCGCCGGGCGGGATTATCTTCTTCATCTTCCCGCCGCTGGTCGCCGTTGCGGGGATATTTGCTTCGCGTTGGTGGCCGCGCGCCGAACGCCTCGGCTCCTATGCAGCGATCCTGTTCCTCTATTTGACCTGGGGCGCGATGCTCGGGCTGTTGGAGGAACTGCTGAACGGCGGCCCGATGTGGGTCTTCGCTCCGCTTGGCGGCCTCTTAATCCTGCCAATCCTTGTTGAGGCCCGCCCGTTGATTGTCGGCGCCGGACTGCGCGCGGGTGCAGCGGTCGCTGGAATATTCACATTGCTCAGTGTTGCGGCCGTTGTCTCCGTTCCGGCCTACTCCGCTGACCGTCAGCAGCGCTTCGTTATCCAGCACGTATCCGATGCTTCGGCCCACAAGAGCTGGTGGTCCGTCCTCAACGATTCCGCCCCGCTACCCAAGGATTTCGACGGACAATGGAAACGCGGCGCGCTGCCCTTCAGCGACCGCCCGCGCTGGATTTCCCAAGCGCCGTTCAACCTCGCTGCCAAAGCGCCAAGCGCTCAGCTCCTGTCGCAAGTAAAAGCCGGCGATGAGCGCACGCTGACGCTCCGCCTCTTCGCAAACGGAAACGAGCGAATCGAGCTCATCGGCCCTTCCGATGCGCGACTTCGGTCCGCTGGCGTCGAAGGCTTCGTCCGGCCGATCGATCACACCGAGGACGGCAAATATTTCATCGACTGCTTCGGCCGCAGCTGCGACGGCGCCACCATCCAGCTCACCATCGGGCAGCTGAAGCCCGTCCGGTTCCTCGTTCTCGGAAGCAAGTCCCCGCTCCCGCCGAGTGCCGCGCCACTCATCGCGAGCCGGCCCCGCTTCGCCCGGCCGCAGTACAACCGCGACGAGAGCATTACCTTCGCTCGCGTGAACCTCTGACCGAATCGGGCGTACTATGTTATGAACCATGAAGGCGCCCGGCGCCCCGACTGCGCCGGACGGCACCGATTTGAGGAGGTGTCATGGCGACGAAACCAATGGTGCGCGGCGGCAGCGTCGCGAAACCGGCCAAAATATCCGTCCGCAAGATCAGCAATGAGGATTTGCGCATCGCGCTGCGCCAGGGCCTCGACGATTTCCTGACTTTCCGCGGCGATATCGTCCTCGCCGGGCTGATCTATACCGTCATCGGCCTCGCCGCCGTGGTGATGACCACGAGCAAGCCGCTTATGCCCTTCTTCTTCCCCGTTGTGGCCGGCGTGGGTTTGCTGGGTCCGGTAGCCGCGGTGGGCTTCTATGAACTGGCCAAACGCCGCGAGGCGGGAGAAACCGATCTCCATTGGTTCAACTTCCTAGACGTGCGCAAGCGCCCGTCCGTCGACGACATGGGGATCGTCGCGGGGCTGCTGCTCACTATCTTCTTCCTGTGGCTACTTGCGGCGGGGGCGCTCTATGCCCTGTTGTTCGGATGGGCGACTCCGGCCTCCATCCCGCAATTCGTGTCGATGGTCTTCACTACCGCGAGCGGCTGGGCGCTGATCCTCTCGGGCGCGGTAGTGGGCGCGATCTTCGGCTGGATCGTGGTCGCCCTTAGCGCGGTGTCGATGCCGATGCTGGTCGACGCCAACGTTAGCGCATCCGAAGCGGTGTCCGCCTCCTGGCGTGCGGCACACGCCAACAAGCCGCAGATGGTTCGCTGGGGCCTGGTGGTTCTCGGTCTGTTGATCCTCGGTTCGATCCCGGCTTTCGTCGGCCTCGCTTTCGTGCTGCCCTGGCTCGGCTATTCGACCTGGCACCTGTACACGCGGCTCGTCGATCGGAGCGCAATCCGCACGCAACCCTAGTTCGCGGGCTTCTCGAGCACCTTCTCGTCGAGGAAGCGGGTGATGGTGGTCCAGACATGCGTCTGCGGCCCTTCGCCAGCAATCGCGTGGGTCGCGCCCGGATAGACCATCATATCGAAGGGCGTCTTGGCCTGCTGCAGCCTAGCGTAAAGCTCGGTGCTGTTCTGGAAGACTACATTGTCGTCGGACATGCCGTGGACGAGCAGCAGCGGGTCCCGGATCCTCACCGCGTCATCAAGGGCGTCTGAGGTCTGGAACGGCTTCGGGTCCGTCGACGGATTGCCGAGATAACGCTCGGTATAGGCGGTATCGTACAGCTCCCATTTGGTGACCGGCGCCACTGCAACGCCCGCAGCGAAGACGCCCGGCGCCTTTTCGAGCAACTTCAACGTCATGTAGCCGCCATAGGACCAGCCTTGGACGGCGATCCGGTTCGCATCGACGAACGGCTGCCGCGTCAGCCATTGGACGCCGGCGAGCTGATCCTCGACTTCGGGGTCACCCATCGAGCGATACACCGCGCTTTCGAACTTAGTCCCACGGCGATTGGTGCCGCGATTGTCGATCGTGAAGACGATCCAGCCTTTGTCGACGAGCGCCTCGTGGAGCGGCAGCTGTCCATACCAGGCATCGGTCACCTGCTGCCCGTGCGGCCCGCCATAGACGTAGAGGTAAACGGGATAGCGTTTGCCAGGAACGCGCGGCGGCGACAGCATTCGGTAGTAGAGCTTCGATCCGTCCGGCCCCGTGATGCTGCCGAAGATCGGCAGCACATGACTGTCGAGATAAGGCGCATAGGGGTGCGATGCGTTGAGGGCATTCTCCTCGACCCAGGCAAGGCGGTTGCCGCCTGCATCGGCAAGGTAGGTCTGCGACGGCTGTGACGGGTTCGAGCGCGTGACCAGCGCATGCGTCGCACTCTTGTCCATGATTGCGCTATTGTACCAGCCGCGCTCGGTTACCCTGACCGGCGCAGCGGGATGGTTGTAACTAACCCAATAGAGCTGCTGTTCTAAAGGAGTTTCGACCGTGCCTGTGAAATAGACGCGTTTGGTTTTCTCATCGACTCCGGCCACCTTCTCGATTGCCCAATTCCCGCGGGCCAATTGCGTCCATTTGCCCGCTCTCCAGCGATACAGGTGCGAAAAGCCACTTCGCTCCGAAGACCAGATCAGGCTACCGTCCTTCAGCGGCTTGAAATTGTCTGTGAGGTTCACCCAGGTCGGCGAGGTCTCGGAGAACAAGAGCGTCGAACCGCCTGTCGCCGGGTCGATGCGCAACACATCGAGCCGCTTCTGGTCGCGGCTGAGACGCTGGACATAAATGCTCCGACCATCTTTCGCCCAGTCGACGCGCGCGAGATAATAGTCCGGATTGGTCCAGAGGTCCGCCTTCACGCGAGATTGCCCGTCAGGCGTCATCACGTACAGGTCGACAATTGCGTTCTTCGTGCCCGCCGCCGGATAACGCTGCTCGATCAGCTCGGTGCCCGATGCGCCGATCGCCGCTCGCTTCACAACTGCGACTGGACTCTCATCAACGCGCGCCACCGCTACGTAGCGGTCGTCAGGAGACCACCAGTAACCGGTGTCGCGCCCAAGTTCCTCCTGGGCAACGAACTCGGCTGCGCCCCAGCTCAAGGTCTTACCACCGTCGGTCGTGAGCGCGTGCTCCTGACCCGTCGCAGCGTCCATGACGAACAGATTCTGGTCCCTCAGGAACGACAGGTACCGACCGCTCTCCGAAACTTTCGGGTCGATCTCAGTTGCAGCCGTGTTGGTCAGCCGCCGGACGTTACCGTCGAGCGTCGCTTGATAAAGGTCGCCGTCGATCGGCACGAGGATGCTCTTCGAGTCCGGTGCCCAGTTGTACTCTGTAATCCCCTTGGTCCCGGCAATGCGCGCGCGCTCGCGCCGCATTTTCTCCTCCTCGGAGATGGCGCCGCCGCTGCCGACCTTTTGGGAGTCGACCAGCATCCGCTCTGCGCCGGTGGCCGTGTCGATCGCCCAGAGGTCGTAGCGGTCCTTGTCCTCTGGCCGGTTCTTCAAAAGCGTGACGAAACGGCCATCCGGCGAGAGCTTCGCAGCGCGCGGCATCGGACCGCTGAGCGCCGGACTTTGGAAAACGCGTTCGAGCGGCAGGTCGCTAGCGAAGGCAGGGCGGGCGACGACAAGGAGGAGCAGCAAACCGGCGATAGTGCGCATTGCGCGACGGTACGGCCGCCTGCGCAAAAGAAAAGGCGGAGTTCGAAAACCCCGCCTTTCAATGATTTCGCTGCGAAAGCTCTTAGGCTTCCGGCGCGTTCTCCGCGCGCGTCGCCTCGGTCTCGGCGCCCTGCCCGCCCGGAACGTCGCGCTGCACGGTGCGGCGCTCGGCGATACGGGCGGCCTTTCCGGTGCGGCCGCGGAGGTAATAAAGCTTGGCGCGGCGGACGTCGCCGCGGCGCACGACCTCGATTTTGTCGATGATCGGCGAATAAAGCGGGAAGACGCGCTCGACTCCCTCACCGAACGAAATCTTGCGAACCGTGAAGCTGGAGCCGACACCCTTGTTCGAGCGAGCGATGCACACGCCCTCGAACGCCTGCACGCGGGTGCGGTCGCCTTCGATTACCTTAACACCGACGCGCAGCGTGTCGCCGGGCCGGAATTCGGGAACGGGTTTGTCCTTGGTTAGCGCGTCGATCGCTTCGCGCTCCAGGGTCTCGATCAGGTTCATTTGTCTTTAGCCTTCGTGTCTCGTCGCCGCGCGCCAGAGGGCGGTGCCTGCGATGCGCCCCCGTGGCGCTCGATCAGGTCCGGCCGCCGTAGCCGTGTATCT
>Ga0207674_10007636_pt1 | contig 12596 bp, 13 predicted proteins | sample KBSCornC72_FD_184303 | JGI IMG/M metagenome (GOLD analysis project Ga0207674, IMG submission 184303) | Corn rhizosphere microbial communities from Kellogg Biological Station, Michigan, USA - KBS Corn C7-2 (SPAdes) (version 2) | ecosystem: Host-associated > Plants > Roots > Rhizosphere > Soil ... | reverse complement strand
AGATAGGCGGGCGCGATCATGGGAGGCACGGGCCCGATTTCGGCTACTGTCCTTCCCCCGTGTTTCGAGGCGCCGAGCCGACCCAGCGTGAAGACCAACCCCTTGCCGCCGTCGATTGCGAGGACGAGCGAGGTCGGCCCGGCGGCCGCCTCGGCCAAGGCCAATGTCGGAAAGTCCTCCACCTGCCAGAACAGCGGTCCGGCCGGCAAAGGTCCAACCTCCTTCTCGGCCGCCAGGGTGAGGGCGAGGGGTTCCTGCGCCGATGCGCCGGGCGCCGGCGACACTTGGGCCCAAAGGAAGAGCAGCGAAACGACGCCCCATCGGCGGATAAGCGTTTGCATGGTCTGACCGTCCTGCTGAGCGCGACGACGGGCAGGAGAGCCGGACAGAGAGTCCGCGTAACGAGAAAGACCAGAAAATGCGCCGAGCGAACCCCGAAAATTCCGCGCGGCCTGCAAATCTCCTGAATTTTGGAAATCTTTCGGCGTTCGCTTCGCCGTCCCTCGTTACTCGGTGTGGCCGCCGCGGCTAGATCGGCGTATCGATGCCATCGAACCCGGAGGTTCTTGCGATGAACAATCCCTTGCATGTGTGCGGTGCGGAGCAGGTTTCGAGACGAGCCGTGATGCGGTTTCTGGCCGTCGCCGCGGCGTTGCCGCTCGCGATCCAGACGTCCACGGCGGCCGAGGTGGCCAAATTGGCGATCAAGGGCTATGACCCGGTCGCCTATTTCACGGACGGCAAGCCAACCCTGGGTCTTGCATCCATCGAGCACGAGTGGGATGGCCGCATTTACCGGTTCGCCAGCGCCGAGCACCGTGATCGCTTCAAGGCCGATCCGGCGCGCTACGCGCCGCAGTTCGGAAATTTCTGCGCAATGGCCCTGTCCATGGGCCAGGTCGTCGTGGCGGATCCCGAGAACTGGCTGGTGAGCGACGGCAAGCTCTATGTTTTCGGCAAGCCTGCGCCGGCAGGTCCCGCTCTGTTCCAGAAGGACCTCGCCGGAAACATCGCGAAGGCGAACCAGAGCCGCGCGATCCTGCCGAAGCAGTAACTCAGTTCGAGGTGGAGGGCCGCGCGGCAAAGAGACCGGCTTTCGAGAGGCCTTCGCGCAGGTGCTCGAGATTGCCGGAACTCAGGAACTTCGTGCCGAATTCCTGCGGCTCGAAGGTCGGGTCGGCCCTCCGCACGATCGAGACAACGCGCTCGACATCCGCCGTCCGGTTCTGCTGGGCGTAGGCCGCGGCGAGGACGATGCGGCTGAAGTTCGCGCCTGCGCTGCGGCGCAAATTGAGCTCTGCCTGCTCGATGGCGGAGTCGTAGCGGCCCTTGAGATAGTAGGCGAGGCTCAAGGCGAAGCGGTCCATCGGCACGAGGTCGGGATCGATCCGCTGCGCCAGCTCCAGATCCTCGATCGCCGCGTCGGTTTGCCCAAGCCACATCAGGATATTGCCGCGCCCGGCGATGCCGGACGCGTCGTTCGGATTGATCGCGAGGGCGCGGTCGATCTCCGCCTTCGCCTGATCGTAGCGCTGATAGAACACATGCACGCGGCTCAGGATGATCCGCGCGCGCACGTTGGAATCGTCGAGCGCGAGCGCCTTGTGAGCCAGCTCTTCGGCCTGGTCGAGAGACGCCGTCGGCGATTCCGCCCAACCCATCGAGACGGCGCTGTAGTATGTTTCTCCGAGCGCCGCACGCGCGGCGGCGTAGCTTGAATCGAGCTCTATTGCGCGAAGCAGCAACGCGCGGGCTTCGACAAGGCTGGTGCGTTCCGGGCGTTGCAGCGCAGGCCGCGCCCGCAGCACGTAGTCGTACGCTTCGAGATTCTCCGTCGGCTTGGCAAAGGTGCGTCGTGCTTCCGCGTCGGTGACGCGGATGGCAAGCGCTCCGGTGATCTCGCGGGTGATCCTGTCCTGCAGCGCGAAGAGGTTGGTCAATGCCTCATCGAAGCGGGCGGACCAGAGCACCCGCCCGGTTCGCGTGTCGACGAGTTGCGCGGTCAGGCGCATGCGCTCGCCGGTCTGGCGGACGCTGCCCTCGACCAGATATCCGACGCCAAGGTCACGGATGCCGTCGGGGCTGGCAGGTTTCCCTTTATAAGGAACGACGGCGTTCCACGACATCACGGTCAGCGACGAGAATCGCCCGAGCGCGTTGATGATGTCCTGCGTCATCCCGTCCGCGAGATAAGCGCGCGCCGGATCGTCGCTCTGGTCCGCGAGCGGCAAGACCGCGATGGCGGGTTTGACGCCGATTGCGGCGTCTGTCGGCCGGCCGGCGAAGCCGAGGTCGACCGCCAGCCTGGACGCCTCGCCGGTCCACAGCAGCACGCCGCCGACCAACACGAAAGCAATCGCCAGCGATGCGAAAAGCGCGATGCGCGATGAACGCGACGCGGGGGCGCCGGGCGGGATGCGCGCCGTCTGACCCGCGGCCGATTCCGCGGCATCGCTGACGGCGGAGGCTGCCGCAGGCGGTCGATCGGCCGGACCGTCATCCGTCACGGCGGTGGCGAAGCGATAGCCGCGCCGCGGAACAGTCTTGATCAGGTTCAGCCCATCATCCCCAAGCGCGCGCCGCAACTCTCCGATGCTTTGCACCAGCGCATCGTCCGTCACGGTGACGTTGGGCCAGACCGCGTCGAACAACTCATCCTTCGACACGAGCCGGTTCGGATTCTCCACGAGATGGCGCAGGATCGCGAAGGTCTTGGGACGGAGCGGAATCTCCTGTCCGTCACGCAGCAGGCTGCCGAGTCCCAGATCGAGGACATATTGCCCGAAGCGCAGCCTTGTCCGCTGCGCCGGCGAAGCGAAATTGTTCGTAGACCGATCCTGCATGCCGATCCGCTTGGCGGTTTTCTCCGCCAGCAGCGTACGAGCCGGGAAATCCGCCGTCCATCGAATACGCGATCACGACTCCGCGTTCACGCCACGGCTGTAGTGCGGTGTCGGTTTTCGCGTCGAGTTCCAATAGGCTGAGAAGCCGCACGCGCGATGAGAGACGGCAATCCGCGGACGCAACGGCCGGCGGCAGCGATGTCAGGCTACCGCTTCGCCTCGGCCTGGCGCACCTGCCCGCGGAACGCCGGCGCGGTGTCGGAGGCGGTCAGCGTGTTCTGCGAGCCCTCGAGATCGGCCGGAGTGGCTTTCGCCGGCCGCGCCGTGTTGTCGCCGAGTTTCTCGGTCAGGAGATCGTAGACCCACTTCGCGCTCGCCTGCGCCTTGTGGCCGAATTGAGTGAGCGCCTGCGAGCCGACCTCGCACGCGTCCGGCTGGCGCGTGCAGAACTGCCCCATGTCGGACACCGTCGCGGACGCCGCGCTCACCGCCTTGGCGGCGCCGACGCCGTCCGGCGTCTTCATCGTGTCCGGCGTCGGCAGCAGCATCACCACGATGCTCAGCCAGAACGCGGTGCGCAGAAGGAAGAACATGGCCCTGCCCTTTGTCCCCAGCAGCTGGTTCGCCGCCCTTGAGGACACGCTAGCAGAGGCCGTTGAAGGCGAGGTTCGTTCGGTACGTTCGATTTTGCGCATGTTCGAGGCAAGTTTTCGACGACTTTTCCTAAAATTCGAACGATTTTCATCGTTAAAAAAATCATGCCGCCGTTATCCCTGTTGCGCCCGCATGCGCGCCGCTCCGCGCTCGGCGCGGGCGTGAGCAGCGCTGCGGATTGGGCTCTTCTTGTGCCGGCCATGTACCGCCTGCGCCTCGGCGCCGCCTTCATTCGGCAAGGGACCGTTCACCATTCGCGGCGATTTCGACTCGCGCCGATCGGTATTTGTTCGCCTGCCCGCCTGCGGGCGCCTCTTGCGGGTCCCCCTTAGCGTTCATTTAAGCCGCCTCTGCGACGATCGCGTTGCAAGGGGAGCGCGTCCGGTGTGTGGCGTGTGTGGTGTGACGTGAGCCTGTACGCGCAAGTCCGCGCCTTCATCGAGCAACTGGTGCATGTGTCGGCGCGGCGCGACCCGCTGACCGCCGCGCGCCATCGCGCATTCATTGCGCCGCGCATGATCGGCGGCCTGCTGGCGTTGACCGCGCTGCCGGCGCATCTCGCCATGAACGGCGTGCCGGGTCCGCTCGAGATCTTCGTCTACGCCTGGCTCGCGACGCCGCTGCTGATCGCCTGCTACCTGTCGCGCACCGGGCACTACGAGCGCGCGCAGATCATGTGGTCGGCGGCGCTTGCGGTCTTCGTCGCGATGATCGGCGCCGCCACCGGCGGCATCACGTCTTTCGCCGCCGTCTGGCTCGCGGTGATCCCGGTCGAGGCGGCGCTGGCCGCGTCGCGCCGCGTGGTGGTCGTGGCATCCGCCTTCGCGCTTGCCGCCGCCGCGTTCCTGTTTGTCGGCGAGATCGCGCAGCCGCTTCCGTCGGCCGGATCCGCTCTGGTGCTGCTTGGGCTCTGCTCCGCGACGCTCTATGCCGCCGGCGTTGCGCTCGGCAGCGCGTCGCTGGCGCGGGCAAGCTCGCGTCTGCTGGTGGTGGAAGAAGACCGCTATCGGCTGCTGGCGCGCAACATCGACGACGTCATCACACGTCATCGCCGCGACGGCACGGTGCGCTTTGCGTCGCCCGCCGCAGCGCCGGTGTTCGGCGTGCCGCCGAAGGCGCTGCTCGGGCACGGCCTGTTCGACCGCGTGCATGTCGCCGACCGGCCGGCCTATCTCACGGCGTTGTCGCATGCGGCGACGCAGGGCGCGAGCAGCTCGGTCGAATTCCGCATCCGCCGCGAGGCGCCAGACGCGCCCGAGGCGCCCGCCAGCTACATCTGGGTCGACATGCGCTGCCGGCCGCTCGACCGCGACGACGAGGACGACAGCGAGCGCGAAGTCGTCGCCGCGATCCGCGACGTGACCGACCGCAAGACGCAGGAGCAGGCGCTCGACAGCGCGCGCGAGGAGGCCGAGCGCGCCAACGCCGCCAAGAGCCGCTTCCTCGCCACCATGAGCCACGAGCTGCGCACGCCGCTCAACGCGATCATCGGATTCTCCGAAATGCTCGCGAACGAAGAGACGATGCAGCTCGACAAGGCACGCCGTCACGAATACGCCGCGCTGATCGGCGAGTCCGGGCATCACCTGCTGTCGGTCGTCAACGGCATCCTCGACATGTCGAAGATCGAGAGCGGCAACTTCGAGATCACGCCCGAGCCGTTCGCGCCTGCGGCGGTGATCGGTTCCTGCTGCGACCTGATGGCGCTGCGCGCCCGCGAATCCGGCATCGACGTCGTCTGCTCGCTGTCCGACCTGCCGGATATCGTCGCCGACAAGCGCGCCGTGAAGCAGATCCTGATCAATCTGCTCTCCAACGCGATCAAGTTCACCCAGCGCGGCGGCACGGTGACGGTCACCGGCGAACGCGACGGCGCGCATGTCACGTTCACCGTCAAGGACACCGGCGTCGGCATCGGCGAGGACGATCTGCGCCAGGTCGGCGATCCGTTCTTCCAGGTGCGCACCGCCTACGACCGCACGCATGACGGCACCGGCCTCGGCCTCTCGATCGTGAAGGGGCTGGCCGACCTGCATGGCGGCGAGGTCACGATCCGCAGCCGGCTCGGCGCCGGCACCAGTGTCGCGGTGCGCCTGCCGGTCGATTGCGAGAAGGCGCGCCCGATCGAGCGCGCGTCGAATGTTGAACGGCTGCCGATCCCCGAACCGGCCATCGTGCCGCAAGACTTGACGCCACAAGACATCAAGGTGAGAAAACGTGCCTAGCCGAGCCGCAACGATTGAGTCCGCCGAGTTTGGCCACGACCGGGGGCTGCGCGACCTGTTGCGCCGCGCGCTCGGCCGCAATCCGCTCGATGTCATCGCGATCGTCCTGCTGCTGGCCGCCGCGGGCGCGATCCTGGTCAACGCGCTCTACCGCCAGCCGGGCCCGCATCCGGCGCCGATCTTCTCGGTGAAGCCGCGCCCGGTCGCAACCGAGCCGGCCGAGATCGTGCCGCCGCTGCCGCGCACGCGTCCGGCCGCTCCCCTCGCGGTGAAGCAGGACGCAGCCGCGCCCGCGCAGGCCGAAGCGCAGCGCGCACCGGTCAAGTCCGAAGCGCCGCGGGTCACGCGCATCGACCCGATCGCCGACATCCTCGCCGGACCGTCGCCGCGCGTCGCCGCGCTGCAACGTGCGCTCAATGACTTCGGCTACGGCCCGCTCAAGGCCACCGGCACCTACGGCTCCGACACGATCGCGGCGGTCAAGAAGTTCGAGCGCGACCGCAAGATGCCGGTCACCGGCCAGATCTCGCCGCGACTTTTGCAGGAGCTTTCCACGCTCACCGGCAAGCCGATCGAGTAGCGCCAGCGCATCGGCCTTTCATTTCGTCATGCCGGGCTCAAAGCGAGATGACTTCGTCATCTCGCTTTGGCTTGTTTGTGGAGCATGATCTTCTCCGAAAACCGGTTTCCACTTTTCGGGATCATGCTCTATGCCGGGCGTGACGGAGTGATCGATGCGCCTCAAATCCGGCATCTGGGTTGCCGCCTATCTGCGCCGCCGCCAGATCGAGGGCGTCGCCGCGGTGTTGCGGCGTCGCGGCTCCGAGGAGGCGGGCGCGATATTCATCAAGGTGAGCCGGCTCGACGGCAACGCGGATCTTTACGGTCCGGCGCCGCAATCGGCCTTCGACGAGGCGTACGCGGGCGAGCGCATGTTCGACCTTGCGCTCGCCGAAAAGCCCGAAGCCGACATCGAGGCTTATCTGGCGCGGCAGATCCGCTACGACCCGGACCTGTGGATCGTCGAGGTCGAGGACCGCGCCGGGCGGTCCTTCCTCGATCATATCGTGCGCTGAGTCTTGCCCGGTTCCGCGCGGAGCGGCGTTTGCGTTTCGGCCGGCGTCCCGACGCGTCGCGTCGCGCCCGCGCGGCGTGAACGCCCCGTCTCGTCGTCGTAGTACATCGGACGATGCTGCGGCTGCGGCTTGCGCGTGCGCACCGGCTCGCGGCCGCGCACGCTGTCGATGATCTTGTGCGCCGCGTCCGCGCTCATGCGCTCATAGAACGCAGCAAGATCGAACACCCGCGCGACGGACTCGCCGATCGCCGGATCGATGAACATCAGCACGCGCTGCAGCACCACCGGCGGCATCGCCAGCGCCTTCGCGGCGACCAGCAGCGGCTCGCCGGACGGATCGTGCACGAAGCGCTCCGCCTGGGCCCGCGTGAGGCTGAGCGCGCTCTCGATCAGCGTCGTGAAGCCGATTGGGTCGCGGGCAAGCGCGGCCGATTCCAGTGCACGGAGGGTCTCGAGCGGCCGCACGCTCTGCGCCGCTTCGCTGTCGGCGTTGCCCAGACTCAACAGCAGCGTGCGCCGCGCAGCGGGGTCGGCGGAGAAGAACAGGTCCGCGATGCCGATTTCGGCGTTCTCGCGCGCCGGGCGGTCGACGCGCGGCGCCTTCGGCGGCTCTTTGACAAGGTGCTGCCGCGGTTTCGCGATTTCGCGCGCCGCGATGATCGCCGCATGGCTTGGGCCGAAATCGCGCACGATCGCGGCCAGATCGGCGCTGCCGAGCGCGCCGGACTGGCGCAGGATCGGTTCGGCCACTTCGATGGAATCGCGCGCGAGGCGGCGCGCCACCGCCGGCGGGGCGCCCGGATAGCCGCCGATCTTCCTTGCGACCGCGACACGCGTCGCAAGATCGACCGAGTCGATCAGACGCAGCACCAGCTCGGTGTAGTGGCGCTCTTCCTCCGCCGAGTGCGCGGCCTTCTGTACATAGAGATCGGTGAGCACGCGCACGAGCGTCGGGCGGATGTCCACGCCGTCGCGCCGCGCGAGACTGTCGAGCCCCTCAAGCTTGGGAAAGATCGCTGACACGGATGACCCCGGGGTGCCGAAAACTTGCGCGCAGCTTAACGCACGGCCCGTTAGCGGGGCGTTAACCTTGTGAGCCGCTAATTGAGAAGAAGACCGGCGGAAGCCGGAGGAGAGGGGATATGGGCACCGTGATTGCATTCCCGTCGGAGCGTTGCTCCACCGGGGTATCGCCGGGAGGTCATGATGGCGCGAGCGTCATCATCCTGCCGGTCATCCGTGTCGAGCGGATCGACGAAACGTCGTCGGATCATCTCGAACCAAACAGTTCGTCGCCGCGCGGCAAGCGCCGCAAGCGTTAGAGCATGCTTCGGGTTGCTTCGCGCGCAGCGGCAGCCGCATTCGCGCTGGCGCTCCCGAGCCTCGCCCAGGCCGGCGACTTCGGCCGCCCCAGCCCGTCGCTGCTCGACGGCCTGATCCCGCGGCAATTCTGGAAGGGGCCGGTCACCGGCTATTCGAGCTTCCCGATCACCGACCTCGAGGAGCAGCTGCGCGATCGCTCCTACGCGCTGATCCGCCCGAACGAGCCGCGCGGCAGCTGGAACATCTACATCGCGGGCTTCCAGCTCGCGCATCTGTTTCCGCCCGACATCGCGCGCTACGACCACACCGAATATGCGCGCATGCTGCTGTGGACGCCAAGCCGCTCGGAAGCCTCGCTCTATAACCGCCTGATCGAGGACATGGCTGCCGACGGCCAGCTTACCGGCCCGTTCGTCGCGGTCGCCTGCGCGGTCGCCGATCTCGATCTCAAGCGCGAGCGTAGCCTGGTCTATGTGGGCGAGCTGACCAACGACGAGGTCGGCAATGCGCTCGGCCGTATCCGCGAGAACCGCATCATCACCGCGTGGGTGCAGCGCGCGTTGCACTGGCGGCTCGCGTCGTACCGCTATGCGCTGGAGCGCCTCGTGATCGCGGTGCCATCGGGGCTCGCGGTCGAGGCCGAGCGCGCGCTGACCCGGTTCGAGCGCATCGTGATCGAGGCGGACGCGCCGCTCGCGCGCTGCGCCGGCGCGCAGATCCTCGCGGCGCTGCCGCCCGCACGGGCGATCGTGACGAAATAGGAACTACGGCGCCCTGGCTTTTACGGCCCATGCGGTCGCCGCATATGATCGCGCGCCGTCGGCCTCGCCGTCGAGGTACGCCTGCCGGACCCGGTCGCGAAGGGTCGCTCTTAACGCGGGTCCCAACGTGCCGACATATTCGGCGATCGGGCCGTCGCTACCTTCGGCAGGCGCCCAGAAATCCGCAAAGGACGCGAATTCCATCCGGACGGTCAGCATCCCTTCGACCACATCGACGAAGCCGGCATCGCGCCATGCACGCCCGAGATCTCCGGGCCGGCTCATCGGTCGCGTGCAGGTTCGCGCCCGAAAGTCGCTCGCGCCCGGATCGAGCACGGCCGCGGTATCGAGAATGATGCGTTGGGCGACGAGCCCTCCGCGCGAATCCCATGTGGCGGCGGCAACGACCCCGCCCGGGCGCGTGACACGGCGCATCTCGCGGATCGCCAGATCGGGGCGCGGAACGAACGGCAATACCAGCATCGAGAGCGCGTGATCGAACGACGCAGCGGGAAGCGGCAGGGAGCAGGCGTCGCCGACCTGGAAGGTGAGGCGGCTTTCCTCGTTCTTGCCCTTCGCATGGGCGATGTAATCCGGCGACAGATCGATGCCGTGCACGCCGCGGATATCGGGGTCATTCGTCAGACAGAAACTGAGGCTACCGGTGCCGCAACCGACGTCCAGCACACGTGCCGCGCCCGCGATCCCGGCGAAGTGGACGAAGTGCGGCGCAAGGCGGCGGCTCCATCGTCCCATCTGGAGCTCATAGCCGTTGCCGCTGCGCGACTGGAATGTCGACGAGCCGGACATCGACATGTCCCGCCGGCCTCACTGCGGGCGGAGTCCGATCGCCTGGATGAGCGCGGCGTCAGCGGTGGCCTGCTTTTCCACATAGGCGGCGAATTCGTCGCCTGACATCGGCATCGGCTCGACTCCGAGCGCGATGAGCTTTTCTCGCACCTTCGGAGTCTGCAGCGCCTTGACGGCCTCGCGCTGGAGCCGATCGACGATCTGACGTGGCGTTCGCGCGGGCAGGAAAAGACCGAACCAGGTCGGATTGGCCGCTTGCGCAAATCCCGCTTCCGCGATCGTCGGTACGTTCGGCAGCGCCGCGGAGCGCTGCTCCCCGTTCGCCGCGAGCGCGGTGAGCTTCCCCTCCCGGATATGCGGCAGAGCCGGTCCGAGCACGACGAAGAAGAAGTCGATGCGTCCCGCCATCACCTCGGTCATCGCCTCGACGCCCCCTTTGAACGGAATGTGGGTCGCCTGCAGACCGGCCGCCTGCCGAAACCGCTCGGCGCTCAGATGTGATCCGCTTCCGACGCCCGGCGAGGAATAGTTGAACGCGCCGGGCTTCGCGCTGGCCGCGCTGACGAGATCGGCGGCTGTGCGGAACCCTCGCTCCGGCGGAACGACCAGCACGAACGGCGTGGCACCGAGCGGCGCCACCGCGATGAAGTCGCGCGCCGGGTGATACGCGGCGTTCGGATAGAGCGCGGGCCCGATCGTGTGAGCGGACGAGTTGACCAGCAGCGTGTACCCGTCCGGCTCGGCCCGCGCGACAGCGGCGGCGCCGAGCGTCTGCCCCGCGCCCGGCCGGTTCTCCACGATGACCGGCTGGCCGAGCTGGTCGGACAGCTGCTCGCAGACAATGCGGGCGACAAGGTCGACCGAGCTGCCGGCCCCGATCGGCACGATCACGCGCAGCGGCTTCGTCGGCCATGTCTGCGCGTCAGCCTGCGAGCCAAGCAACACGAGCGCCAAGGCACCCGACAGCAACCGCATCATGAAAGACATGGCGTCCTCCCCGCATTGTCCCGGCGCCGCACCAGCCCGCCGCCGTCATGTGCGATCTGGACACGAGCGACCGTCGTCGTCCAATATCTATATTCTCTACCAATCAATACCCGTTCGGCATGGATTTCCCTGATGGATCTGCGGCGCGCGCGAACCTTCGTCACCGTGGCTGAGCTCGGGACCGTTTCAAGGGCGGCGCTGCACCTGTGCGTTGCCCAGCCCGCGCTGTCGCGGCAGATCGGCGAACTGGAGCACGAGTTCGGGTTCAAGCTCTTCGACCGCGTGGGGCGCGGGCTTGTCTTGACCGGCGAAGGCGAGCAATTGCTCGTCGATTGCCGCAGATTGCTGAATGACGCCGAGGCAATCGGCGAGCGCGCGCGGTTGTTTCGGCGCGGCGACACAGGCGTGCTGAAGGTGGCGGCGTCGCCGCAGTTCATCGAGGGCACGCTCGCCGACTTCCTGCATCACTATGCGAAGCTCTTGCCGAACGTCGAGGTGAAGCTGCGCGAGGCGATCGGATGGTCCGAGATCAAGGGGCTGCTGGAGCGCGGCGATATTCATCTCGGACAGAACCTGGCGAATGCGGTGCAACCCGACGAGCGGCGCTTCGAGAGCCATCGCCTGGAGCCGGTCGAACTGCTCGCGGCGTTCCAGCCGAAACTGGCGCCCGGGACCGGCAGCAGTCTCGACATCAGCAACTTGGCGAGCCGCCCGTTGCTGCTGCTCGACACGAGCTACGTCTTCAGACGAACGTTCGATGCCGCCTGCCGGCTTGCGGGCGTGGTGCCCACCGTCGCCTTCGAAAGCCGGACCCCGCATACGCTCGTCGCGATGGCGGAAAGCGGGCACGGGCTTGCGATCATTCCCTCGACGATGCGCGTGCGATCCAGCCGCCTGCGCGTGGCTCGCCTGACGTTCCGCCGCAAGCGGCTGCGCGAGCCGCTGGCGATCTTCTGGGACGGGCGGCGTCCGCTCCCGCGCTACGGCACGGCGTTCTGCCGCGCGCTGGCGGACCATGTCCGCGCCGTTTTCCCGGTCACGGGACCATCCGGTTGACCAAGGCCGCTGGCGCGCGCAACCCCGCGCGCCTCACGACGCAACCGCGACCTCGCTCACCCCTGCTGCTTGCACTGTGCCGAGGAAAGCGCGCGCCGCGCCATCGGCATCAGGCCGGGCTCGGGACCGAACGCCCGCACCAGGATCAGCCCGGCCGGCGTCGGCGACTCCACGATCAGCCGGTCGGCCGCCGTCACCTCTTCGTCCTCCGGCAACGCGGCGCGCTGCTGCGTGGTCATCAGGTCGAGCTCGATCACGCGCCGGCCCGCGGCGCGGTCGTTGATCGCGTAGAACGCGACGCCGTTGCGCGTATAGAACGACACCGACGTGTAGGCCTGGCTGACCGGGACGCGCAGCGTGAGCGGTCCGTCGGCCAGATCGTAGCGGCACACGGATGTGGCGAAGGCCGGATCCATGAACGGCAGCACCGCCTCGTCCGGCGTCGCGGCCGGCATCGGCACCATGCTGTTCACCGGCGCCGACGCGGACAGGCGGGTGAAGGCGTCCTGCGTCGCGGTACGCGGCAGCAGCAGCACGCTGCCGAGATGCACGATTCCCCCGAGAAGGAGTCCGCCGAGCAGCCAGAGAGCCCAGCGGATCATGTGCAGCTCTCGCTGACCGCCGGCATCGGCGCGTCTTTCGCGGTGCGCGTCGCGACGCCGACCGGCGTGTCGTAAAGCCGCAGGACCAGGAGATAGCGGTCGATCCCCCCGGTCGGCAGCCAGTTGCCGGCGCGCGCGCGCGAACCGACCACGATCTCGAAATTGCCGTCGGCCTGACGCGCGATCTCCTGCGAGGTGAACCCGTAGCGGTTCGCCGCATTGGGAATGAGGCGGCCGTCGAGGTCGTACAGCGTCAC
>Ga0207674_10007635_pt1 | contig 12598 bp, 8 predicted proteins | sample KBSCornC72_FD_184303 | JGI IMG/M metagenome (GOLD analysis project Ga0207674, IMG submission 184303) | Corn rhizosphere microbial communities from Kellogg Biological Station, Michigan, USA - KBS Corn C7-2 (SPAdes) (version 2) | ecosystem: Host-associated > Plants > Roots > Rhizosphere > Soil ... | reverse complement strand
CCGCGCGGCTCATCGCCTGGGTAACCCTGGTCAACTCGTCCGGCGTCACGTATCCCAACGTCCGGCTCAGGCTCGTCGCCGGTGACCTCGGGCGGATCGGGAAGCGCCCGGAAACCCATCTCCTTGACGGCATGGTCGAAGGTCAGGCATTCGAGACGCGTCCGTCGTTCGAGTATCACACCTACACGCTCAACCGGACCACGACGCTCGCCAACAACGGCGCCAAGCAGATCGAGCTCTTCCCCGCGCGGTCCGGACTGCCGGTCACCAAGAAATACGTCTACGTCGGCGCGCGGCCCACGCCCGGTTGGCCGGACCAACCACTGCTCACGCGCGGCCACGTCCCCGCCAGCCACCGGGTCGACGTCTACCTGCAACTGGCCAACACCGAGCAGGGGGGCCTGGGCATCCCGCTGCCCGCCGGCCGAATCCGCGTGAACAAGCGCGACGCGCAAGGCGCCCAGGACGAGTTCGCCGACGCCCCCGAATTCATCGGCGAAGACACGCTCCCCCACACCCCCAGGGACGAACAGCTCTCGATCCACGTCGGTTCCGCGTTCGACCTGGTCGCCGACCGCACGGAAACCGATTTCAGCGCCAGCGCCGACCGCAGGACGATCACCGAAACGATCGAGATCAAACTCCGCAACCGCAAGACTGAGCCCGTCACGATCCTGGTGCGCGAGCCGCTCTATCGCTGGAGCCAGTGGGAAATCACGGCGTGCAGCGAAAAGTACACCAAGCGCGACGCGCGGACGATCGAGATCCCCGTCGAACTGAAGGCGGGCGAGGAAAAAGCCGTCACGTATACCGCCAGGTACACGTGGTGATATCTACGCAGGCTGGGCCGTTTTCGACAGGGCCGGCCTCATCGGTTATCGGCCGGATTTTCGTTGATTTCATTCGCGGCCAAAGCTAGATTTCAGTGCAACATCACTTCTTGAAGTGGATGGTTAGTTTCACGTCTGGTGTGACGTCAGAAAGATAACGCGGGCGAAATACTCGGTCGGTTGGCCGCGCGTGCGATGCGTCGCTAAAGTGCTTGTCGATGGCTAGGCCCATGGATAAGTCTCTGCACGTATCGGCGTCGGCGAAGATCAATTTGCACCTGCGCGTCGGTCCGCCGACCGCCGACGGTTTCCATCCGTTGTCGTCCTGGATGGTGACCGTCGGGCTCTTTGACAAGTTGGAATTCACTCCGGCCGATCGGCCGGGAGTTCGGTTGTCCTGCGACGATCCCGCGATCCCGTGCGACGCGTCGAACCTGATCGTAAAAACGGGCGCGGCGCTTCTGGCGGCGCGTCCCGAATTGGGTGTGACCGTGACGCTACAAAAGCGAATTCCGGTCGGCGCCGGCTTGGGTGGCGGTAGCGCCGACGGCGCGTTCACGCTTATGGCCCTGAACCACCTGTTCGGACTGAGGCAGTCGGCCGACGAGTTGTCCACGCTCGCCGCACAATTTGGTAGCGATTTATCGTTTTTCTTCCACGGTCCGAGCAGCGTTTGCACCGGCCGCGGCGAAATCGTGAACCCCACGCCGACGCCCAAAGCGCGGTACGCGGTGCTGATTCTGCCCGGGATTCACATGGCGACGCCCGCGGTTTACCGGCGCTTTGACGAAATGGGCGTCGGGGATTCTCGGACACTGGCCCAGCCGCCCGACTGGAAACATTGGGCCACGCTGGGCGCGGAACAATTATTGCCGCTGCTGGTCAACGATCTGGAAATGCCCGCGTTTGCAATCAATGAACGATTGTCCGAATTGCGCGACCGGGCGGAAGCGCTACTAGAAAGGCCTGTGCGGATGAGCGGCAGCGGCAGCACACTGTTTTCGCTATACGATTTTCGCGAGGAAGCGGAAATTTTGGCTGGTCGCATCCGTCTACAGTTGAGCGTGGATGCACGGGTGGTGGAATTGTGTCCGAAGAGTAATCGATACGGGTGAATTCCTCATTATTTCGGCGGGAATCAACGGGATTCTGAAGAAATGGTAATACTTGACGACGTACGAGCGTATTACGAATGATCGCTGGTACGAACGCGGGAAGACAGCTCAAAAGAGATCAGTCGTTCCTCCATCACGTCTGGGAATGAACTGATCTGCGCGGCGAGAGAGACGGAAGCACATCTTGGTTTCTTACACTTTTTCGAGAGTTCTGCTCTCAGATTCATCGGGGAGTTTCTATGCGCTTGACTGACATCCGGATTAAGCTCTGCGAGTCCCAAAACCAGAACAACCGACTCAAGGCGTTTTGCGCTTTGACGTTCGATAACACGTTCGTCATTCGCGACGTCAAACTGATTGAAGGGAACGACGGTCTGTTCCTCGCCATGCCCAGCCGCAAGCTTGCGGACCACTGTCCGCGGTGTGGGGAAAAGAACCACCTCCGGGCGCGCTTCTGCAACAACTGCGGCAGCCACCTGGACGAGAGCCGGTTCCAGCGGTACCAGAACGGGAACGTTCATCCGGGCAACGGGCACAACCGCCTGAAGCTGCACGCGGACATCGCGCACCCGATCAACGCCGAGTGCCGCCAGGCGATCGAGCGGGAAGTCGTGGGGGCCTTCCATGGCGAAGTGGAGCGGTCCAAGCAGCCGGGGTACATTCCGCCCAGCCTTGACGGGGAAGACCTCGACTTTTATGATTCGCCCAACGAGAGCGCCCCGCGGATGCGTCTGCGTCCGACGGGGACGATGGCTCGCTGAGCAGGATTTGATCGAAATGCTTCGCCCCTTTCGACTTACGGTCGTCGTACGATAGGCCGGCACCGCCGATTGATCGTTTGAGATCTCCGATTTGAGATTTCAGAGGATGCGGCGACCGGCCCACCCCCGCCCATCGGCATCCACGCCGAGTGTAATCGACCGTCGTTCCCAATAGATAATTATTGAATCAGCCGCGAGATACCGCTACATTGGCGGACTTCGCATTACAGGAAATCACATGAGCACGCTGCAGAGTAATCCGCAAATGTCCACCGGTTCCGCCACTGCCAAGCCCAAATACAAGGGGAAGACGGGGGCGCAGATTTTTCACGAGATGCTGATCGGGCCGCACAAGGTGGACACGATGTTCGGCTATCCGGGCGGGGCGATCCTGCCGGTGTTCGACCAGCTCTATAAAACCCCGGCGAAGTTCATTTTGAACCGGCACGAGCAGGCGTCGGGGCATTGTGCGGACGGGTACGCGCGGGCGACGGGCCGTCCGGGGGTGTGCGTGGTGACGTCGGGGCCGGGGGCGACCAACACGGTGACCCCACTGGCGACGGCGCAGATGGATTCGATCCCGATCCTGGTCTTTTCGGGGCAGGTGGCGACGAAGGTGATCGGGAACGACGCGTTCCAGGAGGCCGACGTCACGGGCATCACGCGGCCGTGTACGAAGTGGAATTACCTGGTGAAGGACGTGCGGGAGCTGCCGCGCGTGATCAACGAGGCATTTCTGATCGCCACGAGCGGGCGGCCGGGGCCGGTGCTGGTGGATTTGCCCAAGGACGTGACGAGCGGGATGTGCAACGAAGAGGTGGATGACACGCCGCGCGAGCACATCGTGCGGAAGCGCAAGCTGGCGATCACGCACCCGCAGCACCAGCACGAGGCCGAGCAGGCGGCGGAACTGATCAACAAGGCGAACAAGCCGATCTTGTACGTGGGCGGCGGGGCGATCATCGCCGGGGCGCACGAGCCGCTGCGGAAGATCGCGGATCGGGGCAACATCCCGGTGACGACGACGCTGCTGGGCCTGGGGGCGTACGACGAGCACGACCCGAAGAGCCTGTACATGCTGGGGATGCACGGCAGCGCGTTCGCGAACTACGCGGTTCAGGAGTGCGATTTGCTGATCTCGGTCGGGGCACGGTTTGACGACCGCGTGACGGGCAACCTGGCGACGTTCGCGCCCAACGCGAAGATCATCCACATCGACATCGACCCGTCGTCGATCGGGAAGAACGTGGACGTGGACGTGACGGTCGTGGGCGACGCGCGGGTGAGCCTGGAGCTGATCCTGCCGCACATCGAGCACCGCGACCGCAAGGAGTGGTTCAACCAGATCAGCGGGTGGAAGAAGCGGTACCCGTTCAAGTATTTCGACGACACGGACAAGGCCAAGCCGCAATACGTGATCGAGGAGATCAACCGGCAGACGAAGGGTGAGGCGATCGTGACGACGGGCGTCGGCCAGCACCAGATGTGGGCGGCGCAGTTCTACCGCTGGCGGTTCCCGCGGCAGATGATCACGAGCGGCGGGTTGGGGACGATGGGCTTTGGTTTGCCGTCGGCGATGGGCGCGGCGCTGGGTTCGCCGGGTAAGACGGTCATCGACATCGACGGCGACGCGAGCTACCTGATGACGTGCTACGAGCTGGCGACGATCGCCGAGTACAAGATCCCGGTGAAGGCGGTCATCCTGAACAACGACTTCCAGGGGATGGTCAAGCAGTGGCAGGACCTGTTCTACCAGCGGCGGTACAGCCAGACGGTGATGAAGAACCCGAACTTCGCGGCGATGGCGGAGGCGTTCGGCGTGAAGGGGATGCGGTGCGAGCGGAAGGAAGACGTGCCGAAGGTGGTGGATCAGATGCTCAGCCACGACGGCCCGGTGGTGGTCGATTTCGTGGTGGAACCGAACGAGCACGTTTACCCCATGGTGCCCGCCGGCAAGGGCCTGCACGAGCAGGTGCTGGGCGTGGTGGACCAGGAAGGCGGCAAGATCGAGGAGCGGCTGCGGCAGATGATGGATCAGGGGGAGGACCTGGGGACGCTGGCGTAGTTCTGGCCGGTCAGCGAATTGGAAGGAAATGGACGAGCGCGGCGACCTGCCGCGCTCGTCTTTGTTTCCTGATGGTAGCGGATGGTAGAGCGCGTCAACCCCGAGTGTAGCGTGGGAATCCGGGGCGGCGCTTTTGCCGACCGCACGGTTGGACTGACCCTTCCCCAAAGCGCACGGAACTCGCTCCATGGATGTCGGGGCCTTCGCCGCGCGTCGTGGTGTATAGCTGGCGCGGGTTGGCAAGGGGGGGCCGCTGGCATTTAGTCGCAAAGAAGCAAAGAAGCAGAGAAGCAAAGGAATTCAATTGAAAAAACGGGTCGAATACGCCGCGCGCAGTCCGGGCGTTTCCTGGCCTTCTTTGCTTCTTTGCTCCTTTGCGACAAAAGGCCGGCGACGTGGACGCGCGAAGGTCGTGACCTATTCACCCGGGCGCTGATGTGCCGCTGGGACGCGGCTGGCGACGAAGATCCTGGCGGAGCGCGGCGAGACGTCGAATGTTTCCGTCGACGCGCGGGAGATGGCGCGACTTTTCGGGAAGCAGTAGTAGTGGGCGGCCGCGATTGGGACGAGTGGTCGCGCTCGTTCTTTTTCGTGTTACGCGCGTGGCCCTTGAGGTGGAATTGTTTTTGGCATGAAATGGCGGATATGACGGCACGGGCGGTGGCGATTGTGGGCGTGGATCACGTGCAGATTACGGTCGGGAAGTCTGACGAAGTGGCGGCGCGGCAGTTTTATTGCGAATTGCTCGGACTTCGGGAGATCGAGAAGCCGGAGGCGCTCAAGGCGCGCGGGGGGTTCTGGCTGGCGGTGGGGGACCGGCAGGTGCACGTGGGCGTGGAAGAGGGTGTCGATCGCGCGGCGACGAAGGCGCACGTGGCGTACCGAGTGAGCGACGTGGCGGCGTGGCGGGCGCGGCTGGTGGAGGCGGGGGTGAAGATCCTGGAGTCGGTGGCGATTCCCGGGTACGAGCGGTTTGAGTTTCGCGACCCGTTTGGGAATCGGGTGGAGATGATCGCGGCGAGCTGAGGGTCATCGCACTACGGACGAGCGGCCCTCCGGGCACGCCGCGAAACGAAACAGGGGCACGCGTGCGTCTTTTGCCTTGTTCGTGCGCGCGGTAGGGTTGGGGTCACATGAGTCAAGTCGAAGTGAGTGTGAGCGAAGCGCCGTCGTCGTTCGAGGTGTTGCAGCCGGAGTCGGGGCAGACTTGGCGGCTCACGCTGTCGGGCGGGCGGTTGCGGTTGGAGCCGCCTGCCGGGGCGGGGGGCGAGGTGGTGGAGTTGACGCGGGCGGATCGGCCGGCGCGGTTCGAATTGTTGGACACGTTTGTGCTGCGGCGGCACTTGCTGCTGAAGCGGGAGGGACGGCGCGTGCGGTTTCCGTTGTCGCCGGACGTGTTCGCGCGGGTGTCGGCGTGGGCGGGGCCGCCGACGCAAGCCGAATTGAATCGGGCGATCGCGACGCGGCTGCGGTTGTCGGTGGCGGTCGGGATCGTGCTGCTCCTGTTGTCGTTGACTCGGGGCGGACCGGGCGACCGGGGGTCGTGGTCGCCGATGTGGCTCGTCGTGGCGGCGGGCGTCTTACTGGTCGTCTGCGGGTTGGCGGCACAGTTCCACAGGCGGCGCGGGTACTTCGTCGTCGATGGGATCGGTTACGCACTGCTGGGGGCGCAGCTCGTCGGGCGGCTGGCGTACGGGTGGACGTGGGGGTCGGCGGCGGTACTGACGTGGGCGGGGCTGATGATTCTGACGGCGGTGGCGCACTTCCGGCGGTATCGCGGCACGGTCGATTCCGAGTGATCGTGCGGCCGAATTGCGGTACGATCGTCGGCATGAACGTGAGCCTGACGCGGGTGGTGGTGTCGGTGATCGTCATGGGGGCGGCGGCGTGGGCGGGCCGGGCGGACGAGGCGAAGGCGGCGGCGGTGGTGAAGTCGGAATTCGTCGCCGACGAGATGCCGACGGCGTCGTGTCACGCGTCCACGATCGTGCAGAGTGGCGAGGCGATGGTGGCGGCATGGTTCGGGGGGAAGCGCGAGGGGGATTTGTCGGTTGGGATCTGGCTGGCGCGCGACGCGGGGCACGGATGGGGCAAGCCGGTCGAGGTGGCGAACGGCGAGACGCCGGAGAGGCGTTATCCGTGCTGGAACCCGGTGTTGTTTCAGCCGAAGGAGGGACCGCTGATTTTGTTTTACAAGATGGGGCCGAGCCCTTCGGCGTGGTGGGGAATGATGATGACGTCGGCGGACGGCGGGGTGACGTGGTCGAAGTCGACGAGATTGCCCGACGGCATCCTCGGGCCGATCAAGAACAAGCCGGTGGAGCTGGCGGACGGGCGATTGCTGTGCGGGTCGAGTACGGAGGGGCCGGCGGGGTGGCGACTGGAGATGGAGTGGACGAACGATCTTGGGCGGACATGGGGGAAGACGCCGCCGCTGAATGACGGGAAGACGTTTGGCGCGATTCAGCCGTCGATCCTGAAGCTGGCGGACGGCGGGCTGGCTCTGGTTTGCCGGAGCAAGCAGGGGAAGGTGTTGTTCGCGCGGTCGCTCGACAAGACGGGTGAAAAGTGGGGTGAGTTGGCGGCGCTGGCGGCGCCGAACCCGAACAGCGGGATCGACGCGCTGACGTTGGCGGACGGGCGGCATTTGATGGTGTACAACGACACGCCGCGCGGGCGGACGCCGTTGAACGTGGCGTTGTCGGCGGACGGGATGGCGTGGCGGAACGTGCTGACGCTGGAATCGGAGGCGGGGGAGTATTCGTACCCGGCGGTGATCCAGGCGCGGGACGGACGGGTGCATGTGACGTATACGTGGAAGCGCGAAAGGGTGCGGCACGTGGTGATCGATGCGGCGGGACTACAATGAGTCGGTGTCCGTTCGGACACGGCCCGCAAGCGGGCCGGCTAAACCTGGCGAAGTGACGATCCGTTTATGTGGGATATTTACTGGGGAGTTGCGGTCGTCCTCTTGCTCGCGGCGCTCGTGGGGTATTGCGTCTATCGACTGGCGCGGCGGTGGCGGTGGGCGGGGGTGTCGGTCGCGATCGTCTGCACGGCGGGGCTGGCGCTGAACGTGGCGTTTTTCCGGCACAGCTTGCGGGTGGTGAGGTGGATTCCGCTGTCGAACGTGATGGTGCTGGGGGACCCGGACCCGGAACTGGCGGCGGTGCTGATCGGGGTGGGGGCGGCGCTGATGCCGGGGAGCGCGGGGCGGCGGAGCGTGCTGCTGGTGCCGCTCGGGCTCGTGGCGCTGGGGGGTTCGTACGGCGGGTTCTTTTTGGGCGCGCCGCCGATCGGCGATCAATGGAGCGGGGTGGTGTGCCGGCAGACGACGCAGGCGACGTGCGGCCCGGCGGCGGAGGCGACGCTGCTGCGGGCCTATGGCGTGCGCACGAGCGAGGCGGAGATGGCGCGGCTGAGCCTGACGAGCGTGGACGGGACGGGGGCGCGGGCGATTTACCGGGGGCTGCGGTTGAAGACGCTTGGGTCTGATCTGTCGGTGAAGCCGTTCTTCGGGACGGTGGAGGATTTGCGCAAGGTACGCGGACCGGTCTTGTTGCTGGTGCGATTGGACGCGCGGCCGGGCGTCGATCCGCGGTATCAGCAGAAGTGGGGGTGGGTGCCGGGGGTGGCGCACGTGGTGGTGATGTTCCGGTGCCGGGCGGACGGGACGTTCGTGGTGGGCGATCCGGCGATGGGGTTGGAACTGTGGAACCGCGATGCGATCGAGACGCTTTGGCATGGGGAGGGGTTGCAGTTGGTGAAGGGGGGGTGATGGAAGGGGGGGCGAGGGTATCCGTCCTTTTATGCGGTGGCGCGCGGTTACGTCGTTGGACACGGCCCGCAAGCGGGCCGGCTAAACGATGTACTTCGTGTTCGCCGGCGACGTCGGTCGGGCGCGGGTGGGATTCGGTGGGGCACGGGGCGGGGACGTATCGCGATCGCGTTCGCGTGCGGGTGATCGACGCCGAGACGCGCACTGACGCGGCGGGGCGTTGAAGTGGCGTCGGGCGGGCGGGGCGGGTATAGTTGCTGATGTTAACGATGGCTAACACGATGGCGCGTGGGCGGCGCGATCGGGAAAGGGTAGCGGTCGCGCGATGGTCGAAGACGACGACGACGACGACGCTGGCAACCTGACGTTCAAGCTCGCCTCCGAGCCTTGGGAATTCGAGCAGATCCATCGGCTCAATTACCAGACGTTCGTCGAGGAGATCCCGCAGCACCCGGCGAACGATCGGGGCGTGCTGGTCGATCGGTTTCACGACCGCAACACGTACATGATCTGCCTGCGCGGCGGGCGCGAGGTGATCGCGATGCTGGCGATGCGGTGCGAGCGGCCGTTCTCGCTGGATCAGAAATTGGGGGACATCGACCATTACCTGCCGCCGGGGCGGTGGAAGATCGCAGAGATCCGGTTGTTGGCGGCGCGGCCGGAGGATCGGGGTGGGCGCGTGTTTTACCGGTTGCTCCGCGCGGGGTCGCGGCATTTGGCGCGGAGCGGGTATGACCTTGCGGTGATCTCGGGGACGACGCGGCAACTCAAGTTGTACCGGCACATGGGGTTCGTGGCGTTCGGGCCACTGATCGGCACACCGGGGGCGATGTACCAGCCGATGTACGTCACGCGGGAGAGGTTCGCGAAGACGGCGAGCGCGCTGCAGATGCCACTGCCGGGGGGGAATGGCGGCGGCGGCGGCGGCGGGCGGGTGGTCAGCTTTCTGCCGGGGCCGGTGGACGTGAGCGACGCGGTGGCGGCGGCGATGGCGGGTCGGGGGCGGTCACACCGGTCGGCAGAGTTTGTGCAAGACGTTAGCGCGGCGCGCCGCGCGCTCTGCCGGCTGACGGGTGCGCGGCACGTGCAGATCCTGAGCGGGTCGGGGACGCTGGCGAACGACGTGGTGGCGGCGCGGCTGGCGCTGGCGGGCGGGCGCGGGGTGGTGCTGAGCAACGGCGAGTTCGGGGAGCGGCTGGTGGATCATGGCAGGCGGGCGCGGCTGGCGTTCGACGTCGTGCGCGCGCCGTGGGGCGAGGCGTTGGATCTTGCTGCGGTCGACGAGGTGCTGGCCGAGAAGACGGTGGCGTGGTTGTGGGGTGTCCATTGCGAGACATCGACCGGTGTTCTGAACGACTTGTGCGCGCTGAAGCGGCTTTGCGGGGCTCGCGGGATCAAGTTCTGCGCGGATTGCATCTCGTCGGTCGGAACGACCGCGGTTGATCTGGCGGGCGTGCACCTGGCGACCGGCGTTTCGGGGAAGGGGCTGCGCGCGTTCGCGGGGCTTGGCATGGTTTTCCACGACGAGGACATTTGCGACGCGGACGATCGTTTGCCGCGTTCTCTGGATCTCGGCTACGCCGCGCGGATGGGCGGCGTGCCGTTCACGATTTGCTCGAACCTGGTGGATGCGCTGCGCGTGGCGGTGTCGCAAGTGGAATTGACGGAGCGTGTGTCGGCGATTGCGGAATGTCATTCGCGCCTGCGCGCGGGACTGGCGCGGCTGGGGTTGACGGTGCTGGCACGACCGGAATGCGCGGCGCCGGCGGTGCTGACGGTACCGCTGCCGGCGGAGGTCGACGGGGCCGTGGTGGGTGACGCGCTGGCGTCGGCGGGGTTGCTGATCTCGTATCGCAGCGACTACCTGAGGCGCCGCAACTGGATTCAACTGTGCCTGATGGGGGGATATGACGGGGAGACGATTGACCGCTTGTTGCAGGAACTTTGCAAAGTCTTGACCGCCGCGCCCGCCACCGGCCGGGATGCGCCTGCGTCTGCGACAATCCTGTTGCCTTGGTAATGGGGGCGTGTGGTATACTTCTGGCGGCCACAGGCACCTCAGATCGGCCCCCAGCGGAGCGGTTACCCATGTCACGTCCCGGCGCGCGCGTCGTCGTGTGTTGTATTGTGTTTCTCGTCGTGGGCTCGGGGGCGCGGGCGGTGACGCCGCAGCAGGTGGACAAGGCGATCAAGCGCGGGGTGGAGTGGTTTTATTCCACGCAGAACGAGAAGGGGAACTGGGAGACCGCGCCGGCGGCCGGCCGCGACGCACAGAAGGAACCGGCGAACCCGGCGAGCGGGCAGTGGGGCGGTTACTCGTCGCTGGCGACTTACGCGCTGCTGGATGCGGGCGAAAGCTGGAAGGACAAGCGCGTTCGCGACGCGCTGGAATGGTTGAACAAGGCGCCGATGACCGGAACGTATGCCGTCGCGATCCGGTCGCAGGTGTGGCAATACCTGCCGCAAACCAAGGGGGTAAAGGAAGCGGCGCAGCGCGACTGCGGGATGCTCCTGAGCGGGATGAAATCGAAAGGGGATGCGCGCGGCATGTGGGCGTATTTCGTCAGCGACGCCGCCCACCCACGCTACGATCACAGCACCAGCCAGATCGCACTGCTGGGTGTGTGGGCGGCGAACCAGGCGGGGCGCGAGGTGCCGACGGCGTTTTGGAAGGAATCGGAAAATGCGTGGAAGGGTCACCAGAACGCCGACGGCGGCTGGTCCTACATTTACAAGGGCGAGGGCGAGCAGGGGACGTCGAAGATGTCGATGACGCTGGCGGGGGTCGCGACGCTTTTTATCGCTCAGGATTACGTCCACTCGAATGACGGGATCAATTGCGGCGGCAACGTCTTCGATGATCGGCTGGTCTGGGGCACCAAGTGGATCAACGATCACATCGGCGAGGGGATCGGCGGCGGGTATAACTTGTACGCGGCGCAGCGCGTCGGGCTGGCGAGCGGGTTCAAGTACTTCGGGACGTACGACTGGTACAAGGAAGCGGCCGATCGGCTGGTGAAGGGGCAGGGGGGTGACGGCTCGTGGGGCGGCAGTATTCCGGAGACGGCGTTCGCGATGGTGGTGCTGTCGCGCGGGCGTGCGCCGATCATTTTGAACAAGTTCGAGTACACGCTCGAAGGCGCCGCCCCGAAGAACGCCAAGCGGATGATCCGCCCGATCGTCGAGGCGCCGCTGACGCCCAAGGCGACGCCCAGGCCGGCGCGTGCCGACCGCAACGCCCCCAAGCCGCCCCCGAACCAAGCAAGGGAAAAGCCCGCGGCCCCGCCGGCGCTGGTGGAAGTGCCTGCCGATCCCGACGCGAAACCCAATGAGTACGAGGCCAACTGGTGCCAGCGGCCGCGCGACGTCGCGATCTTCACGCGGTGGATGACCGACGTCACGGAGCGCAAGCTGAATTGGCAGATCATCTCCAACCGCGCGTCGGTGGACGATTTCCACGACGCGCCGGTGCTCTATATGTCCGGCAACCAGAGGCTGACGCTGCCGAAGGAGACGGTCGATAAGTTGCGGCAGTACGTCGAAGAGGGCGGACTGGTCTTCGGGCAGGCCGACTGCGCGAGCAAGGAATTCACGGATTCGTTCATCGCCCTGGGTAAGCAGATGTTCCCGATGTACGAGTTCCGGGAATTGCCGGCGGACCACCCGATTTACACGCGGCAAGAGTTTCTGCGCAAGAATTGGAAGAACCCGCCCAGCGTGCTCGCGCTGTCGAACGGCACGCGCGAGCTGATGATCACGCTCCCGGGCAACGACGTCGGTCGCAACTGGCAGCAGGGGACATACCTGGGCAAGGAAGAATCGTACCAGGTGATGAACGGCATCGTGCTCTACGCCGTCGATCGGCAGAACCTGAAGTACAAGGGGGGAACGCACGTCGTGCGACTTGATCCCAACGCGGGGGGCGGCGGCGGCGCGGCGGGCAAGACGATCAAGGTCGCGCGGTTGCAGTTTGCCGGCAACTGGAACCCCGAGCCGGCGGGATGGTCGCGCCTGTCGGCGATCGTGCAGAAGCAACTGCAGACGAAGAT
>Ga0207674_10007633_pt1 | contig 12598 bp, 14 predicted proteins | sample KBSCornC72_FD_184303 | JGI IMG/M metagenome (GOLD analysis project Ga0207674, IMG submission 184303) | Corn rhizosphere microbial communities from Kellogg Biological Station, Michigan, USA - KBS Corn C7-2 (SPAdes) (version 2) | ecosystem: Host-associated > Plants > Roots > Rhizosphere > Soil ... | reverse complement strand
AGATCGACGATGAGGTTCACCCCCATGACGACGAGCGCGACCAGCAGCAGGCTCGACTGCACCACGACGTAGTCGCGCTTGAAGATGGCATCGACCAACCATTTGCCGATCCCCGGCCAGGCAAAGATGGTCTCGGTCAGGATGGCGCCGGCAAGCAGCACACCGACCTGCAGGCCGATGGTGGTGACGACGGGGATCAAGGCGTTGCGCAGGGCGTGCAGCCCGATGACCCGGCGCGCCTTGAGGCCCTTCGCGCGGGCGGTGCGGACGTAGTCTTCCCCCATCACCTCGAGCATGGCCGAGCGTGTCTGGCGCGCGATGACGGCGAGCGGAATGGTGCCGAGCACGATGGTGGGCAGGATCAGATGCGAGACGACCGACTGGAAGGCGCCCTTCTGCCCCGACAGCAGGCTGTCGATCAGCAGCAGCCCGGTGGTCGGCCGGATGAAGTAGCGCACATCGATGCGGCCCGAGATGGGCGTCCAGTGCAGATAGCCCGAGAACAGGATGATGAGCAGCAGACCCCACCAGAAGATCGGCATCGAGTAGCCGATGAGGGCGGTGCCCATCAGGCCCTGGTCGATGACGGTGCCGCGGCGGGTGGCGGCGAAGATGCCGGCGGGGATGCCCAGCACGATGGCGAAGATGATGGCGCACAGGGAGAGCTCGACCGTCGCCGGAAACAGCGTCAGGAACTCCTGGATCACCGGGCGGTGGGTCTCGATCGAGGTGCCGAAATCGCCATGCAGGATGTCGCCGATGTATTTGAGGTACTGCTCCCAGATCGGGCGATCAAAGCCGAACTGGATCTTGAGCTGTTCGTAGCGCTCGGGGGTGACGCCGTGTTCGCCGGCGAGAGCCAGGATCGGATCGCCCGGCAGCAGGCGAACGAAACCGAAGGCGCAGATGGTGATGCCGATCAGCGTCGGCACAATCAAGGCAATTTTGTTGAGGAAGAAGCGCAGCATTGTCTTGGATAGACGAGCGGCGCGAGTTGCCTCGCGCCGCCCCTCAGATCGAATTACTCAGTGACGTCGACGTTGTCGAAGCGGTGCATGGCCAGCGGGTCCTGGGTGTAGCCAGTGACCTTCTTGTCGGTCACGACATAGACCTGCGAGTGGGCCAGCAGGAACGCCGGTGCTTCCTTGTTGAAGATCACCTGAGCGTCTTCGTAGGCCTTGGTGCGCGCGGCCATGTCGGAGTTCGTCTTGGCCTTCTGGATGTCGGCTTCGAAATCCTTGTTGCACCAGCTCGAGTAGTTGGACACGCCAACCGCCGAGCAGGAGAACAGGGTGGCAAAGAAGTTGTCCGGATCGCCATTGTCACCCGACCAGCCGATCTGGAAGGCGCCCGGACGATCGGCTTTCTTGCCGTCGGCGCGGTACTTGGTCCACTCCTCGGTGGTGATGTTGGCGGTCACGCCGACCTTGGCCCAGTCGGCCTGGATCAGCTCAGCAGCGCGGGCGAAGTTCGGGTTGTAGGGACGCGAACGATCCGACGCCCACAGGTCGATCTTGGTGACACCATTGTCGGCCAGGATCTTCTTGGCAGCTTCCGGGTCATACTTGTCGAACTTCACGTCCTTGTTCCACGACCACATGGTGGGCGGGATCAGGTTGTCGGCCGCCACGGCGCCCGCATCCTGGAACAGCGACTTGATGAGCGCGTCGCGATCGATCGCCATGTTGAGGGCATGACGCACCTCCGGCTTGTCAAACGGCGGCTGGGTGGTGTTGTAGCTCATGTAGCCGACGTTGAGGCCGGCCATCGAGTAGGTGGTGAGGTTGGTGTCGGCCTTGATCGCCGGGATGTCGGCCGGGTTCGGGTAGGCCATCACGTCACACTCGCCGGACTGCACCTTCTGCAGGCGGGTGGTGGCATCGGGCGTGATCTGGAAGATCAGGTCGTCGAGCTTGACCTTGCCGGCCCAGTAATCCGGGTTGGCCTTGTAGCGGATCGTGGTGTCGAGCTGGTAGTCGACGAAGACGAAGGGGCCGGTGCCGACCGGCTTGGCAGCAAGGTCCGGCATGGTGTTGGCGGCCTGCAGCTTGTCGGCATATTCCTTGGAGAGGATCGAGGCGAAATCCATCGCCATGTTGGCGAGCATCGGCGCGTTCGGCTCGGTGAGCGTCAGCTGCACGGTGTAGTCGTCGATCTTCTTCCACTCTTTGGTGTATTTCGGCATGTCCATGCCGACGTAGTAGTCGTAGCTCAGGTTCGGCAGATAGGTGAACCACGGCGACTTGTCGTCCTGCTGACGCATGAACGAGAAGATCACGTCGTCGGCGTTGAAGTCGCGGGTCGGGGTGAAGAAGTCGGTGGTGCCGAACTTGACGCCCTTGCGCAGGTGGAAGGTGTAGGTCAGGCCATCGGCCGAAATGTCCCAGCTCTCGGCGAGGCCGGGCTCAACTTCGGTGGAGCCGTGCTTGAACTCGACGAGGCGGTTGTAAACGGTACGGGCGCCGGCGTCGTAGTCGTTGCCGCCGGTGGTGGTGCCGGGGTCGAAGTTGGCCGGCGACGCTTCCGAGCAATATACGAGCGTCTTGGCGTAGGCGCTGCCGCCCAGCACGACGGCGAGCGCCGCGGCGGTCAGCAGGGTTTTCGCGAATTTCATGGATGTCTCCCGAAAGATTATTTGCGCTCCGGGCACTTTCCACCCCGAGCCTGGGGCGCAACAAAGCGTTTTTCGAAGCGAACCGCAACGGGAATATTCGTCTAGTGCCTTGCAGTTGAACGCGCTTTTCCGTGCGCAGGGGATGATCGCAAGCGCTAAACGATTGGTCCGTTTGACCAAATGGTCAATCAATGACCCATGGGGAGAGCAATGACCGCAAGCGTCGCGATGACGACATTGGTGGTGGACGATTACGACCGGGCAATCGCGTTCTATCGCGACGCACTGGGCCTGACACTGGTGGCCGATACCGACATGGGCGGCGGCAAACGCTGGGTGGTGGTGAGCGGTCCCAAAGGCGGCCGGCTGCTGCTGGCCAAGGCGGCCGACGAGGCGCAGCGGGCCGCGATCGGCAGGCAGGCCGGTGGGCGCGTGGGGTTCTTCATGGAGACCGACGATTTCGCCGCCGACCACGCGGCGTTCGTCGCCCAGGGCGTGGTGTTCCGCGAGGCGCCGCGGCACGAGGCGTATGGCACGGTGGCGGTGTTCGAAGACCCGTTCGGCAATCTCTGGGATTTGATCGAGCCCAGGGTCTAAGCGCTGGGCCCGGGCCCGATGGCGGGCTAGGGTGGTTGTCCCTCCCCTGACCAACCCCACATCCCGGAGCCTGCCATGACAGCACGCCGCCTTGGCCGCACTGACCTTTTTGTCGAGCCGCTGATCTTCGGCTGCAACGTGCTGGGCTGGACGCTCGAGGAAGCGGACGCCTATCGGGTGCTCGACGCCTTTGTGGACGCGGGCTTCACGGCGTTCGACACCGCCGACGTCTACGGCAAGGGCAAGTCGGAAACCATCCTCGGCAACTGGATGAAGGCGCGCGGCACTCGCGGCAAGGTGCTGGTGTTCACCAAGGTGGGCGCCGCCAACGCCGACGGCAAGCGCGACCTCAGCGCCAAATGGATCGCAAGCGAAGTGGAGAACTCGCTCAAGCGGCTGCAAACGGACGTGATCGATCTCTACCAGAGCCATTGGCCCGATACCGGCACACCGCAGGAGGAGACGCTCGAGGCGCTCGACCGGCTGGTGAAGGCCGGCAAGGTGCGCTGGATCGGCAGCTCGAACCAGGATGGCAAGCTGCTCGGCGAGGCGCTCGCGATCTCGCAGAAGAAGGGTTTCTCGCGCTACGAGACGGTGCAGAACGAATACAACCTCTACGACCGTTCGAGCTTCGAGGGGCCGGTGCAGAACCTTTGCGTCAATGAGGAGGTCTCAGGTATCGGCTATTTCAGCCTGGCGCGCGGGTTCCTCGCCGGCAAGTACCGGAGCGCTTCGGATGCCGACAAGAGTCCACGCGGCAGGGCGGCGGTCGACAAATACCTCAATGCCAAGGGCGAGCGGATATTGAAGGCGCTCGACGCGGTGGCCAAGCGCCGGAGCGCGACGGCGGCTGCCGTGACGATCGCCTGGATTGGGGCGCAACCCGGAGTGGGGGCGCCGATTGCGTCGGCGACCTCGGTGGAACAGCTCAAGAGCCTGACGGACGGCGCACGGCTGGGCCTGAGCGGCGATGACCTGAGAGAGCTGACGGTCGCCGGCAGATAGCTACCCCGCGACCGTGCCGAACAGCGCTCCGACCGCGTAGGTGACGACCATGGCCAGCACGCCCCAGAAGGCAACGCGTAGAGCGCCCTTCCACAGAGAGGCGCCGCCGGTTTGCGCCCCGAGCACGCCGAGGATCACCAAGACCACGAGCGAAACGACAGCGACCGCGGCGACCGTAAAGCGGCCGAAGGTGAGCCAGGCGGCAATGAGCGGCAGCGCGGCGCCGACCGTGAAGGTGACGGCGGAAGTCCATGCGGCCTGCAACGGATTGGACGTCGTTACCTCGGTGATGCCGAGCTCCTCGCGGGCGTGGGCGCCGAGTGCGTCCTTTTCCATGAGCTGGCGCGCCACCTGATGAGCGAGCTGCGGATCGAGGCCGCGGCGCTCGTAGATGGTGGCCAGCTCCTCTAGCTCATCGTCCCAATGGATCTCGAGTTCGGACTTTTCACGGGCGAGATCGGCGGCCTCGGTATCGGACTGCGAGCTCACCGAGACATATTCGCCGGCGGCCATCGACATGGCGCCGGCGACCAAAGCGGCGAGGCCGGAGAGGACCACGGTGTTGTGCGGCGAACCCGCCGCCGCGACGCCAACCAGGACACTCGCGACCGAGACGATGCCGTCATTGGCGCCGAGGACAGCGGCGCGCAGCCAGCCGATGCGGTGGACATAGTGCGCTTCGGAATGAATGGAAATCTCGGTCAAAACGATCGTCCTCTTTGTTGGTGCGCGCTGTGGCAATCCTAGGTGACAGGAAACTTACACGGCGAGATAGCCGCCATCGACCGGCAACACGGCGCCGGTGATATAGGATGCAAACGGCGAGCACAGGAACAGCGCTGCATTGGCGACATCTTCGGGCGTGCCGTAACGGGCGAGTGGAATGCGTGGTTTTATGCGGGCGACAGTGTCGGGATTGCTGAGGGCCCCCAGGGCGATGCCGGCGTCGATCCAGCCGGGGGCGAGGGCGTTTACCCGAATGCCGTCAGCGGCGTAGGCCCCCCCGAGCGAGCGGGTGATCTGGGCGACGCCGCCTTTGCTGGCGGCGTAGCCGGGCGCGTGCGGTGCGCCAAGGACACTGAAGATCGAGCCGATGTTGAGGATGACGCCGTGCGTCCTGGCGAGCAGCGGCCGGGCGGCGGCGCAGACGCGCATCGTCCCCGACAGGTTGACGTCGAGCAACAGGTCGAACACCTCCGGATCGTGCTCTTCGGCCCGGCGAATGATGCCGGCGCAGTTGACGACGACGTCGAGGCTGGGCAGCGCGCCGACAAAGACTCTTACCGCGGCATTGTCGCGGACGTCGAGCACGTGGAGGCTGGCATTACGCGGCGCCGCGTCGACTTCCTTCTGCGTGGCGCCGGTGGTAGTGACCGTTGCGCCCGCGGCCGCGAAAGCGGCGACGATCCCCGCGCCGATCCCGGAGGTGCCGCCGACCACGAGCACGGACTTGCCGGTATAGTCGATATTCATGGAACGCTCCTCTAGCGGACGAACTGGTCGACGTAGTCGGCACCGAGGCCGGCCGCGGCGTAGTGGCGGCGGCACATGTCGATCTTGGTGAAGACGTCCTCGAAGCCGATCTGCCGGTTGTCCTTGTCGAGATAGACCATGCACCCGGAGATGTTGAAGAAGGTGATCATCTCGGCACAGTCCTCCGGCACGGTGAGGGTGTGGATCTCGCCGGGCGGCTCGAAGACATAGGAGCCCGTCTCGGCCACCCAATCGTGCTCGAGGTAGTGCCAGCGCCCCCTGATCACATAGCCGTGTACCGGGGCCGGATGGAGGTGCCGGCTCAGGATGCCGGAGCGCCGAACCCGCAGCAGGTTGCACCACTGACCCTGCATAGTGTTGAGCAGGAGCGGCCGGAACCAGACGCCGTCGGCCTGCGGCACCCAGACCCGCTCGTCCTCGGGGATGGCCAGGATCTGGGCTTCCTTGGCGGCAAGCGGATGGGCCGAGCCATTGAGCGTGTCATACATGGGGAGACTCCTTTGGCGAGCAGCGTGCATGGCGGGATGCCGGAGGGCAAGCGGGAGTACGACGCAGGTTCCCCCGGGGCGAGGCACTGGACGGAGTGCGGCATGTGCGGCCTCGGCAAGCGGGGCGGAGAGGCGTAGGAGGGGGGAGGAGATATCGACGTGACCACCACTGCCCTGCCCCACTCGCACACCGCCCAGCGAACGACCTTTGCGATCATTTTCGCGGTGGCGCTGTGCCACGGCATCAACGACATCATGCAATCGCTGCTGACGGCGATCTATCCGATCCTCAAGCAGAGCTACGGGCTCGATTTCGTACAGCTGGGATTGCTGACGCTGACGTTCCAGTGCACGGCGTCGCTGCTGCAGCCGGTGATCGGCATCTATACCGACAAAAGGCCACTGCCCTATTCAATCGCCACGGGGATGGCGTTCACGGCGGTGGGGCTGGTGGTGCTCGGTTTCGCGCACGATTACTGGCTGCTGCTGCTCGGCTCGGCCTTCATCGGTTTCGGCTCGGCGGTGTTCCACCCCGAGAGCTCGCGCGTGGCGCGGCTCGCCTCCGGCGGGCGGCACGGGTTCGCGCAATCTACGTTCCAGGTGGGCGGCAATACCGGGCAGGCGATCGGACCGCTGCTCGCGGCGTTCGTGGTGCTGCCGCACGGGCAGAGCTCGGTGGCGTGGTTCGCCGTCGCGGCGCTGTGCGGCGGGGTGATCCTGAGCTGGGTGGGGCGCTGGTACAGCGAGCACATGCGACGGGCGGCCTCGCGCCCGGCCGCCAGCACGGCGCTGCCGTTCGATCGCAGGACCACGGTGATTGCGCTCACAGTGCTGACGCTGCTGACCATCACCAAGAACGTCTACATTGCCGGCATCGCCAACTACTTCACCTTCTATCTGATCCACAAATTCGGGCTCGACGTGGGGCAAAGCCAGCTGATGCTGTTCCTGTTCCTCGGCGCTTCGGCGGTGGGTGTATTTCTGGGCGGACCGATCGGCGACCGCTTCGGGCCGAAGTTCGTGATCTGGCTGTCGATCATTGGAGCCCTGCCCTTCGCGCTGGCGCTGCCCTATGCCGACTTCACCTGGACGGTGATCCTGTCGATCATTATTGGAATTGTGTTCTCGTCATGTTTCTCGGCGATCGTGGTGTTCGCGCAGGAGCTGGTGCCGGGGCGGATCGGGATGATCGCGGGAATCTTCTTCGGACTGGCGTTCGGCGCCGGTGGGATCGGGGCGGCGGCGCTGGGGGCTCTGGCGGACGTTCGCGGGATCGACTTCCTATTCCAGGTGACAAGCTACCTGCCGCTGCTGGGTTTTCTCACGGTGTTCCTGCCCGATTTCAAGAAGGCCGTGCGGGTCGCTTAGTTTGCGGTCGGGTCCTTCCCCATGCTGCGCATAGAGGCGAGGATCCGACGGAAAGCTCGGCTACCTGATCAAAATTGCGCGGAAGTCGTTGACGTTGGTGCCGGTGGGGCCGGTGACGACGAGGTCACCGATGGCCTTGAAGGCGGTGTAGGCATCGTTGTTGGCGAGGGCGGCGCGCGGGTCGATGCCGGCGGCGCGCATGCGGGCGGCGCTGGTGCCGTCGGCGACCGCGCCGGCATTGTCTTCGGAGCCGTCGATGCCGTCGGTGTCGGCGGCAAGCGCCGCGATGCCGTCGGTGCCCTCGATGGCGAGGGCGAAGGACAGCAGGAATTCGGAATTACGGCCGCCTTTGCCTCGGCCACGCACGGTGACGGTGGTTTCGCCGCCCGAAAGCAGCAGGGCCGGACGGTGGAACGGGCGGTCGCGGAGGTCAACCTCCTTGCCGAGGGCAGCGAGCACCTGGCCGACGTCGCGGGCTTCGCCTTCCACGGCGTCGGACAAGATGTGGGAGTGATAGCCGCGCTCCTCGCCGAGCGCCGCCGCCGCATCGAGCGAGAGCGCCGAGGAGGCGACGATGCGAACGCTGTTTTTGGCAAAGCGCGGATCGTCGGGACGCGGCGCCGGGTTCTCGGTCGAGGCCAGGAGGGCCGTCGCGGCGGGCGGCAGCTCGATGCCGTGCAGCGCCAGCAGGTGCTTCACCTCGGCGCGCGAGCCGGCGATGGGGACGGTCGGTCCCGAGGCGACGAGCGCGGGATCGTCGCCGGCGACGTCGGAGACGATGAGGGTGGCGACACGAGCCGGGGCGGCGAGCGCGGCCAGGCGGCCACCTTTGATGGCGCTGAGCTCATTGCGGATATGGTTCATGACGCTGATTGGCAGACCGGACGCGAGGAGGATGCGCGTCACCTCCTGTTCGTCCTCGAAGCTCATGCCGGGGCCGGGCGACGGCAACAGCGCCGAGCCGCCGCCGGAGATGAGCGCGACGACGAGATCGTCTGGGCCGAGGCCGTGTACCTTTCCCATGATGCGGCGGGCGGCGAGGAAGCCAGCTTCGTCGGGCACCGGGTGCGAGGCCTCGACGATCTCGATCTGGCCGGCGGGCACGGCATAGCCGTAACGGGTGACGACGAGCCCGGTGAGCGGACCGTCCCAGAGCCGCTCGAAGGCGGCGGCCATCTGCGCGGAGGCCTTGCCGGCGCCGACCACCACGGTGCGACCGCGCGGCTTGTCGGGCAGATGGCGAACGATGGCGCGGCCGGGATCGGCGGCGGCGACCGCGGCGCGGAACAGGTCTTCGAGCAGGGCGCGGTCCATGATGTCCTGACGCTTGCGACGCGTGTCACAATGCCGTCAACTGGGGTGGCTAGCCAGTGGTTTTCCTCAGCGCGTCCCCCAGCATGACCGAGCGTTTCGCGATCTATTTTGCCCCGGCCCGGGAGTCCGCCCTGTGGCGGGCGGCCGAGGGGTGGTTCGCCCAGCCGGACCTGCCGCCGATCTCGGAGTCGGCGCGACGCTACGGGTTCCACGCCACGATCAAGGCGCCGATGCCGCTCAGCGACGGGATGGACCGGGCGGCGCTCGAGATGGCAGTCACGGAGTTCGCGGCGATGCGGGCGCCGGTGACGCTGGGGCGGTTAGCACCGACGCCGATCGAGGGCTTCCTGGCGCTGGTCGCCAGACCGCAGCCACAGGCGGTCACGGATTTCGCCGCGGCTGTGGTGGTGGCGTTCGAGCGGTTTCGCGCGCCGATCTCGGCGGAGGATCGGGCGCGGCGGCTAAAGGCACCGCTGACGGCGCGGCAGATCGAGCTGGTGGATGCGTATGGCTATCCCTACGTGCTCGAAGAGTTCCTGTTCCACATGACGCTGACCGACCGGCTGGAGGCTCCGGCGCTGACGGCCATGCGGGAGCGGGCGGCGGGGTGGTTCGCCGAAGCGTTGGCGCAGCCGATCGTGCTTGACCGGCTGGTGCTTTTCCACGAGGCAGAGGCCGGCGCGGCGTTCCGCCGACTCGACGACCATGTCCTCACGGGAGGCGCAGCATGACCGAGACGATTTTCCGCAACGCGCAGATCGTGCTGCCCGACGAGGTGATCCAAGGCAGCGTCAGGATCGAGGACGGGCTGATTGCGGCGGTGGATGCGGGCGGATCGGTTGGCGAGGACTTCGAGGGCGACTACCTGATTCCGGGGCTGGTGGAACTGCACACCGACCATCTCGAGAACCATTACCGGCCGCGGCCCGGTGTGTACTGGAATCCGCTGGGTGCGCTGCAGGCGCATGACGTGCAGATTGCCGGCTCGGGCATCACCACGGTGTTCGACGCAGTGCGCATCGGCTCGGACCCGGAGACGCCGGGCGGCATGGGCGACCACGTCGAGGTGCTGATCGAGGCGATCAGCACGGGGGTCGAGGACGGACGGCTGCGCGCCGACCATCTGGTGCATCTGCGCTGCGAGTTGCCGACGCCGGACGTGCTGGCCGATTTCGAACGGTTCTGTCATTTGCCGCTGGTCAAGCTCGCGTCGGTGATGGACCACACGCCGGGACAGCGGCAGTACCAGACGGTCAGCAAATACGTGCATTACTACAAGGAGCGGATGCGCTTTTCGGATGCCGAGATGGACGCGTTCATCCAGACCCGGCATGACGAACAGGCGCTGTATTCGGCGCGCAACCGTGCGGCGATTTTGAAGCGGGGGCTCGAGGTGGGGATCGCCTTTGCGAGCCACGACGATGCGACGCCCGAGCATGTCAGCGAGTCGGTGGCGGACGGGGTGAGCATTGCGGAATTCCCAACCACCATGGTGGCGGCGGAGCAATCGCATGCGGCAGGCCTCGCCGTTCTGATGGGGGCGCCGAACGTGGTACGGGGCGGCTCGCATTCGGGCAATATCGCCGCCACGGACCTGGCGCGGGAGGGCTGCCTCGACGTCATGAGTTCGGACTATGTGCCGGGGGCGCTGATCCATGCCGCGTTCATGCTGCCAGAGGTGGTCGAGGGTGTGAGCCTGCCGCAGGCCATCCGGATGGTCTCGGCAACGCCGGCAAAGGCGGCGCATCTGAGCGATCGTGGCGAGATCGTCGCCGGCAGGCGCGCCGATCTGGTGCGGGTGCGGATGCATGGCGACATGCCGGTGGTCAAAGGCGTGTGGCGACAGGGCCGGCGCGTCAGCTGATGGCCGGCCGGTTGGTGCTGGTGGTCGGCCCATCGGGTGCCGGCAAGGACACGCTGATCGCGGCAGCCAAAACGGCGCTGGCTGGCGACGACCGCTATGTTTTCCCCAAAAGGATCATCACGCGGCACGCGGTGCCGACGACCGAGGATCACGACTCCGTGAGCCCGGAGCGGTTTGCCGAGCTCAAGCAGGCCGGAGCGTTCGCGCTCGATTGGGAGGCGCATGGGCTGACCTACGGGCTGCCGGCGCGCCTCAACGAGGATCTCGCGGCGGGCCGGACCGTGGTGGTCAATGGCTCCCGTGCCGCGGTCAAGGAGGCGCGCCGGCGCTTCGCCGCGCTGACCGTACTGCTGATCGACGCGTCGACCGAAGTACGGTCGGCGCGGTTGGCCGGGCGGGGGCGGGAAACCGCCAGCGAGATCGCAGAACGGTTGGGGCGGGAGGTGCCGGACGCCCTGCCCGGTGCGGTGCGAGTCGACAATTCGGGGGCGCTGGCCGATGGTGTTGCGGCGTTCCTGGCGGCGTTAAGCGCGTGAACCTTTGGTAAGGTGGGGCGTTGCACCCCAAAATGCGTCGTTTGCAGGGGGCAGGCATGGGTCGAAACGGGCTTTACGCGGTGATAGCCGTTCTGGTTGTGGCCGTAGTGGGTCTCGGCGGCTATTTCATCTACCAAGAAACCCATAAGCCGGCGCTGGCCATCACGGTCGACAAGAGCGGCATTCAGGTACAAGGCAATGGCTGAAATCTCCGAACACGCAGTGGTGGATGCCTTGGTCGGGGAATTGGCTCGGCAAGGCCAGGGCGGGCGGCCCGGAAACGACCCCAACCGCCTCACCTCCTATCCCATCAAGGGGACCATCGACGTGGTGGCTCTTGCCGAGGCGGTGGAAAATGCGCTACGCGGCGTGACCGTTGACGACGATGGCAAAGAGCCGGCGGAGCTTAGCGCCGCCAATGACGGATGAAAGAACTGGCTGTCGAACAGGGAAGCGGCCAAGCGTCAGGCATGATCGATCATCATACTTCCCGGTCCACTTTCCTCTAACGAAGAGCAAAACCCATGAATCGCAACACCTGGATTATCATTATCGTGGCCGTGATCGTGATCATCGGCCTGATCTGGATCTTCAACCGCGGCAGCAACACCACGACCGTCAACACCGCGTCGAGCTCGGCCGCCGTGAGCTCGTCGGCCGCGCCGGCCTCGTCCTCGGCCGCTGCCTCGTCGTCTGAAGCCACGCCGATGGCTCCGGCGTCTTCGTCGGCCGCCCCGGCCGCGTCGTCGTCTGAAGCCGCCCCGATGGCCCCGGCCTCCTCGTCGGCCGCTCCGGCCCCGGCGTCGTCGTCCGAAGCCACCCCGATGGCCCCGGCTTCCTCGTCCTCGGCCGGCTGATCTCGGTTACATCAGTAGCACGAGCCCCCGCCAGCGATGGCGGGGGCTTTTTGTTGGCTGGGGGGATGGCTGCTTCCGTGCCGCTCGACCTCATATGGTCGAGTTTGGAAGCACTCCCATCGATAGGCTTCGCCTGGTTCCCCTCCCTCAAGTGGGAGGGAGAGGTGCCGAATAAGGTCTTGAGTGTTGGTCGAGTGAGCCAGCTGTGGTCGCGCATCTGCCGCGCGGCCGTGTTGGCACCGTGCATGGGGCTGTCCCCTCACCAGCTTCGCTGGTGCCTCCCCCCGCACGTCGTCGCAGGAAAGGACGCCGACTGAGGTCTCACTGCACAACGAGAGCCGGCTGTTACTCCGCGGGCGACGTTTCGGGCTGGGTGGCGTGGCGGGCAGCTTCGGCGATGCGGCGGCGTTCGCGATAGGCACCGAACTGCAGGTCGGCGACGACGCCGATGAGGATCACTG
>Ga0207674_10007632_pt1 | contig 12598 bp, 10 predicted proteins | sample KBSCornC72_FD_184303 | JGI IMG/M metagenome (GOLD analysis project Ga0207674, IMG submission 184303) | Corn rhizosphere microbial communities from Kellogg Biological Station, Michigan, USA - KBS Corn C7-2 (SPAdes) (version 2) | ecosystem: Host-associated > Plants > Roots > Rhizosphere > Soil ... | reverse complement strand
CCGAACAGAAGCAGCGAAGGCATGTCGGTCATCAGCCTGGGAGGAATCTCAAAGAACTTCTGCCGCACCGGAACGCCCGTCACCGTACACCGCCGGAAGTAGCTGCACGTCTCCTGGAAGTGCACTGCCGCCGCGGTTGCGAACGGCGCCATCATCCGATTCGCAAATCCCGGAACCACGTTGGGCTCGAATATCAGTGTCGGTATCCTGCGTAAACTCGCCGCCAGCATCGCCGGGCCAGACGCATAGCCACCTACTCCGATCACCACATCCGGCTTGAACGCGGAAAGAATTTTCGATGAGGCGAATATCGAGCGTGGTAACGCCGTCATTGTTTTCAGCCGAGTCGTAAGACTCACCCGGTTGAGCGCGCCAACTTCGATCAGTTTCAACTCAAATCCGGATATCGGAACCAGACGGTTCTCGATCCCTCGCGCTGTCCCAATGAAAATGACCTCGGCTCCAAGGCGCGCCTTCAGCTCCTGCGCAATCGCAAGCGCAGGAATTACATGCCCGCCCGTTCCTCCTCCAGCTAATACCGCTCGCATGACCTAGTCCGTTTGTTTTGTGATGTTCAGTAGCACGCCGACGCTGGCCAGCGTAATGAACAAAGATGAGCCGCCATACGAAATAAAGGGAAGCGGAATCCCCTTCGTCGGCAGCATCCCGAGAACCACGCTGATGTTAAAGAACGCCTGCACACCCACCATGGCCGTGATGCCCACCGCCATAAATCTCGCGAAATTATCCTTCGTCTCCATCGCGCAGCGCAGGCCACGATAGCAGAAAAACGCGAACAACAGGACGATGATGACCGACCCTATAAGTCCCCACTCTTCCGCGATCACCGCATAAATGAAATCCGTCTGCGGCTCCGGAAGATAAAACAATTTCTGCTTGCCCTCCATCAACCCCTGTCCCGTCACTCCGCCTGTACCCACGGCGATCAGCGACTGGATCATGTGGAACCCCTTGCCCTGCGGATCGGCATACGGGTCGAGGAAAGCAAGAATACGCTGATATCGCCACGGCGTCCGGAACACCAGCCAGTACAGCGGAACCACCGAAGCTGCCGCCGCATAGCCCAGATACTTAGGATGAACTCCTGCCACCCACAGCACTGCGGCCGTAATCGCGCAGCAGGCCATCGCCGTACCTAGATCCGGTTCTTTGACGATCAGCAGCGAGAACAACAGCGTTGGAATCAGCGCCGGAAGCAACGTCCTCCGCCAGTCATCGATATCCCGCAGCCGCGATTCCAAAAAATAAGCGAGATAAATAATGATGGCCGGCTTAGCCAACTCGGAAGGCTGGAACGAGAACGGCCCCAACTTCACCCAGCGATGCGTATTGTGCGATCGATCCAGGAAGAATACGAGGATAAGCAGCAGCGTTGTTATACCGATGCTGCCGTAAACAATCGCAGGCTTCCGGAACTTCCGGTAGTCCACCTGCATCATCACGAACATCATGCCGATGCCGGCAACCGCCCACAACGTCTGCTTCAGCATGAAGTAATACGGGGACCCGAACCGATCCTTGGCGATAACCGCCGACGCGCTGAATACCATCACCAGTCCAATCAGGACCAGCAGCAGTGTGACGCCGAACAGCCACTTATCCACACTGACGCGCTTCGCCAATTACTCGCCTCCCACGTGGCTTGCCTCGCGTGCAGCCAGCGCATGTACCGCTTCCTTGAAAACTCGCCCGCGATGCTCGTAGCTCTGGAACTGGTCGAAGCTCGCGCACGCCGGAGCCAGCAGAACGATATCGCCGGGCGCGGCAAACTCACTCGCCTTGCGTACCGCCTGCTCCAAGGTTCCCGCGCTTGTCACCTCAACCCCGCTGATCTGCGACTCGATCTTTTCCGCGGCCGCGCCGATCGTGTACACCCGCTTCGTGCGCGCCTTCAGAAGATCATTCAGAACCGAATAATCGCTACCCTTATCTTTGCCGCCAAGGATGAGGTGAATCTTCCCGGGGAACGATTCCAGCGCCTTGATCGTCGCATCCACGTTCGTGGCCTTTGAGTCGTTGAAGTACTGCACGCCATGAATCGTTGCCGTGTACTCCAAGCGATGCTCGACCGCCTTAAAGTCCTTCACCGCCTGCCGAATCTTCGAAGCCTCGACTCCGGCCAGTGCGCCCATCGCAACCGCGGCTAAGACGTTCTCAAGGTTGTGCGCGCCCTTCAATGAAATCTCTTCCACCGGCATGATCTCGCGCTCGCCGCTCGAATCGCGGAAGATGATCTTCCCGCTACGAACGAACGCACCGCGTTCCACCTCCGACTTGCGGCTGAACCAGAACACTTGCGACTTCAGCTTCTGTCCCAGCGTCGCGCAGGTCGCATCATCCTTATTTAGGACGGCGAAGTCTCTCTCCGTCTGGTTCTCGAAAATCCTGGCCTTCGCGGCAATATACGCCTCCATCGACCCATGTCGGTCGAGATGGTCCGGCGTGATATTCAAGATTGCTGCAATGTGCGGCTTGAAGGTTTCAATCGTCTCTAACTGGAAGCTCGAAATTTCCAGGACCACCCACGTGCTCGGTGACGACTGGTCTACGAACGTGATTGCCGGGGTGCCGATATTTCCGCCAACCAGCGATTGCAATCCTCCGGCCGCAATCACCTCGCCAGTCAACGTAGTTGTCGTCGTCTTCCCGTTGGATCCCGTAATCGCGATCACCTGCCCTTGCAGGTAGCGCGCCGCTAGCTCTATTTCCCCGATGACGGGAATTCCCATCTTCCTGGCATTCACCAGTTGCGGAACTCCATTCGGAACGCCGGGGCTCACGACGATCAGGTCCTGGTCGCGGAACGTCCGCTCCCCGTGCTTCCCCGTCTCCACCACGATGCCTTTATCGAGCAGCGCCGGAATTTCGTTACGAAGCTGTTCCTGCGACTTCTCATCGGAAACAGTGACGCGCGCCCCGCGCGATTGCAGGAACAACGACGAGGCCACGCCCGATTTCCCGAGCCCGACCACCAACACACGTTTGCCTTTCACGTCCATGAGAGCCTTCGTCATTGTGCCACGGAAACTCCGCAGCGCAATCAGGTGAGTACCTATAAGAATATATTTAGGGCGAGCATTTCTTCGTGGTCCTTCGTGCCCTTAGTGGTAAGGCTTCTTAGTGCCCTTCGTGGTGAGCTTTTACCTGAGCTTCAACGTGGTCAACGCAAACAACGCAAACACCAGCGAAGCAATCCAGAACCGCACGATGATCTTCGACTCCGACCATCCCATCAGCTCAAAGTGATGGTGCAGGGGAGCCATCTTGAAGATCCTTTTCTTCCTCAACTTATAGCTGCCCACCTGCAGGATCACCGAAACCGCCTCGATCACGAACACTCCACCGATAAACGGCAGCAGCAGTTCCTGCTTGATGATCACGGCCACCGTTCCTATTGCTCCGCCCAGCGCCAGTGAGCCCACGTCGCCCATAAACACTTCCGCCGGATGCGCGTTATACCAAAGGAAACCGATCGCCGACCCCACCATTGCCCCGCAGAACACCGTCAGTTCGCCAACCTGCGGCAGCTTCGATAACTCCAGGTAGTCCGCGAACACGGCATGTCCGCTCACATAAGTAAGGACCGTTAACGCTCCCGCCGCGATCACCGTACAGCCGATCGCCAACCCGTCGAGACCGTCCGTCAGGTTCACCGCGTTGCTCGACCCGACGATCACCAGCACTACAAACGCGATGAAAGGAAGAAACGCGATTGGCCACAGATGCGGCTTATCGATCAGCGCCCCGAATACCAGGTCCGGCCGGAACTTCTTCGCAAACGGAACGATCAGGTGGGTCGAATACTCTGTGCTTGCCTGGAACAGGATCAAGGTCACCGCCACCAGGAAGCTGAACAGGATCTGCAGTGCCATCTTCGTACGAGCCGTCAAGCCCAGGTTCCGGCGATGCACTACCTTTAGATAGTCATCCGCAAACCCGATCCCGCCGAACGCCAGCGTCGAACAGACCGCCACCCAGATGAATTTGTTGCTCAGGTCCGCCCAGAGCAAAGTCGGAATGATGATCGCTATCACGATCAGCACGCCGCCCATCGTAGGAGTGCCTGCCTTCTTCTGGTGAGCCTTTGGACCTTCCTCGCGGATGTACTGCCCAATCTGGAATTCCCGTAGCCTGCGCACAACCCATGGGCCTACGATCATTCCCATTAGCAGTGCCGTCAGACTCGCAAACGCGGTGCGAAACGTGATGTATCGGAAGATTCGGAATGGTCCAATTCCGAAGTGCCGGAAAACTTGTTCGTATAAGAGCCAATAGAGCAATGCAAACTCTTTCTTAGGCGATTAACAGTTAGCCATTGGTGCCGGCTGATTGCTAGTGGCCCTGTTGTCCAACCTTGGACTTGAACATCTCCAATCCCTTTTCCAACCGCACGCCCCTGGAAGCCTTGAACAGAATCGCGTCTCCAGCCTGCGTCTCCGCTGCCACTCGCTCGCCCGCTTCTTCCGGCGTTGCCACAAACTCCGCGGACGTCAGCCCCGCCTCGCGCGCACCTGCCACCAGTGATTCCGCCAGTCCGCGAACTCCGATCACGCGCGTCACTCCGCGCTCAGCCATGTAACGGCCGCACTCGCGATGCAATTCCTCGCCGCTTGCTCCCAATTCCAGCATTTCGCCCGCAACCACTACATGCCGCGGCGCCGGAAGCGACAACAGCGCATCAACCATCGATTTCAGGGCCTTCGGATTCGAATTGTAACAATCGTTGAGGACGGTGGCTCCGCCAATCTCCAGCACTTCGCCACGCTTTTCCACCGGAGTCATCGTACTCAGCGCGCTTACCGCATCCGATGGCGTAAAGCCAAGCTGCAACGCCACCGCCACCGCCGCCAGCGCATTCAAAACGTTATGCTCGCCAACCATCGGAAGCTTCGCTCGCTCACGCAATCCGTCGATGACAACATCGAACTCCGAGCCCGCAGCTCCGAGATGGACGATTCTCTGTGCGCTCACATCCGCCGAATGCCTTATTCCGTACCTGACCACCTTGCCGTGAAAATCCCGGCCAAACTGGCAGACATACTCATCATCAGCATTTAGCACCGCGATCCCATGGGCGGGCAGCGACTCGATCAGCTCGTACTTCGCCCTCGCAATCCCCGCAATCGAATCGAAGAACTCCAGGTGTACCGGGGCAACGTTCGTCACGACACCAATATTTGGCTGCGCCTGCCTCGCCAACTCCCGGATCTCCCCCGCATGCGACATGCCCAGTTCCAGTACCGCGATCTCATGTTCGGGTTCAAGTTGCACCAAATTGAGCGGCAGCCCAAAGTGATTATTAAAGTTCCCCCTCGACTTATGGACTCGCAGCTTCGAAGCCAACACGTGCGCGATCGTCTCTTTCGTCGTCGTCTTTCCAGCCGAACCGGTGATCGCCACCAGCTTCTTGCCCCATATCCTGCGAATCGCCGCACCCAGCGACTGCAGCGCCACCAGCGTGTCGTCCACCGCCAGCAGTCGGCTCTTCACGCAATAGCGCGCCAGTGCATCCTTCCGGACCACCGCTCCAACTGCCCCCGCGGCTAGTGCCGCCTCGACATAATCGTGACCATCGAGTCGTTCACCGGTGACTGCGAAGAACAACTCGCAGTGCTGAATCGAGCGGCTGTCGATGGAGTATCCCGTAGCCACAGCTCTTCCATCGAACTCGCCCGTGGCCTGCAACAGCTCCGAAATTCGCGATAGGGTCAACTTCATCGATTCGCCTTACTGTCGTCCTTACTTCTGGTATCCCAACTTCCGCAACTCTTCCCGCGCCACTTCAAAATCGTCAAATGGGAACACGCCTTCGCGTGTCGTCTGTGTCCGTTCGTGTCCCTTACCGGCAATCAGCACGATGTCGCCATTCGAAGCTTCCTTCAGGGACTTCGCAATCGCCTTCCGCCGATCCGGCTCGAGGACATAAGGCGTATGCGTCCGCTGAAGCCCCGGTAGAGCATCATTCATGATTGCCAGCGGATCTTCACTCCGGGGATTATCCGAGGTAAGCACCACAAAATTACTGCCTTTTCCCGCAGCCTCTCCCATTAAAGGACGCTTCGCCCGGTCTCGGTCTCCGCCGCAACCGAATACCGTAATCACCTGTCCGCCGCCCTTCGTCACAAATTCCTTTGCCAGGCTGGTCAGGTTTTTCAGCGCATCGTCAGTATGAGCGTAATCCACCACTACGGAGAATGGCTGCCCTTCATCCACACTCTCAAATCGACCGGGCACACGCGCCAGGCTATCCACGCCCTTGGCGATTTCCTCCAGCGAGCACCCACGCACATAGGCCGCACCAGCCGCAGCCAGCACGTTGAAAACATTCACCCGGCCCCGCATTGGCGAAAATACCGGCACCACTCCACTCGGCGTCACCAGGTCAAATCGATTTCCCGCCTGGCTGATATCCAGCCCCTGAGCATGGAAATCTCCCTTTTCCAAACCATACGTGAATACTTCGCTGCCTTGCTTCCGGCTGAACTCCACCAGTTGACGCCCGTACTCATCATCCTGGTTGATCACCGACGCCCGTGGCGCATCCGTCCCGCAGCCTTCGAACAGTATCTTCTTCGACGCGAAGTATTCCTCCATCGTCTTGTGATAATCCAGGTGGTCCCGCGTCAGGTTAGAGAAGATCGCCGCGTCGAACGGAATCGCAAACACTCTCTGCTGCGACAGGGCATGCGACGAGACTTCCATCACCGCCTCAGTCGCTCCATTTTCTACCGCCCGTGAGAACAGCTGGTTCAACTCCAGCGACTCCGGAGTCGTGTGCGGCGCCGGCAGAACCTCTCCCGGCAAGTGATACTCCACTGTTCCCACTAGCGCGCTCTTCCGCCCAGCCGCCCGAAGAATTGCCTCGACGATGAACGTCGTGGTCGTCTTCCCGTTCGTTCCCGTAATCCCGGTGATCCGCAACTTTTCCGCCGGACGCCGGTAGAAGTTCGCGCTCAGACGCGCCAGCGCGCGTCGTCCGTGTGAAACCTGCGCCCACGCAATTCCCTCGCGCGGAGCTTCCACATCACTGACAACTGCCACCGCACCTGCTGCCAGCGCCTTATCGATGAACTTATTTCCGTCCGTGCTCTCGCCACGCATCGCCACGAAGGCAAAGCCCGGCTTCACCCGCCGCGAGTCGTAATCAAGACCTACGATCTCCGGGTCGCCCTGCTGCGCCAGTACCTCGGCGCCCTCAAGCAAGCGCTGGAAGTTCATCTTCATTGGATTATATGGGTCCGGTTGGTGGTTCGTGGCTTGTGAATTGTGAATCGAGAACAGTTAAGAACACTTTGGGACTAGCACTGACTCCGACTACCAGTCACGAGCCACAAGCCTCTAGCCACATTCTTATCGCGTAAATCGCACGGCGATCTTCGAACCTGCCGGAACACGCGTTCCCGGCGCCGGGGATTGCTCGCGCGCTACACCGTTCCCCAGGATCGATAATTCAAACCCGGCCTGCTGCGCTGTCGCCACCGCCGATCGAAGCGGCAAGCCCACCAGCGAAGGCACCGTCTGCCCGCCCTCGACATCCAGCACCACTGTACCTCGCGCAGGCAGCGGATTCGGGTTCGGCAACTCCGGAGGCGCACTCGCTGCCGGCGTCACAAACAAGGTCTGCTTCATCGAGGCCGGCTGCACCGTCGCCGGTGAAGGTTTTGCGGGCGCTGGAGCGGCAACGGCTAGCTTCGACTCGACATCCGCAATCGGCTCGCCCACATGCTCCTGCGCGCCGTCGCTTAAATCTTCATCTCGTAGACTGGCCAGCAGAACTTTCCTCTGCGGATCCGTCTTGATCTCCGCATCGTGCGGAACATTCAGGTATGCCAGCACCTTCTGCGCGACTCGATTGAACACCGGCGCCGACACCTGGCCGCCCTGGTGCAATCCTCTCGGCGAATCGATGCTCACTAAAATCGTCAGTGCAGGATTGTTCACCGGCGCGAATCCCACAAACGTCGCCACGTATTCCGTCTTCGAATAGCGCCCGGTCGCCGGGTCCACCTTCTGCGCCGTCCCTGTCTTCCCCGCACTTGTATATCCGTTCAGAATCGCTCGCCGTCCCGTGCCGAACAGAACGACCTCTTCCATCATCTTCTTCATCATCACCGAGGTCATCGGTGAGATTACGTGTCGTTGCGTTGCCGGACGGAAGATCACCTGCTGATATTGATTGCTCGGCGGAGTCACGCCCGCAACAATTCTCGGCGGTGTATAGGTCCCGTCATTTGCAATCGCCGAGATCATGGAGACCAGTTGCAGTGGCGTAACGCCAACTTCTTGCCCAATCGACATCGCGCCAATCGACGCCGCCGACCACCGACTCGGAGGCTTCACCAGCCCGCGCGTCTCGCCCGGCAATTCGATCCCCGTCTGCTGTCCAAATCCGTAATCGCGGATGTACTTGTAGAAACGGTCCGGCCCAAGTCGCAGGCCCATTTTCACCGCCGCCACGTCACTCGATTCCGCGTACGCCTTGCTCAGCGGCACGATGCCGACATGATGTGAATCGCGAATCCTGATTCCGCCGACGTAGATGTACCCCGGATTGCAATCTACAATTTCGTCGCTCTTCGCCAACTGGTCTTCTAGCACGGACGAAAACGTCACCGTCTTAAACACCGACCCAGGCTCATAAATATCGCTGACCGCGCGATCCTTCATCGCAGCCGGCGTGATCTCCTTCGACCGGTTCGGGTTGAAGGTCGGACGATTCGCCAGCGCAAGAATCTCCCCGGTCTTCGGGTTCTGCACGACCACTGTCGCAGCGATAGCGCCTGTGTCCGCCATCGCCTGGTCGAGTTCCGTTTCGACGATGTACTGGATCTTCTCGTCGATCGTTAGTACGACGTTCTCTCCCGGACTCGGCTGCTTCTCGATACTCCCCAGCGATTTCCTTCTCGCGTCGAGCGAGACAATCATCTTCCCTGGCGTGCCGCGCAACTGGTCATCGAAGTTCCGCTCGATCCCCGCCAAACCCTCATCGTCCAGTCCCACATATCCCAGCACCTGCGCACTCAACTCGCGCTTGGGATAAAACCGCTTCGGCTCCTGCTGGAAATAGATTCCCTTCAGATTCATCGCGCGAATGCGCGCTGATGTCTCACCATCGATCTTTCGCGCAATCCACGCAAAGTTCTTCTGCGCCTTCAGGCGCACCAGCAGATCGCGTCCATCGGTCTTCAACACTCGTCCGAGAATCGACGCCGTCATCGCCTGGTCAGGAATTTCGCTCGGAACCGCAAACACCGAATCCACATTGACCGACATCGCCAGTTCCTGGCCATTGCGGTCATAGATAATTCCCCGCCGCGGAGACACGTCCACTGTCCGCTGCTGCTGACGCGCAGCGCGCTGTACGAAGTCTCCGTACTGAATGATTTGCAGGTAAACCAGACGACCGCAGATTCCTACGGCCCAAAGGCAAATGAAAATAGTGAAGATGTAAAGTCTGGGTTTGGCTCCGTTCGCCGCTGTGCTGGATGCCATCCGTTTCCGCCCGGGCAGTTCGTCGTGACTGCTTGTTTTTTAAAGATGCCGATGGCGGTCCCCACCTCGAGGACCGCCATCCTTTCGCCTAAGACTCTGGTTGAAGTCTGGCAAAAACTACTGAGACAGGCTGACGACCGTTACCCCAGCGCGCGCCATCACAGGTCCGTTCGACTCCGGCACAGTATCCATCTGCTGTACCTGCCCTGCACGCGGAACATCAAAGCCCATCGACCGAGCCATCTTGTCGATGCGCTCCGGGTCCTTCAGCGACGCCTCTTCCAGTCGCAGCGCACGGTTCGCCTCGGTCAACCGGTCGCGCTCTGCTTTCGCCGACTCAATGCTGTATCCGTATTCGATCGCTCTGAAGTGCTGCCAGACATAAACCGTGCACAGCACGAAGATCACGCTCATTGCGATCGTGAACATCCGCATCTCTCGCTTCTTTCGCGGATCGTCCAACTTCACCAGGCGCGTGTTGTCGATCGCCTTGTGAAAATAAACTTCCGGCGCGCCCGGCACGAACCGGCGCGGCGTTCTGCGCTGCTGCGGCGCAATCGTTGCGCTCGCGCTCTTCACGCGCGATTGCAATACTTCCTGCAGACTCGAAGTGGCAACTGCCCAAACCGACATTACGCTACCCCCACCATCACTGGTGCATAAGCCGGACGATAGAAATCGTATGCCGGCGGCAACACGGGAACTAACCGGATCTCCTCTTTCAACCGGATCTCCGTCTCTATATTGTTTTCTGCCTTCTGAACCATCTCCAGAAGTTCGTCAATCGTCGTCCCCGCAAACATACCTACCAACCTTTCTACCTGTTCCACAGAACCTGAAACTTATTCACATTACTCACAGGATTTTCCACATTGTCTTATCGACCGTTCGGAAAAACCTAATCTCATCTACTTCGCTCCGGGTGCCCCATTCAAGCCATCTTTTGGCTTGGGTGGGAAAACCTCAAACTCATATTCTCCGCGCCGCGCGCATCTTCGCGCTGCGACTCCGCGGATTCCCTGCGATCTCTTCCTCTTCTGCGGTCACCGGCTTGCGTGTCAGCACATCCCATGTGCCCTCTCGCGCGCCTTCGCGCAGCGCATCTTTCACAATCCGGTCTTCCAGGGAATGAAAACTGATCACCGTCAGCCTTCCCTCTTTTCGAAGCACCTTCGGCGCTGCTTCCAGCAGCGCCTTCAGGTCATCGAGTTCACGGTTTACGAATATTCGGAGAGCTTGAAAGGTCTGTGTCGCTGGATGAATCCGAGGGTTCATTGGCCGGGCCGCGACCGATATAACTTGTGCTAGATGAGCGGTTGTTCTTATCGGCCGCGCCCGTACAATGGCTCTGGCGATTCTCCGCGACCTCCTTTCCTCACCGAATTCGTAAATCAGGTCGGCAAGAGTTTTCTCGTCGAACTGATTTACCACTTGATCGGCGGTTAACTCGGCCAGCGGATTCATCCGCATGTCGAGTGGTCCTTCCGCCTGAAAACTAAATCCGCGCGCAGCGTCTTCGAACTGCATCGAGCTCACTCCGAGGTCTGCGAGCAATCCGTCCAGGGAGCTGGGCTCCACTCTCGTCGCAATCTCTGCGTACGAAGCGTGCACCAGCGTCACTGAAGGCCAATCACTGCGCAATTCCTCTGGAGGCTCCAACAGTCGCCTGCGGGCCAACTCCAGCGCATTCGTGTCCTTATCGAAGCCAATCAAACGACCCTGTCCGCCGAGGCGTTTTGCAATTTCGAAACTGTGCCCGCCCAGGCCGACCGTCGCGTCCAGATAAGTCCCGCCGCGCTGAACGGCCAGGAAATCGATCGCCGGTTTTAAAAGAACCGATACATGGCCAAACTTCCCTTTGCCATGCGCGCCCCGAGGGACGCTTGGGTTGAACTCCCTGTCGCTGTCGTCCGTCACTAGATGCCCAACTGACCCAGAGTTTCCGCATCTTCAGAAGTGAACGGCTGCGCTTCCATTTCCTGCTTGAACAACTCCATGTTGCGCACTTCCAGCAACGTCAGCTTTCCCAGTACCGCAACTTCACCCTTTATGTTCGCGCTCTCGCGAAGCAGTCCCGGAATCAGCAAACGCCCCTGGCCGTCCATCTCGACAACTTGCCCGTAGTAGTTGGTGCGATCGAGAAACTTCTGCTTCGTCGAATTGAAAGTCGGCAACGCCGCCAACTTCTGCTCGATCCGCTCCCACTCTTCCATCGGGTAAATCTGTGCGACCTTCCCATCCAAGCTCGTGATGTAAAACTTCGTCGAGCTGTACTTCTCGTCGAGTACACGCTTGTGGTCGGCAGGAACCTTCAGCCTTCCCTTTTCGTCCACCCGAGTTGGAGAGTTGCCGCGAAACATACTTGCTAGCTCTTCCCAGAGCTGCCAATCTTGTTAGTTCGGCCCCATTTGGCCTTGTTTCGATTTCAGTGCCGTTCAGGAGCCCCAGTGGTCTCTGTGCAACTTCGAGTTGTTGGTCGACCTTCTTCGTATGCTGTTCCATTTTGGAACCGGTCACTACGACCAACCACTTTGTTCTACTTCTTACCACTTTGGACCACATCCTACGCCTAACTGGTTGTGTGTCAACACCTATTTTGTTGTGGAAAAGCCCGTCGGACATGTACTTCCGGACGTCACGACCAATTGTGGTGACACTCTGGCCTTACCACTAGTATTAGGGTTTACTCAGTTGGTTCGCGGAAGCTCACGATGGGACACATAGTTGCCGACCACTGGTTGAAGGCCGATCTACCAACGGTTTTCGCCTTTTTCAGCGATCCAGCCAATCTCCCAAGGCTTATGCCAAGGCAGATGGACGTCCGCCTCGAAAGTCTGCATTTGCGACCGCCTTCAGACGCGGCAATTCAGGCAGTGGTACAAAGTGGAGCTTTTCCTGGAAACGAGGTCGAAAGTGGAGAAATTCCGTCCAAACTAGCCGGTCCGGGCTCATTAATCGACATTTCGTTCCGCCTGGTCCCCTTCTTGCCCATGCGCGCCCGATGGGTCGCCGAAATCCTCGAATATGAACCTCTCTCCTACTTCCTTGACCAGCAGAAGTCCGGCCCCATGCGCTCATGGATCCA
>Ga0207674_10007630_pt1 | contig 12600 bp, 8 predicted proteins | sample KBSCornC72_FD_184303 | JGI IMG/M metagenome (GOLD analysis project Ga0207674, IMG submission 184303) | Corn rhizosphere microbial communities from Kellogg Biological Station, Michigan, USA - KBS Corn C7-2 (SPAdes) (version 2) | ecosystem: Host-associated > Plants > Roots > Rhizosphere > Soil ... | reverse complement strand
GCAGGAACATCATGGCCGCGAGCTTCACCCGTGTGGTCATGGCAGCGTCCTGAGCTTGATGTTGCGGAGCGCGAGCGCCCCGTCGTGATCACCCTGAATGGCGATGTACCCACGCTTCGCCCGGCCATAGTTCGGCCAGTCCTTGAACTTGCTCGCCTTGACTTTCGCCTCCCAATCCGGACTCCATAGCGCGTACTGCACGACCTTTTGCCCGTTCAACCAATGTTCGACGTACGCGCCGTTCACGACGATGCGCGTCGAGTTCCACTCGCCCGCCGGCTTCACGATCCCCGACGGCGATGGGTAGAGCGCGTATGCCGCCGCAGCGCTCGTCAGGCGACTCTTGCCATCGGGGGCGTTGGCGTCGTCGAGCAGCTGATACTCCGGCGCACTCCAGTAGATGTGGTCGTACTCCTCGGTCCCGCGGTAAAAGATCCCGGCGTTACCGCCCTTCGCGATCTTCCAGTCCAGCGTGAGCTCGAAGTTGCCGAATTGGTCGGCGGTCAGGATGTCACCGGCGCTGCCGTCCTTCGTGAGCGTCCCGCTCGCGGCGCGCCAGCCGTTAGGCACGGCGTCTGACTTGTAGCCGCGCCAGCCCTTCGTGGTCGTACCATCGAACAACAGCCGCCACCCGCCAGCGCGTTCGGCCGACGTCAGCATGTTCGGCGTGCCCTGCTTGGCCGTCGCCGCGGCACCGGCCGCCGCGCCGACGGTGGCGCCGCTCACTTGAGCGTACCCAGCGACCGCAGTCGCATTCGCGAGAACGACGGCCGACAACAGTCTTGCTACGACTCGATAGCGCATCGGGCTGCTCGGTTGGTGACGGGTCGGAACGACGGGCCGCGCGCGCCATGGCGCGGGCCTGGGATTAGAAACGCTGGCTAGAGATGCGCCGCCGCCTGTCAGCCGACAAGGGGCACAGCGATGCCGATCGCAGCCAGGACGAACGGGCGCACAACGGTCCCGGTCCAGCTCGGACAGGCTCCCACGAGCTGACCGCTGCGCGACCCCACGTCGCCGAGAATCGTCTGTCTCCAGGAGCCATTGCCTGGAGACTTTTGTGGTCCGAAAGGGCGTGCTGACAATCGCGTTGGCGTGGGTCGCATGGCAGCCTGCGGTTGCCCAGAAATCCAAACCGGAGAACCCGGCGGCTAAGGAAGTTCCCTCGAACCCCACCACGAGGGTCGTCGAGACGGTTCCGGCAGTTCCCCCGTCGACTGATACGCTCGCCGCAATTTCGCGGCGAGGGCGTGCGCTTGCGGTTCGGGACAGCATCGCCTGGCTCGGTGCTGCCGCGATGACGTCGCTTTCATTTCCTGTCGACAGCATCCGAAGGTTGATTGTCCGACACTCCGACGATCGGTGGGAAGTGGCGTCCGGCACGTTGTCCGACGACGGCGCCGCATACCGCATCGCCGAGATCGCGACGCCCGGGATCCAGGCAACGTGGGCGTCGACCCTATTCGATCCTCCGGAGCCGGATACCGACTACTTCGCGAACGCCGCGCGGGCAATCGAAGCATCGATCGCCATCTTCCATCGACCGGAGGGCCGGCCATACATCGCGACAGCGATTCCCGCCGATGACGGCCCGTGGTGGCTGGTGTACCTCTACCCGTCGCCAACGACAACCGGATCGTGGCCCCGAGGCAGTGACATGCGGTGCCGCGTCTCCGGTGACGGCCGCGTGATCATCGAGGCGCGCCAACTGCACGACTCGATCACCGAGTACAGCGTGAGAACCGCCCGCCCTGCGAACGCGCTGATCAGTCGAGACCCGGTGGTATCGGGCGAAACCCCCGAGGACACGGACGTCTTTCACGTCCTCCAACGCCGCCCGGCTATTCCGGAGCTCATGCTCGCGGGGAAATACCGATACCGCATCGACGTGGACGGGACCATCAGGCTCCTACCTAACAACTAGCTGGTGAAAATCAAGTCAGTCGTTCACGATGGTCGCCGTTTGGACCGGCTGCGGTGCCACCGCAATACTCAGAAAAAGGGGAACGGAAACGGCCGGAAACAACGGATTCTGCGGATCGCTCCGCTTGTAGGAAAACTCCACTTGCAACGAGCCCTGAATTCTTGGGAACAGCCTCGGGCCGCATGAGATGAGCGTCCCGGGGCCGTCCCCTATCAAATCAGCGCGTTGCGAATGGAATCGTCCCGGCCTCGGAGCGATCCGCCCGATCAGTCGTTTCCGGCCGTTTCCGTTTCCCAGGCTGATTTGGATGCCAGACCAAGCCTGGTCTCCTCCCGGGATCAGAGCCCGGCCGGTATTTAGGCCTGAGAACCATTTGGCAGTCTCTCGTGTCTCAACGACACCGCGACGAGGCCCGTTCCTTATCCGGGCCGTTCGCCTCGTCCCATGCCGGAGCTTGCGTCCGGTTGGGACTCTCGTAATCGTCAGAGCTCGCCCTCCGTAGCTCTGGGCGCTCAGCTACTCCTAGCAGTCGAGCCTCCCATGATCCGGATCCCTCGCAAACGCTGGGTCGCCCTGCTCGCCATCATCGCGGCCGCCACTGGCGTCTCGGCCTGGTACTTCGCTCCTGCAGGCACGAAGGACGATTCCGCCGTGATTGCGCGCGTAAAGAAGGGTGATTTCCACGTCGTGGTGACCAGCGCCGGCGAGCTGCGGGCCAAGAAGTTCGTGCAGATCCAGGGCCCGCTGAACATGCAGCAAGCCGAGATCTGGCAGACGAAGATCTCGTCGCTCGTGCCCGAAGGCACCGTCGTCAAGGAAGGCGACGTGGTCGCCGAGCTCGATCGATCCGGCATCGCCGCCAAGCTCGCCGAGATCTCGCTTGCGCTGCAGAAGGCCGAGGCGCAGCTGACCCAGGCGCAGCTCGACTCCACGCTCAACCTCGCCACCGCGCGCGAGGACATGAAGACGATGGAGCTCTCGCTCGAGGAGAAGCGCATCGCCAAGGAGCAGGCCGCCTACGAGTCGCCGAGCATCAAGCGCCAGGCCGAAATCGACTACGAGAAGGCCACGCGCGCCCTCGCGCAGGCGAAGACCAACTACGTGACGAAGACGCAGCAGGCGATCGCGAAGATGGCCGAAGTCGGCTCCGACGTGCAGCGCCAGCGGAACAAGCTCACGATCGTGCAGGACGTGTTAGCCAACTTCACGATCAAGGCCCCGGGCTCGGGGATGGTGATCTACGTCAAGGAGTGGAACGGCAAGAAGAAAGGCGTCGGCTCGCAGATCAACGCATGGGACCCGACCGTCGCGACCCTGCCGGATCTCGGCGAGATGGAATCGCTCAGCTACGTGAACGAGATCGACGTGCGGAAGATCGCCGCCGGGCAGAAGGTGACCGTCTCTCTCGACTCCGACCCGACGAAGAAGCTGGCCGGCACCGTCACCGCGGTCGCCAACGTCGGCGAGCAGAGACCTAACGCGGACTCGAAGGTGTTCGAGGTGAAGATCCTGCTCGCCCAGGCCGACACGACGCTGCGTCCCGGGATGACCACGTCGAACGCGATCGAGACGAACACGGTGAAGAACGCGCTCTACGTGCCGCTCGAAGCGGTGGCGGTGGATGGGACCACGCCGTTCGTCTACAAGCGCGACGGCACGCGCGTCACGAAGCAGCAGGTCGAAACCGGGCTCGCCAACGAGAACGAGATCGTCATCGCGAAGGGGCTCGAACGGGACGACCGCGTGCTGCTCACGGCGCCCGCCGACCATGACAAGCTGGAGCTCAAGACGCTGCCCGGGATCAAGCCGCAGCCGCCGCAGCCGGGTCCCGCCGATACACCGTCCACGGCCAAGCCCGTGCCGGTGAAGCCGTCAGCGCCGCCGCCTAACGTGACGCCGGGCACGGCCGCCGCCACGAAGTCCTGACACCCCACCACCGCGTCGCCCATGAAGGTCCGTGACCTCGCGCGTATCCGCGGCGAGCTGACCGCGCACGTCCTGTTCAGCGTCAGGACGGCCATCGAAGCGGTTGGCCACAACACCCTCCGCGCCGCCCTCACATCGCTCGGCATCCTGTTCGGCGTGGCCTCGGTGATCGCCATGCTGGCCATCGGCAAGGGCGCCGAGGCGGAGATCCTCGAGCAGATGCGGCTCCTCGGGTCGAACAACGTCATCGTCACGCCGCTCGTCGAACAGAAGGAGGAGAAGGCGAAGGATGAGGGCATGAAGGAACCGAAGAGGTTCTCGCCAGGCCTGACGGAGCGCGACACCAAGGCGATCGTTGGCGTGGTGCCTAACGTCAACACCGCCAGTGGCGAGGTCGTCTATCAGACGCTCATCACCCGTGAGGGCCGCCGCCGCACGGGCAAGGTCGTGGGCGTCGACACCACCTACCTCGACCTCTTCAACCTCAATGTGGCCGAGGGCAAGCGCTTCGCACCGACCCAGGTGGCCGAAGGCGCGCCCGTCGCCATCATCGGGCACGGCGTGAAGTCGCGCTTCTTCACCACCGAGGAGCCGATCGGCAAGCCGATCAAGGTCGGCAATGTGTGGCTCACGGTCGTTGGCGTGCTCGAGGACCGCAAGGTCTCGGATCAGACGTCGCAGAAGCTCGGCATCCGTGATGCGAATATGGACGTGTACGTGCCGCTCTCGACGATGTTGCTGCGCTATCGCAATCGCTCGCTCGTCACCGAGCAGGAAGTGCAGCAGGCATCGCGCGAGAACAACGATGACGCGAACGCGACCGCCGCCAATGAAGACACGGAGCAGCGCGCCGAGCGACTCAACTACCACCAGCTCGATCGCGTGATCGTGCGCGTGAGCGACGCGAAGTACGTCACCGGGGTTGCCGACGTGATGCAGCGCATGCTCTCGCGGCGGCACAACCAGGTGATCGACTTCGAGATCAGTGTCCCGGAGCTGCTCCTGAAACAACAGCAGCACACGAAGAACATCTTCAACGGCGTGCTCGCGGCGATCGCGGCGATCTCGCTCATCGTCGGCGGGATCGGGATCATGAACATCATGCTGGCGTCGATCCTCGAGCGGATCCGCGAGATCGGCGTCAGGCGCGCGGTTGGCGCCAGTCAGCGAGACATCCTCGCGCAGTTCCTGAGCGAGGCGGTGCTCATCAGCCTGGCGGGCGGCGTGGCCGGCATCATCCTCGGCGGCATTCTGAGCTTCGCGATCGAACGCGTCGCCAATATCCACACGATCGTGTCAGCACTCTCCGTGTTCATCGCCTTCGGCGTTTCGATCACCGTTGGCATCGTCTTCGGCATCGTCCCCGCATGGCGTGCGGCGAAACAGGATCCGGTCGTATGTCTGAGATACGAATAAACGCAGGACGAGCAGGCCTGAGTGCCATCAGCCATCAGCCATCAGCCATCAGCTTCACTGCCCTGATTGGATTGGTAGCGCTGGTGGTCGCGACGCCGCTCGGGGCACAGCAGCCCATGACGCTGCAGCAGGTCATCGCGCTGGCGCAGAAGCAGGGGCTGCAGGCGCGGGTGGTGCTCGACACGCGAGACGCGGCGCGGTGGCGGGATCGGGCGTTCAACGCGCGGCTCATGCCGCAGCTCTCCCTCGCCGGCACGCTGCCTAACTACCAGCGGGCCATCCTGCCGGTGGATCAGCCAGACGGGTCGACGCTGTTCCGTTCGGTGCAACAGACGACGTCGGACCTGGGCATGGTGTTGTCGCAATCGCTTCCGATCACCGGCGGTTCCTTCTTCGTCTCGTCCAGCCTGCAACGCGTGGACAAGCCTGGTGACCTGACACCACGTTCCTACAATTCGACGCCCGTAACGGTCGGGCTTCGACAGGAGATTTTTCGGCCTAACGCCCTCAAGTGGGATACGCGTGAGCAGAACCTGGTGGCCGAAACGGCGGACCGTCAGTATCTCGAGGCGCGCGAGGACGTCGCCTTGTCAACCGCCAATGCGTTCTTCGACGTGCACTCGGCTCGACTCGCCCTCGACAACGCAGTGGAGAAGGTTGCGGTCAACGACACGCTCTTCAACCTGAACAAGGGCCGGTTCGAGGTCGGCAAGATCGGCGAGAACGATCTCCTTCAGAGCGAGCTCGCCCTGCTCCAGGCGCGCGCGCAGACGGACGCCGCAAAGCTCGCCTTCGATCAAGCCACCGCGGCGCTCAAGCGGCTGCTCAGCCTCCCGCCCGACTCGCCGTTCGAGATTATGCCACCGACCGAGGTGCCACTCACCGAGGTCGACACGGCGCTCGCGGTCCAGCAGGCGCTCAAGAACCAGAGCCTGGTCACGAGCAATGAATTGCAGTCGGTGCAGGCGAAGCGTGCGCTTACCGAGGCGAAGCTCAACAACGGATTCGGTGCGACGGTCACCGCTACGGTCGGCTTCAATCAGGAAGCACCCGTTCTCGACGCGGCCTATCGGGATCTCGCCCAGCGCCAACAGTACGGCGTGAGGGTTCAGATGCCGATCGTTCAGTGGGGTAATCGAAAGGGGCAGGTGGAAGCGGCGAAGGCGGACCAGGATCGCGCCAATGCAAGTGCGCGCGCCAGTCGGGATGCGGCGGCCGAGGACGCCCACTTCGCCGCTCTGCAGCTCGCCCTCGCGGCCCGGAACCTCGCCTTGTCAGCCAAGGCCGACACCGTCGCGGTCAAGCGTTTCGACGTGGCGAAGAACCGCTACCTCGTGGGCAAGATTCAAATCGACAATCTCTACATTGCCCAGAGTGAGCGGGACGGTGCCCTCCGCGCGTACATCGATGCCCTGCGCGGGTACTGGGTGGCGTATTACCGACTCCGACGGCTGACGCTGTACGATTTCGCGGTGGGACAGCCGATCCGATAGTCGGGAATCGGGAATCGGGAATCGGGAATCGGAGAAACCTCGGGAAGCTTCTCTAGCGTAGAGAGGGAACCCGAGGTCTTCTATTCCCGATTCCCGATTCCCGATGAGCGATCTGAGCGATGGGCTTCGAATGCTGAGGAGCAATCCGGGCGTCTCCCTCCTCGCCTCGCTGGCCCTTGCCCTTGGCATCGGATCCACCACCACGATGTATTCGATCACGCGAGGCATCCTGCGTGACCTGCCGGTGGATCACCCCGAGCAGCTGATGCACGTCGCCATGACCGATCGCAACGCCGGCAACCAGTACCTGCGCATCCCTGCGGCCGACATCGTTGCGGTCCGCGAGCAGCAGCGGAGCTTCGAGGCAATCGCGGCCTATGACTTCGAGTCGATTCACCTCGGCGACGCGGATCATCGTGCAGAGCGACTCTCGGCCGGACGAGTGAACGCAAGCCTGTTCGCCGTGCTCCGCGTTGCGCCGCTCCTCGGAAGAACGTTCACGAGTGACGACGAACGCCCTGGTGCTACGCACGTCGCCATACTGGGATACGAGCTCTGGCAGAATCGTTATGCTGGAGATCGTTCGGTGGTGGGCCGAACCATTCGCATCAACGGCGTACCAACCACCGTCGTCGGCGTCATGGCGAAGGGCTTCGGCTTCCCCCTGCAGGAGCAATTGTGGACACCGCTCGCTCTCGACGCGTTCCGTGCGACGCCGGCCGCAAAGGATAGCAACGCCTACAACGTCATCGGTCGTCTGCGGAGCACCGCCACACGTGAGACGGCCGGCGCCGAGATCGCGAGCATCGGGCGTCGACTCGCGATCGCCGATCCGAAGGCGCATGAAGGGCGAACACTCGGCGTCCGCCCGTTCTACGACGAGATGATCCCGCGGAAGGGACGCGTCATCTTCCGCGCCATGCTCATCGTCGTGTCGTTCGTGCTGGTGATTGCGTGCGCGAATGTCGCGAACCTGCTACTTGCGCGTGCAATCTCGCGCAGCCGCGAGATCGCCGTTCGCATGGCGCTCGGTGCGTCCCCGTCGAGTCTCATCCGGCAGCTGCTGGTCGAGTCACTAGCCATCGCGATCCCTGGCGGGATCCTTGGCCTAGCGCTGGCGCGCGCCGGCGTCGCGGTCTTCAACGCAACGCTCAGCTTCGACCTGGCGTTCTGGATGCGCGTCGACGTCGATACGCGAGTGCTCGCGTTCGCAACGGCACTCGTCGTTCTGGCCGCCGTGGCGGCAGGTCTCGCGCCCGCTCGTCAGGCAGCGCGCGTCGATGTTGGTGACGTGCTCAAGGACCAGACGCGCGGCTCGTCGTCGTTCCGACTCGGCCACGCCACTCGGGCGCTCGTGATCGCGGAGGTGGCGCTGTCGTGTGCGCTCCTCGTGGTCACGGGGCTCATGGTGAAGGGCGTGTTGAGCATCACGTCCCGTTATGTGGGCGTGGCGCCGGAACGCGTCGCCACCGGACGCATCGAGCTCCGCGCGGACGCATATCCCGATGCGGACGCGCGCGCACGCCTGTTCGACGAGCTCGCGTCCCGAATTTCTTCCGAGCCTGGGGTAACATCGGTCGCGCTGGCGTCTCACCTGCCAGGCAATAGCGTGGCGAGCGCACCGGTCGAGATCGAAGGCGCCCGGTATGACAACCGCGACCTCGTGCCGCGGAGTCGAGTGGTTGCCATCTCACCGGAGTTCTTCCGGACGTTCGGTGTGTCGCTCCTGCAGGGACGGCCGTTCAGTCGCGCGGATCGCGCGGGCGGACCGCTAGTGGCGATCGTGAATCGGGCGTTCGCCGATCGGTTCTTCTCCGGAGACGCGGTCGGGCATCGCATTCGCGTGAAGGAGAACGGGGCGTGGGCGACCATCGTTGGTGTGGCGCCGGTGCTCGGCACCGATGGCGGCAACGGCGACCGAAATTCGGGCACCGATGCTGTGTACATGCCACTCGCACAGTCCGACTGGGCCAATGTCGCCGTTGGCGCTCGAACGAGCGGCGACGCGACTGCGCTCGTGGCGACGCTGCGCGACATCGTGGCCGAGATCGATCCGGATGTGCCGCTTTATCAGGAAGGCCGGCTCGATGCAACACTCGCACACGCCAGCACTGGCGAGAAGGTGTTTGGCGGACTGTTCACCTTCTTCGGCCTCTCGGCGTTATTGCTGTCGGTCGTCGGCCTGGTCGGCGTGCTCGGATTCTCGGTGAGTCGGCGCACCCGTGAGCTTGGGATCCGCGTCGCGTTAGGCAGCCGGCCCGCGTCGATCCTCTGGCTCGTGCTCCGGGACGGCGTTCTTCAGCTGCTTGTCGGGTTGGGTGTCGGCCTTGGCATCGCGGCGTTGGCCGCACCGCAGTTCGGTGAAGCGCTGTTCGAGCAGCGGCCGCATGACCCGAGCGTCTACGTCCTCGTCGCGTTGGTTCTGATCATCGCCGGCGCGCTCGCGGCGATCGTCCCTGCCCGCCGCGCGCTGGGCGTGAGCCCGATGACGGCGCTGCGCGCGGAGTAGGGAATCGGGAATCGTAAACAACGGGAACCGGTTCCCTCTATTCCCGATTCCCGATTCCCGATTCCCGACCTCGCATGCGCTCGTACAGTTTCGCGATGAACGGCGTGATCACGAGCGTCGCCGCGATGCGCAGCGGCTGCGTGAGCTTCGTCGCGATATATGCCGCCGCAAAGGTTCCCACGCTGCCCGCCGCGCTCGTCGGCTGCCATCCGAGGCTAATGGCGAGCCAGAACGCGCCAAGCACGGCGAAAAAGATGACGAAGTACACGACGACGGCGACCGTGCCGTACTCGGCCAGCAGCTTCTGAATCGTCTTCTTCACGGGCACCAGAGGAGACGGACGGTTCGTTCGTAAGATACTCTAACTGCCGGGGACGGGCGGCGGGCGACGGTGAAAGCAACAACCCTCGTGATGCTAATCTCACCGCGAGATAGCATCCCGAGGGTTCCGCATTTAAGCCGCCGCCCGCCGCCCGTCCCCCGTCCCCGGTCGTTATTCCAACCGCAACGCCGCGATCGGATCTGCCTTTGTCGCCCGCCTCGCCGGCACGATGCACGCAGCGAGGCCCGCCATCGTCAACGCGGTCGCCACGACCACGAACACTGCGGGGTCAGTCGGCGTCACCGCGAACAGCTGCGCGGCCAACAGCCGCGTCGCCGCGATCGCGCCGATCACGCCTAACACAATCCCCACAACCACCAGCATCATCCCCTGTCGAACGACCATGCGGAATACAGCTGTCGGTCGCGCCCCGAGCGCCATGCGAATCCCCATCTCGCGAGACCGCTGCGTTACCGAGTAGGCAAGCATCCCGTATAGGCCCACGACTGCCAGGATGAGCGCCACCGCGGCGAACCCGACCAGCAGCTGCGTACGGAACCGGGGGGCGGCAACCGAATCGTAGAGAATCGATTCCACCGACTGGATCGCCGAAAGCGGGACATCGGGATCGAGCGACCGAACGGCGGCCCGCAGCTGTGACACGATGGCGTCCGGATCGCCGCGCACGCGAGTCGCCAGATTCCCGAACCCCATACCCCATCCAGCGTTAGGCTGCCGGCCGGTGAAGTACATCATCTCGGGGGCGTCGTTCGCCTGCCCGTAGATGCGGACGTCCCCGACCACGCCGACGATCTCCCCGACGAACGGCTTCCCGAAATCCACGACGAGCCGTTTTCCGAGAGCGCTGGCGCCGGGAAAGAGTCGCCGCGCGAGCGCGTCACTCACGATCATCACGCCGGCGCCGTCGCTGCGATCGGCGGCATTGAACACGCGGCCGGCGATGAGCGGGATGCGCATCGTCGTGAAGTAGTCCTCCGTCGCGATCGCCGGCGTCGCGTTCATCCTGTCTGCATCGGTCGCCGGCGGCTGGCCCTCGATGTAGAAGTAGGTGTCCCCTCCGCCCCGCAGCGGGAACAGTGTCGTCGCGGCGACGGACTCGACGCCTGGAATGGCGCGCACGCGCTCGAACACCTGATCCCAGAACCGCACCTCGGCGTCACGGGTCTTGTACTTCGTCTGTGGGAGCGACACCGACGCCGCGACGAGCCTGGACGGGTCGAAGCCAGTCTGGACGTCTTGCAGCCGCCAGAGGCTGCGCACGAGGAGCCCGGCACCGATGAGCAGCACGAACGACAGCGCCACCTGCACGACCACGAGCACATCGCGCGTCGAGACGGCCGACCGGGTTGTTGACGCTTTGCCGAGCGACTTCATCATCGCGGCGACGTCCGATCGCGCCGCGTGGAGCGCCGGGGCGGCGCCGAACACGAGACTGGTGAGCAGTGAAACCCCAAACGTGAATGCGAGCACGGTGCCATCGATCTCCACCTCGGCCAGGCGCGGCAGCATGCCGTCGCCGACCGCGCGCACGGCGACCAGCAGGTAATGCCCGAGCACGAGACCGGCGATACCGGCAGTCACGCCGAGCAGGAGGCTCTCCGTAAGCAGCTGCCTGACGAGCCTCGAGCGACCCGCGCCGAGCGCGGTGCGTACCGCCATCTCGCCGCTTCGGGCGGATGCGCGTGCGAGCAGGAGACTCGCCACGTTGCCGCAGGCGATGAGCAGCACGACGCCGACAGCGCCTAACAGCACGAGGAGCACGGGCCCCACGCCGCCGATCACCACATCGCGATATGGTACGAGATTGAGGTGCCAGCTCTCGTTCTCTGGATATTGGGCGGCCAGGTCGCGCGCGATGGCGTCCATGTGTCGTTGTGCTTGCGCGATGGTCACGCCGGGCTTGAGCCGGCCCACGAGTCGGAGAAAGTGAAAGCGCCGCACCGACATTTCGTCCAGGCCGAACGGAATGGGTCGCCAGATCTGCACGTCCATCGTGCGATCCAGCACCGGCGGCATGATGCCGATGACGGTGTGGGGCCGGCCATCGATGGGGATCGTGGTGCCGATGATGCGGGCATCGCCGGCGTACCGGCGCTGCCAGAGGCCATACGAGAGGATCGCGACGGCGTGATCACCCCGCTCTTCCTCGGGAAGGAAGACGCGGCCGCGGTACGGCTTGACGCCTAACGTCGAGAAAAAGTTCGCCGTGGCGATGGACGACTGCACGCGCTCCGGCTCGTCCGACCCGGTGATGATCGCGGTGCCGTAGACGGTTCTCCCGGCCAGCGACGAGAACACGGAGTTGCGGTCACGGTAATCGAGGTAGTCGGGCGGCGATACCATCGCCTGGCTGTTCTGTTTGAAGCCGCCATACATGTACACGAGCGCGTCCGGTCGCTCGTACGGGAGCGGCCGCAGCAGCACCGAGTGCACGATGCTGAACATGGCGGTGTTCGCTCCGATGCCTAACGCAAGTGTCGCGACGACGAGGGCCGCGAACGCCGGGCGCTTCACGATGCCGCGGATGGCGTACTTCAGGTCCTGAAGCATGGGATCGATCCTCATCTCGTCGGTGAGGGTCCACAGCGCGTGCGGGAAGACGCCCATGGTGCGAACCACCAGGCGACGCACGGCGTGGCGGTCACTCCCGCGTGACCGGTCGAGCAGCAGCGCCCGATACCACAGTTCTCCACTCCACTCGCGCGTCCAGTCATCGCGTCGCCGCTCCGGCACGACGACACGCGCGACGTGCACGATGCGCATGCATCGGTCGTAGACGGCGCGCGCGTCGCGCGAGAGCTCATCGCGCATCATTTGGTGGTCGGCGTTCTGCGTGGCGAAATGCCGAGCCGCGCGCCGAGGGTGCGGTAATGCTCAGCGGATTCGGCGAGCGCGCGTGCACCGGCGGCGGTGATCTCGTAGTAGCGCCGTGGCGGTCGCTTCTCGCGCTGCGCGATGCCCTGCGACTCCCACTTCGACCGAACGTAGC
>Ga0207674_10007627_pt1 | contig 12601 bp, 9 predicted proteins | sample KBSCornC72_FD_184303 | JGI IMG/M metagenome (GOLD analysis project Ga0207674, IMG submission 184303) | Corn rhizosphere microbial communities from Kellogg Biological Station, Michigan, USA - KBS Corn C7-2 (SPAdes) (version 2) | ecosystem: Host-associated > Plants > Roots > Rhizosphere > Soil ... | reverse complement strand
GCTGTCTTGTCCCGCATCAGCCTCGCCCACACGACAATCACCACGACCGAGACCAGAAAGATCACGGTGCCGATCGCGTTCACCTCGGGAGTGATCCCGCGGCGGAGCTGTCCCCAGATCTGAAGGGGGAGTGTGTTCTGGCGGCCGATGAGGAAGAAGGTCACCGCGATCTCATCGAGACTCAGGGTGAACACCAGAAGTCCGGCCCCCAGCACCGCCGAGCGGATGTTTGGAAGGGTGACAAGCCAGAACGTCTGCCACTCGCTGGCATAGAGATCCTGACTGGCTTCCTCGAGGGCCCGGTCGAATCGCTGCAAACGGGCGTACACCTGGGTCACCACCACAGAGGTGAGCGCCGCACCGTGCCCCAATACCACGGGCCAGCCGGGGATGATGGGGAATCCACTCGAAAGGCTTAGCCCGATGAACGAGAAATAGGTAAGGAGAGCCACGCCGGTGATGATGCCGGGGAGAATCAGCGGCAGAAGCACCAGGCGGCGAAAGGCAGCCTTTCCCGGAAACTCGAGCCGGTCAAGCGCGAACGCGCCGGGCACCCCCACCAGGAGCGCGATCACCACCGCCAGCAGCGCGAGTTTTACGCTGGCCAGCGTCGCCGCGATCATGCCGCGATCGTGTGCCAGGTCCACGAACCAATGGAGCGTGAAAGGCCGGAACGGCCAGGCCACGATGCTCGAGTCGTGGAACGCGTAGAGCACCACGACCACGAGCGGGAGATAAATGAATGCGAAGACCAGAGCTCCCGTGGTCCAGAGTCCGCGACTCCACCAGTCGCTGCCAACTCGGCGGCTCGGTGGCTCGGCGGCTCGGCGACTCGGCACCGCAGCGGCCGTCACTTGCGGAGACCTCCCGCTCCTACGGCACCGACCGCGGTCTCCTGACGCCGAGCGGGTGTGCCGGCGTAGTTCATCGCCGTCTCGATCTTGTTCGCCAGCCAGAGCAGGGTGAAGGTCAGGACCAGCATCACCACCGAGACGGCGGCTCCGAGGGGCCAGTTGAACGCCACACCGAAGAGACTCACCACCAGGTTCGATACCATCAGCGCGCTGTCGTTCCCGCCCAGGAGTCCCGGCGCGATGAAATCACCCATGCTGAGCACGAAGCTGAAGGTGCAGCCTGCCACCACACCGGGGAGTGAGAGAGGAAGCACCACATGCCGGAAGGTCTGCCAGCGGCTGGCATAGAGATCCTGGCTCGCTTCCTTCAACGCCGGAGGGATGGCCTCGAGCACGGCGTAGATCGGCATCAGGGTGAACGGCGTGTAGATGTGAATCAGGGCGATGATCACCGCCCACTTGCTGTAGAGAAGGAAGGTGACCGGCTGATCTATCAGATGCGCCCACTTCAGAAAACCGTTCAGGATCCCTTCCTGCCCCAGGATGATCTTCCAGGCGTAGGCCCGCACGAGGTAGCTGACCCAGAGCGGAATTATCACCGCCATGTACATCAGGTTCCGATGTCGCTTGACCTTGAACGCCAACAGGTAGGCCAGTGGGTAGGCGAGCAGCAGGGCCACGATGGTGACCCGTGCCGCGATACCGGCGGAGAAGAGGATCGTGTTGGGATAGAGGGCCGTGCCGAAAAGCCGGCGGTAGTTCTCCAGCGTCAGCTCGTGGGTGAGCCTGCCGTTGGTAAGCCGGAAAAACGAGTGGGCAAACAGGAACAAATACGGGAATAAGAGAAGGACGGTCACAAAACCGACCGGCAGTCCCGCGCCGATGAGGGTGCGAATGCGGGGCCGGGCACGAACCCAGTCGAGCCAGTCGGGCTTGGCGGTTCGGCGGCTCGGTCCTAAAGGACTTCCTCGCTCCCGAGTCGCGCTATCGCGCTCCCCAGGGTCGCTCGGTCGCGGCTCGTCGCCGGGCGGACTAGTCGCCGACACAGCGGCCCCGCTCTGTTGGCCAGGTGACCATGAGTGTGGCTCCGGCTTCCGGTGCGAGTCGCTCCGCGGGCCAGTGCAGCACCAGGTGGCCACCGCCATCAATCGTCGTGTGTACCCGGGTAATCACTCCGGTGAATACCGCGTCCACCACTGTCACCGGCAACGAACCCGGCCCGTCTGCGCTGGCCGGTCGGACATGCTCCGGTCGTACCGCGAGCCACGCCGGTTTCCCCTCGACCCACGATGGCGTGGCGCTCGCTTCAAACTCCCTCCCTGCAATTGTCAGCCGAGCCGCCGACCCGCCGAGCCGCCGAGCCGCCGTCGTCTGCAGGAGATTGGTCTCGCCAATGAAATCGGCGACGTAGCGGGAAACGGGCTCCTCGTACATCTCTCGGGGTCCACTCAACTGCTCGATCCGCCCGTTCCGCATCAGGGCGATGCGGTCGGACATGGTGAGCGCCTCTTCCTGATCGTGGGTCACGTAGATGAACGTGATCCCCAAGAGCTTGTTGAGCTGTTTCAATTCGAGCTGCATCTCCTTGCGAAGCTTCAAGTCCAGCGCGCCGAGCGGTTCGTCCAGTAGCAGGACCCGGGGACGATTGACCAGGGCTCGGGCGAGCGCGACACGTTGCTGTTGCCCTCCGGAGAGTTGGCGGGGGGCCCGCTCTCCCAGATGACCGAGCTGGACCATCTGCAGCGCCTCTTCCACCCGCTTCCCGATTTCCGCCTTGGGTACTCCCCGCATGCGCAGGCCGTATCCCACGTTGTCCCGCACACTCATGTGAGGGAACAGCGCATAGGACTGGAACACAGTATTGATGTCTCGCTTAAAGGGAGGGAGCGGCGTGATCGACGTGCCCTCCATCAGGATTTCGCCGGACGTCGGCCGCTCGAATCCGGCAATCATGCGCAGCGTCGTGGTCTTTCCCGAGCCCGATGCGCCGAGGAAGGTCAGGAACTCTCCGGCCGCGATATCGAGCGAGAGATCATCAACGGCAGTGAAAGCGTCGAAGCGCTTGATGAGGTGCTGGAGCTGCAGGATGGAAGAGATGGTGTGACTCGGGGCAAGAGGTTGTGGGGTGTGGGGTGTGGGTGGTGGGGGGCGCAAGCTTCACGGCCCCACCCCCCCCACTACCCACCACCCACTACCGACTACCGACTACCGACACTCGACTCGCGACTACTTAGCCGCCTTAACCTCGTTCCACACTTCCTGATACTTGTCGCGCCGGGGGCTCCACTGCCAGAAGTTGACCCTGGTGCCGTACTCGGCGATGTCCCGCTGCGTGGCGACCTGTTCGGGCGACATGTACCCCTTGGCGCCCGGGCTCGCCACGATGTAGTTGGTCACATCGGCCATCAGCTTCTGGGTGAAGGGCTGCGAGGCGTACTCCAGCCAGGCGTATGCCGCATTGAGATTGGCGGCGCCGGAGGTGAGGACCCAATGGTCGGCCCAGGCGGTGGTGCCTTCCTTGGGAATCACTTCCCCGGCCGGGAAACCGGCTGCGCGCAGCTGGGCCGTCATGAGGGGCCAGCCTTCTCCGGCCACGATTTCCCCGCTCTGGAAGAGCTGCGTCATATCGCCAGCGGTGGCCCAATACTTCCGAACGTTGGGCTTGAGCTCGAGTGCCTTCGCCTTGACCTTGACCAGGTCCTCGTCGGAAAGATTGTACAGCTTGCTCCGATCGTTAGGATCGTCGAGGCCCAGCGTCTGGGCGACCATCCATAGCGTCGCGATATCATCCTGCAGCGACAGCTTGCCGCGATACTTCTTGTCCCACAGGTCGGCCCAGGAAGTTGGAGCGGGTTTGACCTTCGCGGTGTCGTAGATCAACGGGTTGGGGCCGAACGCCCAGGGCAGACCGTAGACCAGCGAGTCCTTGCGCGCCATGGTGAGGCCACGGAAGCTGGCCATGAGGTCGCCGTAGCTGGGGAGCCGCTTCATATCGAGCGGCTGGGCGAGGTTCGCCTCGATGATCTGGGTGATCGCGTCGCTTGAGGGCGAGACCAGGTCGATGGTCTGCGCACCGCCGGCCCGGAGCTTGGCGACCAGCTCGTCGCTGGACTGCATGTAGGTGGCATTCACCTTGACGCCGCAGGCATCCTCGAACGGCTTGGCGAACAGCGTGTCGGTGTACCCCTCCCACACCATGAAGTTGAGCTCGCCCCCGATCGGCTTGGGACACAACTTGGCGAGATAGGTCTTCGCGTCGGCGCGCGCGTCCGAGGTGGGCGTGATGGTGATCTTCTCGACGGCCCCGCCGGCCCCGCCGCCGGCCTTTTCGCCGCCGCAAGCCAGTCCGGCTGCAAGGGCGCCGAGCAGCAAGGAGCGAAGCACGCTCGAACAGACTCCTCTCATGATGTGACCTCGAAGGGCATAGGTGGGACCGCTGAACCGATGGTAGTAATGCAGAGAACCTACAGTGCAGCACTTGAATGGGAAGGCCGGGGACCGCCCCTACCCTCGACATTTCACAGGGCGACGGCTAAGCTCGGCGTTCCAGCCTCTCGCAGCATGCGGAGCCTCCAATGCCCCCCGTGATTGATCTTAAGACGGCCATTCCCGGTCCCAAGAGCCAGGCCCTGAACGCCCGCCGTGCTAAGGCAGTCCCCCGCGGCGTGCCGTCAACTACACCGCTTGCCGTGGTCCACGCGGAGAACGCCGTCGTAACCGACGCGGACGGGAACCGGCTGATCGACTTCGGTGGCGGCATCGGTGTGGTGAACGCCGGCCACCGGAATCCCCGGGTGGTCGACGCAGTTCGGCAGCAGTTGGATCACTTCACCCACGTCTGCTTTCCAGTCTCAACCTACGAGCCTTACGTGGAGCTGGCCGAGAAGCTTAACGCGCTCACTCCCGGGGGACACGAGAAGCGTACCTTCTTCGTGAACAGCGGGGCGGAGGCTGTGGAGAATGCCGTGAAGGCGGCCCGCCATTTCACCGGCCGCCAGGCGATCGTCTGTTTCGAGCACGCCTTCCATGGGCGCACCTATCTCGCCATGGCACTCACTTCGAAGGTGATGCCGTACAAGAAGGGCTTCGGGCCGTTCGCGCCAGAGGTTTATCGGATGCCGTTTCCCTACTGCTATCGGTGTGTGCATGGCGGTCAGGGCGGTCAGGGCGGTCAGGGCGGGCAAGGCGGGAAGAGTGGAAGTGGCTCCTGTTGCATGGCGAGCCGCGAGTACCTGGAACAACTGTTCGCGGCGATGGTGGACCCGCAGTCGGTCGCGGCGATCATCATGGAGCTGGAGCTGGGCGAAGGCGGCTTCGTTCCGGCACCGCCCGAATTCGTAAAGACCCTCGCGGCGTTCGCGAAAGATCACGGAATCCTATTCATCGCCGACGAGATTCAGACCGGCTTCGGGCGGACTGGGAGGATGTTTGCCAGCGAACACTACGGCCTGGTTCCCGATCTGATGGCGACGGCGAAGTCGTTGGCGGGCGGGTTGCCGCTCGCCGCAGTCACGGGCCGGGCCGACGTTCTTGAGTCGGCGCAGCCGGGCGGACTGGGGGGTACCTACGGTGGGAACCCGCTGGCCTGCGTGGCGGCGCTCGCGGTGCTCGACGCCATGAAGGAAGATCGGCTCGCCGAGCGCGGGGCAAAGATCGGGGAGCGAATTCGTGCCCGCTTCCAGAAATGGGCGGAGCGCTTCCCCCAGGTGGGCGACGTCCGGGGACTCGGCGGAATGATCGCGTTGGAGCTGGTCACCGACCGGACGACCAAGGCTCCGGCCAAGGAGTTGACCGGCAAACTCCTCGCGGAGGCTCTCAAGCGCGGCGTGATCCTGCTCTCCGCCGGCACCCTCGGGAACGTCGTGCGGGTGCTGGTCCCGCTCACGGTCGAGGATGCGGTGCTGGATGAGGGGTTGGAGGCCATGGAGCGCGCGTTCGAGTCGATAGTCTAGAGTCGGGAGTCGAGAGTCTAGAGTCTAGAGTCTAGAGTCTCGTGGTCAGGAGTCACGCAACACGAGTCGAAGATCTGTGTCCTAACCCTCGCCCCTGAGCTTTTGCTTGGATGTTCTCTCTAGACTCCAGACTCTCGACTACCCGTGATCGACCGTTCCCGACTAGCCCGCCAATACCACCTCGAACAGCAGCGCTTCCTCGACTCTCATCCCCGTTCGAGGGCTCTCTACCATCGCGCTCAGAGATCGCTGCTCGAGGGCGTCCCGATGCACTGGATGAAGAAATGGGCAGGCGGATTCCCCCTGTTCGTGGCGTCCGCGCAAGGCGCCTATCTCACCGACGTCGATGGCCTCCAATACCTCGATCTGTGTTTGGGAGACACCGGTGCCATGACCGGTCATGGCCCGCCTGACACCCTCGAGGCGATCCGTCGCCAGGCGGCGCGCGGAATCACCACCATGCTTCCGACCGAGGACTCGCTCTGGGTGGCAGAGGAGCTGGGACGCCGCTTCGGTCTCCCCCACTGGCAATTCGCGCTCAGCGCCACGGATGCCAATCGCTTCGCGATCCGGCTCGCACGAATGATCACCGGTCGGCCCAGGATCCTGGTCTTCAATTGGTGTTATCACGGCACGGTGGACGAAACGCTGATCATCCTTCAGGATGGCGTTCCCCAAATGCGGCCCGGCAACATTGGTCCGGCGGTTAATCCGGTAGAGACTACCAGGGTGGTCGAGTTCAATGATCTGCCTGCGATCGCAGAGGCGTTATCGCACGGTGACGTAGCGTGCATTCTGGCCGAGCCGGCGATGACCAACATCGGGATCATCCACCCCGATCCCGGATTTCTTGCCGCGATGAGCGATCTTGCCGCGAGGGCCGGCACGCTGGTCGTCATCGACGAGACCCATACCCTCTGTGCCGGACCCGGCGGCTGCACGGCCGCGATGAATCTCCATCCCGATTTTGTCACAGTCGGGAAGGCAATCGGGGCCGGAGTTCCCGGCGCCGTCTACGGCTTCAGCGCGAAGGTGGCGAAGGCCCTCGAGGGGCGCATTCCGGTTTCCGACTGCGATACCGGCGGGATAGGCGGCACGCTCGCCGGCAACTCACTCTCGCTGGCGGCGATGCGCGCGACGCTGGAGCTGGTGCTGACGCCGGAGAGTTACCGGCGGACCATCCCGATGGCGGACCGGTTCCGCTCCGGAGTCGAATCAGTGATCGCCGAGTATGCGCTGCCCTGGATCGTGAAGCAGCTGGGGTGCCGTGCGGAGTACTGGTTTCGTCCGGCGCCCCCGCGGAACGGGGGCGAAGCGGCCGCGGCTGTGGATGTGGAACTCGATCGCTATATGCACCTGGCGGCGCTCAATCGCGCCATCCTGCTTACGCCGTTTCACAACATGGCACTGATCGCACCGTCGGTGACCGAGAAGGACATCGACCGTCACACGGCGGTCTTCCGGGAATCGGTCGAGGCCCTGGTCGGATGAATCTGTGGACCGCCACTACCGCCCCGCTCAACATCACGTCGCTGGCCAGCCCGCCGGACCGTGCCGACGTGGCGATCGTGGGCGGCGGCTACACCGGAATGTCGGCGGCTCGCAGCCTGGCGAGCCACGGTGTGGACGTCGTCGTGCTGGATCGGGAGACTTTGGGCTGGGGAGCCAGCTCGCGGAATGGCGGGTTCGTGTTGCCGGGCTACAAGGCTGAAGTTGCCGCTCTCGCCAGACGGTTCGGCCTCGAGCAAGCCCGCGCGCTCTGGCGATTCTCCCTCGACGCGGTGGATTTCGTCGAGCGGGTGGTCGCCCAGGAGCATATCGACTGTGACTTCAGGCGCTGCGGCCACGTGGCTCTCGCCGCGCGACCGTCGCATCTCAAGGAACTGGAACGAGAGCGCCGCCTGCTGCAGGAGCGTTTTGACCACGATACCGTCTTGCTGGACCACTCGCAGGTCCGCCAGGATATCGGCTCATCCCGTTACTACGGCGGCCTGCTGGATCAAGCAGCCGGGGGGCTGCAGCCCGCGGCCTACTTCGCAGGTCTCGCTCGTGCCGCCGTGCGAGCCGGTGCCAAGACGGTCGAGCGCTGTGAAGTGCGGAGAATCCGCCGGCAGGGCGACGGGTTCGAGCTCGATACGGCGCGGGGAGTGGTGCGGTCGCGCGAGGTGCTGGTCGCGACGAACGGGTATGGAGGCCGCGTGCTACCCGACCTCGCCCGCCGGGTGATTCCCGTCGGCAGTTTCATCATCGCGACCGTGCCGCTGGAGGAAGAGATTGCGCTCCGCCTGGTGCCCCGTGGCCGAGTACTGAGCGATACCAAGAACCTGCTGTACTATTTCAGGGTTTGGAACCGCCGCCTGGTGTTCGGCGGTCGCGCATCCTTCGCCTCCGACGCGGAGCGGCAGAGCCGGAACATCCTCCGGCGAGGGATCGAAGAGGTCTATCCCGAGATTGCGCACGTCCCGATCGAATACTCCTGGGGCGGCCAACTGGGGTTCGCTCTGGACTATCTGCCGCACGCCGGCACCTTCGAAGGGGCGCACTACGCCCTGGCCTACGCCGGGCACGGCGTTGCCCTCGCCAGTTATCTCGGACATCGGATGGGAGAGCTGCTGGCAGGTAAGGGAGAACAGCCTCCCCTCTGGGGGCTCCCCTTTCCTGCGGTTCCGCTCTATCACGGACGCCCGTGGTTCCTGCCGATTGCGGGGGCGTACTTCAGTTTGCGGGATTGGGTCGGGTAGCCGTCAGCCATAAGCCCTAGGCCAGAGGCTGCTAACAACGGTGGTGGGTATTGCGGGGGATGAGGATCGACATGAGCGCGCTTCCGGATGTCGAAGGCCTGTTTCATGACCTCGAGAGCGGAAGGATTTCGCGCCGCGAGTTCGTGGCGCGCGCCGCGGCATTTGGAGTGGGCCTCGGTGCAATCGGTGGCTTGCTTACCGCTTGTCGGGGATCCGAGAAGGGAGCTCGCGGGGAAAGCTCCGAATTAGGACCGATCGAGAAAGAGCTGAGCATCTACAATTGGTCAGATTACATCGCCAAGGAGACCGTTCCCAACTTCGAAAAGGAATTCGGGGTCAAGGTCACCTACGAGCAGTACGAGAACAACGAGGAAATGCTGGCTCGCCTCGAGAGCGGACAAGCCGGCTACGACATCATAGTGCCATCCGGCTATGTCGTGCCCGTTCTCGTGGCCAAGGGCCTCATCGCCCCGATCAACCAGAATTTCCTTACCAACTGGACCAACGTCGCGCCTATCTTCCTCGATCCCCCGTTCGATCCCGACAATGTTCACACCGTGCCCTGGCAATGGGGGACCACCGGTCTGGCCTATCGGAGCGACAAGATCGACCCTCCTCCCGATAGCTGGGCCGCATTCCTCGATCCGAAGTTGAAGGGCAGGATGACCCAGATGGACGACGAACGGGAGGTCATCGGCGCGTGGCTCCACTACCGGGGGCATTCCCTGAATTCGACCGAACCTGGAGATCTCGCCGCGGCCAAGGCGGATGCCATCGCGGCCAGAGCCAATCTCAAGGGCTATATCTCCGCGCCGGTCAAGGAGCAACTGATTTCGGGTGAGGTATGGCTCGCCCAACTGTGGAACGGCGACACGGCGCAGGCGCGAGCAAAGCAGCCCAATCTGGACTATCGGCTTCCCAAGGAAGGGTGCACTATCTGGACCGATAACCTGGCGCTTACTAGCTCCGCCCAACACAAACGGGCGGCGCATGAGTTCATGAACTTTGTCCTTCGGCCGGAAGTGGGTGCCGCCATCTCGAACTTCACCGGCTACGGAACACCTAACCAAGGTGCCATGGAGAAGATGACCAACCCGGTCCCGTTCCCGACGGCGGACGAGATGAAGCGCCTTGAATATCAGAAGGACCTGGGTGCGGCGGCTGCGCTCTGGGATCAGATCTGGAGCGAGATCAAGAACGCATAGCGGGGGAGGATCGAGTGCGGTTGCCCGACAGCGAGGTCCTGAAACAGAGCGAGCGCTACCTCCGGCTTATTGGCGGCGAGGAGATGTCGCTGGAAGAGAAGCAGGCCTTCATCACCGAGACGGTGGAGGCCTACGAGCAGCACGTCAACCGCGGATTCATCGGCTACCGCAAGTCGGTCACCGAGGCCGGACAGTTCGCTGCGCTGGAATGGTCGGGCCAGGGTTCCTTGCTGCGGGATCTCCTGGGCCGGGAATACATCGACTGCCTGGGTGGGTACGGCATCTTCAGCGCGGGGATCAATCACCCGAAGATCGTCAAGGCGGTGACCGACCAGATGCAGCGGATGGCGCTCAACAGCCAGGAGCTGCTGGAGCCGTGGCGCGCGGCGCTCGCTCGACTGCTCGCGGCGGTCTCCCCGGGACGTTTGAATAACTGCTTCTTCATCAACAACGGGACCGATGCGATCGAAGGCGCGATCAAGCTGGCCCGCCTCCACACCCGGCGAAATACCTTCCTTTCCACGCTGGGCGGCTTCCACGGCAAGTCGATGGGCTCGCTGTCGCTGATGGGAAAGGCCTCATTCCGGGAGCCGTTCCTGGGCGGTCTGCAGGATGTACGCTTCGTGCCCTACGGAGACGCCGAGGCGCTCGAAGCCGAGCTGACCAAGGCGGAGCAGGTCGGCACGCCAATCGCGGGCTTCGTGGTCGAGCCGGTGCAGGGAGAGGCGGGCGGAGTGGTTCCTCCCGACGATTACCTGCCGCGGGTGCGCGATCTCTGCACCCGCTTCGGCACCCTCATGGTCGCCGACGAGATCCAGACTGGCATGGGTCGCACCGGCCGGCTCTGGGGTGTGGACCACTGGGACGTCCAGCCCGACATCCTCTGCGTCGGCAAGTCGATCGGCGGCGGCGTCATGCCGCTTTCCGCGTTCATCTCGACTCCCGAGATCTGGGAGGTGCTGATCCCCAATCCGATCATCCACTCGACGACCTTCGGGGGGAATCCGATTGCCTGTGCGGCGGGAATCGCGGCAATTCAGGTAACGCTGGAGGAAGATCTGCCGGGCCAGGCCGCGATGAAGGGAGACTACCTCCTCGCCGAGCTGCGCGGGCTGATGCAGCGCTTCCCCCAGATTCTGAGCGACGTCCACGGTAAGGGCCTGTTGATCGGAATGGAATTCCACAGCGATCCGATCGGTTGGAAGTGCGCCTCCGGTCTGTTCAAGCGGGGCGTGCTGGTGGCCGGTACCTACTCCAAGGCCCGCACCATCCGAATCGAACCGGCCCTGGGCATCCCGATGGATCTGCTGAAGGAGATGCTGAGCAGGTTGGAGGACACGCTAAAGGAGATGGCAAAAGCGTGAGAAGTAAGAAGTAAGAGGTGAGACGTGAGACGTGAGACGCAAAAAAGGAAGGGATGGTTGAGCCGCCGATGCCGGCCCCGCCACCCCTTCTCACTTCTTACTTCTCACTTCTTCCTACTCCGACGCCTCCTCGCTGCCGCCGAAGTCATGGCTCCAGCTGACGGTGGCGCCGAACCAGATCTTGGTGTCTTCCTGGTTCACGCCGGTGGGTCCACTGGTGGTCTTGGTGATCTTAACGAACTCGTCGTTGTTGACCAGGAAGTGGAACTGAGGCGCGATCGACACCGGACCCGCCGAGAAGGGCAGGGCCAGCGAGAAGTCGAGGTGGGTAAGACCGCTCTCGTTAAAGTTGGCCAGCTCGTTCGGGTCGTTGTCGTTGACTTCCTGTCCGGCGCTGAAGCCGGCCAGCGCACCGATGGTGAGCGGTAGCGCGGGGGTCAGGGGAATGTCGTGTGAAACAGCCGCCTCGATGTAGGCGCCTTTGATCTTGTCCACGTCGTAGTAGATGTTGAGCTTGGGGTTCAGGAAGACATCGGCCGAGAGCTTCCCGTAGACTTCGATCGTGTTGTTGTCCTCAGTCAGCCCCGCGTCGTTGGGATAGATGTAGCCTGTCGCACCCGGCGTGAGGGTGACCTTCCCGACCGGGATGCCCAACTCCGCCCACCAATCGAATTCCGTCAGATCGGGTCCGGCGAGTCCGCCGCCCTCACTGATGTCATCGGGCACCTCGTCGTACTTGCTGGGCTCGATGTTGGCCCACCCACCGACCGTGAGCGCGGTCGACGAGATGGGGAATGACAGATAGAGATCGGGCTGAATCACGAAGTTGTTGGTCAACGACAACCCTCTCCAGACGTAGGCGCTGTTAAAGGCCGCATCTGCGCCGAGCGTCACCTGGGCCGTGGCGGTACTCGCCAGCCCAAGGGCTAGGCCGAGGACGGCCCCTCCGACGATGAACGAGCGTCTCATGTGGTCTCCTCAAGGAAGTGAACAAAGAACCGGCCCGCCCTCACCCGAGCGGACCGGCGTCGGACCTTGGTCCGGGGCCTGACATACGCCGCCCGTCGGGTTTAGCCGAACGGATTGAGAAAGATTGCCTTTCGATTGTCAGGTAAGGACATAGCGCTATCTAACGGGGGCGCTTGAGCCTGTCAAGCAAGGGGCAGCGAGGCTGTTGGCAAGTTGACTAACCGAGTGCCAAACCCCACGTTGAGCCATCCATGGATGAACTCCCGGCTGGACCAGCCGCAGAAACTTTCGAGCAAACTCTCGGTGATCTCGTCAGTCAGGTGAGGGCGCACCCGGGCGACCACGCCGCTCTTGCCATGGCACTCGACAGGGTCGCGGGCAGGGTAGCAAGTACCCCAGCCATCCTCGAGGCCGGAATCGAGAACACTTGGTCTCTCGATGGGGACGACCTCAGGGGGCGGCTGCTTTCCCGCGGAGTTGACGCGATTCGGGTCGCCGCGGGAGCCAGTCGGGATG
>Ga0207674_10007620_pt1 | contig 12610 bp, 11 predicted proteins | sample KBSCornC72_FD_184303 | JGI IMG/M metagenome (GOLD analysis project Ga0207674, IMG submission 184303) | Corn rhizosphere microbial communities from Kellogg Biological Station, Michigan, USA - KBS Corn C7-2 (SPAdes) (version 2) | ecosystem: Host-associated > Plants > Roots > Rhizosphere > Soil ... | reverse complement strand
TGTCCGCCATAGGGAAATTGGCATAATTCAACCTGACCCGATGTGCGGAGTCCAAGTCTGAAAAAGTCATCTCATAAAGCACCTCATAGTGGCACGCCCTCACACTTTGCGGGCTGCGGCATCCCATCCGGAGGCATCTAGAGGCGCGAGCCCCAGCAACGGTGCCTTAGCAGTGGCGTGGAGTCTACACGAACTGGACTTATGAGAACTGAGACCTCAGAGCACAGCAAGAGGCTAGGGTTGCAGATGAGGCCCACGTGACACAGCTCAGCGCGGGGCCGGTTCATGGATGTCTGGGATGACAACTGACCAGCTACGGGAACGTGGAAACGCTGCAAGACTGCAGACGAACAACCACACGACATCACCTCGTGTGGCGACACCTACGAATACTGGAGCCTGAACACAGGAGCCACGCCACTATCACTGCCCCACCCACGGCACTTCTCAAAAGGTAAAGAAGTCTGACCTGAGACGTACCTACCAAACGAGGGACTGTTGCTATCCATCAATACTCAACGTTGTAAGACGTCACGATTATACACAAGACAACAGCAAAATGCAAGGGCGATTCAGTCGAGAAGGATGTCCATCAGGAGCACCATGTCTAGGCAAAAATCACTACAGGCTTATTGCAGGAACCCAAGTACGATAGCCCAGGGTGCTGCCTCTGCACTTAGTGGGAAGCGATCGAGACACTATGCCGCGTGCTCCGAGCGCAGGGTGCCGGCTGTGAATAGGCCTCGCGGGGCGTTGGCCTTATAGATCTTGCGCCACTTCTCATCTAAGAGTGACTGGATGCTGCCTTTCTCCGTGGCGACTTCTTCTAGTTCATCGAGGCTGTAGAGCAGCAAATCGCCGACATTCGCGATATCCGCTTCCCGTTGGACGCGCAGATGGGCGACGCCCGCGCTCGTGAAGACGCCGAGCGCCATGTCGAGCAAGAGCTTCACCTTCTGAGCACGCACTGGCGTATCCAGCCGTGCGCCCAGCCCACGATGCAGATCTGGTGTGAACGGAGGCGGGGAACCATCCAGGCTGGCCTCATTGGCGTCGTGCGCTTTCTGCCGCCACGCCGCTGCCCGGCGCTTCTGCTGCCGCTTGATACGTCCTGCGATGCGGTTCAGGTAGGCGACGTAGGAGACGAGCGCCGCCCCAGGGTCGGTATCCATCCCCTCCAGGGTGGTGAGGATCCCCACCGCCATCCGATTCAGCAGGCGGCGGTAGCCGGTGTAGCGGGCGGCGTGCACCAACTCTAGCCCGCGCTCTGGCAGCGGCGCGTCACGGAGCGCGATGGAGGCGAACCCGTCCCGCAACGCCGCCCAGGTGGGATGCTCCGGCCAGCGGCCGCGGTTCGGGTCAGCGGCGGGAATGGTCAGGCGCAGCCAGCGCCGGGTGAGGTACTGCCAGAGTTGCCCCGCCCAATGCAGCGCTTTGCGGACGCTATGGATGTGGGGGAGGTCTTCGGCCTCGATTTCGGCGTCAATCACGTCATCGGGGTCCGAGGCGTCCGGCTTGGCGTAGAGCCGAAAGCCTTTGACTCCTTCCCGGCGTAGCTGGAATTCCAAGCGCCAGACGTCTTGCGCTGGGTCGTAGCGGTCGCCATTGCGCTCCTGGAGCAGCGTTGGGTACCACTCGACATGCTTCTTTTTCGCCTGCACTATCTTGTTGTATCAGCCTCAGGGCGCTAGAATTACGGCAGCAGAGCTACCTCGTCACTGTGTCACGCAGGCCGTTTGCATCGTACGGGAGTCCCATCAGGTCCGCCAAGAACACTTCCGAGGGATAAGGAACCATCACAGCGATGGTTCCTTTTTGTATGTCGATGTAGTCTGGGGCTCAATCGGTGCAGCATCGGACGGAGACACAAACCAAGAGAGTTTGCGCAGGAGACCATCTCCCAGCGTAAGACGCTGGCATGTTTACATACGTGCATGCGCAGCAATACCTACTGCAAAGCCGAGGCGTTCATGGGCTTCGACGCGTTGCTCGCAGATTGCATTCACACGAGTGATAGAGGCCAAGGCAGCACTGTCACGCGAGTGGACTCGGAGTGGTGACAACTGGTGGCGATGAAGGTATCCTTCACGCAGTTGCGAAACGGAGTTTCACTATCGTTCCCGAAGGCTGCAGACCGCTGGTACGAATTATGTAGTTTGTCGAAACGGTGAGACCATGCTGCGCATGCTCATCATACGCATGGCGTAACTGTACGCGAATTTCCGGGTAGGTGATGAATAACGGGTCACCTAGTGAGTCACGTCGTGAGATGTCAGTCGTGCTGGTATGGGAGCCAGTCGCCATGGCCGGGAATACGGTCACCAACAGGCGACGATAGATTCTTGATCGTAGGTGCGAGCCTTACTGAGAATTGACCAGAAGGACCGTGTTTTCAAGCGGGAGATGAACGGCCTCCGCCGCGTGCCGGTTTTTCGCCAGGGGGCGACCAGCGAGCGGCAGAAGGTTGGTTTTGAGCCCGTCCCCGCACGTGCGCGACCGTCGGCCGCTTGGCGTCTGGCGTCTTGTTCGTTTGTCAGGCGCATCGGGCAGAGCCATCGTGTCAAGAGGTGCCGTTACGCGCGTGCCGGAGGAGATGCGATGGATAGCAGAGAGGGATGCCTGGCAATCGACACGGAGAAGACAAGGTCAGCGAGGGAATGACCACTTCCCGTTCGTGTTCGCTTCTGTGTTGGACGAGTAGAGTCTGCACATTGTCGCGCTCCATTCCGCTCTCTCGAAGTCCAGTTGACAGGGAGACCGACAACAGTGTCTAACAGTGTCTAACAGTGTCTAACAGTGTCTAACAGTGTCTAGCGGTCGGCTGGTATGTGAGTTGGCTGTCCACTTGACTACACGATGGCGCACACTAACACTCGATGAGACCGCGTTTGAGGGAACACACGCATTGTACTTGGCCTCAGTCTCTTGAGGTGGCGCTTGGTGTTCATCTAGAACGTGTTGGCGCCTCGCGAATGCTCAACTGGACAAGCGCCATTCCTGATCTTAGTGGGTGGTTGGCAAGTGTAGCGCTTCACCTGCCACTTGCATCATACGCTGCTTAGAGAGGATAAAGCTGTCCATGAAACTCTTGGTCGCTGACAGTGACGCCGACCAAATGGCGATGGAGGTTGGTTGGCTACGAGCGCGTGGGTATGAGGTCAAGTATGTGCTCAGTCCCGAGCGCATCAGATCCTTGTGGATCGAATATCACCCCGATCTTGCCATCGTGGAACCCCAGATAGCAGGAACGGATATTCTGGCGCTATGCCGCGAATTGCAGTCCATGCATGACGCCTTGGTGCTAGTCGTCTCCTGTGACCAGGATGCAGGTACCTACGTACGCTGCCTCCAATCGGGAGCGGACGCCTATTTGGTCAAGCCATTCCTGCCCGCGGTGCTGCTCGCGCAAATTCATGCACTTAGTCGCCGAGTCCGGAACGCGTTGCAGCAGCATCCTTCCTCCATTGTGACCGTCGGGCCGATCTGTATCGACTCGTTGCGCCATGAATTGAGTGTCTACGGCGAGCTCAAAACGTTGACGCCTACTGAAAGCAAACTGCTGTACTTGCTGGCGGTCAATGCCAACAACGTCTGTACGCTAGGGCAGATTGTCGCGCATGTGTGGGGATACCGAGATAAGGCCGATACAATCTTGGTCAAAGCCCATATCCGCCACCTGCGCGAGAAGATTGAACTTGATCCCAGCAGTCCCCGTCACATTGTCACGATCCCGGGCTCGGGCTATATGCTTGTGCCACATGCGGTGCAGGAGGCAGTGCAGGAGGCAGTGCAGGAGGCGGCGGAGCGTGCGTCATCGGCGGTGTCTGAGTCTGCTGAGCTCGCACTGCTCGACGAGGACCTCGACATGCCGCCGGTGCTGACCCACGGGCCTAGCATCGGGGACGCGTCCGGCAGCATTGAGATTGAGTTCGGCCGGCACACGCCACGTTACGATACCGGTTTCGACTATCATACTAGGATTTAAACGGGACACCGAACAACGAACGGCGCAGCGCAGCCGACATCGTGACGTAGCTGTACGGGGAACAGCGAGGGCGCTGCTGCGCGTAAGACTGCGCTGTCATGTCAACCAACATGTCAACCAACATGCCAGTTCTCATGTGCTGGCTGTAAACTCCCGAAGGTAGCTGGAAATGACATGACTCGTACGACTGCTACCACGTTCGGGACCGGTACTGTAGTTCGAAGCATGCCGAACGCTGCCTGAGGCACAGCATAGCTTTGTCCTCTTGCCGCGCAGCTGGGTGGTGGAGCGCGGCTTTGCGTGGGCCTACCGCATCCGCCTCCTCGCCTGCGACTGCGAGCGATTGTTGGAGGTCTTGGCCGACTTGCACTCCGTGGCCTTTGTCTGCCTCACGCTGCGTCGCCTGATTCCTGTTCTGCTCGTTCCAAGCAACATTGACGTGAACACGCATCCACTAAGACGGGTCATCGCGCGCGCCGCATTGGTTCACCAATCCAGCGCCAGCAGCCCAATGCACAGCTCTGCCCTTCAAAAGCGAGCGCCGCTGAGTATCCTGGAATGTCTGGCAACTCACGCAGGGACCAGGAGGTCGTATCTTTCAGGAGGCCAGAAGCGTCCTGAACGTCGAGCAATCGTGTGGGCTTGCCTGGTCTACGAGATACATCACTGCGGTCTGGAGGCATATGCAACCCATACCCCTTTGCCTTGATCAGCGCTTCCTTGCGGGTCCAAAAGGTGTAGAATGTTTTATCACGGTCAGGCTCTGGCCATGAAAGGATCGCTTCCTGCTCCCTCTTGGAGAAGGCTACGGCCGCGACAGATTCCCGATCGAGCACTTTCCCCATGTACTCTATGTCCACGCCGACCTCGCGCCCAAGTGCGACGGCATACAGAATCATGTCGTGCGAGTGCGACAGGTTAAAGCGCAGTGGCCCAGCGTGGGCGAGATGAGCAGAATTGGGTGCTAGGGCTGGCTTGCCATAACGCCCGCGGCCGAACGCTATACTCTCTGGCGCCTGTCCCAAATACTGGCTAAGGAGGAGGCGAAGCACTGCATGCGCTGCGACGTACTGCCGGTGGTCACGCTCGAACCGAAAGCGGGCAGCATGCTCACGTTCTTCTGCACTGAGAATCGACACCAGCAGCGCGAAAGACGCCATCACTTGCCGGAGGTCAGCAAGCCATACGTGAACGGCGGTTGAGGAAAGCTCAAAGGTGATTGGTGGCAATTGCCATCGAGGGCCTTGGTGGAACATGATGCATCCTGCCTGATAGAATGCGGCATTTCTCAACGGTTAGAAGGTCAACACCCAGGAGACGCTATCTACTGATCTCCGCATACGTACTAAAACGTCCTACAGTGCCTTTACCTGCTGAACACACCTGCTGAACATCTGAACTCTCGACCCTTTGGGGCGCTTGTGACCATCATGGCCGACCCAGGCCCCGCTCTCGGCGGTTGATGGGATGATGCGGCTGTCAAGCATGACGTGCACCGGGAGAGGCTGCGCGCCCCGCTGTGAGAAGCAGCGGGGCGCGCCGGTCCTGCACGACCTGCTCAACACCGCCTGCGTCCAGCCAACCGCGTATCGGCTACTAGACGACCGGCAAGGGCGGCAAATTGTCTGGCAGCATGCGCCTATGCACCCTCGTTCGCCTATGCACCCTCGTTGTGACGATAGTGCGCACACAGCTGAAGACGTCACGCAGGTTGCAACGGCGTTGGCTGACGGTTTCTGACACAACGTCAAAAAGGGTGCGACGAACGCCCGTTCATTGTCGCTCATATCAGCTGGATAGGGGATGCGAGTGGTTGACTTACCCGCGCCAACTACTCTTCAACGTCAGGTCTTGATTAGGCTCTCGTTCGCTTCCCCAGCCGGTCGCGATGGCTGGAAGATAGGCGAGGTCAAGCTAGCAAGATAGAGCACGGCTGTGCACTACTCGAAGGGTGGCCGATAGTTCAGAGAGTATGAGGGCTCTCGCAAGTTACGCATACCAATCACTATGGCAGGGATACCACCGACGACGGTATTGGGTGCCACATCCTGGGTAACTACTGCGCCAGCTTGAACGACCGCTCCTCGCCCAACAGTGACATGACCCAGGATGATCGCGCGCGGCCCAATCCACGCATAGTCATCAATCACAATGGCACCGTAGGTAGGGGCAAACCCGGCATCGTTAATATCATGGGTACCTGTAATCAGCCAGACACCAGGCGAGATAAAGACATGTGCGCCGATGAGGAGTCCACCGGTAGTCGAGATTAAACAGTCGTGATCGATGACTGTGCCCACACCAATGGAGACTCGCCTCCCATTGCGCTGGCGGCTCACGAACTCGATGTGCTGTCCCATCATGGTCGTGGCACTAGGATCGATCTCCCAGGCAAGCGCTCTTTGATACCAGGCGTGGCGCACCGTGTGAGAAGGGATGTGGTTGATGATGTGGTTGGTGGCATACTTGATTCCTGCCTCGAATATGTCATGGACGGGATCATAGCGCGCGGGAGACCAGTCTCTGACTCGATATAACAATATATCAGAGTACACAATCGGATCGACGATCATGAGGCACGTCCTTGCTATGAGCCAGACCATGTTCGTGTACCTCCAGACGTGGATACGCATTCTCGCAGTTGCTTGCTTAGCATTCGCTGCCTCCAGTTCCATCCTGAAGCAGTGCGGCTCCGCGTCGCCCTCCGCCTTCCACTATGCCATCGAAATGTTCAGATGCAGTGCCCAGCACCACGCGATATTGGACTGATTCCTCAAGCGCGGTGCAGAAGCTCCCCCCCACCGCCTGCGATGCTGCGTACTCCCCATTACCGGCGGTACCCGACCATACGCCGGTCGCTCAAGATTGATGACATGAAGGGCATACAGGATTCACAGGAACCGGCGTACGATATCGCTGCTCTCAGACACGGGGGGAATGTGCCACCGTCCACGGGTGGTGCTACTTGGCAGACGAGGTATGTTCGTCAGGGTCCATGACGGCGCTCATGCAATCTAAGCATGGACGGATAAGATATCTTCATCTGCCCGCGCATTTGAGCAATGACGCATTTGAGCTCGCGGACCTTGAACAACGGTACCGAGCGGTCCACGAGCCGTTGGAACACAACCTGAGCGCAGCTGGTGGCAGTTCCTGTGGCTCATGGCTTGCGGTCAGCTGGCCAAGGATATCGCACGGGTATCGCACGGGTATCGCCCAGAGTACCACGTAATCGCGCACGGATTGGCCAGATCGCCAAACTCTATGACGAGCGGCGACCGGCCGGATGAGCACTCGATGAGCACTCGATGAGCACTCGATGAGCACTCGATGAGCACTCGATGAGCACTCGATGAGCACTCGATGGACCCTCGGCAGCGCTCGATGTCGTGACGGCCACCGCGCATGCTTTTGACAGCACAGCAGACGGCGCTGCGGGCGGCGCTATCGGGCTCGTCCCTGACGGAGGCACGCGCTGGAGCGTGGGCGGTGGCCGACCGGAGGCGGCCACACTGGGCCGGTGCGACGCCACATAGCAGGGCTGGGATTATCGGCAGCGCCTCAAATTTAGCCAGTTGGCCCCCGGCGTGCAACACGCTGGCCGATGCCGAAGAGCAAGCCCCCTTCAAAATAGCGTAGACCACTACTGCAAGCGTTGGCCGCAACGTCTTCCTCTGCACAGGTCGATGTCTGGCCCACAGGTGAACTCCGCATCGGATTCAAGCCAAGGCACAGGCACATCGGCGCCGACCGCACTCAATCCCGCCGCCTTCCCGTCGAAGGTAGCCCGTGCATCGGCCCTCGCCATCACCACCACCTGCTCGGGCGAAAGCAGTGGCATCGCGCGGTGCGAGGGCGTGTATTGCCCGGGCCGCATGTCTTCGAGGCCATCGGCGTTAGTGTGCTTGGCGATCCGGCCAATCCAGTAGCGCGAGTAGCCGGCACTCTGAGCGTATCCTTGGTCAGCTGGCCTCATGATAGCAACCAGCAGAGAATCTGCGCCACGTCCGTTCGTGCGCATCCTTGCCTGCGCGCTAGCGGCGCGAGCAACTCATCGGCGCGTACAACAGGGCAGAGACGAGTGGGTCTTGCCATGCGCCGATGCTGCAGGTGCCGAGCATGAGTTGGTATGAAATCCTGCACAAGAGGGGAATGATCCAACACTACCTATACATGCGGTGGCACGGAGAGTACATATCGCCGTGGTACACCTTGTGAATGTTAGTGCGGCTCTCCGTAGCCCTTACAAGGTCCCTTACATGGTCCCTTACAAGGTCCTTTCATGGTCCTTGCGTAGAGTAAGAACCACAGGTGCAGAAGCCCTGGGCGGATCAAAGGAGCCTGTGACGCCAGGTTGCTAACGTCGGCACGTGCTGCCATGCGGCGCCGCGCACCACGGTCCAGACCGCTTTGACCCATGTGACGACGCGATCGCACACCTCAGCAATGGTCGGCGCTCCGTTGTCTGACATGGAGGGAGGGCAGCAGCCGCTCTGAAAAAAGGACTAAGTGATTTGGGCCAACTGCTCTGGCAGGCTCTATGCCCACTGCAGGCTGCGGCAGCATTTGTCGATGCTGAACGGCCCACACTGCGGCGCATCTTGGCACGAAGCGTCACGTCCACATCGTCATCTGCGAGAGGCAGGCCTTAGCTACGGCGTTGCGCGATGTGGTCTACTCCACCGCGACGCCCCTGCTTGAGGCCGATGTATCAGTTGACACTCTCGCTCTCGCAGAGCGTCAACTGATACGGCTTGCAGGCGGTTCCCCTCGGTGAGGGCCCCGACGACGACTTCTTACTCAGCTATAATCTCATCAAGGAAACGGCGGTGCGTCGATTCATCGATTCATAGCGCACAGTTCCAACTCGACGATGCAGCGGCGGCTCACGCGCTTCCTCCGTGAGTGTCTCCCAGACGGTGACAGGGCGCAATGGGGTCTCGAGCTGACCTTGCCGCAATGCCTGAAGTGTGCGCGGGACCTGCTAATCAACCATGATCTACGCTGGAGCAAGGCTGCTCGGCTGCCGAGCAGCCTTGCTCCAGCGATACATGCCCAGTTCGCGACCCGCTTGAGCGAATGGCAGACCGAGCAACACCCTTCTGAAGACGCCGAATGCTGGGACCGGGATGTGCACGCGCCGATGCTTGACGTTATGACGTTCAGGACTCCGCACGTACTAGGACTGCAGCGCGAACTGACGGCGATGACGTGCGCACTGGAAAGGCACTCTTCCTTCTCTGATCAGTGCCTGATCGATCTAGTGGACTCCTTCCCTCCCTCCTTGATGCGGTGCACACTTAGACAGGGCAAACGCATGCTGCGGCGTATTGCCCTGTCCCGTGTGTCGGTGCCTATCGCGCCGCGGCCGAATAACGTGCCTTGCCGTACCTCGGTGCAGGATATCGCGCATGCCAGCGCATCCAGACATGTGGACGCTGTGCCCTCGTCTCAAGCACCGCGTGATGCGGGACGTTTCACGCAAGACGCGCTGAGCAGTTACTCAAGCCGGTGTGCTCGGGCACCAGCTTCAGCGAGATGGATGAACAGGTGGTCTTCGGCATCTTCACAACGCCGACTGGCGTTGAATACTTATTCACATCAGACAACAGGCCAGACAACAGGCCAAATAGCCTATGCCAGCGCGTTGGTCCTCTAGTGCGGCACAAATGGCGCAGCTAGATGTGGTGCAGAGCCACGCACGACGATTGACACTTCCAGATACGAGAAGGAGTAAATTGTGCCGTCACATTTCGATGCACGTCAGGAAACCGAACGCTTGAGCGCCTTGAGGCGCGGCACGGTCCTGACGCCCCTCAATGGCGAGGGCATCGTCGGCGAGAGTGGGGTGGCGGATTCGGCCAGCGTGCAGTCCCTGCTCGTTCATGCCTTCGAGGCGATGACTGATGGTGTCATCATTTACGGAGACGACGGACGCATCGCCCATATGAATGCCGCTGCCTGTCGTATCTTGGAACTTGCTGGAGCCTCTGATGGTCTGCCAGCGGTGACAACGGTCGACGGAGCTTGGTCGCTCACCACCCGTGAGGAGCAGAGACGTCTTTGCCACCTGGCGGAACGCGTGCTGCGCCCGCTTCTACATGGCAAGGCGCTGACAGGCGCGCATGCCAAGGATCTCCGTATCACGAGCTCGACTGGTCGCGATGTGCTGCTCAGCAGGTATGTCATGCCGCTGCACAATGCCGAGGAACACATGATCGGAAGCGTCGCCGTTATCAGGGTGATCACCAAGCAAGAGCAGCTCGAGCGAGCAAGTGCGTCGCGGGCGCGGCAGTTGCGAGCGGCCATTGATGCGATCACTGACGCAGTGATCGTCTTTGATGGTGCCGAGCGCATCGTTCAGCTCAATCCTAACGCCCGTGAGCTCCTCGAACTTGAGGAAGCCCCTAAGAGCTGTCACTTTCCGGCGTGTACGAGTCTGCCACTGACCCTGCTGCGTGAGGGGGCAGGCCATTCAATGTCCGAGGCGCAAGTGCCAACACATCGGATCTTGCGCGGCGAGGTACTTGTGGGTGATTTGGCACTAGATGCGCTGCTTCACACGCGCCGCTGGGGCGATATACCGCTCACGATCACCGGGGCACCGATGCGCGACACCAGAGGGCGGTCCATTGGAGGGGTGATGGTGCTCCGAGACGCCACCGAGCGACGCCCGCAGGAGCAGCCCATGCACGGGGCGGCGATACAGCAGGAAGACCCGCGTCCAAACGACGAGTTCTTTGCCATGGGTATGCATGAGCTGCGCAATGTGACGGCAAGTCTTTGCGGACATGTGGAGATGCTGAGCACCGGTACAGCATCTGGAAAGCAGGCCAGACTGACCAAGAGGCAGGTTGAGACGATTGAGGAGGTTGCGCACGAAGCGGCATGTTTGGCGGACTTAACTGACCATATCGCCGATGTTATGAGTCTGCACGCTGGGAGGTTCGAGTTGCACTGCTATGGGGCTGATCTCGTCGCACTCGTCCGGCGTGTCGCAAAACGGGTGCAGGTTACCACGCAGCGACATGAGATAGTCGTTGCAACAACGGTGGCCAGTATCATTGCCCAGATGGACGTCCGGCGCATCGAGCAGGTACTCACGAACCTGATCGGCAACGCAATCAAATACAGTCCAGATGGAAGCGAGATATTGGTGCAGGTGCGCGAGGATCAGAGCAGTGGCCGGGCCTTTGTCGCGGTTTGCGATCATGGGATCGGGATTCCGGTGGACCAGCATGGGCGGGTCTTTCAACTTTTCGGCCGGGCGGACAATGCCCGTGAGCTCGGTGTCGAGGGAACCGGGTTAGGGCTGTACCTCTGCCGTGAGATCGTTCAACGTCATGGCGGTCGCATCTGGTTTAAGTCGGACGAAGGGCGCGGGACGAACTTCTATATTTCGTTGTGGGTTGCGGCTGGAGCACATGGGACGCCAGCCCGAAGGTAATTGACTCGAAACGTTCTAGTGGTGCTCATTCCGGGCACCGGGCTCCCATGCGGCCGAGACGGCGCGAAATGCTTGGCACCCAGCTTCCCGGCAGTGTCTGGCGACATCTGGACCCATGTACCGCTACGCACCCTGTCAGCAACAGGAAAGTATGCACGAGTCTAAACCACCCGCTGGTGCGATGGAGGTGCGCAATCTCAACGATGTAACGATAGAACGCGGTATTCACTCTGCATCCAGACCAGATGGCATGTGCCACATCTACATCACATCCAGGCAAGACATCCAGACATGGCGAGATGGGGAGGCGAGTTGGAGCTGAGGGGTTTCACGCGAGGCAGTGCCTCATCATCTGTGGCGACGAGTGGCGCGGCAGATACGAGGCGGGCCTGCGTAGCACCAAAACACACTTTTATGAGCATGTAGTGGTGCTATCTGGAGGCATGAACCGGACCAGCGGGCAACCTGGTTGTGGGACCACCAGCCGTAGCTGCAGGGGGACATGTCGCCTCGCAGATCGGTGTGCTTCCTAATGAGGCGGCCCTGCTTCTCCCCGAGCACCCCACATCGCTGGTTCAGCCTGGCGCGAACGTACCGCAATCCGAAAGGCGACATTTTGTGATGAATTTGTGACCTTGTAAGGCCAGCTGTGATGTTGGCAAGACGATCCAAAGTTACAGTGGGGATTGCGGGGTGCGAGCAGATGGAGGCGCTCACCGTGCACGCTTTGTATGCGATGACGCCGACCGGGGCGTGGAGGGATGCCGGGACACGGCAACTGCTACCGAGCTTTTAGGGTGGGTTTGCGCAGGTAGTGCTTTCATAGGATCGTCAAGTGAAAACTGGTGCACACCGGAGGCCGAACCGAACAGAACCTGGTAGAAGGGACTCCTCGGACACACTCTTCGCCTATTGCTTGCTATTTAAAGCAGACAGACACACCGTAGACGGCTGCCCGATTCCAACTCGATAGCTCGTACCCAACGGTACTAGACGAGTGGGGACTAGACTAGTGGGCCATGCTGACACCAAGGTGTCGCCAATAGAGTAGATGCTGTTTCGGCCTGAGGATGAGCCAGGTTTCACGATGGCGGATGGCGGATGGCGGATGGCAGATGGCGGATGGCGGATGGCGGATGGCGGATGGCAGATGGCAGATGGTAGATGGCAGATGGCAG
>Ga0207674_10007619_pt1 | contig 12611 bp, 24 predicted proteins | sample KBSCornC72_FD_184303 | JGI IMG/M metagenome (GOLD analysis project Ga0207674, IMG submission 184303) | Corn rhizosphere microbial communities from Kellogg Biological Station, Michigan, USA - KBS Corn C7-2 (SPAdes) (version 2) | ecosystem: Host-associated > Plants > Roots > Rhizosphere > Soil ... | reverse complement strand
CAGCTGTGCCTGTCGGGCCAGGACGCGCATCGCTTCGGCCACGGCGATGACGGGCGTGACGTGGGTCGGGATGTCGAAGGCGGTGCGGGCTTCGGCCAGCAGCTCGGCCGCGCGCTCGAGCTGCACCAGCGGGTCGATCATCGCGTACGGCGCGAGCGCCAGATCGGTAGTCACCCGGGCGATTCCACCGACTCGGTGACGGTGGGCGTGTACCAGCCGTCGGGGTCCAGGCTGTAGTCGGTGAAGGCCACCGCGGTTGCGCTGATGGGCCGCATGCACTGTTGGCAGAGAACTGTCGCTGGCACCAGTTCTCGGCTGGCAGGCACTTCCTCGCCGTCTTCACTCACCTTCCAGACCACCGCGCGCACCCGCCCACGGTGGCTGCAGCGCTCAGGCATGAGCGTCCTCCGCGCTGGACAGGGCCGCGAGAGCGGCCATGAGCCGTGGCGACAGTTCGCTGATGAGCGCCATCACCGTTGGCGCCAACTCCCACAGCACGCCCAGTCTCAAGCCCTCAAGGATGACCAGTGCATCCTGAGCAGCAACTGCCACGGCCTGGATCTGGTCACGTAAGCCCAGCTCGTCGTCCAGCACCTCGAGATAGCGCTGCTCCCAGTCAGCGATCTGGGCGCGGGCCGCGGCCAGCTCGGCTTGAAGGTCAGCAACGGTCGGAGCCTTGACCCGCACGACGAGCATGCCTTCGTGCCAGCATGCATGGTGCGCTGGCTCAGCTGTACTGGTCGGGCACCCCTTCCGGTGCCCGACCTTCTCGATATCAACAGTCGGATCCCACGTCACTGCCGTGGTGCTCGTGGGCTCTGGTGACTCGGTCATGTCTCGGCAACCTTCATGCGTCGGTAGACCCGGCGGGGTGGCTTGATATCGGTCCACTCGACCGGGGCGTAGGCTGGCGGCATGGCCTGACGCAGGCTGCACATGCCCCGTGCCTGGCACGTCTGACACGACGCTGGGATGCATGGCGCCGCAATCGTCTGGACCGCGGCTTCGCCGTTGAGCTGCTGGACCTGCCATTGGTCACGGCACCCACAGCCATACTCGAGCGAGATGGTTTCAGTCATGCGGCCGACCTGGACATGCGGCGTTCCTGCCACTGGACCCGGAGGACCGTGCTGCGATGGGCGCGCACTTCTTCGCGCTGTTCTTCGAGCGCAAAGGCGGTCGCCCAGTGACCGTGGAACCGGGCGAGCTGAATGTCGTGGTCGAGCCGCACCATCGTCCGCGCCAGCTCGGCGGTCGTCTCGGGGCCGTTAGTCATGGCAGGTCGACTTCCTCAAGGAGTTCAATCTCCTGGGTCCCCTTGGCCTGGTTGCACGGGCGACAGAGCACCCACAGATTGAGCGGGTTATTGGTGCCCTGCCGGGCAACCGGCACCTTGTGATCGATCTCGAGAGTTACTCGGGGGTTATCTGTCCCGCAGAGCTGGCAGCGGTAGTGGTCACGTTTGAGGATCCAGCTCTTGAGCCGCAACGAAAGCTGAGAGCGACGCCTCCTAGTCACTGGGGTCTGCCCATTGGCAGGAGATTGGGTCTCTCGCCCCGTGAGTCTCCCAGTCTCGACCGCATCGCTTACATAGACCGCGAACAGCAGCAATACCGCGCACATCATCAACAGGGCGAACAGGGCGAACAGGGCGAACAGGTGGGAGGACTGGAGCTGTTACCGCGTTACCGAGAATCCTGCGATTCTGTGTGATCTGAGTGTTACCGCTGTTCGCGCTGCTCGCGGTGTTCGCCAGGAATGACGAAAAGTAATGGCCGTCGCGTGTCCGAATGTCGCCGTCGCGGACCATGTTGAACAGCAAGCGCCGAATCCCACTCCGACTCTTCCCCATTGCGTCGGCTAGCTCAGACGGGGTCATCCCGGGCATGGTGTCGATTGCGTCGAGGAGTCCCTGGCGTTCTTTGGTTCGGCGGAATTGTTCTGCGTTGCCGAGCAGTGTCCAGCCCAGCTCGTCGTCGTGGTCAAAGCGTAGGGCCAGATCCTGTTCTTCGACGTCGCGGCCAGTGACAAACAGTGAGGCGTCAGCCTGGCCACGTTCACGCCGCAGCACCATGACGCAATCGGCGGCACCCGAGAGTCCGAGCGTGCCCGAGACCATCTCGAGGGGATCAGATGATTCGCCCTTGCGGGTGTGGAACACGACCACGATGGCCACGTTGCGTTCTCTGGCCATCGCGGCTAGTGGGGCGATCGCGTCGTAGTCCAGGTCGTACAGTCGCTGGCTGTTCTTTTCGATCGGGCGGACGCGCTTGAACGTGTCGATCACCACCAGGCGCGTTTGCGGGTGATCGCTCAGCCATTTGTCCAGATGATCAATACCGCCCTCGTTGGTGCGTTCCCACTCGGGCGTGATCCAGAGGTTTTCTGGCTGCGGCGTTTCGCCCAGCATCAGGGCGATACGTTCTTGCATCCGCCGCGGGCCATCCTCGAGGGCCAGGTACAGCGCTTCGCCCTGAATCACTGAGAGCTTGCCGAGGGCGGGCGCCCCCCGGGCGATGTCAATGGCCCAGCCGAGGCCCATCCACGACTTCCCCAGCTTGGGCCGACCAGCCAGAATAGCCAGGCCCGCGGGCAACAGATCGGGGATCGCCCAGCGGGTTGAGTCGAAGGTCATCGACGCGAGCTCGGGTGCTCGCCAGATACGGAAGTTCGAAAACGCAGGCGGTGGACTAGCGGACACCCGGGCTCCATTCAGACGGTGTGGCGCAACGCGACTTTCTTGTTCAGCTGGGCTCCACGGTTTCTGTTGCCCACTGGTCAACCCGCTGGCGATCGTCGCTTCGACGCTGCGCTGGCCATCGTCTGCGACCAGGCCATTCTGGATGCACGCGCCCAGCAACTCCTGGGCGATGTCGTTTTCGACCAGTCCGTGACGCCCGTCGGCGATGAGGCCGCCGACCAGGTACGCCAGTCGATTGCACTGGGCATTCCGTTCCCCGCGACTCATGCTGGCCAGGTCGCCGAGTTTGGCTTCAAAGAATCGGGACGCCCACGCGGCAAGTGAACTGGTGTTCTGTGTTTGCCGTGGCAGCTTCTTAGGTTCGACGTATTGTGGGACCGGCGGCAATGTGGCTTGATCCAAGAACCTGCCGTGCTGTTGTCGGGTTTCGTGCGGCATGTTCGGCTGGCAGCTGGGCAGGTAAAAGATGCGGCTCGCATCCTTCGTCGCCGGGTCAATGCAGCCACCGAAGTGGGCATTGGCGCGTAGCCAGAACTCGGGCCATGCGGCACCCGGGATCGACTCCGCCAGAGGCAACACCACGCGCCAGCGCGGATCAGTCTGGGAGTGGCTGTAGGTCGTATGCGCGACGTACTCGAGGCCCTCGAGCAGATCAAGTGGGAGCTCCTGGTGGTCGATATCGAGCACCAGCGCATGGACCTGTTGCACGTTTGTTTTGGCTCGAGTGGAGCCCGGTCGGTAGGTGACCGGGCTCCACGCGCGACCGTCTTTTGATGAGCGCTCTTCGTATTGGCCGAGACGCGCGGCGAGCATTGGCCACGGTAATTTGTGTTCGACGGGGTGGTTGTCATCTTTGCCAGCAAAGATGGCCACGGGAACAATCAGGTCCTGTTCAACACTGCTAACCATTCGGGCCTCTTTGGAACGAACTTCAGGTAGCGCTGGCAGGTCGAGCACCGGGCTTCGAGGTGAGGCCCATTCGGGCGCACATGCGGAATGTGGAACCCGTGATAAGGACACTCAAGCACGATCTCGACGTCTCTCAAAAAGGGAGCTCGGCGGACCCATCGGCGATCGGTGCTCCAGCCATGACCACCTGTTTCCCGTCTGCGGTGAACCGCTCTGCGGGAGGAGCAGACTCTGTGGGCGGAGCAGATGACGCACTCGCCGCTCCCGGATCTGTGCTTTCGGCGATGAGCGCACGCAGTTTCCCGCGGCCGAGCGCCTGATAGTCAGGGTCCTTCTGCCCGGGCAGTGAACCGACCGGCATCGGCCCTGCGAATCGCGCCCACACGACGCCTGCCTGTTGGGAATCGGCCTCGTGGCGGATGGAGCCGTACACCTCCATGTTCTCCCACCAGCCGAGCCACGATTCGATGCACGACAGCTCGGCTTGCTGGTCGTCCTTGTCGGCTGGCCGCGGTGGGCCACCACCCTTGGCGATCCAGTCGCGGAACTTCTTGGTGTTCTCGTGGCCGAGGGCCGCGGCCAGGAAGTCGATCAGCTTGGTCGACTTGTACTGGCCGTCGCGCTGCACGTAGCCAAGCGAAAGCCCGACAAAGTACGCGGTGCGCCACGACTGCTGCACGCCCGCGGGCGGCTTGCCGTGGTCAGTCTCGAGACGGGCCTGCTCGGCAGCGGTGAGCGACAGCGGGAAGCGGACCTGATAGTTGCCGAACTTCTCGGAGAGTTTGAGCTCGGGGACGCCAATGATCCAGCGCCACAATCCTTCGGGAACGGGGTTCCATTCCGATTGCTGTTGATCGGTCGCGCGCTTCAAAAGAGGGGACATGGAATTGAGATTTCCCTCACCTGTGCCGGTGAGCCGCTTCAAAGAACACGTCAGCGTTCATGGGTCGGGGGTCAGTCACGGGATAAACAGCGCGCCTCCTAATGAGCGGATAAGCAGACGGAACAGGAACACCAGGCCACCGATGGCCACGGCCAGCACGAGCAACGCCGCCACGGGCAGCACGACCACATAGACAGCCAGGGCCAGCCGTTCGCGCGCGCGATCGTGGCGCCGTGGCCAGACCCGCTGGAGATGCCCGTCATGGCGCAATCGGTCGTAGTCGGTCCCGGTCAACGGTCTCACGCGAGTGCGTCCCTGGTCAGGTGTTCGGCGCGGCGGCGATCGCGGATCTGAATGAGCTTGGCGCGCAGCAGCACCGACCGCTCCTTGCGCCATTTCTTGGCCTGCGCCTTCTTGAGCTTGTCTCGTTCGCGGTCAGCGGCCACATTCAGCGGCATCCCGCCGTGCTGACGAGTCAGCACAGAGTCGAGGATGTCGGTCATCATGTCGCCCGCAACGTCCTTGGACTCCCAGGCCTCGAGCGCTTCCAGCAGCACGTCCAGGTCGTCGTCCGCGAGCTCGGGCAGCGTGTCCGCTTCGCTCATCAGATGTCGATGTCTTCCAGGGCGAGGCCCGCAGGAGTCGCCGCTGGGCCGGCCCATTGCCAGGGCAGCACGCTGACCGAGCGAAACGTGACCGCACCGCCGCGGCGCAAGCGGATGCACAAGGTGCCGCCAAAATCGAGCACGACGGTCAGGTACCAGACGTCGTCGCTTCGGTCCCGATACCACCAGAGTCCCGGGCAGCTGGGCGGCGTGTCCTGCGGCGGCACGGTGGGCGGGGCAGGTTCAGGCCGCGGGACAGCCTCAGCCAGGATCCTGACCGTCTGCTCCTGGCGTGTCCATTCGCCGTGATTGGCGGCGAGTGTGACCAGTTCCTCGGGCTTCTGTCCGCCGCTGGGCACCACGCTGAGCCGCTGTGTGGGTGCGGGTTCAGGTAACTCCCGGTCGTCGAAGCCGAGCGGCACCCGTTCGGTCACGTCCAGCTTTTGCTGTGGATCGTCGAGTAGCGGCTCGCTGTCGGCGCGCCACGGCAATCTCAAAAGGCTCATCAGGCACAACTCCACGCCCGGGCGCCGCCCATAGCGAAGCGCTGGGCAAGAAACCGCACCGACTGGTACGGCGAAAATGGGTCGATCATCGGATGTGCCTGTACGTTTTCCCGTTCAGCAGATAGCTAAGCGGGGCTAACGTGATCCCGAATTGAGCGCAGAGCGCCGCGTAGCTGTAGCCCTCGCTGCGCATTCGCCTGATTTGGCGCACGTCATCGTCAGTGAGCTTGGCGCCTGAGTGTGGCGATCTGCCCTTCTGCACCATGTCGGCGGAATTGGCAGGCGCATTGCCCAGGAAGAGGTGCCGCGGGTTTACACAGGGCGGGTTGTCGCAGCGATGCAGCACCCATTGGCCCTCGGGGATAGCGCCATAGGCCAGCTCCCAAGAGACGCGATGCGCTCGCAGCGGTGCCGCATCTGGTGCCGCAGCCGCAAGGCGACCGTAACCCTTCTCAGAGCGCGAGCCCTGCCATGGCCAACATGCGTCTGCAGGGAGCAGATTGTCGAAATGCTGGACGAATCGTTCTGCTTCACTCAGGCGCACGACCATGCGCTCGCACCTCCAGCTACAAATCGCTGAGCCATGAACCGAATCGCCTGATACGGGCTGTAGGGGTCGGTGTATTGCCAGGCGTAGAAGCGCAGCAGCTCGCCGCGTGGGTGCAATTGGGCAACGCCGAGCTCGCCCTGCCGACCGACGCTGTACGGGTTCATGGTTCCCCCGGTCTCACAGCGGACGGTGCGATACAGCCACGTCCACGACACGCCGATCTCTGCGCTTGCCTCGTCCAGCGCGTTATAGGTGTCCTCAGCTGTATAGGCTTCCTGGGCGTGCGCGCGGGGTGTGTACGTGTGGCAGACGAACGACAGCAGCAGCAGGGCGTAGACCGAACAAACGAAGCCGATGATGCGCAGGCCGGTCATGCCGCCGCGGTCTCCCAGCGCGTCGCGCAATCGCTACACAGCGGTAGCCAGGCTTGCTCCTTCGGTGGCAGCACCAGTCGTTGCGCGCCGCCCCACCGACTCGGCAGATCAGCTTTGAAGCAGTCCTGCTCCATCGCTCGAATCCGCTGTGCCACCGCGGGATACCAGAAGGCAATCTCGTCAAGCTCGCGGTGATGGGCCATGGCCCCACACAGGCATTCGCCACTGCGATGGAGTTTGTCGACGACGGGGTTGCGCTTCAGCCCCGCGGCCGCGATGTAGCGGCCACAGTCGATGGCCGTCCACTCGAGGATCGGGTTGATCCACAACTGGGCACCGATGCGATACACCGGCTTGGCCATGACGCTCGTCATCCGCCGCATCGACTCCTCGGTGCGAATACCCGTGACCAGCCCGATGCGATCTTTCGGTCCGCGTTTGTGCTCGCGCACCAGACGGCGGATGCTGCGCTGTTTGAGCCAGTAGTAGGTGATGTCGTGCTGCGCTGGCCCACCCGGCATGCCGCCCTTGAGACAGATGTCGTCCCACGACCGCGCATCGGGCGTGTACTCGAGCAACGGCCAACCCTGAGCCTTGCACGTCTCGCGCACGAACTCGCGCGTCTCTTCAATGCCGATGCCCGTATTGATATGCACCGCGGCCGTGAACGCTGGGTGCTGCGCGGCGAGGTGGGTCGACGTCAGACTGTCATGGCCGCCGCTGAACATGGCGAACACCTGCGACGGCTGGTGCTCGTCGATGGCTTGGCTGAGCACGTCCAGCGGTGTCATGCGCCGAGCACCCGCTTGACCAGGTCCTCATCGCTCGGCCGCCATAAATACGTTTCGACCGCGGCGCAGGCAGTGAGGGCATCAAGCCACGCCTGTTGCGCGGCCGTTGGCTTGCCCGTCGCCGTCTTCAATTCGATGAACAACACGCGCGGCGGCTTGACGGCCACGATGTCCGGAAAGCCAGCCGCAGAAAAGCGCGAGTCAAAAGTGTGATAGCAAGTCCAGTTGGCGCGCTTTGCCCAGACCAGCACCTGGCGCTGCCAGTCGCCTTCGGAGACCTGCGCCAGAAACAGCGCGCGGCCGGATTGGGCAGGCAGGCCACTGTTTCGCCCGCGCTGCTCGGACGGCCTGGTCCGAATCACGGCGTCGGCATCCGCTGGCTGGTGCGCTCGAGCACGGCAAGCAGGTCGTCACCCCTGAGCATCTCGGACAAGGCGAGCGCACCAGGCTGCGGAATAACGTCGCGCACAAACTCGCGGGCGTACGTCAGCCGCCGAATCGCCTCAGCCAAGGCTTCGTGCAGCGCGAGCGCATCGCGTTCGACCTGGGCGCAGTCGTGCGACGGGGTCATGATTCGACTACCTGCTCGAGCAGCGCGCGCATGGCCTGTAAGCGGCGCTCCATGTTCGACAGCCGCGGCAGGATGTCGCCGAACTCCACGCTGGCGCTGAGCATGTGTCGCCCACCCGCGCACCACATCGTGAGTGCCAACCCCGGCGTGTCCGACAGATCGCCGTGGTGATCGCGGACGTATTTGTCGTACGCGCGTTCGACCTCGGGCGGCAGCTCGGTCAGCGGCGTGGGCGCGAGTGTCATGTCCGCCTGAGCCAGGCATGGCCCGCGCCGTACTCGACGAGCTCCCAGTCGCTCAGCGTGCTGACGCACAGTGGCCCGTGGTGCAGCACGTCGTCGATGCGACCAGCCAACTCGAAGAAGTCCGCGGGCAACGCCGCGCGCGCTTCGATCAGCAGCTCGAGCAAGATGTGTGTTTCGACAGGGGACGCTGCGGCCCCCTTCGTGCCTAAACTGTTCTCACGGCTTGTGACCATCTGAGGTGGTCCTGGCCCCTTTCATTGATCGGCCCGCGCTCGTCACGCGGGCCGTTCTCTTTGTCAGCGAGCGGCGCTGGCAGCCGGGGTCGCGTTCAGGCCGCGACTGGTTCCTCGGGCTTGAGCAGGTCCTCGGGCACCTGAAGGATTCGGGCGATGCGGTCATACAGACCGCCTGGTGCAGGCAGCGCCCCGCTCAGGTACTTGTTGAGTTGCGTGTCATGCATGCCGAGCTGCTTAGCCAGCCAGCGCTTCGACGACCCGCGTGCCGCAAGAATCGCTTCGACCGTATTGGTTGACCTTACTCCCACGTAGGCAAGCGTAATCCTTACCAGTAAGTAATTGCAAGGTACCTTGCAAGGCGCTTACTCTCTCGCTTGGGAGTTTGTGACGCGGTGGATGAGTTTCTCCGGGAGGTCATGCGCGCACGACGCTGGACGATCCCGCAATTAGCGGAGGCGTGCGACGTGGCTACCGGGCTGGCGCAGAAGTGGGTATCGCCGAATCCGCGCAACCGATCAACGCCCAGCCCCCTGTCGTGCGAAAAGATCGCCGCAGCCCTCGGCGAAGACGTCGACTATCTGCTCGAGCTGTCTGGCCACCGCAAGCCGCGCGTCGATCTGGCGCCGCTAAAGACCCGCGGTGAGCAGGAGTTGCTGCGCCGCCAACAGTCGCGCCGCCAGCAACGCGACGAGTGGGTGCGCGCGCTCGGCCCGAAGATGGGCGAGGACGCCGCCGAAGCTTATTTCTGGGAGACCATCAAGCACCACGAGGATGCGGTCGACGCGACGCTGCGCTCGATGCTCAACGTGCTGGGCCGCACGGACGTCACCCTGATCGAGCCGACGGTCGCTGTTAATGCCTCAGGCCAGGTTGCTGTTAACGCTGCCGTTAGCGAGCGGCGCAAGCGGACCGCACGACGCGCGGCTGACCCCGAAGAGCCGTTAACAAATCCCTATCAGCGCGCATACGAGCTCGTCGACCTGAACGAGCGGCGCCAGGGCAGCGGCCGCCGCAGTACGGATCAGCGCCCGGCGGCTTAACAGCGCTGGCATGAATCGATGTTATTGCACGGGCTTTTCCACAAACCGCCCGCTCCTGCTTGACGATGTAGAACATGCGTTCTAGCCTCAGCCTGAAACCAAGGGGTGGAGGGCTGCCCGTGGATCTGATCGAAGCCGCTGACTATCATCGCCGTTGTCTCGAGCGACTCAATCGCTCGCCCCAGACATTGCGCCTGTACAAGATCTACGAGGATTCGTACCTGGCGTACCTCCACGAGAGCTGCGCCCCAGGCGACCCGCCGCCGCCCCTCAGCGACCTCAACCCGCAGTTCGTGCGCGAGTGGCAGGGCTGGGTACGCGCCCGCTCGACCGGCCGTCGTGGCGGCGCCGCGACCGAACGCCAGGGCGTCGTCGTGTTGAAGACGTGGTCGCGCTTCCTGGTCGACAACGACATCCTGCCGATCGACCCGCTCGCGCGACTCAAGGTGCCGCGACTGGCAAAGATCCATCGCAAACCCTTTACCCAGGATGAGGCGCGGCGGCTCGTGCAGGCCGCGTCGGCGGGACCGAATCCCATCCGTGACCGGGCGTTGTTGCTCCTTCTGCTGGACACGGGTTGTCGGGTGGGCGAGCTGTGCGCGGCCGACGTCGGCGACGTCGACCTGGTCGAAGGCGCGATCGTGTTCCGGCGCACCAAGAACGGCAACCCGCGGCGGGTGCTGTTCCGTGTCCCGACCCGACGCGACGGCGGACCAGCGCTGCAAGCGGTGCGCAACTGGCTGAAGGTGCGCGAGGCGCGACCCGGCGTGGATGCCCTGTTCACCACGCGCGAACAGTGGCCGCTGTCGACGCGCCGGGTGCGCGAGATCTTCACCGAGCTCGGCAACGTCGCGCGCGTGCCGAACGCGATCCCGCACAGGTGCAGACATTCGGCCGCCAGTGAGTTCCTGGCACAGCGACCGGGCGCGGAGATCCAGCTGCGCTCGCGGCTCGGCCAGGTTTCTAAGGCCGTGCTGAGCGACTACATCTCATGGTCCGAACCGTCGCAGGAAGAGGCCGCTAGCGTGGCAAGCTTGAGTAGTCGATGGAACCTGTAAACGAGCTGGCGCACCTGACGGCGCAGCGCGACGCCCTGGCCGAGCAGCTGCGCGCAGCCGCGGAAGAAAACGCGCGGCTGCGGGCGGCGCTCCGAGCAATCCTTGAAGATCCGGACGCAAAGCTCCTCGATTCCGATAGAGACATTGGCTGGGCCGCCATCGCCCAAGCTGAACAGCGGCTGAGCCGACCGTGAGTCAGCGCTACATCCTTGACGCCAACGGAGAGCCCGTCCTTGAGCCGGACCTGATGAAGTGGGCCACCTGGTTCGAGGCGAGCCAGACGACGGGCGACCTCGAGCACTCTCTGCGCCGCGTCGCCGTATCCCAGATCGGCGAGTGGCAGATCTCGACGGTCTTTCTCGCACTCGACCACAACTTCGGTATGGGACCGAACACGCCACCCGTGCTATGGGAAACGATGGTGTTCGGCCCCGAGCCGTGGGACAACTGGCAGGACCGCTACACCAGTCGCGCCGCCGCGGAAGCCGGGCATCAGGCGGTGCTGGACGCGATTGTCAGCGGCCGTTCACCTGAGGACGTCTAGGGGATCGGCACCAGCACTTTGCTGAGCGTGCCCGCCACGGTGCCCACATCGCCGCTCGACCCAGTCAACGTGATGTTGCTGTACGACACGCTCGACAGCACCAGCTGCTGACCATTGGGGCACGCAAAGCCCCCGGGGCCGAGCGGACCCAGCGACAGCGAACCTGTCACGGAGCCGTTGCGCACGGGGAAGTTGCCGCCGCTGACCAGCGGGCCGCTCACGGTCTCTTTGTTGGCCGCCTGCGGATGGTTTGAACCGCGGTTGAGGCAGAACCAAACCGCACTCGCATCTGCCGAGCAGGTCACCCGCTCAGTGGTCGCGGTGTTGCCGAGGCCAGCCTCTTTAAAGCTGCACACCAGCGCGCCCGCGTCATTGATCGACGCTGAAGCACTCAAGAAATGGGGCGAATCCGCCAGGGCCAGGCCGGGCGTCAAGACGGTCAACAGCAGCACCAGACAAGCAATCCATCGCATGGCGCGTCAGTCTATCCGGTGATGCCCATGTGACCAATGTGACCGGGGTGTGACACACTAGCCGGTTAGCGGCCAGATCAGGAGTTGGCCGACTCTGTGTCTCGCAGGGAGGGTCCCGCCCGCGTGCCCATATCTCCTACCAAGCCCGCCGGCAGTACGGCCACCGTTACCAAGCCCGCGCGTGCTTCCACGCGGTCCGCCAATGGCGCCACCAGCAGCGTCAGCGCCGCACCCCAGCAAGCGCTCGAGGCGATGGCCCAGCTCAAGCAGACCGTCAGCCAGCTCGAACGCGAGCTCCAGGTCTACGCGCAGCCCAACACGATCGGGAGAGAGCCGTTCATTCTGCAGAGCTACTTCACCCAGATCCTGGGCAGAGTCATGCAGATCAACAACGCTCATAAGGTCGGCTGGGTGCCGCCCGGATCCTCCTCGGTAGCGCGCCGCTAGTCGCACGGCGCTAGCCGATTGGAACATGCAACTTTTGCATGTTCGTTCGTAGTAGTACGGGGACTGGCGCCCTGCCCTGCGCCAGCGTAAGGGGCGACGGGCGATTGGAACGAGCGCTCCGTCGCCCCAGGGGCACAACGCGAAAACGCCCTCACACCAGTCCCTTCATTACAAGGGTGTCCGGTGTGAGGGCGTTCGTGTGTGCGGCTGGGAGTGAGTTAGGCGGCCGTCGGGTCGTCCGCGGTGAGTGCCGCCGTCGCGGCTTCGAGCGCGTCGGATGAGGCGCTCAGCTGGTCGAGCTGCGCCTGGGTCGGCGGCTCGGCTGTCGACAGTGCCGCAATGGCGGCTTTGAGCTGCTCGATCTCGGTGCTGATCGCGGCACCCGCGGCAGTGGTCGCGGCTGTATTTCGGTCGAGCGCAGACTGGAGTTCCTGGACGCTGGCCATCATGGCCTCCCTGTCGAATCGTGTGCTGAGTGCCTCAATTATGAGGAAGAAGGCAGCCCTGACCAGATAGTCAAGGCGCTCGAAAAGGTTCGCACCGCGGCGGAGCGGCTCCGGCGGCGCGTTGTTGTTGTTGTCGATCACGGCTTGAGCGAGAGCGGCTGGCTGGTGGCAAAGATACGCAAAGCCGCGTTAGCCACGGCTAAGGCGACCGTCACCAGGGCAACGTCACGCG
>Ga0207674_10007618_pt1 | contig 12611 bp, 13 predicted proteins | sample KBSCornC72_FD_184303 | JGI IMG/M metagenome (GOLD analysis project Ga0207674, IMG submission 184303) | Corn rhizosphere microbial communities from Kellogg Biological Station, Michigan, USA - KBS Corn C7-2 (SPAdes) (version 2) | ecosystem: Host-associated > Plants > Roots > Rhizosphere > Soil ... | reverse complement strand
GGAACTGGCGAGGCGCGAAGCCGAGCGCCTGTCCGCGATGCTTTGGGCGACGCGCGACCGCATCAAACTCAACCTGCCCGACGCGGCGGCGGCGGTGCGGCAGGCCGCAAGCAGCGACAAATTTCCGGTCGTGCTGATTGATATGGGCGACAACATCGGCGGTGGCTCGGCGGGCGATAGCACCTTTGTACTCGATGAACTGCTCAAGCAGAAGGCGCAAGGCTGGGCGATGACGATCTGCGACCCAGAAGCCGTGCGCGCGGCAGTCCGCCTCGGCGTCAACGGCATCTTCGAGATGAAGGTCGGCGGCAAAACAGATCGTTTGCACGGCGAGCCCGTGCCGGTGCGCGGCAGAATCAAATCGCTGCACGATGGGAAATACATCGAAACCGAGATCCGGCACGGTGGCGGGCGCTATCACGATCAGGGGCTGACAGCGGTGATCGAGGTGGATGGCTCGACGCGCGATCTGCCGAACCTGCTGCTGCTGACCACCGAGCGAGCCAGCCCGAACAGTTTGCACCAACTGATAAGCTGCGGCGTCTATCCTGAGCGCCAAAGGATTCTGGTGGCGAAGGGGGCGATCGCGCCGCGCGCGGCTTACGAACCGATCGCGGGCCGCATCATCGAAGTGGACACGCCGGGCGCAACAGCCGTCAACCCGGCGCGCTTCACCTACAAGCTTGCGCGCCGTCCGTTGTTCGGGCTGGATTAGACCGGTGGCCGGTGGTCGGTGGTCAGTGGTCGGTGGCCTGTCGGCCCCCGGCCACCGAGCAACCCCCCTCAGTTCCGCTGGAAGTACTCACTGGCCGGGGCGCGGTATAACACTTTCAAATCCGGTGTCTCGATCCGCTTCCCCTGGTGAAGTGATTCCATCAGGAAATCCAATGCGCCGGAAGTGAGGAGGGTCCGTTCGACCGGATAGACAGGCTTGCCGGTCACAAACATCTTTTCGATACAATCCACCAGGCCGTCGAAGTGCTTCAATGGGCGGCCCTCGGAAGCGCCGAAGCAGGTAGCAACCGGCTCCGCGCGGCCATGCAGGTTCGCGCCGAAGAGAAAGTCTTGAGTGTGGCCCTCGAGGTAATATAGCGCCGCGCGGAATCCGTCGCGGTATTCCAGCAAAAACAAGACAGGCGTTTTAGCATTCTCTTCAACCGCGCCGGGCTTGGCGGTCTTGCTGCAAGCGAGCGCGGCTTGGAGCAGCGGCGCGCTCCATTTTCCATCCGCGCTTTCGCGCCATTTCCAGACGGCCTCACCCTGCAACGCGGTAACCGCCGAGATGCCTTGCTCGGCCCCGGCGCGGCGCTCGACCAGCGATTGGAACGCCTCCAGGCCGTGAAAGCCGTAAACCTCCACGCCGCCATACCAGACGCCAACCGCGCGTTCGATGCGCGAGCCGAGGGGCAGATAAATCTCCGGCCTGCGCACCGTCAACGGAATCGAGGAACCGGCCATCAGCGGAAAGCGAAGCTCGCGCGACTGCTCGTACATTTTCTTCGCCTTCGTCCACGAATAAGACAGATGCTTGTCGCAGAAGACCGGAACTGATCTCCCACCGCGGCGGAAGACCTCGATGATCTGCTGGTACAGTTCATAACGCGGGTAGAGCTTCTGGCCCTTCTCGTTCGTCGGGTAATTGCCGTGCTCTCCGATGAGCAGCACGGCGTCCACGGCCAGCCGGTCGCCGCCCAGCGTCAGCGCGTCTGCGATCGTCGGATAGATTTTGAAGCCGCGCCTGGCCGACACATCGCGGCTCATATCGTTCTGCGGAACCTGGTCGGTATACATCGAGACGATGTTTGTGCGCGGCTCTTTGCGGACGCCATTCGGGTAATACCCGTCGAGTATCCGCCCGACAATGACATCGGCGTGAGAGTAGTAGCGGTATTCGGTGACGATGGCCGCGACGCTCTTCTTCATTCCCGCCGCTTGATAGCCGGCTACAGCTCCGAGCGAGCCCAGCATAAACTGGCGGCGGTTTGGTGCGAATGGAGTGGATTTCATAGTCTTCTTCGAGAAATGTACCACCTGCCGAGGCTGCGGTGTTGAGCTTGTCTAAGTGCGGCGTAGCGCCTGGGAGCGCCAGGCTCCAGCCTGGCGCATCAGCCGCTTCGCGGCTGTCGCCCTGACTCAACAATGCGAGCGGCGGCGGCCAGCGTCGCGGCGATTTGTTCATCCGTGTGCGCGGTCGACATGTACCAGCGACCATCGGGCAGAGCCAGGACGCCTTCGTCCAGCAAGGCCAGTGCGAAGTCGCTGTAAAGCTGCTTGTCCGCGTCCAGCGTTTCGCGGTAGTTGCGCGCGGGCCGCGACATAAAAGACACTTGAAAGACCGGCCCCGCGCCGTTCGTCACAACCTCGAATCCCGCGGCGCGCAAAATCCCTTCCAGCCCGAAGCGTAAACGCTCGCCGCGTCGCCACAGTTCGCCGTAGACAGCGCTGTCATCGCGCGAGAGGATTTTAAGCACGGCCCGCGCCGCCGCCAGCGAGAGCGGATTGCCGTTGAGCGTTCCACCGTGCAGAACGCGACCGTCAGCTATCAATCGTACGAATTCATCTTTGCCGGCCAGTACGCTCAGCGGCGGGCCGCCGCCGACGGCCTTGGCGTAGGTCGCCAGATCGGGCATCACGCCGTAATGATGCTGCGCGCCTCGCAGGTGAAGGCGAAAGCCGGTGATGACTTCATCGAAGATGAGCAGCGCGCCGTGCCGCGATGTCAGTTCACGCAACAATTCCAAAAAGCCCGGCTCCGGTGGGATGCAGCCGTTGTTGCACAACAGCGGCTCGCAGATGACGGCTGAGATTTCCTGTCCGCGCATCGCAAAGATTTCTTCGATTTCCGCGCGCTCGTTCCACTCAGCAACAAGCACCTGATCGTGCGGGCGTTGGCCGCTCGCGACCGGAATCGGCGCACCACCGGCCGCCGTCAGTTCCGCGCGCGTAGGTTTGTAGCTGACCAGCACACTGTCGTCCCAGCCGTGGTAATGGCCTTCGAATTTGACAACCTTCTGTCGCCCGGTCGCAGCTCGCGCCAGCCGCAGCGCCACCTGCACGATCTCCGTTCCGCTGTTCGCGAAGCAAACCATATCGGCGCAGGGAATGATTCGCGTCAGCATCTCAGCGACTTCGATTTCGAGATCGTGCTGCGCGCCGAAGGTCAGGCCGCGTTGAAGCTGCCCGGTCATAGCGACAATTACTTCGGGCGGTGCGTGTCCGACGATCAACGGCCCCCACGCCAGTCCGTAATCAATGTAAGCGTTCTCGTCCACATCCACCGCGCGCGCGCCTTCGCCGTGCGTGAAATAGAGCGGGTAAGGCCGCGCCGCGCGCCGCAGCCCGCTCGACACGCCGCCCGCGAGCGACGACTGCGCGCGCTCGAACCGTTTGAGCGAACCGGCAGTCTTGCGGCGCACCCTGCTGTCGCGCGCCTCCGCGTTGAATGCCGATGACTTCATTTCATCCCTCGCGTGTTCATTTCCTGGGGGCGGACCCCGCGTGCCGGCTGCCTCACTTCTTCCGCTTATCAGCCACCAGCATAATTTCAACCAGCGGCGGCTGAATCACCAGCTCCGTCACAACGGTCGTTCGCGCGGGAGCCGATCGTCCGAGCACGGAGCGGCTGCTTTGTTCCATCGCGCCGCGATGTTCAGCGCCGGTCAGGTAAACGAGCTGATCTACCACGTGCCGCCACTCAAACCCGGCATCCTTGATCGCCTTGCCTAGCGATTCGAGCGATTGGCGTGTTTGCGCCGCCGCGTCGCCCGTGTTCTGTTCGTTGCTGCCGATCATCCCTGAAACGTACAGCCGCTCACCCACGCGCACTGCCGAACTGTAGGGCCGGTTGTCAGTGCCGGGATTGACGATCTGACGGTCGCCGCCGCGCACGGCCAACAGCGTGATCTCAACGGCGTATTGCGCGCCGGGCAGCTTCGCCTTGACGGTGGCTCGCGCGGGAAGAACCTGCGGGAAGAACTGCCGATAGGCAGCGTTCATCGTCTGAAACTGCGCCGCGTCGGTGATGAAGACGCGCGCGCTGACGGCGTCGGCGTGGCTCATCCCCGCCGCCTGCAAAATCTCCCCTGCGTTTTGCAGCGCCTGTTTTGTCTGCGCGGTAATGTCGCCGCCAGTGTCCGCGCTCGTCCGCGGATCGCGCGCGATGAGTCCTGCCAGAAAGAGCGTGTCGCCCGATTTCACGCCGTAGCTGTAGTTCGGAGTCTTCCGCCAGCCGTCGGGATGAATGACGACGCGCTCCGCGCCATTGCGCAACGCGACGGCTGAGATTTGCAGGCGCGCTTCAGGCTCAGTCGAGCCGGCGATGATCGTCGTCCGAGCGGGCGGCTCCTTCGGCCAGAACGTCCGATAGACCTCATTCATCGCCTCAAAATCAGCAGCGTCGCGCAGGTAGACGTGAACCCAAGCCGCCTGCGCCAGGCTGGAGCCGGACGATTGCAGTATGCGCGACAGATGATCGAGAACCTGCCGCGTTTGTTCGCGCACATCGCCCTTCGGGGCCGTGACGCCGGAGACGTAAACGAAATCGCCCGCCTTCACCGCCGGCGGCGTTGTCGATTGACCAAAGGGCGTCAGCGAAACTGCGAGTAACAGAATCGTTTTGAGCGGGGTCATGATTGGTCAGTCTCCTTATTTCTTTTCGGTCACCCGCCGGAAGACGCGCAGCAGATTGCCGCCCAGGAATTTGCGTATGCGTTGTTCGGAATAGCCACGTTTGAGCATCGCTTCCGTCAACATTGCCAGATCGCGCACGTCGCGCATTCCGCGCGGTGGCGTCGGCCCGCCGTCGAAATCCGTGCCGAGCGCGACGTGATCCTCGCCGGCCAGCTCAATCGCGCGATCCACCACGGCGAACCATTCATCCACCGTCCAGCGCAAGTCATCCGGCGCGTTCGATCCATTGTTTGGATAAGTTGGCTTGATGAGTTGATCAATCTCTTCGATGGATTTGCCCGCGACCCTGCGGGCCACGGCACTGGTGTCCCAGAAAGGCTGGCCGCGTTTGGCGGTCAGCCACTCGAACAACTTGCGGTTGTGAAACTCGTTGCCGATGTGAAAGCCGATCACGCCGCCTTTGGCCGTCAGTTTTTTCAACAACTCATCGGGCATCGTCCGCGGAATGTTGTTGAAGGAGCGCAGCCCATGATGCGTCGCCACCAACGGGTCGCTGCTGACTTCGATGGCCTGCGCGATGGTTTCGTCCGAAGCGTGCGAGATGTTGATGACCATTCCCAGTCGGTTCATCTCGCGAATGACAGCGCGCCCGCGTTCGTTCAACCCGTTCCACTTTTTCGGCGCGCAACAGGAATCGGCAAATTCGTTCGCCCAGTTGTGCGCGGGCAGTTGTGCGCCCCGCAAACCCAATTTGTAAAGGCTCCGCAAGACCGCCAGATCGCCGTCAAGATCGAAGCCACCTTCGAGGTCAAGGATCGCGGCGATCTTGCCCTGCCGGTTGATACGCTCGATGTCGGCGGCGGTCAGCGCAACCTCCACCGCGTCGCGGTTCTCTTCGACCTGGGCGCGCGCAGCTTCCAGCAATCGCAGCACCTGCTTCGTCTCCAGCCGCGCGGGGTAATACTCTTCGTGCACGAACAGGCTCAGGAAAAAAGCATCCACGCCTCCTTCTTTCAAGCGCGGCAGATCCACCTGGCCGTCTTCGTAACGCTTTCCTGCGTTTTGCCCTAAATAAAAAAAGCGGTCCAGAAAATGCAGGTGCGCGTCGAAGACGAAGGCCTCGCCATGCAGCCGTCCCGCCCGATCCGACACTTGCGCGCCTGGCCAGGGAGGTTGAGTCGGTTGCACCCTGCCGGCGAATGCCGCGGCGAGCACAGCGACAAGCAGGACTGTTGAGCCAGGAATGACTTTCATTGAATCCATATCCAATTTGACAGGCGGTGTTTAAGGCGAAGCGCCGCGAGCATACTCGCGCGCCCCGGCATGCGTCAACAGACCCAATATCAGGGTGGCGCAATGGATGACAGGTGATAAACTCCTGACTGCAATAATAATCCGCAATGTTATTGCGACTAGTGAACCCGCATCTTATACAGACAGTATTTTTCTGTATTAAGGAGTTTAGACAGTCCATAGGTAGATTTAGGCTGCTTACAAGCTGAGATGAACCCAGGAGAAGTTGATGAGCGATACAACAACCTTAATAGCCGCCTTAGAAAATGCGCCTGGCATTATCATTCCCCTGATTCGTGAGGTGCCGCCCCAGTACCTGAAGCGTCGGCCCAGCCTAACGAAATGGTCTGCTTATGAACACGCCTGTCATCTCTCCACTTCGGATAGACCATTCCTGGCACGGCTGGACTTGATGTTATCTGCTCCAGACCCTCACATAAAGTCCATAGTTAATTCTCCTGAGGACGAAGCGGGAGCGCTGCTGAGCGTTGATTTAGACGAAGCACTCGACCGATATGTGAGAGAGCGAGCCAGTCTGGTCAAGAGGCTGAGGGAACTGTCGGCGGAGGACTGGCAGCGAACGGCAGAGCATGAGGCGTTCCGCCAGTATTCGGTATGGATCATGTTCCGGCATGTGCTGACGCATGAGATGTCGCATGCCTACAGGATTGAAGAATTGCTGTTAAAGAAGGACTGGGAATAAGCAAACACTAGCCGGTCGTAGCCTGACCAGTCGATGCAGCTGAGCGCGGGGAGCTGACCGTTACGGTAGAGGCCGTGTCAAAAGTCGATCTCGATATCTCTTTTCCCCGAAGGGAGAAATTCAATAGCCTGGGGCACCGCCCCCGGATGCCAACAACCATTCGACCAACCCTGCATCTGGCGCAGGAACAGATAACCGGTACGAGTTCCGTAGTCATAGGAGGTGCGCAGAATGTTGATGTTAAACCGTAAGGGGGTGATGACCGTTCTATTGTCTCAATTCAATGCAAGGCGGTAAGTGAAGTGACTGCGGTGTCGTGACCGTCGAAGTCAGTTTCAACAAATGGGAAATGATATCTGAACTCTGAGGGATTCCGAGTATGGATGACATCATGTCGAGCGCGCCAGCATCGTCGCCACGCACACCAAAGCGTTGCCTCACATGGAAAGCGCGGGCAGGCAATCCTCATCGCGTGGTGGGTAAGAACAGGAGTGAAGACCGCAATGAAGGCATAAGACCTTTCCTTGTCACGAATCCTTTTCATTATTTTGTCTTCTTTCTTCATTGCGCTCGTGCAAGATTGAAGGTGCCGGTGTAATAAGCGCTCGTAAAGAAGCCAACGAAGTCTTTATCCGTGGCCCGCCCAATCCAGTCGAAGACGCCGCCGTCTTTTGCGCCAAGGTCGGTCGTTCCTTTGAACATGATGACCTTGCCGACCTGGCGGCCTTCCATCTTGATCGTGTACTTGTAGGGTCGTCCGCAATCGCCTTCAAATATCGCTTGCCAAAGATCGTCCTTGCGTTCGACCCGGGCGGTCAGGTCTTTGCAGATGCTTTTGGGTGGCGTGGTCCCTTGCGACGGGCTGTAAGCGCCCCACGTTCCCGTCCATGCGCCGGCAATGTCGGGGGCAGCGTCTTTCGTTTGAGGAGCCGGTGTTTGGGCCATAGCGTTGCTAAGGCCGACGATTAAGACACCGAGTAGAATTAACCGACTATGATTCATCATGATTTTCCCTCATCTCAGGTTGACGGATACGGCCCACCCTGATGTGTCCGGGTTCCCCGGTTTCCAGGCGGCCAATCACCGCTGCTTGCTTTACACCAGCCTTGCCAAGCGCATCGAGCATACGCTCAACGCCTTCGCTGGATACCGCCACCAACAAGCCGCCGGAGGTTTGTGCATCGGCGAGTATCAATTGCTCTTCCTTGTCGATGTTTTCTTCGTAGCTCACCCAGTCGGCGAGGAAGCGCCAATTGGCATATGTGCCACCGGGCGCTATCCCGGCACGCACGTATTCCCAGGCGGCGGATAAGACGGGCACCTGTTCCAGCCATATCTGCGCGCTCACCTGGCTGGCGGCCATCATGTTCCGCAAGTGACCGAGCAGGCCAAAGCCGGTCACATCAGTGACCGCATGCGCACCCAGCGCGATAATAACCTCGGCCGCCTGCCGGTTGAGCGTGGCCATAACCTCGATTGCTTCACGAATGGCGCCGAGCTTGTCTTCACCGACCTTTGCGGCGGTGGTGATGATCCCTAACCCGAGCGGTTTGGTCAGGATCAACCAATCCCCGGGCCTTGCGCCGGCATTGGTCAAAATCCGCTGCGGGTGAACCGTGCCGACGACGGCAAGTCCGTAGATCGGCTCTTCGGTCTTAATGGTATGACCGCCGACAATATCAATCCCCGCCTCGTGGGCCTTCTCCGCTGCGCCGCGCAGGATTTCGCCCAACACAGCGGCCGGCAGGGCAGTTTCAGGAAAACCGACGATGTTAAGAGCGGCCAACGGCCGTCCACCCATTGCGTAAACATCGCTCAGCGCATTGGCCGCCGCTACTCTACCGAAATCATACGGGTGATCGACAATGGGCGTGAAAAAATCCGTGGTTAGAACTAGCGCGAGTTCATCACTCAATTTGTAGACGGCTGCGTCATCAGCAGTCGCACTGCCGACAAGCACGTTCGGATCACGCGGTTCTGGTAACATTCCCAGGAGCGGAAGCAGATAACCCGGCGGATGCTTGGCCGCGCAGCCCGCACGCTTGGCCAGTTGCGTCAGTCTGATCTCATTGAAGTCTGTCATTGTTAAAGCCCGACTATGTCCATAAGTTCTCAGGGATGTTTTGCCGGCGAATCTTCGCGTCCTTCAGAATGATGTAGTTGAATGCGATCAACAAGCCGGAGATTGTAGATCAACTATAGAGATGTACCAAATGTGGTTGATGGTTCGGTTCGAAACCGTGGCCAACACGCCTGGAGTTTGGCCATTTCGGTCACGCGCCTGGCTCCAGCCTGGTGCGTCAGCCGCTTCGCGAATGACGGGCAGGGACAAGCCCTGCCCCTACCGTCTGAGCGAGAGTAGCCCATAGATCTGATCCTTGCAGTGTTATCATTCGCGCAACAATTTCACTGGTCGAAGAAAATCCTGGAGGGGACTATGGAAATCAGTGCACGCAACGTTTTGAAAGGGACTGTTAAAGAAATCGTCCCCGGCGCAGTTAACACCGAGGTCGTGATCGAGTTGTTGAGCGGGGGCGAAATCGTTTCCATCATTACGAGAGACTCGGCTGAAAGACTGGCTTTGACCAACGGTAAGGAAGTGTACGCCGTAGTGAAAGCGAGCGACGTAATGGTCGCTACCGACTGAACGCCCGCCTGGAGTCACTCAACAATCGAATCGCAAGTCTCGTCCTTGTCGGTTGAGGTGTTTACCCACTCGACTTCACTGCTCAGCAGACCATGCCCGCCTTTTGTTCTGGTTAAGTCGACTAAATCCGCCTAAGATGTCGCTACTGATTTGACCAGATGCACTTGATAAAAGTATAGGAGGACCTATGGAACAGATTCGGCTGCGAGATGCAGCGAAGACGCTGGGCGTTAGTTATCAGACACTCAAGCTCTGGATTTACCAGGGAAAGATCCGCTCTACGAAAACTGCGGGTGGACATCATCGCATTCCGCAGAGTGAGATCGAGCGCATTTCCGGAACACGGATGGTGGCCGCGTTGAATCCTAAGACTACCGCTGGCCTAAAAGAGATTAGCGGACGCAACAAACTACTCGGCATCATCACGAACGTGAAGTATTCCGGACTACTGGCGCAGGTCACGATTGATGTGTGCGGCCAATTCGTTACGTCCATTATCACGAGTGACGCCTGCAAAGAGCTGAAGCTGAAAAAGGGCGTTGCGACTTACGCACTGATCAAGGCGACGGAAGTAATGCTCATTCGCGCCTGACGGACATTACCAATTCAGACTCCGAGTCACCGCGCCTATTTTTCGAAAGGAACTTTTTATGCATCAACGGCTGGCAGCGTTCGGCACGATCACGTCGGCGGGCGACCCGCGCGTGATTCAATTCGGACTGAAGCTCAACTTCTAAGAGCGAAAGGACTGCGCATGAACCTACGACGAGAAGCCTGTTTTCTCATGTGTCTTTGCTTTTTGCCGGCCGCAGCCGCCGTCGCCGGTGCGCAGACCACGCAAAATGCTGCGCCGGCCATTTCGTTGAGTGTCAGCGGCGAAGTCGATAAGCCGCTCAAACTGACTGCAGCAGAGATTGCAAGGCTGCCGCATCGGAGTGTTCGCACAAAAGGTCACGACGGCAACGAAGCGCAATTCGAGGGCGTGCCGGTGATCGAAGTACTGAAGCTGGCAGGCGTGAAGTTTGGTGAGGATTTGCGCGGCAAGAACCTCGCGCTTTACCTGCTTGTTGAAGCTTCGGACGGCTACCGCGCTGTGTACGCACTACCAGAGCTTGATCCGGCTTACACAGACAAGCTGATCCTGCTGGCCGACAAGCGCGAGGGCAAATCGCTCGACGAGAAAGAAGGGCCGTTGCGCATAGTCATCCCTGACGAAAAACAACAAACACGCCGGGTGCGACAGGTAGCGGGGCTGGTCATCAAACGCGCACCGTAATCAATAGGGAAGAGCTTGAAATGAAGGCGCACTTCTTTGAGCGACGACTGTGTTTGCCGGGCATCCTGTTGTTGTCTCTTCTCGGGTTTGCCTGCCGTTCTTCCGAGACCGAAAAGCCGGGAGGCGAGACGGCAAAGGAGATCATCGTTTCGGCCGCAGCCAGTCTACAAGATGTATTCCGCGAGATTGGCAGGCAGTTTGAAACGCGCACAGGCACAAGGGTGAGCTTTAACTTCGGCGCGTCGGGAGCGCTGCAACGGCAGATAGAATCGGGCGCGCCCGTGGACGTGTTTGCCAGCGCCGGGCGTCCGCAGATGGACGCGCTGGCTTCACAAGGGTTGATTACGCCGGAATCGCGGCGCGACTTCACGGGTAATGCGTTGGTCCTGGTCGTGCCTGCTGACCAGGCCCTGGAGTTGAAAAGCTTTGCGGACCTTGATGGCGCAAAGGTCAAGCGACTCGCAATGGGAAATCCAAAGACGGTTCCCGTCGGACAGTATTCGGAGCAGTCCCTGACCCGATTGGGCCTGTGGCAGCAGCTTCAATCACGCGTCGTGCTCGGAGAAGACGTGCGGCAGGTGCTGGATTACGTCGCTCGTGGCGAAGTGGAAGCCGGATTGGTTTACGCTTCCGACGTGCGCGCCGCCGACAGCCGCGTGCGAATTGTGGCGCGCACGCCCGCGAATTCACACGACCCGATTTTCTATCCCATCGCTGTCGTGCGGGCGAGCAGACAGCCGGAAGCGTCGCGGAGCTTCATAGACGCAGTAATGAGTGATGAAGGACAGCGCAGCCTGGAGAAATACGGATTTGAGCGCGTCCGGTGACCATAGGCACGGAAGTAGACCCACAGAAAAAACCTGACGGACAGGAGCGGACCAGTCCCTAGGAATAAACGATTGAGTACGGCGGGAGCTAAATGATCTGGTCGGCCTTGAGACTATCGCTGATCGTGACGGTGGTGGCGACCAGCCTGGTTGTCGTGATCGGCACAGCGTGCGCCTTCATCCTGGCGAAAGGAAAGTTTCGTGGGCGCGAACTGCTCGATGCCGTTATCACGTTGCCGCTGGTATTGCCGCCAACCGTGACTGGCTATTACCTGATTGTGCTGCTGGGACGGCGTGGTCTGATTGGGAGTTATCTTTACGAACTAACGGGCTGGTCGGTAGTGTTCACCTGGTGGGCCGCTGTGATTGCGGCCGCGGTGATGGCTTTGCCGTTAATGGTCAAATCGGCGCGCGCCGCCATCGAGAGTGTCAACCCGCAATATGAACTGGCTTCGTATACACTCGGCAAAGGCCGGGCGGAGACCTTCTTTCGTATTACGTTGCCGCTGGCGCGACGCGGCATCTTCGCGGGCATCGTGCTGAGTTTCGCCCGGGCGCTCGGAGAGTTCGGCGCAACGCTGATGCTCGCCGGAAACATTCCCGGCAAAACGCAGACGATGCCTCTGGCAATTTATGAAACGGTAGTGGCCGGGGAAAACAAGCAGGCACAAATACTGGCGCTGATTTTGACCGCCCTATCACTGACGGCGATTTACGTAACGAACAAGCTGGCCAATAGCCGAACGGCGGGGTTGTACTAGACCGATGCTCTACGTCTCGATCAAAAAGCGCCTCGGCGCGTGCGAAGGCGGAGGCGATAACCGGGTGCGAGACAAAGAGGAGCGCACTTTTAACCTCGAAGTCGAATTCACGGTGCCGGGCGGCGTCACGATTCTATTCGGCCCTTCAGGTTCGGGTAAAACAACGTGCCTGCGCGCCATTGCGGGAATAGTGACACCCGACGCGGGGCGGATCGCGCTTGGCCGGCAGGTCTTTTTTGATTCGGCCACCGGCGTCAATCTGCAAATACAAGACCGGCCGGTGGGTTTTGTGTTTCAGGACTATGCGGTCTTTCCGCACTTCACGGCAGAGCAGAATGTTCTCTATGGGGTGCGCGCCGAGGGAAGTAAAGCCGCAAAACGCAAGCGAGCGCGTGAGCTGCTACAACTGCTGGGGATTGAATACGCGGCGCAACAATATCCGCGTGAGTTATCGGGTGGCGAAGCCCAGCGTGTG
>Ga0207674_10007616_pt1 | contig 12618 bp, 7 predicted proteins | sample KBSCornC72_FD_184303 | JGI IMG/M metagenome (GOLD analysis project Ga0207674, IMG submission 184303) | Corn rhizosphere microbial communities from Kellogg Biological Station, Michigan, USA - KBS Corn C7-2 (SPAdes) (version 2) | ecosystem: Host-associated > Plants > Roots > Rhizosphere > Soil ... | reverse complement strand
CTGTTGGGGTCTGACCCCGTGGGGTCTGACCCCGTGGTGTCTGACCCCGTGGTGTCTGACCCCAGCGGAGTCGGCGGGGATTCGGTGCGCGCGCTGGCGAACGCAGCTTGACAGCGTTGTGACGGGCTGTAGAATGGCCTGGTCAAGAGTCATCGGATGACTTGAGCACCATAGCATCAAGTCACTTGGCCTGCCCGGCCGACCGCCCTTCCCGTTTGCCGCCGCGCCCAACAAACCCCCACCCCCACGCCGAGGGTCGACAGTCATGGGACGCAGGATCATTCTCGCGATGTGCTTCAGCCTCGCCGCAGCTTCCACCGCGCTCGCCCAGAGCGGGGGGACTGTGACCGGGCGCGTCACCAGCGCCGACGGCGCCGCGCCCGTCCCGGGCGCCACGGTCATCCTGCTGGGCACCACGCGCGGCACGGTCACCGATAGCGCCGGCCGCTACCGGCTCGCCGGCGTCCCGGCCGGCACCCACCGCTTCGAGGCGCGCCGCATCGGCTTCCTCTCGGCGCCACAGTCGGTCACCGTCGTCGCGGGCCAGGCCGTGGTCGCGAACTTCTCGCTCGCGACCTCGCCGATCACCCTCGAGGCGGTGAAGACGGTCGGCTACGGCACGCAGGAGGCGCGCACGGTCACCGGCGCGGTCGCGACGGTGAGCTCCCAGAACATCACGCAGATCGCGACGAGCGATCCGGCCAAGGCGCTCCAGGGGCGCGTCGCCGGCGTCGAGGTCGTGGCGTCGAACAATGAGCCCGGCGCCGCGATGCAGGTCCGCATCCGCGGCGTTCGCTCGCTCACGGCGAGCAACGAGCCGCTCTACGTCGTCGACGGCATCCCGATCTCGGGCGGCATCCAGGACTTCAATCCGGCGATCATCGAGACGATCGACGTCCTCAAGGACGCGGCGGCGACGGCGATCTACGGCAGCCGCGGCGCCAACGGCGTCATCCTCGTGACGACCAAGAAGGGGCCGCAGGACGGCGGGAACCACGCGCAGTACACGCTCGACGCGTACACGGGCAAGCAGGACGCCGTGAAGATCATGCAGATGATGAACGCGGCGCAGTACACGCAGATGATGCAGGACGGCGCCCGCTACAACAACGGCGCGCTGAACGGCGACACGAGCCTCGTGCGCGTGCTCGCCGGCCAGTCGGTGGTGAGCGGCACGCCGAAGAAGCTCTACGCGTATCAGAAGGGCCTCGAGACCGACTGGCTCAACCTGATCCTGCAGGACTCGCATCAGGCGAGCGTCCAGGCGTCGCTCATGGGATCGACGGCCGACACGCGCTACTCGGCGTCGGGCAACTACTTCGACCAGGGTGGTCTCATCCCGGGGCAGGGCTATCGCCGCGGCGCGGGCTTCGCCTCGATCGACCACACGTCGAACCGGCTGCACCTCGGCGTGAGCACGAACGTGTCGCGCATCTACCAGGACATCGGCGAGAGCGGCGCGGCGTTCGGCTACGCCGCCGCGATGCAGCCCTACGGCACGCCGTACAACTACACGAACCCGGACTCCGCGGGTCTCTACGATCCGCGTCCCGACGACGATCAGCTGAACATCAACCCCCTGCTCGAGAACCGGTCATTCGTCCGTCAGCGCGGCACGAACCGCGTATTCGGCTCGGCGTTCGCCGAGTTCAAGCTGATGGAAGGGCTGACGCTGCGGAGCAACTTCGGTCCTGACTTCACGAACGTCGTCGAGGGCTGCTACAACGATCCGTGGACGCACGGGCCGTGCGCGAACCCCGGCGCCAACAGCCAGAACCAGGGGGCGCCCCCGCAGGCGTTCCAGCGGAACTCGTACGACTTCGCGTACACGCTCGACAACCTGCTCCAGCTCGACCGCAACATCGGCACGAAGCAGCACATCCAGGCGACGGCGCTGTACAGCATCCAGCACGACCGCGCCAACCGCGACTCGCTCTACGCATCGAACCTGCCGTACAACACGCAGCTCTGGTACGACCTCGGCTCGGGCACGGCGGGGCAGCAGCTCAGCCAGTACTCCGAGTGGGGGCTACGGTCGTACATGGGCCGCGTCAACTACACGCTGTTCGACCGGTACACGCTGAGCGCCACCGGGCGTGCCGACGGCTCGAGCCGCCTGGCCCCCGGGCACAAGTGGGCGTTCTTCCCGTCGTTCGGCCTCGCGTGGCAGCTCGGTGACGAGCCGTTCTTCAAGCGCTTCTCGGCGATCAACGCACTCAAGCTGCGCGCGAGCTACGGCACCACGGGCAACACCGCGATCAATCCCTACTCGACCGAGGGACTGCTCACGCCCCGCGTCTACTCCTTCGGGAGCAGCCTGGTGCGCGGCTATCGCCCGGGCTCGATCCCGAACCCCGACCTCGGCTGGGAGAAGACCGACCAGACGGACATCGGTCTCGAGTACGGCATCCTCGGCAATCGCGTCTCGGGCACGATCGACTGGTATCGCGCGAACACGCACGACCTGCTGCTGCAGCAGGCGTTGCCGGTCAGCTCCGGATTCACCTCGACCCTCCAGAACGTCGGCCAGACGCGGAACACCGGTCTCGAGCTCGGCCTCTCGACGGTGAACCTCGACAACTGGCACGGCGTGCGGTGGTCGTCGGACCTGAACTGGAACAAGCAGCGCAACGAGATCGTGTCGCTGCAGAGCGGCACGCAGCAGAACCTGCTCAACGTCTGGTTCGTCGGGCAGCCGATCAACATCCCGAACGACCCGCAGCACCAGGTCTTCTACGACTACGTCTCGCAGGGCGTCTGGCAGTACGCCGACACCGTGTTGATGAAGCAGTTCAACTCCACCGGCTCGACCTTCAAGGTCGGTCAGCCGCGCGTGGCGGACCTGAACGGTGACGGCAAGATCGACGTCAACGACCGCACGATCGTCGGCACGAGCTATCCGAAGTGGACGGCGAGCCTGAGCAACCGCGTCTCGTACAAGGGCTTCGATCTCGCCGCACTCGTCACGTTCAAGTGGAACTACACCTTCATCGACGGCACGCCGCGCGGCATGAACGGCCGCAACGGCAACATCGTGATGGACTACTGGATGCCGGAGCATCCGACGAACGCGAACCCGGCCCCGCAGGCCCCGAACTCGGGCAACACGTGGCAGTACCAGAGCACGATGCTCTACACGGACGGGTCGCACTGGCGCATCCGCAACCTGACGCTGGGCTACACGGCGGCGAACAGCCTCGTGAACAGGATCGGCGCGAGCAGCCTTCGCATCTACGCCACGGCGCAGGACCCGTACATCCACACGAGCTACGCGGGTAACGATCCCGAGGTCGGCGGTTCCGCACCCACGGTGCGCACGCTGCTCATCGGCACCAACCTCGTCTGGTAACCCGCCACCTACCTCAGGAAACGACCATTCCCATGAAGCACACGCGAATCCTCCAGGCGGTGGCGTTGGCACTCGTCGCGACGGCCGTGAGCTGCGTCAGCATCGACGAGAAGCTGATCACCGGCGTGAGCAGCCAGTACTACGCGACCCCCGACGGGTTGAACTCCGCCCTCGTCGCGAGCTATGCGCAGCTCCGCAGCTACTACGGCAAGGAACAGCTGCTCTCCCTCACCCAGGTCGGCACCGACACCTGGCAGTCGGGCGACCAGCTCGGGTCGAACAACCTCCACTTCGACGCCTATGACGGGCAGCTGAACAGCCAGGCGCCGGAGCTGGCGAACACGTGGAACCCCGCGTATCAGATGATCAACACGCTGAACGCGGCGCTCGATCGCGGGCCGAACACCCCCGGCCTCACGCAGGCGACGAAGAATCGCCTGCTCGGCGAGGCGCACTTCCTCCGGGCGTTCGAGTACTTCACGCTGGTGCAGCAGTTCGGCGACGTGACGCTCTCGCTGCACGAGAACACGGGCGTCGTGCTCGAGGCGACGCGCCAGCCCGCCGCCGACGTGTACACGGCGATCCTCGCCGACCTCGACACGGCCATCGCCTTCCTGCCGGTCACGCAGACGGACTACGGCCGCGCCACCCAGGGCGCGGCGTTGACGCTCCGCTCGAAGGTCTATCTGACGCGCGCGTACAAGTCGTACGGCGCGGGGCAGGCCGACTTCATCGCCGCGCTCAGCGACGCGAAGGCGGTGATCAACTCGGGCACCTACGCGCTCGAGCCGGTCTACGCGGATCTCTGGTGCGTCGCCCGGGCCGCCGATCCGGGGCGGGGCGGCTACTGCGACAACACGAACTACAACCAGAACCGGAAGGAGTTCATCTTCACCGTCCAGTTCTCGTACAGCCAGCAGAACAACGACGCCGACGGCACGCCGCAGTACAACTACCTGCACCTCGTCTACGGCAGCCAGTACGACAACGGCAACACCGGCGTGGGCATCCCGCGTGACCTGAACAACGGCCGCCCCTTCCGTCGCCTCAAGCCGACGCAGTACGAGCTGTCGCTCTGGTCGACGCGTTACGCCGGCACGCCGGGCGCGAGCGACATCCTCGACACGCGCTTCGACGGCTCCTTCCAGACGGTGTGGTACGCGACCGTCGGCGGCCAGAAGAACCCGGTCGGTGTCTGCCCCACGACGCCGATGCCGGTCAACACGACGCCGCAGTTCATCGCGTGCACGAGCAACCAGGTCGTGAACGTCGGCGACACGACGATCCTGTACACCACGTTCCCGGTGGACTCGGTCCGGCGGCGCGCGAGCAAGTACACCATCCGCCACACCTGTCCCGCCGGCATCGCCGATCCGTCCGTCTACTGTGGCGACAACTTCGGCGAGAACAACGGCTACATCGGGTGGGACCGCTTCCCGGTGCTGAAGAAGTTCCAGGACAACCTGCGCACCGGCGGCTTCAACGATCAGAACGGCGGCAAGGTGCAGGTCGTCTACCGCCTGGGAGAGGTGTACCTCATCGCGGCGGAGGCGGACCTCGCGCTCGGCAACCTGCAGGAAGCGGCGGACATGATCAACGTGCTCCGCACGCGTGCGGCCAGCCCGGCGCACAAGACGGATCCGGCGTTCCAGGTGACGGCGGCGGACATCACCCTCGACTTCATCATGGACGAGCGCGAGCGCGAGCTCGCCGGTGAGTTCAACCGCTGGTACGACCTCGTCCGTCCGGGGCCGACCTTCTTCCTCGCGCGCGTGGCGAAGTACAACCCGAAGGCGGCGGCGAACGTGAAGGCGACGCACGTGCTGCGTCCGATCCCGCAGTCGCAGATCGACGGTGTCGTCCAGGGCCCGAAGTACCCGCAGAACCCCGGCTACTGACGGCAGCAGGGCCACGGTGCCGCGAGTGGGCGCTCCGGCATCGTGTGCCGGCCGCCGGCCTGCCTTTTCAGGCCGGTGGCCGATCCGCCGCGCGACGGGCGCGGCCCGCCCGAGGAGGTAGCCGCTCCGCCGCAGGAGCCATCTGGCGGCGACGCTCGACGGTGGCGATCATCGTCGACGCGATCGTCTCTTCCCACCCACCGCAGCGACTACGCCAGGAACCGCATGGCTCTCGGAACAGAACGGGCGACCACGCCCTACGGCAGGAACAGCATGGCTCCCCGATCGGAACGGCTCTCCGTCACGGAGAAAGTTGGCTACGGCCTCGGCGATGCCGCCGCCAACTTCATCTGGCAGACGATGATCACCTTCCAGCTCGCGTTCTATACGGACGCGTTCGGGATCACGGCGGCGTCCGCGGGCTTCCTGTTCCTCGTCGTCCGCGTGTACGACGCGGTGTTCGACCCGTTGATGGGCGTGATCGCCGATCGCACGAACACCCGCTGGGGAAAGTTCCGCCCGTGGGTGCTCTGGACGGCGGTGCCGTTCGGCGTGATTGCCTTTCTCGCCTTCACGACGCCGAATCTCAGCCCTTCGGGGAAGCTGATGTACGCGTACGTCACGTACATCCTCCTCATGACGGTGTACTCGGCGAACAACCTGCCGTACTCGGCGCTGAGCGGGGTTATGACCGGCGACGCCGTCGAGCGCACCAGCCTCTCGTCTTACCGGATGCTGTTCGCCATGCTGGCGCAGTTCGTCGTCCAGGTGCTGGCGCTGCCCATGGTCGTGCGCTTCGGGCACGGGGACCAGGCACTCGGCTACCGGGTGACGATCGGCATCTTCTCCGCGCTCGCGGTCGTGTTCTTCGTGATCACGTTCGCCACGACGCGCGAACGGGTGAAGCCCGACCCGAAGCAGAAGAGCTCCATCAAGCAGGACTTCCGCGAGCTGACCTCCAACGGGCCGTGGAAGGCGATGTTTGCGCTCACGGTGATCCTGTTCATCACGCTGGCGCTGCGCGGTGGCGTGATGGTCTACTTCTTCAAGTACTACGTGAAGCGGGAGGATCTGTTCAGCTGGTTCAATGGCATTGGCACGAGCGCGACGATCATCGGCCTGCTCCTCTCGAAGCCGATCGCCGAGCGGATCGGGAAGAAGCCGCTGTTCGTGTACGGTCTGATCGGGACGGTGGTATTCACCGCGGCGTTCATCCTGCTGCCCGCGAGCAATCCTTCGCTGATCATCACCGTGGGGGCGTTACAGCAGTTCGCCTATGGGTTCACCATCCCGCTCCTCTGGGCGATGATGGCCGACGTGGCCGACTTCTCCGAGTGGAAGAATCATCGGCGTGCGACGGCGGTGATCTTCTCGGCCATCATCTTCGGCCTCAAGGCGGGGCTCGGACTGGGCGGCGCGCTCGGAGGTAAACTCCTCGACTGGTACGGCTACGTCCCGAACGTTGCGCAGTCGGAACACGTGCTGCTTGGCATCCGTCTCACTGCGAGCGTCTATCCGGCGATCGGATTCGCGCTGTGCGCCGCATGCCTCGTGTTCTACCGCATCGACAAGGCGACGGAGCTCGAGATGTCGGCCGAGCTCACCGAGCGCCGGGCCACCTTCGTCACTCCACTCCCGACAGCGCCATGACCACTCGCCACCTGTCGGCGGCGCTCGCCGCGTCGCTCTGTCTCGCTGCCTGCTCCCGCGCGACCGCGCCCGCCGCGGCGAACACCGCGTCGCCGGGGCAGGGGTTGAAGGACACGTTCCGCAGTGCCTTCCTCGTCGGGGCGGCGATCGCCCCGAAGCAGTTCGAGGAGCTGGATGCCGCCAACGCCGCGCTGGTCAAGCGCGAGTTCAACACGATCTCCCCCGAGAACGTGCTGAAGTGGCTCATCGTGCATCCCCAGCCGGACCGCTACGACTTCGCGCCGGCGGACAAGTACGTCGCGTTCGGCGAGCGCAACGGGATGTTCATCATCGGGCACACGCTGGTGTGGCACAGCCAGGTCCCGGCGTGGGTGTTCCAGGATGCCCAGGGGCAGACGCTGACGCGTGACGCGCTCCTCGCGCGGATGAAAGACCACATCGAGACCGTGGTCGGACGCTACAAGGGCCGGATCAAGGGCTGGGACGTCGTCAACGAGGCGCTCAACGAGGACGGCACGCTGCGCGAGACGCCGTGGATGAAGATCATCGGGCCGGACTACATCGCGAAGGCGTTCCAGTTCGCCCACGAGGCGGATCCCGCGGCGGAGCTCTACTACAACGATTACAACCTGGACTACGCGGCGAAGCGCGACGGCGCCGTCCGCCTCGTCAAGTCGCTGCTCGATCAGGGCATTCCGGTGAAGGCGATCGGCTCGCAGGAGCACCTGAAGCTCACCACGCCGACCGCCGCCCAGGTGGACTCGAGCATCCGCGCCTTCGCCGCGCTCGGCGTGAAGGTGAACATGACGGAGCTCGACATCGATCTCCTCCCACCCGCGACGCGCAACACCGGCGCCGACGTCTCGCTGCGGGCGGGGCCGGCGCCGAGCCTGAATCCGTACGCCGCCGCTCTGCCGGACTCGATGCAGCAGAAGCTCGCACGGCGCTACCAGGATCTCTTCCGCGTCTACCTGGCGAACAAGGACGCCATCGACCGGGTGACGTTCTGGGGCGTTGCCGATGGCGACTCGTGGCTCAACGGCTGGCCGGTGCCCGGCCGGACGAGCTACCCGCTGCTGTTCGACCGGCAGCTCGGCAGGAAGGCCGCGTACGACGCCGTCGCGGAAGTCGCAAGGGAGTCGCGTGTCGTGCCCTGACCTGCGGCTGGCAGCGCTCGCGCTCCTTATCGCGGCGGCGCCAATCAGCGCGCAGTCGACGTTCTCCCTCGCGGACCATGGTCGGGCGACGCCGCTGCTTGTCAGCGACGCCGACCATGCCGGCGTGGTCCGCGCCGTCGGCGATCTGCGTGCCGATGTCGAGCGGGTGACGGGCATCGCGCCGGCGATCGCCGGCGCCGCGAGCGGGCGGGCGCCGAGTGTCGTCATCGTCGGCACGATCGGCCGAAGCCCGTTGATCGATTCGCTCGTCGCGCACGGCCGGCTGGACGTGCGCGAGGTGCGCGGCAAGTGGGAGAGCTATCGCCGAGAGGTCGTGTCGCATCCGCTGCCGGGGATCGATCGGGCGCTGGTGATCGCGGGAAGCGACAAGCGGGGCACGATCTACGGCGTGTACGACATCTCCTCGGCGATCGGGGTCTCGCCGTGGTACTGGTGGGCCGACGTCCCCGTCCGGCACCGCGACGCGGTGGCCGTCGACGCTCGGCCGTTCACGCAGCGCGAGCCGGCGGTGAAGTACCGCGGCATCTTCATCAACGACGAGGCGCCGGCGTTCTCCGGGTGGACGCGCGAGAAGTTCGGTGGCGTGAACCACCTCGCGTACGAGCGGATGTTCGAGCTGATCCTCCGCCTCAAGGGGAACTACCTCTGGCCGGCGATGTGGGGGAACGCCTTCGCCGACGACGATTCGCTCAATCCCGTGCTGGCCGATCGCTACGGCATCGTGATGGGCACGTCGCACCACGAGCCGATGACGCGCGCCCAGCAGGAATGGCGGCGCCACGGCCACGGCCCGTGGAACTACGAGCAGAACGACTCGACCCTGCGCGCCTTCTGGCGCAAGGGGATCGAGCGGATGGGCACGCGCGAGAACATCGTCACGCTCGGGATGCGCGGCGACGGCGACATGCCGATGACCGAGGGGAGCAACATCGCGCTGCTCGAGCGGATCGTCGCCGATCAGCGGAAGATCCTCGCCGAGGTCACGAAGAAGGACGCGTCGCAGACGCCGACGTTGTGGGCGCTCTACAAGGAAGTGCAGGACTACTACGACAAGGGGATGCGCGTCCCGGACGACGTGACGCTCCTCTTCTCGGACGACAACTGGGGCAACATCCGGCGTCTCCCCGCCGCGGCGGACCGCAACCGGAGTGGCGGCTTCGGCGTGTACTACCACTTCGACTACGTCGGCGGCCCGCGCAACTACAAGTGGATCAACACGAACCCGATCGCGCGCGTGTGGGAGCAGATGCATCTCGCGCACGAGTCGGGGGCGAATCGGATCTGGATCGTCAACGTGGGCGACCTGAAGCCGATGGAATTTCCGATCCAGTTCTTCCTCGACTATGCGTGGGATCCGGGGCGTCTCCCAGCGGCACGCCTCCCCGAGTACACGCGCCAGTGGGCGGAACAGCAGTTCGGCGCGCAATACGCACCGGAGATCGCGCAGATCGTCACGCGCTACCTGATGTTCGCGGCGCGCCGCAAGCCGGAGCTGCTCGCGCCGGAGACGTACAGCCTCGTCAACTACGGCGAGGCCGACCGGATCCGCGCGGGATACGACTCACTCGTCGCGCGGACGAAAGCGGTCGGCGCGCACCTCCCCTCCGACGCGCGAGCGGCGTTCTACGAGCTGGTCGAGCATCCGGTGACGGCCGCGGCGAACCTGAACGCGCTCTACATCCTCACGGCGAAGAACCGGCTCTACGCGCAGCAGGGACGCGCGTCGACCAACCTGCTCGCCGACAGCGTGCATACGCTGTTCGAGCGCGACGCGGCGATCTCGCGTTACTACAATCGCGAGCTCGCGGGCGGCAAGTGGTCGCACATGATGGACCAGACGCACATCGGCTACACCTACTGGCAGGAGCCGCCGCGCAACGTGATGCCGCGCGTCGATCGCATCCAGGTGCCGGAGGGCGCCGAGCTGGGCGTGACGTGGGAGGGACAGCAGCCGTTCGTGCCGGGGCAGGGCCCACCGCCGGGATTCCGCGGCCAGCGTGAGCCCACCCTTCCCGAGTTCGACGTGCTGACGCGACAGACGTCTTGGATCGAGGTGTTCGACCGCGGCGCGGCGCCGCTGACCTTCGACCTGCGCACCGACGCGCCCTACGTGCGACTCGGCGCGACGCACGGCACGACGTCGTCCGAGCAGCGCATCCCGGTGAGCATCGATTGGGCGGCCGCCCCCGCGGGGACGACGACCGTCCCGATCACGGTCTCGGCCGACGGACGCTCCGTCGTCGTGCGCGCGGTCGTGCGCAATCCGGCGATGCCGCGTCGCGAGACGGTGCAGGGATTCGTCGGCAGCAATGGCTACGTCTCGATGGAAGCGCAGCATTACTCCCGCGCCGTCGCCACGGCGCCGATCCGCTGGACGCGCATCCCGGATCTCGGCCGCACACTTTCCGGCATGACCGCCGAGCCGGTATCGATGGCGAGCCAGACGCCGGGCGCGGGGAGCGCACGGCTCGAGTACCGCATGTGGCTCCTCGACAGCGGCGCGATCACCGTGCGCGCCTACCTCTCGCCGACGCTCAACTTCAGCGGCGCCGCGCACGGGTTGCGCTACGCGATGTCGATCGACGACGAGACGCCGCAGATCGTGAACGTTTCCGCCGACAGCAGTCTTCGTGCGTGGGAGCAGTCGGTGGCCGACAACATCACCATCGGCGCGACGCGCCATCAGGTCGCGACGCCCGGTGAGCACGTGCTCAAGTTCTGGCTCGTCGACCCGGGCATCGTCCTGCAGAAGATCGTCGTCGATGCCGGCGGGGCGAAGCCGAGCTACCTCGGACCACCCGAGAGCTGGCGCGCGATCGCGACGGAGGTGCAACCGTGAGCGTTCCGCGGGTCATCGCACGGGAGCAGTTCGAATCACAATCGATAGAGGCGCGATGAAGCACTCTTTTGAGCCAGTGGTAAAGCAGAGCCTGCCCGATCGCCTGGCTCGCCAGATCCGCGGAACGATCCAGAGCGGCAACTACCGCCGCGGCGACCGGCTGCCGCCCATCGTCGAGATGGCCAAGCGGTTCGAGGTCGGCCAGCCGAGCATCCGCGAGGCGCTGAAGAAGCTCGAGGCGATGGGGGTCGTGCAGATCCGCCACGGCTCCGGTGTCTTCGTGACCCGGAGCGAGGAGGTCCTCGTGCTCGGCAACCCCGACTACGCGGGCACCGTCACGAAGAAGCTGCTGCTCGACCTGATCCGCGCGCGCATCCCGATCGAGAGCCAGTCCGCCGCCGACGCGGTACGCAACGGGACCGATGAGCAGTTGGTCGAATTGCGGCGCATCCTCGTCGAGGCGGGGAAGAACCTCGGTGACGACGAGGTGCTCAACACGGTCAACATGGAGTTCCACAGCAAGATCGCGCAGGCGTCGGGTAACTCCGTGACGGCGCAGCTGTTGAACGTCCTCCACGAGCTCTTCACCGACGAGCAGCGCCTCATCCTCGGCATCTTCGGCTCGCGCGAAGCGGATCATCAGGACCACCTGGCGATCCTCGACGCGATCGAGCGTCGTGACGAGACTCTGGCGGTGGAACGGATGCGCGCGCATCTGGAGAGCGTTCAGGCAGCAATCCTGCGTTGGGATCCGGAGGATCATCCGGTGTAGTGAGCGTCGGCCTTCCCGCCTGCGGGAGACGACGGACGTCGCAATGCAGGTGACAATGGTTCGCGAGGTGTGACATGTACACACGTCTTCGTCGGCTCGGGCTTCCGCTCCTTCTCTTCTGCGGCGCGTGCGCGTCGTCGCAGGCGACCGCGAGACATCGCGTCGACATGTCGGTCCTGACGCAGGACGACCTCGTGGACCACCAGTACGAGAGCGTGCTCGAGGCGGTGCAGACGCTCCGCTCCAACTGGCTCAACGAGCGCGGCCCCGACAGCTTCGCCTCGCCGAGCCACATCTGGGTCTACATCGACAACACGAAGGTCGGCGACATCCAGTCGCTGGCGGCGATCTCGACGCGCTACGTCTCCTCGATTCGCAAGGTCAACGGGATCGACGCGACGGCCCGTTGGGGAATCGGCCATTCCGCCGGGGTGATCTCGGTCATGACCTGGCCCCCACAGAACGACCCGCTCCCCCCGACGCTGCCCGACACCGCCGCGCACCATCTGAATTGACGCAGTCACGCAGTCGCGCACCCGGCGGACGTTCGGTATAATCGACACGCCGGGCCGCGATCACGCGGGGTTGCCCACCGCACCCCGTTCGGCCGGCCGAGGTCGTCCACACTTCACCTCCGCTCCGTGCCGACGTCCAGCTCTCAACCAGCCGGCGTTCCGACGCTGCTCGACGTCCAGCGTTCGCTCGTCGCGCCCGCCCTGGTGCGACGCTGGATCGTGCGTATCGGACCGGCGCTCGGGCTGATCGCGATCATCCTCGTCTTCAGCCTCCTCACGAACGAGCCGGGCCGATATCTGTCCGCGTTCAACCTGCGCATCGTCCTCTCCCAGACGGTGATCACGGCGATCGGCGCGATCGGGATGACGATGATCATCGTCAGCGGCGGGATCGATCTGTCGGTCGGCGCGACGATC
>Ga0207674_10007615_pt1 | contig 12619 bp, 11 predicted proteins | sample KBSCornC72_FD_184303 | JGI IMG/M metagenome (GOLD analysis project Ga0207674, IMG submission 184303) | Corn rhizosphere microbial communities from Kellogg Biological Station, Michigan, USA - KBS Corn C7-2 (SPAdes) (version 2) | ecosystem: Host-associated > Plants > Roots > Rhizosphere > Soil ... | reverse complement strand
GGAGACGGGAGAGGGGAGACGGGAGACGGGAGACGGGAAAAACGGGAAAAGCGAACGGGGAACGGGGAACGGGGCGAGGGTAACACCTCGCTTTTCCCATTCCTCGCTACCAATTCTGTTCCCTGTTCCCTGTTCCCGCTACATGCCGTTTGGGGGGGAGGGTGGGAGAGTCCAACTCCCGGTCAGCGAGACACGCGATCCTGTAAGGACTGAAGGCCGATCGAAGTCCCCGCTCTGACTGATTGGCACCACTGGTAGCCGAGGCTGGCCAGAAGCTGCACAACCACATCAAGAGCCTGCGTCCATGCCGTGGATCTCTCTGTGGCCGCCATCGTTGGGCTCCTGCTTCATGCAGGCCAGAGACTGTCTAATCAGGTAGGAGTAAGGTGCCCCGGGTCGGTCAAGTGGGAATCAAGTGGAAGTTGCCGGCGGCTCGGCCGGAAAACGAAAGCACCTGATCCCGGACGAAGCGAGGGACCTCGTCTGAGGTACCTGGTTGCCGCTTCCCCGCCCTTGCCTCCAGGCGTCCCGCCACCTAGTCTTCCTGCTGCATGTTAGTACCGGCCCGCAAAGGCCACCTTGGCGAACGAGAAGTTGGCTCGTCAGTCGAAGGCGCGAGGGGATCAAGTGAAGATCCCGCGCGCCTTTCGTGTTTTACTCAGCAAGTGAACTTATCAATTCTCTAATGGAGGCCAATATGGCCGACGATAAGAAAACGCCCGATGCCAACCGTGATCCTCTCAGTGGGACCCCTGGTGCGCACCCGGTTGGGGTTGGCACTGGTGCGGCTGGTGGCGGAGTCGCAGGAGCGGCGGCCGGCGCCGCAGTGGGCGGACCGGTGGGCGCCGTAGTCGGCGCAGCCGTGGGTGCAGTAGCGGGTGGGCTCGCCGGCAAGGGTGTAGCGGAAGCTGTGAACCCGACCGTCGAGGACGCCTACTGGCGTGACAATTACAAGACTCGGCCTTACATCTCGGGCGAGGCCTACGACGTCTACCAGCCGGCCTATCGGCATGGCTGGGAATCACGCGAGCGCTACGAGGGAAAGGACTTCGACGCGGTCGAGCCCGACCTCCGGCGCGACTGGGAAAAGACCCCCCATGCGAAGAACCTCAGCTGGGAGAAGGCCAAGCAGGCCACCCGCGATGCCTGGCATCGGGTCGAGCGGGCCCTTCCCGGCGACGCTGATGGAGACGGGATCTAGTACTTAACGGAAGGCTTGCTTCCCCGAGCTCCTGGGGAAGCAGGTCACCCGCCTCACGCCTGTCCCCCGTTCCGTCTCACCTTTCTCTCCTTAGTACTGCTGACCGCTTCCCCACCGCTTTCGGGAGAAGCCTCGGCTCAGACCGAGAAGCCACTCGCCGAGGTGGCGCCTTCACCAGTGACCATGGACCGCAGCGGCGAGGTTAGCTTTGACTATCCGATCCTGCATCGGGCGCCAACGGAGGGAATGACAATGGGCACGATAAAGAAGCTGATGAGGAAGGCGAAGAAGGCAACCCGCAAGAGAAGAGCCGCTCAGGTAAGCAAAGAGGCAGTTAAGGCGGCGGCGATCGCCGCCGCGATTGCCGCAGCCAACGTGGTGATCAGGAGGATGCTGAAGGGGAAGCGGGTTTGAGCTCTTCACGTGGATGGCTTTCTCTACCAACCCCTGTCCCCTTCCCTGTTGGAAGGCGGAGCGCCCACCAGCAATACTTCGAGGCCTCCACAGAGGCCGAAGCAATCCGCCTATGAGTTAGCGGAGATGCGTTGGCAGTTGCGATGACATCGCATGGACTGCTTCGCCAGCTACTCAAGCTCGCGACTGACTGGCACCACTGGTAGCCGAGGCTGGCCTCCGCACCACCAATGATCGACACCCGACCACCAACTCCCGACTGCCGACCTACGGCCCAACGTGCTTCGCAATTACCCCATTGGTAAGCGGTCCGGTCCCGTCGTGATTGAAGCATCCCACCACATACACTTCCCTGGCACCGCCTGCCGCGACGCCGATTCCCTGGTCCAGCTCTGAGCTGCCGAGGGCGCGGGAATCCACCAAGTTTCCGGCGTGGTCGTAGACGAGGAGCGTGATGTCGGCCAGACCCTGGAGTGGGCCGCCACCCAGACTCGCGTCGGCTTCTCCGGTTATGTAGAGGTTCCCGGCATCCGCCGCTACCGCGAGGCCATAGGTGTAGTCGTAGCTATAGGCTTGGTGAGTCCAGAGTCGGCTGCCGTCACTTCCATACCGCGCCGCGAGGATCTGGGTGTAGGGCGTCTCCGGACCGGCATCGAGCCCGCCGTAGTTCCAGCCGGTAAGGAAGACGCCGCCGGCAGGGTCAGCCGTGATGCCGGTGGACTCGTCGTTCCAGCCGGTCCCCAGTTGCCTGGTCCAGAGTTGATTACCCAGCGGATCGTACTTGGCGATGAAGATGTCGTGGGCGCCGAGGGACGGGCTACCGTCGAAGGTCCCATCGCTATGGCCCGTGAGGTAGATCGAGCCTGAAGGATCGACAGCGATACCTGCTTCGTAGTCATCGCCGAAGGGGCCGGTGCCCGTCACGCTTCCGAACTGACGGGTCCATACCAGGGTGCCGTCATCCTGATACTTGGCGAGAAAGAGGTCCATCCGGCCCTGGCTGGTGTTCCCGGGGAAGGTGCCCCAAGTCGAGCCGCCGACATAGATCTCACCCGACGGGCTCACGGCGACGTTGCAGCCGGACTCTGCGAACTGGGTGCCGATTTGGCGGACGAAGAGCCGCTGACCGGAGGGATCGTACTTGAGCAGGAGGCAATCGTAGTCGGGGACTGCCCCATAGATGTAGACCTCTCCCGACACGTAGACCGAGTGGTCGGGTCCCACCGCGATCGACCGGGCCACCTCGTTGTTGATGCCACCGTAGGTCCGCTTCCATGCCAGGTGGCCGTCCGGATCGTATTTCACGATCACCATGTCTCCCCGGCCGCCGATGACGCCATCCGGCTCCGCACCAGCGGCGTAGATCGCCGATCCTCCGTCGGTCGCGACCGCAAGCATCCCGTACTGAGGCGACGGCTCGACCCAGGCCCAGGCGATGTCCGCATCAATCGTGAGGGGAGTGCTCAGCCCGGCATTCCCGGAATGATCGAACCCCTTGGCAACGTAGGTGTGCTGCCCGCGGTCGCTCAGCGCGTAGGTGACGGTCAGAATTTGCGGAATGAATGTGCCGGTCACCTCTGCCACCTTCACCGTTCCTTCGTACAACTCGACGTGCTCCACCGGCTCGTTGCCCTCCACCTCAAAGCGAAGCTTGCCCGGGGTGGTGATGCGGAGATCGGCGGTAGCGAGAGTTACGACGGGAGGCGTGGCATCAATGGCAACGACTAGTTGCCCCCAGGAGCTTTCCCCTACGTTGCCGGCGGCATCATAAGCCTTGGCCAGGAAGGTGTAGTCCCCGTTGTCCTGCGCGGTGAACCCGCCGGCCGGATAGTCGATTGTGTAGGGAGCAGTGGGGTCCTCTCCGACCTTCACGAAACCAGGATCGGCCGGACCCCGAGTGTAGAATTCGACCTTGGTCACTCCCTGATTGTCGCTCGCGGTTGCACCGAGGAGAGCCGTCTCGCCGGCAGCGACAACAGAGAGCTGCGGGGCGATCAGGGTGACGGTAGGGGGGGTCGTGTCTTTGGTCCCGGGGTCGGTGGCATCGCTGGCGCAGTCCAGCAGGGCCACACCCAGGCCGGCGATGGCGATGAGGCGGATATCTGAGGGAATTCCTCGCACGGGACACCTCCATGTGTCCATCCTAAGAAGATCCTGCGGGTCAAGCAGGAGTCAAGAAGGGAGGAAGGGGTAAGGGCTGATGCTCCCTTCCCTTTTCCCCTTTCCCCCTCTTGCCGCAGTTAATGCCACGTCAATCCGAGATTAAACAGCAGCATCGTATTCGATCCGGGGATGTGTCCCAGTACCGGATCGTCCTCGCTGGAGAAGAGTTGCAGCAGGAAGTCGGCTGAGGGCACCAGGTAGAGATTCCGGCCGATCTGGAGCTCGTAGCCCAAGCCGAGTCCGGAGCCGAAGCCGCCCTTGCTGGTCGTGGTGGTGGTGTTGCCTGAGTGCTTCGTGGTGCCGATCGAGGCTCCGCCGATCCCGCCCTTCAGATAAAACCCCTTCTTGACGTTGGGATACCACACCGCCACGAAGTGGGCGTTGCCGCGCTCGAGATTGTTGTCATTGTCATCCTGAGCACCCCAACCGATGATCTCGCCGCCCAGGAGCAGGTTGGACTTGGTCGTGCCGCCCATGCGGAGGTAGCCGTTCCCTCCCCAGAGTTGCTTGTCATCCAGGCCTTCGGAGAGGTTCACGCCCCCACCCAGGCCAAATCCGATCCAGAATCCCTTCCGAACGTTTGAGGGCCGCGCCTCATCCTGCGCGGAGAGTGAGCCGACCGTGAGAGCGGCCAGCAGCACGGTGGTGAGCAGTGAGGTGCGCACGAAGGCCTCCAGATGAAGGAATCGGTGGGCGCGAAATTTAGCGACCGGGGAAAGGCGGTGCTGGAGGCGAAGAACGTGCCAGAGGGCGAGAAGGCGGTAGGGCGTACAGTACTGAGTACCTAGTACCGAGTACCTAGTACCTAGTAACCGAGTACCGAGTACCGAGTACCGAGTACCGAGTCTTGTGGGCCGGAGCGAAAGGTCATGGGTCGTGAGTCACGTCTCACGTCCCACGTCTCACGTCCCACGTCCCACGTCCCACGTCCCACGCGGGTATCGGCCTACCGCACCATCCCCCGCACAAACTCTCGCATCCCTTCCGGACCCAGCACCTCCGCCTCGGCCCCGTATTGCAGCACCTCGCGCGCGAGCCAGTTCGGATCTGCGACTGGGAATTCCACGACGTAACGCCCATCGCCCGCGGTCTTGCCGCCTGGATAGCGTTCCTGCATCCAGCGGGAGATCCGGCTGTTGAATGCGACAGTCGCCGTTGGGGCGTCGTGGGCCACCAGCAGGTCCTTCGGCGACTTTACCCGCTCGACCTCGGGCCGCGGAGTGAAGGACTGGTCGAGCAGTGAGGCCTCGAGGATTCGCTCGACCCGGAAGCGCCGAGTGGCCTTCGACTTCTCACACCAGGCCACGAGGTACCACGCTTTGCCGGCCTGCACCAACTGGTGCGGCTCGATGGTTCGACGAGAAGGCTCACCGGCGCTCGCGGAATAGAGAATGTCGAGCTTGCGATGCTCATCCCGAGCCCGTCGGGCCAGCCCGAGCAGTTGCGTCATCCGCTCTGCGGGCGTCGGACCGATTGCCCAGGAGCGCTCTGTCTCCCGGCCATCCTGCGACGTAGCGAAATCGCTGCCCAGTCGAGCAGCCAAGTCCCGCCCTCCGGGCAAGCCAATCAAGCCCAACATCAGGGTCAACGCTTCATCACGGCTGAGCCGGAGCGGGCGGCGGAAGGAACCGCGGCTTCCCAGGATGAATCCATCGGCAGTGAGTGCCGCCCTCAGACTGCCGAGCCAGGGCTTGTAGCTCTCGGTGAGATCAAGCAGGACTTGGAGGTCTTCCTGGAGAGTGCGTTCCGGAATCTGGAGGTGCCGTGCGGCGTCCCGATAGCTCACCGGCTCCTCGGTGTCGCCCTGTGACATCCAGGCTACCAGCTCGACCAGTCGCTGGATCTGGTTCTGTGCCAGGTCTGCCATGATCAGCTGTAGACCGCCCGCACTCTCTCGCGTTCTGCCGCGAGCCGCGAGGCGAGGTCCACGGGCTCGACGATCCTGGCCTGCTCACCGAACGGCAGCAGCCAGCGGACGAAGGCATCGGGTACCCGCACGTCGAACTCGAGTAGGGCCCCGCCCTCCGAGTCCACCGCTTCTACGACACGCCCGAGTCCTTCGGCGATAGTCCAGCGAGAGTGGGGGAATCGAATCCGAACCCGAGCGGTGACCGGCGGCTCCTCAGAAAGCTCCCACGGCGCACGATCGAGATAGTTCCGCACCGAGAAGGCGGGCGGAACCAGGAACTGGGCGCTCTCATCCTTGAGGAGTTGGGCGGTCCGCATCCGATCCAGCCGGAAGACTCGCATCGCACCGCGGTCCCGCGCTCGCGCGACGCAGTACCAGTATCCCCAGGAGAGCATCAGGCCATAAGGCTCGATCACTCGGGTCCGCTCCTCATCCTTGCCGATCGCGTAGTACCGGCAGCGGATCGCGGTCCGGCGTTCAACTCCCTCTCTTATTGTCTTGAAGATCTGCTCGAGTCCCGGATTCACCGGTTGCGCCAGAGCCGTCTCCTCCTCCGGTGACGTGACCCCCGGGAGATCGAACGAGAGCTTACGCAGTGCCGACGCGGCGGATGTGCCGAGTGAGGTGCCACCCAGAGCAACGACGCGTCCGGCGGCGCGCCTGAGTAAGGAGAACTCCTCGGGTTTGAGCGAGATCGCGGGAAGCGTGTACGGCGACGCGACCCTGCGTGGGCCGGAGCTGAGTTCGAGGTAAGGCAGGTAGAGATCGCGGGAGCGCAGCAGGTAGGCCTCGACTTCGCCGCCGGTGTGATCGGCGGCCACTTTCTTTTTTTCTGGCTCAATCACGATGCCGAGCTCGCGGAGCTCACGTTTGTCACGCTCGAACTTGCGACGGACCGATTCCTTGGCGGTCTTCGTCCCCTTGAGCCAATCCCCCCGATAGTCCTCGACCTTGTTGAGAATTTCCTCGCGGGTCACGGGGAAATGCCGGTCGAGCAGGAAGGCGAGCAGGTTGAGCCAGCGCTCGGTCTTGCTGACGCGGCGAGGGGTTCGGCGTGGTCGGGGCACGAAGGGTCAGAGAGAAAGGGGACTCAAGCTGTCTTGCGCTGGCGGAAAGATCCAGCTACGGAGGATAAGATACCGAGACCGGTGACGTGTTCGCTAACACCAGCCTGTGACAGTCAGTGGGATTTGAGAACGATCCTCCACCTAACCCCCTGTCTCCCAGTTTACCTAACCCCCTGTCCCCCTTCCCTATTGGGAAGGGGGGACGGCGTCCGAAATTCCTCCGAGGTGGGTCCGCTGAATCAGCACGGAGTCCGCTTACCGCTCAGACCTAACCCCCTGTCCCCCTTCCCTATTGGGAAGGGGGGACCGCGTCCTAGGATTCCCATGAACCGTGGATTCGAGACGAAGCCCGCGGAGAAATGATTACCGCTGGATTCTGTGGCCTTCGAATTTGCAGGCCATGCGGAGAAAGAATTCGGTTGTCGTAGGACAACGAGTCGATCCGATCAAGCTCTCTCTAGCAAAGCAGTTTCGTCGAGAAATGACGCCCGCCGAGCTGACCCTCTGGAAGGCGCTGCGCCGTAACCAGGTTGATGGACTTCACTTTCGCCGCCAGCAGGTTATCGCCGGTTTCATCGTTGACTTCTATTGTCATGCGCCGCGTCTAGTGATCGAAGTAGACGGCGAGGTCCACAAGTCGAGCGTCAGGTATGATCAGGAGCGCGATCGACTGCTCGAGAGTCACGGGTTTCGGATACTGCGGCTCAGAAACGAGACAATCTTGAATGACCTCCCCAGCGCTCTGGCGGAGATCCGTGACGCGGCAAAAAACGGACTGGTGGGACGCGGTTCCCCCTTCCCAATAGGGAAGGGGGACAGGGGGTTAGGTAAAAAAGGGGACAGGGGAGGGGGACAGGGGGACTTAGGTAGAAAGGAGGACACGGGGTTAAGTAGTCCCGCCTTTGGATTGTCACCCCCCCATACGACATTTGAGCCATGCCCCCCAACCTCTCCAAGTCCCGCTTCGTCGCCGGATGGCAGTGCCACAAGCTGCTCTGGCTCAAGGTACACGAGCCGCAGGCGGAGGAGCTCGAGGTAGGCAAGGTTCTCCAGGATCGCTTCGATCAGGGCGTCCAGGTCGGCACCCTGGCGCGGGGATTGTTCCCGGGCGGAGTGCTGATCGACCTTCCCCATGACGATCCGTGGCGGGTCGAGGCGACTCGAAAGGCAATCGACGACGGGGTGCCCGCGGTCTTCGAGGCCACGTTCATCGAGGATCGGGTGTACGCGTCCATCGACGTGCTGGAGCGGACTGCCAATGGATTCACCCTCATCGAGGTCAAGTCGTCCAGCAAGGTGAAGGATGACCACATCCCCGACGCCGCAATCCAGACCTGGGTCACGCGGAAGGCGGGGATCGATGTGCGGCGAGTCGAGCTGATGCATCTCAATACCCACTTCCGTCACCCGGATATCGGCGATCTGTTCCAACGCACCGACATCACGGCACAGGTCGAGGCCTTCCAGCCTCGGATTCCGCTGATGATCGAGGAGCAGCTCGCGATCCTGGCCGGCGAGGAACCCGAAGTGCCGGTCGCCACCCACTGCTGGATGACCGACCGGGAGTGTCCTTTCTGGGACCGGTGCTTCCCGAGAGACGAGCACCACGTCTGGACTCTGTACCGGGCCCAGACCAACCAGAAGTGGGGTCTGGTGCTCCAGGGACATACTCGTGTGGTCGACCTGCCTTCGAACCACCCGCTAACTGAGACCCAGAAACGGCAGCGTCGCGCGCTCGAAGCGAATCAGCTCATCGTCGAGCCGGGACTGTGCGAGGAACTGCGCGCGTTCGATGGACGATTGGGGTTCCTCGACTTCGAGACTATCAGTCGAGCCGTTCCGGTGTGGCCTGCAGTCGGACCATGGCGCCAGGTCGTGGTGCAGTTCAGCTACCACGAGCAGCAGGCGGATGGCACGTTCACCCATCGATCCTATCTCGCCGAGGGCCCGGGCGATCCGCGGGAGGAACTGGCGCTTCAGCTGCTGGATGCCACGGCCGGCGCCGAGAAGATCGTGATGTACAGCCACTTCGAGCGGACCAGGATCAAGGAGCTGGCCGGCTGGCTTCCCCACCTGGCGGATCGGCTGAAGGAGCTCGAAGAAAAGCTGGTGGACCTGCTCCCGGTGATTCAGAACAACGTCTACCACCCGCGCTTTGCCGGCAGCTTCAGCATCAAGCACGTACTGAACCCCTTGGTGCCGGATCTGAACTACAATGACCTTGCCATCGTTGACGGCCTGGTGGCGAGTGTCGAGATCGCTCGACTCCTCTTCGTGGCGCACCTGGTCAAGGACCGCGACCAGCTCCGACGCGACTTGTTGGCGTATTGCGAGCGGGACACGTGGGCGATGGTGAGGTTGCTGGAGAGGTTGAGGGAGATGGCGGGATAGGCGGGAAGGCGGTAGGGCGGGAAAGGCGGGAGGAACTGCGAGGCGATGAGGGGACTGGGCGACATGAAAATCTTGGTCCTACTGGGAATTGGGTCGGTGCTTCTGGCTGGAGCAGCCCAAGGGCCGACCACGAGCCGAGTGCGGGAGATGTCTTGTCCCAACGGCGGTGAAGCAGAGTCGTTTGGCCCCGCAATGTCCCCCGACGATTCCGGTAAAGTGTACTCGTCGGTACTCTCACCCGACGGGAAAGAGTTCTACTTCTTCAAGAAGGTTACGCCCGGTCGTGAGGACTATCGGATCTACCGATCGACTTTGACCTCGGGACATTGGGGTCAAGGTGAGCTACTCGATCTCGGCGGGGACTATTCCGATCTATATCCAGCGCCGAGTGCTGATGGAAAGCGACTGACGTTCTCGTCGTACCGGCCGGCTCCCGGCGATACCAGCAGCCACCCCAATGCTCATCTCTGGTACGTCGTTCGGACGCCGGAAGGTTGGGGTGAGCCGAGGTTCATTCGGGCCTCGATTTACGGCTACTACCATTCCGGTTTGACAACCGAACCAGCTGGATCGCTTCGCTACAACCTGACCACTCCGGACTGGCGCAGCACCGAGCAGTTCCGCATCCGGTGGGTCGACACCGCGTACTCCTCCCCTTCGAAGGTGCCGACTCATCCAGCCGAGACGTACTGGCGGGAGCGGCTGGGGGACAGTGTCTACGTCTGGGGTGTGGTCGAAGGACCCGGCGGGATCGCCTTCGTGCAGGTATCCAGGGTGGGTACGCACCCTCGGCGATCACCAGCGGTCTACTTCGTGAGTCGACAGCGCGGAGGGGCATGGAGCGACTTGGTTCCTGCCGGAGGCGGATTAGGCGAGGGTTCTCCGAACTTCATCTGGTTCTCGCGGGATAGCTGCTATGTGCACTTCACCCGCGACTACTCAAGCTTTGCTCGGGTACCGCTCGCGACGGCGATTGGCGCTCATTGATGTGGCTTTCCCTCCTGCTGCTCTTCGCGTTCGTCCCGCTTCGTCCTACGCCCACGGTCCGGGACAGCCACGTCTGGTACGCCGAAGGGCACCGGCTCATCGCGCGCATCGCCGAATCGAGACTGACGCCACATACAGCTGAGGCGGTTCGCAGTATCCTCGCCGGCCAGAGCCTGGCTGCGGCCTCATCCTGGGCCGATGACATCAGGGACCAGCGGCCACAGACGTCGCGTTTCCATTTTGTGAATATCCCGCTGGATTCCAATAGCTACGTCGCCGCCCGCGATTGCGGAACGGGGCATTGCATCATCGCCGAGATCGAGCGCGACCGCGGGACCTTGTCGGATACCAGCTCGAGTGACATCGAGCGAGCCGAGGCCTTGCGGTTCCTGGTGCATTTGATGGGAGACCTGCATCAACCCCTTCATGTGAGCGATCACAGTGACAAGGGAGGAAACAACCGCACCGTCTGGCTTCTGGACCAGCAGGTGGATCTTCACGCAGTCTGGGATGGAGAGCTGATCAATACCAGCGGACTGGGCGAGGACGCCTACCTCCAGCGCCTGAAGCAGGCAATGGATTCGCTGGACCTTTCAGCGGTCGAGCGAGGAACCGTTGTCGATTGGGCGATGGAGGGCCACCGCATCGCACGTGAGCATGCCTATCACATCCCGAAGGGGAGCCATCTGGCCCAGTCTTACGTGGACGAGAATCTCCCCCTAGTAGATCTGGCGCTGATCAAGGCAGGCGTACGACTGGCCAAGGTGCTGAACGATGCCCTAACGCACTATCAGCCCGCACCACTCGCTACATCCCCACTCGGCTCCCAGATCTATACTGACCGCGAGGCCGCGGCACACGTGGGCGAGACTGCGATGGTCGTGGGAACAGTGGTCTCAGTGCATCGCTCCAAGGCGGGAAACATCTATCTCAACTTCGGAGCGGACTACCCGCATCAAACCTTCAGCGGTGCCATCCTCAACCCGCGAGATCCCGCCTTCTCCCAGCTGGATACGCTGGCAGGAAAGCGGGTGGGGGTGAAGGGAAAGATCAAGAACTACAACGGGCAGGCGGAGATCGTCATCGAGTCGATCAATCAGATTGTGCCGCAGCCAACCCCGTGAGGCTTCTGTCATTGCCAGGAGCCCGCATTGCGGCCGGGACCGCGGGTGAGATTGCTTCGCTCGCCAGGCTCGCTCGCAATGACAGAAACTCGACCCCCACCTACTTAACCGTGCACCGCAGCCCCTGACACCCTCTACTGCTTCCCGCGCACCGCATTCCCGGTACTCGCCGTTTCCTTCGGCTTGGGCGACGGCGGCATCGCCTTCAGCCGGTTCTGGAAGTCGTGGAACGACTGGGAATCCTCCATGAGGCCCTGAAGCTCGCTCTTGGGGTACTTGTCGATCTGGGCCTCGGTCGCTGCAATGCGGTCTTCCTCCAGCGGGTGCGAGGCAAAGAACGCGTCAACCGCCGACGGGTTGGTGTTTCTCTCCTCGAGCAGGATCTTGAACATCTCGGGGATTCCATCGGGGTCGATCCCCGCCTTGATCGTGGTCTTCACTCCTTCCGCGTCCGCCTCCGCCTCATCCTGTCGGCTGAACTTGGCGAACAGGGCGCTCCCCGCGACGCCAACCGCGGCCTGACCCGTCTGGCTTCCACATACCTTGGTCAGCGTGCACAGCGCCACCGCACCAATCCCCACCTCCTGCTGTTGCTGCATCTGCTCCACGGTGTGACGCAGCGTCACGTGGCCAATCTCATGGCCCAGCACGCCTGCCACCTCGCTCATATTGGCGGCCCGCTCGATGAGCCCGCGATTGATATAGATCCACCCGCCGGGTATCGCGAAGGCGTTGACTTCCTTACTGTCTACCACGGTGAAGCGCCAGGTGAGATTGCGGGTGTCAGTTGCCCCGGCGAGCTGGTTCCCCAGGCCATTGATGTAGGCGTTGATCGCGGGATCACGGATCAGGGGCAGCATCGTATCGATCTCCGCCGCCGTCTGCGCACCCAGCTCGACTTCTTGCTGCTGATTGATGGCGCAGGAAACGACGGCCGCTGCGGCGCAGCCGATGGCGAGGCCTGCTTTAAGGTGTGAGGTCATGGCCGCTTCCTTTATATAGGTGTCAGGGGTCAGGTGTCATGGCGGCAGACTCAGACCTCTCTGGCGCATACCTGTCTCCTATCTCCCGTCTCCCGTCTTCCGCTCTCCAGTTCACCGCTCACTCCACAAAACAAAAAGGGCGCGAACCTTGGCTGCCCGGGCAGCTGGATCACGCCTTCATCTCAAGAGCCGAAAGCCCTCGCGGTAAGGCCGTACTCTTGAGTGAAAAGTCGAGAGTCAGGAGTCGGGAGTCAATGGCGGGGTTTGCAGGTGTGTCCGGCATCACACTGCTCCCTTCTCCTTTCTCCTTTCTCCCTTCTCCCAACTTCCCCCACTTCGGGTTCGCCGCTCAGTCCCCGGATATTGCGCCACCGTATCCG